>VOFB01002563.1_pt1 | contig 324919 bp, 349 predicted proteins | sample 5384141 | NCBI WGS metagenome assembly VOFB01 (sample SAMN12384721, study PRJNA508395) | human gut metagenome | isolation source: healthy gut A | host: Homo sapiens
CAGCCGGGAGCACCTTTCCCGTGCGTTCAAGGAGTGCACCATGGAGAGTATCCACAACTACCTGATCTATCTGCGGATGCAAAGCACTGCCGCAAGGCGCTGGAAGAGGGCGTTTCCGTCTGAATGCCTGCACCGAGAGCGGCTTCCCGGATTACAGCAGCTTCCTCAAAACGTTCCGGCGGCTGTATGGCATCACCCCCACCGAATACCGCGCACAGCACCGGACAATGGTGCGTTAAAAAGCCGCGGCAGGAGAATACGAAAATTTTTTCTCAAAAAAGGGTTGACATTCTACCCGCTCTGTGGTATTATACTTTGAGCAGTCAGCGAGAGCCGCTGAAAAGCAAAAAAGTAAATATCGCGGGGTGGGAGCAGTCTGGTAGCTCGTCGGGCTCATAACCCGAAAGGTCGTTGGTTCAAATCCGGCCCCCGCAACCACCAAGCAGGTTGAATTTTTAAATTCAGCCTTTTTTGTGTTCATCAAAGTGGGAAGCGCCGCCGCTGTTGCATTGTGCGCCGTGAACAATTAATAGAATATTATTATAACTTTTATATTTGATCGGTGTGCAAAAAGAAACTGTCCACGTTAAATGTTCATATCGTTCGGGTTGAACATTGTGGGTGGAATGCTGTGTTTCAGGTCTGAATGCCCAATATTGTTCAAACTCTATTGGGTCATAGGCTTAATAAGAACGTTCTGGCAAAGACCGTCTTTTTCTGTTATACTCTAGCCAATGAATACAGCTGTAGCAGGAGGATGTTATGGAAAAGAATGTACTGAACACAGATCTCACCGGCAAGGTGGTTGTCGTCACCGGCGCAAGCGGCACGCTGTGCTCCATTTTTGCCAAGGCGCTGGCCCGGGCGGGCGCAAAGGTGGCGCTGCTGGGCCGCAACATGGATAAGCTCAAGGAGCTTGCGGACGAGATCGAAGCCGAGGGCGGCACCGCCAAGGGCTACACCTGCAACGTGATGAACAAGGCCAACTGCCTGCAGGTAGCCGAGGATGTGCTGGCGGACTTTGGCCCCTGCGATATCCTTGTGAATGGTGCAGGCGGCAACAACGCCCGCGCCAATACGGACAAGGAATATTTTGAGATGGCCGATCTGGAAAGCGACACCGTCACCTTTTTTTGATCTGGACGAGAGCGGCGTGGAGATGGTGTTCAACCTGAACTTCATCGGCACCCTGCTGCCCACGCAGGCATTTGCACGGCAGATGGTAGGGGCGCGAGGGCTGCAACATTCTGAACATTTCCAGCATGAACGCCTACCTGCCCCCTGACCAAGATCCCTGCCTACTCCGGCTCCAAGGGCTGTGACCAACTTTACCCAGTGGCTGGCGGTGCACTTCAGCAGCAGGTGGGCATCCGGGTCAACGCCATTGCCCCGGGCTTTTTGCCAGCGAGCAGAACGCAAAGCTGCTAGCGAGAAAGACCTTTTGGGCGCACTGCTGGGAACAATGATGCGACCGGTTCATCACCGGCATCTGCCTGCGCCGGTGGACCATGGCTTCTCAGCCCTATTCCGGCGTGGTACTGCCAAAATATATACAAAACCACCCCTGTCTGTTGCGGCAGCCCGGCGGGACTGTTTTTTTCAACGGTTGGAGGCTTCCCAAAATGGAAACGTTTCTATGGGGTCACTTCTGGCTTTTTGCGCCATGCAAGCGCCACGGCAACAGCAGCGCACGCCAGCACTGCCAGTGGCCAGACGGAGGCCAGCGCTACCACGAACTGCTGCAAGCCGTTCACAAAAGTTGCCGGAGACGGGGCCGTGCCGATGGGGAAAAAGCCCTCGTCGGCGGGTGTGGGTCTGCACCTCGTTCAGGTCGATATACACGGTGCACTGCTGCACCTGATCGCTGTACCAGTCCAGCTGGCTCTGCCAGCTTTCGATCTGGGACTGCACCTCGGTGAGAGTCCTCGATCTGCAGCAAGTCCGAAAAGAGTTTCGGCCTGTGCCTGCAGCTGCTGTAAGCGGGTGCTGTGCCTGCAGATTAGAAAGCCGCGCGGACACGTCCATATACTGAGTGGTCACATCATCGGCCTGCTGGCTGCGATAGGTCACATTACCGGCAGCGGCCACAGCGTCCAAAAAACTCTGGTAATTGGCCTGCGGCACCCGGTAGGTCAGGCTTACGGAGCAGCTGGAACCGGTGCTGGAATATTCGCTGCTGGATCGATCTCCTCCTTCAGCATCGTCTGTAACTGCCCTCGCCCGCCGCAGCCAGCTCAACACCGTGTTGGTGGGCACCTTCAGCATCCGGCCGATCTCCGCCGTGGTGTACCCTTCATAATAGTGTGCAAGTAAATGGCGTTGCGGTAATTCTCCGGCAGGGCCTTCACTGCATCCAGCACACTGCCGTCCTCCATCTGTTCCGGTGCGGGCAGGTTCTCGTCCAGTTCGGTATCCTTCTGGTGTGCCGCACGGGTCAGGTCCCGGCAGCGGTTGATGGCCACCCGCAGCAGCCACGCCTTGAGATGCTCCTCACTCTCAAAGCAGCCCTCGTAATGCAGGAGCTTTTCAAATACATCCTGCACCACATCCTCGGCATCGGCCGTGCATCGGCAATTGTGCACGGCCGCGCGGTAAACGGCGTCGCTGTATCGCTGCACCGCCAGCGCGAACACTTCGTTTTTGGTCAGCTGTCCCATTGTTCAAACTCTCCTTTGACGCCCAACGGGCACGGTGGAAATACTTTCCACGGGGACATTTCACTCAAGAAACGGTTGAGCAGTCCCGATTATTGCGTATCATTCACAAACGTGCAACAAAACTTTTTTCACCCCGCCGCAGCGGCGTATCGGTTTTAGTATACCATGAACCCCTGCAAAACAAAAGAGGGAGCCGCCGCGTCTGCGGCAGTTCCCTCGCTGCTTCATTCTTTTTTTCCGGCCGGTCAGCGGCGGTAGACCCCTGCAGCAGCGCCACCCGCTCTGCCAGAAAGGTCTCGGCCTTGGGGTGGGTCAGCCAGCACTTACCCGCCGGGCTGCCCACCAGCCGCCGCCCCAGAGCTGCCGGGTCAGCGTCGATGGCCTCCCATCCTGCACGGTCAGCTGCAAAGTGAGTGCCGCCGGAACATCCGGCAGCGGCGGCAGCGGATCCTCCCACACAAAGGGCGGCAGCAATTGCAGCGCCGTCACGCTGCGGGTGCACTCCTCGGTGAGCCGCAGCGCCGCCGGGGCACCGTCGGCTGCCACCTGCAGGCTGCTGTACAGCACCTGCATCTGCACCGCCGCCTGCAGGCGGACAAAGCCCGGGTTGCCGCATCCGGCCCTGCCTGCGGCGCAAGACGCAGATACTCCCGCGCTTCTTCCGGGTAGATCCGGCGCGCAGGGGCCTGGGGGGTGGCATACAGGGCAGGCAGCGCAAAGCAGCCTGCCTTATCCATGAGCCTGCTGCACCAGCAGATATGAATTCGGTCAGTGGATGTGCCGGGTCCGGCTTGCCATACCGAAACCGGCCGTGAAACGTGTCCTCCGCCCATACAGTCTCCCTTCCGTTCTCTCCCCTCTCCAGTCAATTGTAAACCCTGCGCAAACTTTTCTGTTGACCATTTGTCCGTTCACAGGCTATACTCTTGCACAGAACTGCCTTGCAAATTTTTACAGAGGGGAATTTTACTATGAAAAATCAAAAAATCACCACTTACCAGATGGCCGTTACTGCGGTGATGGCCGCCGTGCTGTGCGTACTCGGCCCGCTGACCGTGCCCATCGGAGCCATTCCCATCTCGCTGGCAAACTTTGTCATCTGCCTGACCGCCTGGCTGCTGGGCCCCAAGTTCGGCACCCTGAGCGTGTCGTCATCTATCTGGCCATCGGCCTGATCGGCGTTCCGGTGTTCTCCGGCTACGGTGCCGGTTTGCCAAGGTGGCAGGCCCCACCGGCGGCTATCTGGTGGGTTACCTGCTGCTGGCTTTCATCGGCGGCCTGTTCATTGAAAAAAGCAATGGCCAGCCGGTGGTCTCCGCCGTGGGTCTGGTGCTGGGCGATGCCGCCTGCTACGTCCTGGGTACCGCCTGGTTCGTGTTCCAGATGCAGTGCGAGCTGGGCTATGCACTTTCTGTGTGCGTGTATCCGTTCATCGTGCTGGATCTCGCCAAGATCGTGGTGAGCTGCGTGGTGGGTGCGCTGCTTTGCGTAAGCGCCTGACGCAGGCAGGCGTGCTGAAACTGCAGAATGCAGTTTCGGAATGATCGCTGAGCGGAAAATTATTTTCAGATAGAATAAGCCCGGAGGGTCTGCGAACCTTCCGGGCTTATCTCGTTATTCCTGATATCCCAAGGTGGCTGCCATGACCGCCTTGATGGTGTGCATCCGGGTCGTGGTAGGCGGGCAGGCAATGCATAAATACTGCATCTGGGCCTGCAATATTCATCAGATCCTGATTGATCTGGTAGGGTGCAAGGTCGTGGATGCGCTCTGCCCAGACTTCTACCGGCTCGCCCATGGACACCCACACATCGGTGTATAGCACGTCCGCGCTCTTTTGCTGCCTTGACGGGATCCTCCTCAAAGGAGAGGGTCGCCCCGGTCTGGGCGGCAATGGCCTGACACTGCTCCACCAGTGCGGCATCCGGCTGGTACTTTTTGGGGGCGCAGGCGGTAAAGTGTAAGCCCATCTTGGCGCAGACCACCATCAGGCTGTTGCCGGTGTTGAAGCGCGCGTCGCCGAAGTAAACGAAGTGGATGCCCTTCAGGTGGCCGAAATGCTCCTGAATGGTAAGGAAATCGGCCAAGATCTGAGTGGGGTGGAACTCGTTGGTCAGGCCGTTCCACACCGGCACACCAGCGTAGTGTGCCAGCTCTTCCACGATCTGCTGGCCGTAGCCACGGTACTCGATGCCGTCATACATCCGGCCCAGCACCCGGGCGGTGTCGGCGATGGACTCCTTTTTGCCGATCTGGCTGCCGGAGGGGTCCAGATAGGTCACTTCCATGCCCAGATCGTGGGCGGCTACCTCAAAGCTGCAGCGGGTGCGGGTGGAGGTCTTTTCAAAGATCAGAGCAATATTTTTGCCCCGCAGCTGGTCGTGACGGATACCGGCCTTCTTTTTTGGCCTTCAGGTCAGCGGCCAGTTCCAGCAGCTGCCCGATCTCGGCAGGGGTGTAGTCCAATAGCTTCAAAAAGCTGCGATTTTTCAGTTCCATTGTATATTTCCCTCTCTATGCAAACACTCTTGAATATTTATTCAAGCCATGATTCTATTATAGTACGTTGCATCGGGAAGGTCAAGAGGGAGCTTACAGCTCCAGCTCTACCCGGCGTCCGGTGGGCTTATAGGGGTCAGCCGGACACCGGCGTGCTCGAACATGAACCGCGCCGCAATGCTGGAATCGCTGTCGTGGTACTTGTCGCCGTAGTACACCACCTCGGCAATGCCGGACTGGATGATGGCCTTGGTGCACTCGTTGCAGGGGGAACAGGGTCACATACACCCGGGCACCCTTCAGGTTGTTGTGGGCACTGTTGAGGATGGCGTTCAACTCGGCGTGGCAGACGTACATATACTTGGTCTGCAAAGGTGCACCCTCCCGCTCCCAAGGCATCTCGTCATCGTTGCAGCCCATGGGCATCCCGTTGTAGCCTAAGGAAAGAATCTTATTTTCCGGGCTTACGATGCACGCACCCACCTGACTGTTGGGATCCTTGGAGCGCATGGCGGTAAGCAGCGCAATGCCCATAAAATATTCGTCCCAGTTGATATAATCCTCGCGCTTCATCGCGTAAAACCTCCTGCCTCTTCCGGCGGGTCTGCGACTTGACAAACCCGGAAAAATAGACTATACTACGAATAGAAAGAGCGCTGACTGCAATGGTCAGCTCCTCATCCGGCTAATCAGTCGTAAAGAATGACCGCTTGCTTTCTGAGGGCATGAGCGGTCATTTCTTTTTGCCGTTGGAAATCGTCCATGCGATCTCGAAGGTAATGTAGATCGCCCCGCCGAGAAGCGTGAGCAACAATACGACCTGTTCAAACGTCATGAGGCATCCCCCCTTTCCGCTTTCGCGTCAGGGGAAGCAAAAAGTTTTTCGTCCCCCTCTGGCGCGCAGCCGGAAGGAGCTAAACCACCGATTATGCAATCAACGCCCTTACCGCCGAAGCGGCACTTACAGCATACCACAAAAACCGCATATTTGCAACGAAAACTCCCGGTTCCGCGCCTGTACGCGCTGCCGGGAGTTCCGCTTTTTCTGCCCGCCCGTTTTGCACCCGAATGTCAACTTGCACAAAACAGTGCCCGGAAGTTTGGCAGGCGTTTTTGCTAAATTTTGAAACGATATATTTAAAAATCGTTTCGGATATGGTATTATCTTTGTAAAATATGCCACAAAAACGGAGAGAACGCTCCGTGCGGCGGAAATGAGGGAAAAACCGATATGAAATACGCAAGCAACAACATCCGCAATATTCTGATTGCCGGCCATGCCGGCAGCGGCAAGACCACGCTGACCGAAGCACTGGTCTATTTTTCGGGCGCTGCCGAGCGTATGGGCCGGGTTGAGGACGGTACCACGATTTCGGACTTTGATCCCGAGGAAGCAAAGCGCAAGGCCAGCCTGTCGGCGTCCGTTGTGCCGGTGGAGTACGAGGGCATCAAGTACAACCTGATCGATGCACCGGGTCTGTTCGACTTTGAAGCAGGCGAGTACGAGGGCATCCGCGCCGCCGAGAGCGTGCTGGTGTGCGTGTCCGGCCGCAGCGGCGTTACTGTGGGCGCAGAAAAGGCGTTCCAGCTGGCCCGCAAGAACGGCAAGGCCACCATGGTGTTCGTGTCCAAGTGCGATCTGGAAAACGCCAACTACTTCAAGATCCTTGAGGATATGAAGATCCGCTTCGGCTCCACCGTCTGCCCCTGCGTCGTGCCCGCAAAGCTGGATGACGGCACCCCTGTGTACATCAACCTGTTCAGCCAGAAGGCCTTCAAGTACGAGGGCGGCAAGCAGATTCAGGTAGACCTGCCGGACATCGGCCACCGCTTGGGGCCTGATCGAGGCTATGAGCGAGGCCATTGCAGAAACCGACGATGAACTGATGGAAAAGTTCTTCGGCGGCGAACCCTTTACCACCGAGGAGATCGTGGAGGGTATGCGCAAGGGCGTTAAGGACGGCCTGATCACCCCCGTGTTCTGCGGCAGCGCCGTGAATATGCAGGCACTGGATATGCTGCTGTTCAATATGCACAAGCTGCTGCCCAGCCCGGAGCACGAGGCCAGCACGCTGGCTGAGGACGCCAACGGTGAGCCGGTGGAACTGCACTGCACCGAGGATGAGCCCACTGCCGCCCACGTCTTTAAGACCGTGGCCGACCCGTTCGTGGGCAAGCTGAGCTATCTGCGTGTTATCAGCGGCAAGGTGACCGCAGGCGAACCGCTGACCAACGCCCGCACCGGCGAGGTGGAAAAGATCACTAAACCCCTGACTGTCCTTGGCAAGAAGCAGATGGAGAACGACGGCATCGGTGCCGGCGATATCGGCGCAGTGGCAAAGCTGGTGAGCGCAAAGACCGGCGATACTCTGTGCGATGCAGACCGCGTGGTCAAGCTGCCCGCACCTGTGTTCCCCAAGCCCAGCCTGTTTATGGCTGTTACCGTGGCCAAGAAGGGCGACGAGGGCAAGATCTCCAGCGCACTGGCACGCCTGATGGAAGAAGATCCCACCCTGTGCTACATCAACAACGCCGAGACCCATCAGCAGGTCATCGGCGGCTTGGGCGAGCAGCATCTGGACGTGGTGAAGGCCAAGCTGAAGAACAAGTTCGGCGTGGAGATCGGTCTGGAAGCTCCCCGCATCGCCTACCGCGAGTCTATCCGCAAGGCCTGCCAGAAACAGGGCCGCCACAAGAAGCAGACCGGCGGTCATGGCCAGTTCGGTGACGTTATCATCAACTTCGAGCCCTGCGACAGCGAGCAGGTGGTGTTCGAGGAAAAGGTGTTCGGCGGCAGCGTGCCCAAGAACTTCTTCCCCGCCGTAGAAAAGGGCGTGCGTCTGGCTGCCGAAAAGGGCGTGCTGGCCGGTTACCCCGTGGTCGGCCTGAAGGCCACCCTGCTGGACGGCAGCTACCACCCGGTGGATAGCTCTGAAATGGCCTTTATCATGGCTGCAAAGTTGGCCTATAAAGCCGCTATGCCGGAGGCTGGCCCCGTCATTCTGGAGCCTATCCACACCCTGAAGGCCCATGTGCCGAACGACAACACCGGCGACATCATGGGTGATGTGACCAAGCGCCGTGGCCGTGTGCTGGGCATGGAGCCGGACGAGGACGGCTTGCAGACCATCATTGCCGAGGTGCCGCTGGCAGAGCTTGCAAACTTTACCACCTTTATCCGGCAGACCACGCAGGGCCGCGGCTGGTTCACCACCGAGTTCGCCCGCTACGAGACCCTGCCCGAGATGCTGGTGCCTGCCGTTGTGGAGCAGGCCAAGAAGCTGGGCAATCTGGACGAGAGCGCAGACGACTGAGCCCTGAACCCCTGATTTGACATTTCCCCGAGCCCCCGCCGACACTTTTTTCCCTCTGTCGGCGGGGGCTTTTTTGAAAAATGGAACACCGGAGCGTCCGCAGATGCTCCGGTGTTCCGAAATCATAAAAAGTTTTCTGCTGAAAAATGCTCTGGCCGTTACACGCCGGAAGCACCATAGTTTGCCAGCACGCGGGCAGAGGGGTCGTTGACGTTGCAGCCCGGCCATGCTTTGTTGGGCATCCAGAAGCCCACGATGGTGCGGCCCTGGTCGTGGTAGTACTTCTCAAAAATTTCGCGGTAGAACAGGCTCTCCTTGGTGAACGGCATGCAGTGGGCCGAATAGTTTGCCCGGCGCAGCTGGAACTCCTCGTCGGTGTAAAGGCTTTCGGCGTACTCTTTGATATCGTCCACCATGCTGTGGCCCACAGCGTCCGAGAAGGCGGCCTTTTTCGCGCCACAGGATCTCCGGCGGCAGCCAGTCGCCCTCAAAGGCCTTGCGCAGCAGGTACTTGCCCTTGCCGTAGCGGTTCAGCTTCTTTTCCGGGTCGATGGCCATGACGTAGCGCACAAAATCCAAGTCGCCAAAGGGCACGCGGGCTTCGATGCTGTTGGAGGAGATGCAGCGGTCTGCCCGCAGCACATCGTACATGTACAATTCCCGGATGCGCTTCTGGCTCTCCTGCTGAAAAGCATCGGCGGTGGGAGCGTAGTCGGTGTATTTGTAGCCGAACAGCTCGTCCGAGATCTCGCCGGTCAGCAGCACACGCACATCGGTCTGCTCGTGAATGGCCTTGCACAGCAGGTACATGCCCATGCTGGCGCGGATGGTGGTGATATCCCATGTGCCCAGCAGCCGGATGACCTCTTCCAAGCTGCTGAGCACCATCTCACGGTTGATGATGATCTCGTGGTGCTCGCTGCCAAGATAGTCCGCAGTCTGCCGGGCGTATTTCAGGTCGATGGCATCGGTGTCCATGCCGATGGCAAAGGTGCGGATGGGCTTGCCCAGCTTCTTGGCGGCAATGGAGCACACCAGCGAGGAGTCGAGCCCGCCGGAAAGCAGAAAGCCCACGGGCGCATCGGCGTCCAGCCGCTTTTCCACACCGGCGATCAGCTTCTCGCGGATGTTCTGCAGGATGGTGGGCATATCGTCCTGCATGGGGGCGGGCACATCCGCAATGTCCTCGTAGCGCACAAAGCGGCCGTCGCAGTAGTAGCTGCCAATGGGGAAGGGACGGATATCATCGCACCAGCCGATCAGGTTGCGCATCTCGGAGGAAAAGGCGATCTTGTGGCTGGACTTGGAGTAGCCGTAGAACAGCGGACGGATGCCGATGGGGTCGCGGGCGGCGATGAGCCGATCCTTGCGGGAATCGTACAGGATCAGCGCAAACTCCGCGTCCATGTGGCGGAACATATCCAGCCCGTACTCGTAGTACAGCGGCAGCAGGATCTCGCAGTCGCAGTCAGAGCAGAACTTGTAGCCACGGCGCTTTAAGATCTCTTTTTCGAACCGGAAGCCGTACAGCTCGCCGTTGCACACCACGCAGTCAGCGCCCCGGTAAAAGGGCTGCATCCCCTCCGGGGTCAGTCCCATGATGGCAAGCCGCCCAAAGCCCATCAGGCCGTAGGGACCCTCCACCACTCGCTGGTCGTCCGGCCCGCGGTCCACGGTGCGCAGCAGATACTCTTTGAATTTTTCGGCACTCAGGTCGTGCCCCGTATAACCCATAACACAACACATACTTCTTACCCCTCTTAAAATAAAAAAATACGGCAGCACATTCATCCCATAGTCCTAGGACGAATATGCTGCCGTATCCGTGGTGCCACCTAAATTACCGGCATACGCAATACGCCGGTCACTTTTTTGTGCGCTCTCCCCGTTGAAAGCACTGCCGCGATAACGAGCGGCGCACGTCTGCCCCTACTGCTGCGCACGCAGGTTCAGGGAGCGGCTCACGGGTGTTCTTCGGGCTTCGCTTTCTGCGCGGTTTCCAGCACCCCGCGCTCTCTGCAAAAAAACCTGAGGCCTTACTTTTCCCGGTCAACGCTTTTATTGTCTGCATTGTATCACGGGTTTTTGTCCGTGTCAACACAGCAGGCGCATTTTTTTTGCAGGCTGTTCTTCCGCTGCGGACGGTGCCGCGTTCTGCGCGCAATGACGGCACAGCCCGTACAGCACACTGCCCTCGCATTGCAGGGTAAAGCCGTGCTCTGCCATCAGGTGAGCGCGCACCTCATCCATAAAATGGCAGTCCAAGTGATAGATGCGCCCGCACTGCACGCACTTGAGGTGCAGGTGCTCCCGGCAATGGCGTCCCTCGTCCACATACTGGAACACCGCCCGCTCGCCTTTGTCGGCTACATATTTCATAATGCGCTGCTCGCCGGCAAGCTTGTCCAGATAGCGGTATACAGTGGTGGGGTTGGGGCTTGCGCCCTGCGCTTCCAGATGCTCCAGAATGTTGGAGGCGCTTACCGCGTGCTGGCAGTTGTTGATGAGGTAATCTAAGATGAGTTGCCGGGTGCGGGTGTTATAGCCATCGCTTCGTGCCATGAGAGTTTCGGTCCTTTCCGGTGTAGATGTGTTGTTTTTACCCCTATTGTAGCACAGTTTGCGCTTGGATGCAAAAGAAGCGGGCGGAAAGTCGGCCTGTTTGGCGACAAGCACAAAAAACATTGTAAAAAGTAGCAAAATCGAGGCGTAATCTTTGTATAAAACGGAAAACACTCCAAAGTTAAGCAAAAAGTCTTGTAAAAAATGCCCTGATGTGAAATAATGTATTAGATAAAGTGGTTGGATTGCAGCCGGGATACAAGCTGGCTGAACATGAAGAAGAAACCGGCAGCGGTGGGTTTGCGCTGCCGGTTCGGACGTTTTGGAACGTTTTTTGGAGAAGAAGAATAGGAGAGTGTGCTTATGAAAGAGCAGGACGCACAGGCAAAGCTCAGCCTGAAGCTGCAGGCGTACCAGTACCTCAAGACCAAGATTTTGAACTGCGAGTACCGCCCCAACGAGTTTCTGAACGAGCAGAAACTCTGCGCCGAGATGGGCAACATCAGCCGCACCCCCATGCGGGATGCGCTGGGGCGTCTGGAGCAGGAGGGGCTGATCACCATTCTGCCCAAAAAGGGTCTGATGGTCTCCGGCATCACCGAAGAGGACGTGCACAGCATGTTTGAGATGCGTCTTTTGGTGGAGCCCTACGCCCTGCGTACTTACGGCAATGCCATCCCCCGGGAGCAGCTGGAGGCCTACGCCGAGCTGATGCACCACAGCGAGCGCATCGAGGACTTCTGCAAGTCGGACGACGACTTCCACGAGCTGCTGATGAGCACCCTGCCCAACAAGTATCGCTCTGCCTACGACCGCATCACCGGCCTGAACACCCGTTTCCGCATCATGACCGGCAAGGTGAGCATGATCAATCAGGAGCAGACCTGTGAGGAGCACCTGCAGATCCTGGATGCCGCCCTGTCCGAGGACTGGGACGGCGCAGCCATGGCGCTGCAGCACCATCTGGAGCTGGCCCGCGATAAGGCCGAGGGCGTCATCAAGGTCATCCGCCTGTGGTAAAAGAATAAAAGTGAAAAGGTCTGCTGCACCGCACGGTGCAGCAGACCTTTTGCCTTTTGTCAGCAGAACGATTCAGAATGGCCGCCGCGTGCGCTTTGGCCATAATCAGCGGAATTGTTATTTATAATATACGAACAGCCAAGCCTGCGGGCTTGGCTGTTCGACTTTTCACAAGAGGAGAAAACGGCAGGCTTATTTCTCCACCTTGCTCAGCAAGATGCGGTCATTATCCAGATTTTTGCCCGCGTTCTCGCGGAACTTTTCCAGCAGATCGTCCACGGTCATCTTGCTGCGCGCTGCACCCTTTACGTCAAACACGATGCGCCCGGCGTCCATCATCAGGGTGCGGTTGCCCAGTTCCAGTGCCTGATGCATATTGTGGGTCACCATCAGGCAGGTGATCTTTTTCTCGGCCACGATGCTCTTGGTCAGCGCCAGCACCTTTTCGGCGGTGGCGGGGTCCAGCGCGGCGGTGTGCTCGTCCAGCAGCAGCAGCTTCGGGGTGACAAGGGTAGCCATGAGCAGGGTAAGCGCCTGCCGCTGCCCGCCGGAGAGCAGCCCCACCGGCTGCTTCATGCGGTCCTCCAGCCCCATGTCCAGCAAAGCAAGCTTTTCGCGGAAGAGCGCCTTATCCTTGCGGGAGATGCGGGAGAAGATGGCGTTGGGCGCAGTGCCTGCCCGCAGGTAGGCCAGCGCCAGATTTTCCTCAATGGTCATGTTGGGCGCGGTGCCCTTGAGCGGGTCCTGGAACAGATGTCCGATGACCTTGCTGCGCTGGTGCTCCGGCGCAAAGGTGATGTCCTGCCCGCCCAGCAGAATGCTGCCCTCATCGGCAATAAAGCCGCCGGTGATGGCATTGAATAGGGTGGATTTGCCCGCGCCGTTGGAGCCCACGATGGTGGCAAAATCTCCGGCTTCCATTTGCAGGCTCACCCCGGCAAGCGCCACCTTTTCGTTGACGGTGCCGGGGTTAAAGGTCTTGTGCAGGTCGTTCAGTTGCAGCATTTCCATGTTACTGTCCCTCCCTGTTGGTCACGGTGCGGCGGGCACGGGCAGCGTGCCGCCGCTTTTCAAAGGCGAAGTGCTCCCGGATGGCGGGCATGGAGATGGCCACTGCCACAATGATGGCAGAAACCAGCTTCATGGCGGCGGCGGGCACGTTGAACCGCAGCGCTACCGCCACGATAAAGCGGTACAGGCAGCTGCCGAACACCACGCCCAGAATGCGGCGCAGCATGGTGCGCTTGCCCACCAGCGTCTCGCCGATGATGAGGGAAGCCAGTGCAATGGTCACCATGCCGGTGCCCACGTTGATATCACAGCTTTTCTGGTACTGTGCCAGCAGCCCGCCGGACAGCGCACACAACGCACCGGATACGCACAGACCCACCGTGATGGTAAAGGCGGGGTTGATGCTGGAAGCCCGCACCATGGCGGCATTATCGCCGGTGGCGCGGATGGAAAGCCCCAGCCGCGTGCCCAGAAAGCCCAGCATCGCCGCGCAGGCGATGGCAATGATAACTGCCGCCAGCACCAGCTTGTACCAGCTGCCCAGAAAGCCCAGCGAAGTTTTTGCCATGGAGAAGATGGTAGGGGTCTTGACCAGTGACATGGTGGAGGAGAAGCCCATTACCGCCAGATTGATGGTGTACAGGCCGGTGTTGACGATGATACCGGCCATGATGCTTTCCACCCCGAGCCTTGTCTGCAAAAAGGCGGTGACAAAGCCGGAGCACACCCCCGCAGCCATAGCAGCCGCCAGCGCAAGGATGGGGTGGCCGGTCAACGCCACTTGACAGGCCACGGCGCAGCCCAGCGTAAAGCAGCCGTCGGTGGAAAGGTCGGCAATATTCAGGATGGAGTAGCTCAGAAACAGTGCCAACGCCACCAGTCCGTAGATGCAGCCCAGCTCCAGCGCTGTCTGCAAAACGTTGAGGGAAAAGATACTCGCCAGCATGGTGTATGCTCCTTTTATGTTATTTTGAATGCGCGCCGCATTGTTCTACGGAGTATGACAAACGCATTTTCACGGGAGAGGGGAACCACTTTCCCCAGAACCTCCAAAAGCTCTCCCTTGCGGGAGAGCCGGAAAAACCGTCAGGCTTTGACGGAGCGGGGCGCTCAGGAGAAGTTCTCGGCGGTGGTCACCTCGGTGATCTCGGTGCAGTAGGGCTTGAAAGCTTCCTTCAGGGCGGCAAGATCCAAGCCCAGCGCCTCGGCGGTCTCGGTGTTGATGGTGACGATGCCGTTATCAAAGGTCTGGTAGGGCAGGTCTGCAGGGGTCTTGCCGTCGCACAGCAGCTGGCTGACCATATCGGCGGTAGCTTCGCCCAGCTGGACGTAGTCCACGCCGTAGCCCACCAGTGCACCGTTCAGCGCAAAGCTGTCGGCACCGGTGTAGTGCTGCACACCGGCCTCGATGAAGCTTTCGTAGATGGACAACTCGGCGGTCATGATGGTGTTATCGGTGGGAGTGAACACGGCCTTGACCCCGGCGGCTACCAGTGCCTCGGCAGCCATTTGCACCTCGGCGGTGGTGGTGCCGTTCTTTTCCACCACCTTGATGCCGTTCTTCTCGCAGAAGGCCTTGGCGTCCGCAATGGCCTGGGTGGAGGCATCCTGACTCAGGTCGTACAGCAGACCGATGGTATCAATGCCGGGGTTTGCCGCCACGATCAGGTTCATGATGGCGTCGGTGTTCAGGGCATCGGAGGTGCCGGTGATGTTCTCCTCGCCGTCAAAGCCTGCGGCGGCGGGATCGGTCACAGCGGAGTAGACCACCGGGATGTCGGTATCCTCCACGGCAGCCAGCATGGTAGCAGCGGTGGGGGGTGGCCACGGCCACGATCACGTCCACGCCGTCGGCCACAAGGTCTGCGCCGATCTGGTTCAGGTTGGACTGGTCGGCCTGTGCGTTGGCGTAGTAATCGGCGTAGTCAAAGGTGACGCCCTTCTCCTTGCCGATGGCGTCCAGACGGCTCTCCACAGATTCCACGATCTGGTTGAGGGAGGCGTGGTCCACATAGTTGACGATGCCCACCTTGAAGGTCTCGCCAGCGGCAGCGGCGCTGCCGGAAGCCGCTGCGGAGGAGGAGACCGCTGCACTGGAGGCAGAGCCGGAAGCAGCGCCGCCGCAGCCGGTCAGTGCCATGGCAGAAACAGCAGAAGCAGCCAGAGCGGCCTTCAGGAAGCTGCGGCGGGAGATCATGTTCAGGTTTTTCATAGTGGTAACTCCTTTCCCGGAGCGGGCGGCAAATCAAAAGACCCGCTCCCTTTGCGGGACGGGTCTTAAAACAAAACGACCCTGTCCCTGTGTGTTATCCACAAGGACAGGATCGGTAAATACGATTCTGCGGTGCCACCTTGCTTGCTCTGCATCCAATACAGCAGAGCCACTCACGGAGAGCCAACACTCCCCTGTCCTGTAACGGAGACTTCCGTCCAAAGCTACTGGGGTTTGTGCCCGTTTGCCCGGCCCTCGGCGGCCCACGAAACTCTGCCCCGCTCTCACCCGTTTGCACTGTCCGGGCTCACTGCAGATGCGCTGTGCAGGTTCTCTTCCGCCTCATCGGTTTGATTGCATTATACACTTTATCTTCGTAAAGTCAAGAGGGAATTTTAAATTTTTATTTTTTGGCCCGGTCAAAGTCATTCTTCTGCCGGGGCACCGGTGCTGCGGCGCTTGCGGCGCACAAAGTAGGCAACGTACACCACCCACACCGGAATGGCCACGGCGGTGACCACCCGGCTTGCGGAAAGCCCGGCGGCCTGATACACAAAGTCGATGCTGCTTGCGCCCGCCGGGCAGAGCACCGCCATCAGTCCCTCGTCCACCCGCAGGATGTCGGCCTTTTCGCCGTTGACATAGGCGGTAAAGCCGTCATCGTAGGGCACGGAGAAAAAGACGAGGTTCGTCTTGTCCAACGTGATCTCGGCATGGAAGCCCGCGTTGTTCATCTGGAACACCGAGCAGCTGTGGGCGCGGCGGTCGGCGCAGTCCTGCGTGTAGCTGTCGTAGTGCAGATCGTCCAGCATCGCGTCCGGCAGCTCGGTCAGGTACTGACCGTATGCCTTTACGTCCTCGTCCTCCAGCACCAGCGCCCGCAGCAGCAGGTTGGAGCGCAGGGTCTTGACCGAGGCCTCATAGGTAGCCTTGGTCACATAGTAGTCGTAGGTAAAGCCCATGGGAACGTAGTTATCGTTGTGGTACAGCGTGTAGCCGTCCACGTCGGCAAGATAGGTCCAGCCCGCGTCTGCCTCGTCCTCAAAGCTTTCGCGCTTTTCCGGGGTGGTAATGAGGTACTCCACGCTCAAAAGGCCGCGCAGGGCGTAGTTTGCAATCTCCGGCTCGCTGCGCACGTCCCGCTTGACCCCCAGCCCCGGGTAGAAGCTGAGGATGCTGGGGGCCGCCGTGCTGCCGAAGTATTGCAGGCAGCTCTTATCCAGCCACATCCCGATGTTGTCGTGGATCTTGTAGGTGTCGATGCGGTAGTCGCCCTCCGGCAGGTCGTTTTTCAGCAGCAGGGCGTTATTGTCCTGCTCCACAAGGTCGCTGTCGGTGTGCCACTGGCCGAACTTGCCAATGCCGATGTGCACCATGCTGAACACGCAGGCAAACACCAGCACCGCCGCCGTCATGCGCTGGGCAAAGCGGCCGTCCTGCCGCCACTTGCTGCAAAGAACACGGTACAGCATAAGCCCCAGCAGTCCGAAGCCCAGCACGACAAAGAACTGCCCCGGGTTCTTCAGCACGCCGAAAGACCATGTCTCGGTGGTATCGTCCCGCACGGGCACCACCGCAAACACCAGCGTAGCCAGCATGATCCAGCCAATGCCCCGGGCGGGGGCGTCCAGATCAACATCCGGGTCCTCCAGCGCGTTCACGGTCATGGCGGCAAGGATAAGGGAGGGCATATAGTACCAGCGTGCGTAGTAGCTGGAGTTGAGCGCGTAGAAGGCACTGTTCAGCACCGGCACCAGCGCGCACACGGCGCATACTGCCACGATACGCTTTTTGCTGTCGGCCTTGCGGCTGCGCCAGTAGGCCATGGCACCGGCCAGACTGCACAGGGGCAGGTAGGCCGTCATGCTCGTCCACTTGATCACGCCCTCCGACCACACCGAGGTGAGGTAAGGGGAGTCCGGCGGCAGGATCCAACTGAGCAGGATAGCCAGATACTGCTGCACCTTGGCGTAGGTCAGAAAGCCCCAGCCGGAAGAAAGGTCAATGGTGCGCGGGTTCTGCAGCAGGCTAAGCACTGCCGGGAACAGCAGCAGACAACCCATGGCAACGCCCAGCACGCTCTCCACAAAAGCTGCCCGAACTTGCGCCCGGTCAGCCGGAAGTCCTTGGCGGTCAGCTTGCACACAAAGTAGATACACAGGAAAATGACCTGTCCCACAAAGAAGAAGTAGTTGTTCAGCAGGTTCACCGCCGCCCAGAAGGCAAACAGCCCGTGACGGTTTTCATAAATGGCCTCGTCCAGCGCCCAGAGCAGGTACGGGAACAGCGCCACCACATCCACAAAGTGGTTGAAGAACACGTTGTACACCGCAAAGCCGGACAGTGCATACAGGCAGGCACCCAGCACGGCGTAATCCCAGTTTTTGACGTAGCGGCGCAGATACAGAAACGCGCCGCCGCCCGCCACGCCGAACTTGAGCACCAGCAGCGGCACCATCATATAGGGCAGCCAGCTCTGCGGCAGCAGCACCGACAGCCAGAAGAACGGCGAGCCGTACAGGTAGAAGGAGTAGGCGTTCATCACCCCGCTGCCAAGGTCGGTCGCCCACGAAAAGGTATTGCGCGGCGCACCGGCAAAGGCACTGTCCGGGTAACCTGCGCCCTTGACGAAGCCGTTCATATACCGGTAAAAGGTGATCTGCTGGCTGTTAAAATCGCCTGCATAGTGGAAAAAGCCACCGTCAAGAATGTAGAACGGCAAAAAGAAGATGGCCGCCGTCAGGGCGCACAGCCCCACCGCCTGCCAGAATTTTTTATGGCTCTGCCCCCTTGGGGTGAGCAGCCGTGGTTTTTTGAACTTTTCCATAGCGTTCCTCTTTCTCCGCGCACCGGCGCGGAAGTGGATTTGATGTCACCTTGTAGTATAGCACGGCGGCGCGCAAGAAAAAAGGGCTTGACAAGCGCACGCGGGGCGGGTATGGTGAAGAAAAGGAGGCGTATTGCCATGCTGTATCCCTTCAGCGCCCTGCTGGCGCGCATGAAGTACATTACCCGGTGGAGCCTGATGCACTCCACCCGGGCGGAATCCCTCAGCGAGCACACCTGTGACACCGCACTGCTGGCGCACCTGCTGTGTCTCATCGCCAAGCACTACACCGGCACGCCCTGCCGCCCCGAGGTGGTGGCAGTGGCGGCGCTGTACCATGATGCACCGGAGATCATCACCGGGGATATGCCCACGCCGGTCAAGTACCATTCCCCGGCGCTGCGAGACGCCTACAAGGCACTGGAGACTGAGAGCGTGCGCTCCATGGCGGCTCTGCTGCCCGCAGAACTGGCTGCAGAGCTGACCCCCTGCATGGACGGCAGCGTCCTGACGGCAGAGGAGCATCGTCTGCTCAAGGCTGCCGACCGGCTGAGTGCCCTCATCAAATGCACCGAGGAGCAGCGCAGCGGCAACCACGAATTTGACGCCGCGCTCACGCAGCAGCGCGCCGCGCTGCTGGCCATGCACTGCCCGGAGGCCGACTGGTTTTTGGAGCACTGCCTGCCCTGCTACACCCAGAATCTGGATGAGCTGACGAAGCCGTAAAAAAATACAATGCCGGACAGCCCACAGGCTACCCGGCATTGCTCTGCTTCGGGTCAAATTACGGGAACGGTACTTCCCGCACATCGTCAGGGTCCAGCCCGGCTTTGCGCTGCTCTTCAAACACGGCGTCGATCAGCTCGTCCAGATCTTCCAGATGGGTCAGGGTGCAGCAGTAGCGGCGCAGGGCGGCAGCGCCCTTCAGCCCTTTCATATAGTGCATGGTCTGGGCGCGCGCCTGCGGCATAGCCACAAACTCGCCCTTCTGCTCTACCATCTCCTCCACCTGACGGCGCAGCGCGTTCATCCGCGCCTGCAGGTTCGGCTCCTTGGGGGCGGGCAGACCCTCCAGTGCAGCGTTCACTCGCTCAAACAGCCACGGGTCGCCCAGTGCGCCCCGGGCAATCATCACGCCGTCGCAGTTTGTCTCCCGCACCATGCGCAGCGCATCCTCGGCGCAGTGGATATCGCCGTTGCCCAGCACCGGCACCTTCACCGCGTCCTTTACCCGGGCGATGATCTCCGGGTCGATGCCCGGGGTGTACATCTGCTCCCGGGTGCGGGCGTGCACCGCTACCAGTGCCGCGCCCGCCTGCTCGCAGGCCTTGGCGCACTCCACGGCGGTCACATGGTCGGCATCCCAGCCCTTGCGCATTTTCACGGTGACAGGCCGTTTTGTATTTGCCACCACCTGCTCCACGATGCGCCCGCAGCGGTCGGGGTCCAGCATCAGCTTGCTGCCCGCCCCGCCGGAAACGATCTTAGGGGCAGGGCAGCCCATGTTGATGTCCACAAAGTCAAATTCGTACTGCTCAATGGTGGCGGTGGCCTCGCCCATGATCTCCGGCACCTCGCCGAAGATCTGCACCCCGTAGGGTGCGCCGTTAGGCTCTGCCTTCAGCAGGCTGACCGTCTTATGGTCGCCGTACACCAGCGCCCGGCTGGACACCATTTCGCTGACCGTAAAGCCCGCACCGTGCTGCGCCATCAGGCGGCGGCAGGGGGCATCCGTAAAGCCCGCCATTGGGCCGAACACCGCCCGGTGGGGCAGGGTGATATTGCCGATCTTCAAAGGTTCCATGGGTTCTCCTTGTATCTGTTTTATCAAAAAGGGGCTGCTGCACATTGTTTGGTGCAACAGCCCCTGTGGTTTTATGTTACATCTTCTCGGGCACGTTGATCTTGAACATGGTGAGCACATTGAAGATGGCGTTCTTCACGCCGATGCACAGGGCAAGGCGTGCCTGCTGCACGGCGGGGTCTGCGCCCTGAATGCGGCAGTTGCCGTAGAAGCGATGGAAGGCGCTTGCAAGGTCGATGACAAAGCGGTTGATGCGGCTGGGGTCGTACTTCTCGGCAGCCATCACGATCTCCTGCGGGAAGGCAGCCAGCATCCGGATCAGATCCATCTCGGAAGGCTCGGTGAGCAGGGTGGCGTCGATGTGCTCTGCACCGGCAAACTGCACGCCCTCGCTCTCCATCTTCTTCAGGATGGAGCAGATGCGGGCATGGGCGTACTGCACATAGTACACGGGGTTGTCGTTGTCGGTCTTGACGGCCTGATCCAGATCAAAGTCGATGCCGCTGCCGGCGTCATGCATATTGAACAGGAAGCGCGCGCTGTCGATGGGCACTTCCTCCAGCAGGTCGGTCAGGGTGATGGCGTTGCCCGTGCGCTTGGACATACGGACCGGCTGACCGTCCCGCATCAGGTTGACCATCTGCATCAGAACGACGTCCAGGTCATTGCCGTTGAGGCCGATGGCGTCCATAGCGCCTTTCATGCGGGCGACGTGGCCGTGGTGGTCAGCGCCCCAGACGTCGATGGCCTTGGCGAAGCCGCGGGTGGCCAGCTTGTTGTAGTGGTAGGCGATGTCGGCGGCAAAGTAGGTGGGGATGCCGTTGGCACGGACGAGGACTTCGTCCTTGGCCTCCTCCTCGGTGCCGTCGTCGGTCTTCTTCTTGTTGACGGTGCCGTACTTGGCAGCGTACTGTGCGCTGCGGTACATGATGGCACCGTCCTCGGCCTTGTAGCAGGCACCCAGCTCCAGCAGCTTGTCCACCACGGCCAGCACTGCGCCGGACTCGTGCAGGGTGCTCTCGTGGAACCAGACATCGTAATCAATGCGGTACTTGCCGAGGTCGCGTTTCAGAGCAGCAATGTTCTTGGGCAGGGCGTAGGCCACCAGAGCGTCTTTCAGGGCTGCAAAGGCCTCACTCTCGAACAGAGTTTCCTCGTCCATGCCCTGGCAGGCGGCAACGTACTTGTCGCCGTTGATCTCAGCAAACTCACCGGCCAGCACCTTGATGTCGCCGCCCTGATAGCACTCCTTGGGCAGGGGATAGGCCTCCTCGCCGCAGAACTGCTGTAGGTAGCGCACTGCCAGACTTTTGCCGAACTTCTGGATCTGGTTGCCGGCGTCGTTGATATAGAACTCACGGGTCACGTCGTAGCCGGACCAGTCGAGGACAGCGGCCAGACAGTCACCCAGTGCGCCGCCGCGGGCGTTGCCCATGTGCATGGGGCCGGTGGGGTTGGCAGAAACAAACTCCACATTGTACTTTGCGCCCTTGCCGTGGTCGGTGCGGCCATACTCCTTGTTGGCGCAGGCGCCCAGCACCACGCCTGCCCAGAAGCTCTGGGACAGGAACAGGTTGATGAAGCCGGGACCGGCAACCTCCACCTTGGAGAAAACGCTGTTCTCAAGGGAGGGCAGATGTGCCAGCAGGGCGTCTGCGATCATCTTGGGAGCCTTGCGCCAGGTGCGCGCGCCGGCCATGGCGATGTTGGAGGCGATGTCGCCGTTCTTGACGTCGGCGGGGATCTCTACGATGAAGGCGGGCAGCTCGGCCTCGGGCAGGGTGCCGTCGGCCATGGCAGCCTTGGCGGCAGCGGTCAGCAGGGCGCGGGCCTCGTCCAGCGCGGCCTGCCGGGGGTTGTAGTTCTGGTAGGTCTTTTCAAAATCAGTCATGGGTCGGATTCCTTTCACAGTCTCAGGGAACTTCATCAATTCACATGGGTCACGGTAACTTCCAGCCGGTTGCGGCTCACCAGCTCGGCGCTGTCGGCATCCAGCAGGTAGGCAAACCGGGCGGTGCCGCCCTTTTCGGTCAACTGACAGTCGATCTCGTCCGCAGTCACGCCCAAGGTCATGGAGCCGAAGCCGGTCTCGTAGTGGCACAGGTTGCGGCGGCCTTTTTCGATCAGCAACTGGGTACCTGCCCCGCCGCCCTTGCCGAACCGCAGCATCGCCACCCGGCTGCCGTCTGCGGCGATCTTCAGGGTGGTAGTGCAGCCCTCGTAGCCGGTGGTCTCGGTCTCGCGGTAGGTCACATAGTAGCTGCCGCCCTTCAGCACAAGGCTGCCCCGGGTCATCAGCTCCACAAATTCTTCTTTTTCTTCCTCCGCAGCCGGTTCGTCCAGCCGCTGCTCAATGCGGCTTTTGATGCGGATGATGTAGTCTTCCTTCAGTGGTTTGCTCACGTTGTTTTTCCTTATCAATATTTATCAATGGCGATCTGCTCCACCGGGCCGCCCTTGTACTCGCCCAGAAACAGGTCTGCCGTCTGCACAAAGCTGTCCGGCACATCGCTGACGTAAAAGTGTGCCTGCCCGTTCTCGTGGCTGGCGCGCAGCCCGCGCTCGGCGAGCATCCGCTCCAGATGATGGGCGGCGGTCATGGCGGGGTCCACCAGCGTGACGCCCGGGCCCATAAACTCCCCGATCATGCTTTTCAGCAGCGGGTAGTGGGTGCAGCCCAAAATCAGGGTATCCACCCCGGCCTCGCGCACCTCGGTCAGGTACTGGGCAATGACCAGCTTTGTGATCTGCTGCTTTCCGGCTTCGCTGTGATCCACATATCCGGCCTCCACCAGCGGTACGAACAGCGGGCAGGGGCGGGCGGTGATCTCCACCCCGGGCACCAGCTGGCGCAGCAGCTTTTCATAGCTGCGGGAGCGGATGGTGGCGGCCGTGCCGATGACGCCGATGCGGCGGTTGCGGGTGACAAAGGCTGCTTCCCGGGCGGCGGCATCCACTACGCCAAGGTAGGGCACCGGCAGCTGGGCTGCCTCCGCAGCCGGGTAGGTGCTGCTCACCGTGCCGCAGGCGGCCATGATGCATTTGACGTTTTTGGAAAGCAGAAAGGCCACGTCCTGACGGGCATACTGCAGGATGGTCTCCGGGCTGCGGCTGCCGTAGGGGACGCGGCCGGTATCACCAAAATAGATGATGTCCTCGTGGGGGAGGCGCTTGCGCAGCTCCCGCACGCCGGTCAGGCCGCCCAGACCGCTGTCGAACACGCCGATGGGGCGATTATCCATGCTGCTTTTCCGTCCTTTCCACCGCCAGTGCGATCAGGCGGTCGATGAGCTGCGGCACCGGCAGACCCTCGTGCTCCATGAGCTTGGGGTACATGCTGATGGGGGTGAAGCCGGGGAAGGTGTTGATCTCGTTGATGAGGACGCGGCCGGTGTCCTTCTCCACAAAGAAGTCGCAGCGGGCCAGACCTTCGCAGCCCAGCGCCGTGTAGGCCATGGCGGCGTAGGTCTTTACCTCGTCCAGCTTGGCCTCCGGCAGATGTGCCGGGATGACGGTCTGGCTCACACCGTTCTTGTACTTATCATCATAGGTGTAAAACTCTGCACCGGCAAGGATCTCACCGGGACGGGTGGCAACAGCGGGGTCGGAGCCGATGACGGCGCACTCCACTTCCTGTCCGTCCACAAAGGCTTCAAATACCACCTTGCGGTCGTTTTCCAGCGCAAGGGCAATGGCGGCCTTCAGCTCCTCCTGATTGGACACCTTGGAGATGCCCACACTGGAGCCTGCGTTGGCGGGCTTGACGAACACCGGCCAGCCCAGTTTTTGTTCCACACCGGCGCAAACGCCCTCCAGATCCTTCTCGATCTCCCAACGGTTGGCGGCTACCCACTTGGTGTGGGGCACACCGTTGGCCTCGAACAGGGCGTTGGCCACAGCCTTGTCCATGCACACGGAGCTTGCCAGCACGCCGCAGCCCACATAGGCGATGCCGGCCAGCTCCAGCAGGCCCTGCACGGTGCCATCCTCGCCCCACAGGCCGTGGAGCACCGGGATCACCACGTCAAGGTGCATCTTTTCCACCCGGCCGTCCGGGGTAAACAGGATCATGCCGTGGTCGGCGCGGTCCGGGCTGATCACGCAGGCCATATTGCCGGGCAGCTCTTCCCAGCTGCCATCGGCCATCTGTTCCGCCGTGGCCTCGGTGTAGAGCCAGCGGCCCTCCTTGGTGATGCCCACGGTGAGCACCTCATATTTTTCGCGGTCGATGTTGCGGACGAAGTTGCCCACAGAAACGCGGCTGACCTCGTGTTCGCTGGACATACCGCCAAACAACAGAGCCACGCACATTTTATTTGCAGACTGCATGATATCTCACTCCTATTTATAAAGCCCCGGCAAAGGGGCGGCTTCAAACCGGTAAAATGCCGTTTCGATTCATTATACAATATCTACGCCCGCGATGCAAGCAGAATGCAAAAAAGCCGCCTTGGGACAAACAGACAGTGGCTGCGAAAAAAGTTTCTCAAAATCGCTTTTTTCTGCTTGACGGATGGAAAAAGGCGTGGTACAATGATATCACCTCTTTTGCGGGGTTATTAAGTGCGCCTGTTTTTACAGCTGCCACCCGCACCCGAGGGAGGTTCAAAACAACCGTTATAATGGAGGTGTCAACAAATGACCGTTAAAATCACTCTGGCCTGCACCGAGTGCAAGCAGCGCAACTACAACACCACGAAGAACAAGAAGAACAACCCCGATCGTCTCGAGATGAAGAAGTACTGCCGTTTCTGCAAGAAGCACACCGTTCATCGCGAAACCAAGTAAAAGAAAGGCGGACGCACTATGGCAGACAAAACCGAGAAAAAGCCGGGCTTTGTGGCCAGAGCTAAAGCCGCTGTGAAGAACTTCTGCGCACGGGTCGCAAAGTTCTTCCGCGATACCAAGAGCGAGCTGAAGAAGGTGGTCTGGCCGTCCAAGCAGGACGTCAAGACCAACACCGTCGTTGTGCTCGTGACTGTCGCGATCGCAGCGGTCGTGATGATCCTGCTGGATGCCATCTTCGGTGGCATCCTGGGCCTGATCATCGGCGCCTGAATCATCTTGAAACGGAGGGTCAACCAAAATGGAAGAATCAACCAAGCTGGTAGATGAGTCCACTGAGGCTCTTTGGTATGTTGTGCATACCTATTCCGGTTACGAGAACAAGGTCGCCAACGACCTGCAGACCATGGTGGAGAACCGTCACCTGCAGGAGCTGATCTGCGACATCAAGGTTCCCGTCGAGATGGTTCCTGAGATCGACAAGAACGGCAAGCAGAAGATGGTGGAGCACAAGCTGTTCCCCGGCTACGTTCTGGTCAAAATGGTGATGAACGACGATACCTGGTATGTCGTGCGCAATACGCGCGGCTGCACCGGCTTCGTCGGCCCCGCCTCCAAGCCTGTTCCGCTGACCGCTGAGGAAGTGGAGAAGATGGGCGTGGAGAAGGCTGCACCGCTCACCGTCGATTTTGCTGTCGGCGATACTGTGCAGATCACCGCAGGTCCTCTGGAAGGCTTTATGGGCCTTGTGGAGGCCATTGATACCGAGAACTTCAAAGTGAAGCTCAAGGTCAACATGTTCGGCCGCGAGACCCCCGCAGAGGTGGAGATCGGTCAGGTCGAGCTGCCGTAACCAACCGGCAAGTTCCGTTTACCAAGGTAAGACCGCAGTGCGGTTCTTATAGAGCGTGTGCAGCGTGCACGCGCTCGTGGGAGGCGCGGAAACACCGCGCCGCAACTCACCACAGATTTTTGGAGGTGCATTTATCATGGCACAGAAAGTTACTGGCTACATTAAGCTGCAGATCGAGGCCGGCAAGGCGACTCCGGCTCCCCCGGTTGGCCCTGCTCTGGGTCAGAAGGGCGTCAACATCATGGCGTTCACCAAGGAGTTCAACGAGCGTACCAAGAACCAGATGGGTTATGTGATCCCCGTCGTCATCACCGTGTACGCTGACCGCTCCTTCAGCTTCATCACCAAGACTCCTCCGGCAGCCGTTCTGATCAAGAAGGCCGCTGGCATCAACACCGCTTCCGGCAAGCCCAACAAGGAAAAGGTTGCTTCTCTGACCGCCGCTCAGGTGGAAGAGATCGCTAAGACCAAGATGCCCGACCTGAACGCTGCTTCTTTGGAAGCTGCCTGCAGCATGGTCCGCGGCACCTGCCGTTCCATGGGCATCGTCGTCGAGGGCTGAGACATAAACAGTGGGAGGGCATAACACTGCCCGCATGACCACACAGGAGGATATACAATGAAACATGGCAAGCACTATGTCGACGCTGCAAAGCTGGTCGATTCTACTAAGGCATACGATGTGAACGAGGCTCTGGAGCTGGCTTGCAAGACCGCTTCCGCCAAGTTCGACGAGACTGTCGAGCTGCACGTCCGTCTGGGCGTTGATGGCCGTCACGCTGACCAGCAGGTCCGCGGCGCTGTCGTTCTGCCCAACGGCACCGGCAAGACCGTCCGCGTCTGCGCTATTGCTAAGGGCCCCGCAGCAGCTGCTGCTGAGGCTGCTGGCGCTGATATCGTCGGCGATGACGAGCTGATCGCAAAGATCGCCGGCGGCTTCATGGATTTTGACGTCGTCGTGACCACCCCCGATATGATGGGCCGCGTTGGCCGTCTGGGTAAGGTTCTGGGCCCCCGCGGCCTGATGCCCAACCCCAAGGCCGGCACTGTGGCTCCCGATCTGGGCAAGGCTGTCAGCGAGGCTAAGGCTGGTAAGATCGAGTACCGCCTGGACAAGCAGAACATCATCCATGTCCCCGTGGGCAAGGCTTCTTTCGGTGCAGAGAAGCTGTACACCAACCTGGACACTGTGATGGAGGCTATTGCCAAGGCAAAGCCCGCTGCAGCAAAGGGTACCTACTTCAAGAGCGCTACCATCGCCACCACCATGGGCCCTGGCATCCGTCTGAACACCCTGAAGTACGGTGTCTAATTTAGATTTCTGATGTTTTTCTGCCGTTCTGCGGAATGGCAGAAAAATTTTGTCGGAAATTGAAAAAAGCACTTGACAACGCCGCACGTTTGCGGTATTATAATCATGCTGTTTTTGAGACAGCAGGTGCTGGAATCCAGCGTAAGGCTATGCCGCCTGCCGAGAAACGTGCGTAAAGTTGCTTTATGCCTCTTTCTCGGACCAAGTGCGCGGGAAAGAGGCTTTTTTCATTGCTCCGGCTTTCGATACAAGTTTTTGAAACGAGGTGAAACCGAATGCCCAGTGCAAAGATTCTTTCTGAGAAGCAGGCTTATGTCGCTGATCTGAAGGCAAAGTTTGAGAGTGCGGTTTCCGGCTGCGTCGTCGCTTACGGCGGCATTAACGTCGAGAACGACACCAAGCTCCGTAAGGAGCTGCGTGAGGCAGGCGTTGATTACATGGTCGTGAAGAACACCATGCTGCGTCTGGCAGTTAAGGGTACCGCTCTGGAGGGTCTGGCTGAGAACTTCAAGGGCGACACCGCTGTTGCTTTTGCTCACGAGGATGACCCCATGGCTGCTGCCCGCATCCTGTGCAAGTATCAGGATGGCGATAAGTCCAAGAAGTTCGTCGTGAAGGCTGGCTTCATGGAAGGCAAGGCTATGAACGCCGCCGAGACCAACGCTATCGCAAAGCTGCCCAACCGCGAAGGCATGCTGTCCATGTTTGCAGGCGCCCTCACCAGCACTCTGTCTGGTCTGGCTGTTGCAATGCAGGCTTATGCCGACAAGCAGGAGGAGCCCGCTGCCTGATGGCCGCGTGACCGCTGCTTAAAACAAAAAATAAACAAACAAAACCATTGATATTGGAGGGTTATTACCATGGCTTCTGAGAAGATTACTGCCATCATCGAGTCCGTCAAGGAGCTGTCCGTTCTGGAGCTGAAGGAACTGATCGACACCTACTGCGAGGAGTTCGGTGTTTCTGCTGTTGCTGCTGCTGCTCCCGCTGCTGCTGGCGCTGCTGCTGCCGCTGAGGAAGAGAAGACCGAGTTCGACGTCATCCTGGCTGAGGCTGGCGCTACCAAGATGCAGGTCATCAAGCTGGTGAAGGAGATCACCGGTCTGGGCCTGAAGGAGGCTAAGGCTATCGTTGATGGCGCTCCCAAGGCTGTCAAGGAGAAGGTCTCCCAAGGCTGAGGCTGAGGACATCAAGAAGAAGCTGGAGGATGCCGGCGCTAAGGTTGAGGTTAAGTAATTTAACCCCTTCTCTTACCGTTCTTTCTTGAACATCAAGAGGTCTGCACCGCAAGGTGCAGGCCTCTTTTTGTATCTCTCCGTGAAAAAAGGCTTCAGAAACGCCCACAGACGTTTCTGAAGCCTAAAATCAAATTCCGCTCAAAAAAGGCTACTGCACAAACCTGTGCAGCAGCCTTTCGTATTATTCTTCCGGTGCAGCCTTGCACTCCTCCACATAGGCTGCAATCTTGTCGATCTGAATCTGTGCCACGGCACGACCGGTCTCGTATACGCGCGGCGCAGCTGGGCAGGATCGCGCTCCATGGAGGGAATCTCCAGCGGGATGGGCGGGCGGATGACGAAGGCCCGGCCGGACTGCTCCAGCATGGAAATATAGGCCAGCGTCTCATTGTAGCGCTGGTGCCGGTCTGCCACGGCCTCCACAAAAGCGGGATAGCGCACATACCTTGCCCGGATAAGGGGCAGCATCTTGTTTTTCTGCTTTACAAAACCCTTGGGCTGGGTCAGGATGATCAGGTTGCGCTTGTAGCCGATAGACTCGAAAAAGCGCACAGGAATGGAATCCGCAACACCGCCGTCCAGCAGCTGATAGTGGCCGATCTTCACGATCTTTGCCGCCAGCGGCATGGAAGCCGATGCCTGCATCCACTGGATGTCCTCGGCGTCGCCGGTGCGGCACTTGTGGTAGATGGGATCGCCGGTGCGCACATCGGTGCACACCACAAAAAAGTCCATGGGATTCTCCCGGAAAGCCTCGGTGTCAAAGGGATCCAGCTTTTCCGGCACGGTATGGTAGCAGAACTGCTCGCTGTACAGGTTGCCGGTGCGCAGCAGGTTGCCAAAGCTGGCGTAGCGCTTGTCGGTGCAGTATTCCGTGTTATAGCGGATGGTGCGTCCGATCTGGTGCGACTTGTAGTTGCAGCCGAACACTGCCCCCGCCGACACACCAACGGCACCGTCCAGCTGGATGTTATGCTCCATCAGCACATCCAGTACGCCGGCGGTGAACATTCCGCGCATAGCGCCGCCTTCCAGCACAAGTCCTGTTTTCATACCATTTTCCTCCTCGTCCGGTCAAAAATCCCGGATATGACCCTTCTCCTATTAAGAATAGTATACTCAAAAAACCGCGAAAGAACAAGGGAGGATAAACCAAAAATGACCCGACAACCTCACGAAGTTTCGGTATTTTTGGACAAGGTCATACTTTTAGAAAAAACGAAGAGGTTTGGTGCCGTATTTTTACGAATTTTGGAAAGAAAACCCCTTGTCAAAGCGGGATGCTTCCGGTATACTAGGTGAAACATTATATGATGGGTGCGTGTGGCGCGCGCCCGGGAATGGAAAACAGGCAGGCGCTTTTCGCGGCGGGCGAGCCGGAGGCAGAAAACGCACCTGCAAGGGTTGGAGGATATATTTTATGAAGATGCTGGAAGATCGTATCCGCAAGGACGGCATTGTGCGCGAGGGCAACGTGCTCAAGGTGGACAGCTTTATCAACCACCAGATGGACATCCCGCTGTTCCGCGAGATGGCGCGGGAGTGGAAGCGCCTGTTTGCGGGCAAGCCCATCAACAAAGTGCTCACCATCGAGGCCAGCGGCATCGGCATTGCGGCTGTGGTGGCCAGCGAGCTGAACGTGCCGGTGGTGTTTGCCAAAAAATCCATGAGCATCAATCTGGACTACGACAACTACAAGACCCAGATCCAGTCCTTCACCCATAAAAAGATCTACAACGTCATCGTCTCCAAAAAGTTCCTCACCCCGGAGGATCATGTGCTGATCATCGACGATTTTCTGGCCAACGGCTGCGCCCTGATGGGTCTGCTGGAACTGGCCGAGGAAGCCGGTGCCACCGTAGAGGGCATCGGCATCGCCGTGGAAAAGGGCTTCCAGCAGGGCGGTGAGCTGATCCGCAGCAAGGGCATCCAGCTGGAGAGCCTTGCCATCGTGGACGCCATGGACAGCACCACCGGCGAGATCACCTTCCGTCCCCAGCCGAACCAGAACTAAAAATCATTATACATTTCAGCGTAACGGAATGTCTGCGGACATTCCGTTATTTTTTTGCGGCTGAATAGCAGCATTTGCAGCGGCGCTGCGGGTAAAGGTATCTGCTTGCCGCAAGCGTGCAAAGACGCTCCGCTGGGCCAGAGGCAGGGAGGGGTGTTCCGACTCCCCCCTCCCTACCTCTGGACTCCACCCACCCCGCAACGGGTCAAGGGCTGCACGCCCTTAACAATCCTAAAGAAGAAGTCGAAGCACAAAAAAGCTAGCGCTGCGCCAGTCGGCGCTATCGCTTTAACGCTTTTTTCGCTTCTCCATTTATAGCCCCTCAGTCGCTGCGCGACAGATTCCCCTTTTTGTCACCTGCGGTGACATCTTCCCCCGACCGGGGGAAGTCGGCCCTCTCGGGGGAGCAAGCGCCCGCCCGCAGCGCCGCGCTTTCGTAGAAAGCGGCGCTGCAGCTGCCGTTCCCTTCACGACCCCTCCTGTGAAAATGCAATGCCGGAGCGTCCGCAGACGCTCCGGCATTGCTCTATAAAAAATAATTTTTCCGCTGAATATGCGCAAAGCAGAACGCGACGCGCATTCCAAATCGTCACGCCCCGTCAAAGCTGTCTCCGTCAGCGGGCAGGGCAGCGGCTTGCGCGTCTGCGCTGCCGGTGTCTGCTGCCCGGGGAACGCCTTTGTACACCAGCGTTTGCTCCAGCACCTCGGCACAGACCGGTGCCGAAAGACTGCCGCCGGCGGTGGTCCAGCTGTGGGGCTCATCCAGACAGACCAGACACAAAAATTGCGGGTCATCGATGGGGGCCACTGCCACAAAGCTGGCAATGCGGGCCTTCTCGTCGGCGCTGTCCAGCTTCTGGCTGGTGCCGCTTTTGCCGCCCACCCGGTAGCCCGCGATCTGCGCGTTGCGCCCGCCGCCGTACAGCACCACTGCCTCCATCATCTCCCGCATGGTGGCAGAGGTGGCGGGCTGGATGACCTGCCGCCTGCAGACCGGCTGGTTGTGCTGCAAAATGCTGCCGTCCGGCGCAAGGATGTCCGATACCAGATACGGCTGCATCAGCTTGCCACCGTTCACCACCGCGCAGACGGCGGAGGCCATTTCCAGATAGGAAATCTTACTGCTCTGCCCGAAGGCGCAGGAGGCAAGCTCTACCGGACCCATGCGGTCGGCGGTGTAGTACAGGCTCTTTTTCGGCTCGGCGGGCAGGTCGATGCCGGTGGGCTCCCGCAGGCCAAAGGCGGCAAAATAATCGCAGAAAGCCTGCTTGCCCAGCCGCGCCCCGATCTGGATAAAGCTCTGGTTGCAGGAGTTTTCCAGCGCCTGCGTCACGGTCTGGCTGCCGTGACGCTTGTGGTTGGCGCAGTGGAACCGCGTGCCCGCCACCGAGATAGAGTCTCCGCAGTAAAAGGTGGAGTGCCGGGTAATGGCTCCGGCATCCAGCGCCGCCGCGCAGGTGATGAGCTTGAACACGCTGCCCGGCTCGTACAGGTCGCTTACCGCCTTGTTGCGCCACTGGGTTTGCTGCGCCAGCTGCAAGGCAGCGGCGCGCTCTTTGCCGGAAAGGGCGTCCACGGCAGCGCGTGCGGCCTTGTCGGCGATGACCCGGGGCTGGTTGGGGTCGTAGGCCGGGGTGGTGGCCATGGCCAGAATTGCCCCGGTGTTCACCTCCATCACGATACCCACGCTGCGGGCGGCTACATGGTGCTCTTGCACCGCATAATTCAACGCATTTTCAAGATAATGTTGAATATTTGCATCGATGGTCAGCCGCAGTCCGCAGCCCTCCACCGGAGCAAGTTCGGTTTCGTAGCTTTGCGCCAGCGTGTAGCCCCAAGCGTTCACGGCGGTCAGCACCACTCCATTCTGCCCGGTAAGGGTGTCGTTGTATTCGAGCTCCAGCCCGCTGACCCCGGCGTTGTCTACGTTGGTGAACCCCAGCACCGAGGCCAAAAACTCTCCCTGTGGGTACCAGCGCTTGGAGTCCTGATTGATGCGCACGCCGGTAATGCCGTTCTCTGCGCAGAAATCCCGCACGGCATCGGCAGTTTCCTGCTCCACCCGGTAGCGCAAAAGGCAGTCGTTGGAGCGCCGGTCACTGAACTTTTCCAGCAGCTTTGCCTCGTCCAGTTCCAGAATCTCCGCAAGCTCCTTGGCGGCAAGGGCAAGCTTATCCTCCGGCATCTCCCGGGGGCTGGCGCGCAGGGTCCAGCAGCTGCTGTTGGCGGCCAGCAGCGCACCGTCGGCGCTGTATATTTTGCCCCGGTCGGCGGGCACAACGGTGTCTCGCAGCTGCTGCCCCAGCGCCCGCTGGGTGTACCAGCCGCCGGTGCATAATTGCAGCCAGAACAGCCGCCCGATGAGCCCTGCAAAGCAGACGGCGCACAGCCCCACCGCAATGAGCCGTGCCCGCAGACGGAACGCCCGCTCCGGTAAAGTGCGCAGGGCGTCCGTGGGTTTTGAGCCGCGCATGGCAGCACCCCCTTTGCGGGCAGTTTATGCGCCCGGGGGCGGTGCGTATGACTAACCGCCCCCGCATCCGCGTACAATAACAGAAACGGAGGTGACCGGGATTGCACAGAACTGCTGCCCGCAAAGGGCTGCTGCGGCCGCTGCCGCCCATGGACCTGCCTTTTCTGGTGCTGGTGCTCACGCTGGTAGCTTTTGGGCTGGTGATGCTGTGCAGCGCCAGCAGCGCGGTGGCACTGTACCGGCGGCAGGACGCCTTTGCCTATGTGCGGCCGCAGCTGCTGTACGCCGCCATGGGACTGGTGGCCATGTGGACGGCCAGCCGGGTGGACTACCACATCTATCATAAGCTTGCGTGGCCGCTGTTGGCGCTCTCGCTGGTGCTGCTGACGGCGGTGCTGTTCATGCCGGAATATAACGGCTGCAAGCGCTGGCTTGTGCTGCCGGGGCTTGGCACATTACAGCCCAGCGAGATCGCCAAATTTGCGGTGGTGCTGGTGTTTGCCCACATCATCGCTTTGAACCACGACCGCATGGACAGCTTTGCGGTGGGGGTGGTGCCCTTTGCGCTGGTGCTGGGGGTGGTGGCGGTGCTCATGCTGCTGGAACCCCACCTTTCCGGCACGGTGCTGATTTTGAGCATTGGCGCGGTGCTCATGTTCGTGGGCGGCACCGGGCTGCGGTGGTTCATGCTGGCAGGGGCGGGCGGCGCTGCCGCCATCGGCACGGCCATTGTGCTCATGCCGGAGCTGGTGCCCTACGCTGCCGACCGGCTCAACTCGTGGCTCGACCCCTTTGCCGACCCGCTGGGCGACGGACACCAGACCATCCAGAGCCTGTACGCCATCGGCTCCGGCGGGGCGGGGGGTTGGGGCTGGGCAACAGCCGCCAGAAGCATCTGTTCGTGCCTGAGCCGCAGAACGACTTCATCTTTTCCATCCTCTGCGAGGAACTGGGCTTTCTGGGCGCGTGTGCGGTGATATTGCTGTTCAGCGCGCTGCTGTGGCGGGGCATCACGCTGGCGAGCCTATGCACCGGACCGTTTCGGGGCACTGCTGGTGGTGGGCTTTGTGGTGCAGGTGGCGCTGCAGGCGGTGCTGAACATCGCGGTGGTCACCAACACCATCCCAAACACCGGCATCAGTCTACCCTTTTTCTCCTCCGGCGGCACCAGCCTGATGATGCTTCTGGGCGAGATGGGCATCGTGCTTTCCGTCTCCCGGGGCGAAAGCTGATAAAAGGCTGCATTTCCTGCCGCAATGGGGTAGGAGCGGCGCGGAAATACCGAAAAAAAGCGGACAAATGACCGGACAAATCCCGCAGAGGGCGGGAAAGCCGTTTCCGTGCGTTTTGTTGACCAAAGACCCTCGTTTTGCATACCATGGGGTATCTTTTGCAGAACGGGGGTCTTGGCATGGCTGGGGATTGGATCATTACGGGTGGGCGGCCTTTGCAGGGCAGGGTGGAAGTGCCTGCGGCCAAAAACAGTGTGTTGCCGCTGCTGGCAGCTTCGCTGCTGTGCAGCGGGCCGGTGCGGCTGCAAAATGTGCCACGCCTGACCGATGTGGAGGACTGTCTTGCCCTGCTGCGGGGCGTGGGCTGCACGGCGGGCTGGCAGGGCGCAGAACTGGCGGTGCAGGGGCAGCCTATGCGCACCGACCTTGCACCGGAGGCCGCAGGCCGGATGCGTGCATCTATCCTGTTCTGTGCGCCGCTGCTGGCGCGGCTGGGGCGGGTAAGCACCGTGCTGCCCGGGGGGTGCCGCATCGGGGCAAGACCCATCGACCTGCATTTGCAGGGGCTGGCGCAGATGGGCGTGCGGCAGCTGCCCGCTGCGCCCGGACGGCTTACACTGTACGCCCCGGCGGGGCTGCGGGGCACGGAAATTTGTCTTAGTTTCCCCAGTGTGGGCGCTACCGAGACGCTGCTGCTGGCCGCCGCTACGGCGCAGGGACAGACCATGCTGCATGGCGCTGCAAAAGAGCCGGAGATCGCGGATCTTGCCGCCTTCCTCAACGCCTGCGGCGGCTGCGTGGAGGGCGCAGGCACCGACACCATCCGAGTGCAGGGAAAGCGCTGCCTTGCGGGCTGCACCTTTATGCCGGTGGCAGACCGCATCATCGCCTCCACGCTGGCTTGCGCGGCGGCAGCGGCGGGCGGCAGGGTAGAACTGGCGGGCTGCGCACCCGGGCTGTATGCCCCGCTGCTGGAAATTCTGGAACAAATGGGCTGCACCGTAGAGCGGGCACGCGATGCTGCCGCCATTTCGCGGTTCGGGGCACTGCGCGGCGCGGGAAACGTGCACACAGCACCCTACCCGGGCCTTGCCACGGACGCCGCCCCGCTGCTGGCGGCGGTGATGCTCTACGCACAGGGGGAAAGCTGCCTGCAGGACAGGGTGTTTGAAAATCGTTTTGCCTGTGCCGAGGGTTTTGCGGCGCTGGGGGCAAACGTCCGGGTGGCAGAGCGCACGTTGTATGTGCAGCCGGGCGGGACGCTGCGCGGGGCAAAGCTGACTGCACCGGACCTGCGGGGCGGGGCGGCGCTGGCGCTTGCGGCGCTGGCTGCCCGGGGCAGCAGCCGCCTTGGCGGGGTGGAGTTTGTCCGGCGCGGATATGCAGACCTTGACCGGCTTTTGGCGGGGCTGGGCGCACAGATTTGGCAGGAAATACCCGCCCGGAGTGGGGTTGTGAAAAAAACACCCACGAAAAAGCAATTTTGTCTTGCAATCGGAGCAAAAAAATGATACGATACAGTTATATAAATATCGTATGATAATTTCTGTGCGGCATTTGCGCAGTTCCACATAAAAATCCGATGGAGGACAAAGTTATGGCATTGATGCTCGATGAAGAACTGGACGAAAACGTTACGACGATCAAGGTGATCGGTGTGGGCGGCGGCGGCGGCAACGCTGTGAACCGCATGGTGAGCGATGGCCTGCAGGGCGTGGAGTTCATCGCAATGAATACTGACCAGCAGGCACTGGCTAAGAACCATGCCTCGGTCAAGGTGCAGCTGGGTTCCAAGCTGACCAAGGGTCGCGGTGCGGGTGCAGACCCGGAAATCGGCCAGCGCGCCGCTGAAGAAAGCAAGGACGAGATCGCCAATGCCCTCAAGGGCTCCCAGATGGTCTTTATCACTGCCGGCATGGGCGGCGGCACCGGCACCGGTGCGGCACCCGTTGTGGCCGAGGTGGCACACGATCTGGGCATCCTGACCGTTGGCATCGTTACCAAGCCCTTCTCCTTTGAGGGCAAGCGCAAGATGGGTCTGGCCGAGCAGGGCATTGCCAACCTGTTGATGCACGTTGACAGCCTGATCGTCATCCCCAACGAGCGCCTGAAGATGATCAGTCAGGAAAAGATCACCCTGATGAACGCCTTCCAGGCCGCCGATAACGTGCTGCGTCAGGGCGTTGAGTCCATCTCTGCCCTGATCAACGTGCCTGCCTTCATCAACCTGGACTTTGCCGACGTGCGCTCCATCATGAAGGATGCCGGCTACGCCCACATGGGCGTGGGCAGCGCCAAGGGTGCAGGCAAGGCCGAGAACGCCGCCAAGGCTGCTATCTCCAGTCCGCTGCTGGAGACCAGCATTGCCGGTGCGCACGGCGTTATCATCAACATCACTTCCAGCCCGGACATCGGCCTGGAGGATGTCGAGACCGCCGCAGGCCTCATCACCCAGAGCGCACATCCCGATGCAAACATCATCTGGGGTACTGCCTTTGATGAGAACCTGTCCGATGAGATGCGCGTGACCGTTGTGGCCACCGGCTTCGACAACAAGAGCGCCAGCGACCTGCGCAACAGCATTAACAACGCCATGGGCGGTGCACAGTCTGTGCCCACTGCGGTGTTCAGCAGCGACACCGGCGCAAGCGCAGCCCCGGCATCCAATGCCGCCCCGGCTGCTGTTCCGGCTGAAAAGAAGACCGTGGAAGAGGAAAGCAGCGACAATCGTTACTACGACGAGCTGCTGGCCATCCTGAACAAGCGGAAGTAATTACAGGCTACAATGGGGGCTGGCAGCTGCGCCCATGCGGTCAGCGAAAGCCCCGTGCAAGGTGTGCATGGGAGGGCATCATGGTGCAGACAGAGCGGGAGACCGGTGCCCTGCGCGGACAATTTGCCCGGCAGGCCGCTGTACAGGCATCTGCCGCAGCACAGGCGGAAAGCGCCCGGGCACAGGCAGAGCAGCTGAGCCGCAAGCTGGCTGCGGCACGCGCCGAGGTGCGCCGGTATCAGACCCGGATGTTCGCCTTTGAGCGCACCCTGCTTGCCCTCAAGCACGATAATGCAGAGCTGGAAGCCGCCTGTGAGCAGGCGTGGGAGCAGCTGGAACAGGCCAATGCCCGGGCAGAAAAGGCCGAAGCCGCCTGCCGCAGAGCCGAGGCTGCTCTTGCCGCCATGCAGCAGACCGCCCCGGAAACACCTGCGCAGCCGGATACAGCCCCCGAGGCTGTGCCGCAGTGCGAGGCTGCACCGGAACAGCCTGCACCGGAAACGGAAGAAAGCCTCTGCGCCCCGGAACAGGCACTGCCTCCGGAGCCGGTACAGCCTGCATGGCAGCCGGAGACCCGGCTGGAACAGATGGCTGCGGAGCTGATGGGCTGGTTTGATGCCATGATGCCCCAAGAATGAATCTTAAAAGGACTGTTGCGTTTTTTGCGCAGCAGTCCTTTTTCTTTCAGAGTGGAACGATTTAAAATGCGCTCCGCTTTGCTCTGCGCATCAGCGGAAATAAGGTTTATATTTTGCGGTTGCCGCGCTCTGCGGAGCGCGGCAACCGCATTTTCACAGGAAGGGCTGTAACGACAAACGGCTTGCTTTCGAACAACGGTTGCAAAGGGTACTGTAAAAATTGGATTGCATTTATACAACCGGGAATGAAAACGTTTGCGGAAAATACCGGAAAATGGCAGAAATGTTGCACGCAGCCTTGCATTTTGCTGTAAAATCCAGTAAAGTATAAATGAATGCTATAAAGCGGATGCTTAACAGGGAAAACCTATTACATCCAGTCAGTGCGGACGGTGTGCCCGGAACAAAGCCGGGGCAGAAGGATGCGCCGCAAAAGGAGAAACATGGCCATGAACGAGAAACCGAAGATCCTGATCGCGGATGATTCCGAGATCAACCGTGCCCTGCTCAAGGAGATACTGGGCGATGGCTATGACTATCTGGAGGCGGAGGATGGCGCAGCGGCAGTGGAACTGATGCGGCAGCGCACGGATATCTCCCTGCTGCTGCTGGACCTGATGATGCCGGGCATGGATGGCTTTGACGTGCTGCGGGTGATGAAGTATCACACATGGCTGGACGAGATCCCGGTCATCGTCATTTCGGCGGCAGAGGATACCGCCAACATTGAGCGTGCCTATGATCTGGGTGTGGCAGACTATATCCGCCGCCCCTTCGAGCGGATTATGATCCTGCGCCGGGTGAAGAATATCCTCATGCTGTACGCCAAGCAAAAGCGGCTCACCCGCCTTGTCACCGATCAGGTGTACGAAAAAGAGCACAACAGCGTGCTGATGATCAGCATCCTGAGCCATGTGGTGGAGTTCCGCAACAGCGAAAGCGGGCTGCATGTCCTGCACATCCGCACCCTGACCGACCTGCTTTTGCATCAGCTGGTGCAAAAGACCGACCGTTATCAGCTGGACGAAAGCGATATCGCCCTCATCAGCACCGCTTCGGCGCTGCATGATATCGGCAAGATCGTCATCCCGGAGGAGATCCTGAACAAGCCCGGCCGCCTGACTGCCGAGGAGTTTGCCATTATCAAGAACCATACTGTGGCGGGCGCACAGATGCTGCAGGATCTGGGACAGGCGATTGCGCGGGACGAGCCGCTTTTGCAGGTGGCGCACGCCATCTGTCGCTGGCACCACGAGCGCTGGGACGGCAAGGGCTACCCGGACGGGCTGAAAGGGGATGAGATTCCCATTGCGGCGCAGGTGGTGGCACTGGCAGACGTATACGACGCTTTGACCAGCGAGCGCTGCTATAAGCACGCCTACGACCACGACACCGCGCTGCGCATGATCCTGAACGGCGAGTGCGGCGCGTTCAACCCGCTGCTGCTGGGCTGCCTGCGAGAGTCCTCGGAGCAGCTGCGCACCGAGCTGACCCGCTCGGAGTGGGACAGGGGCTTCCGGCAGGAGACCCACCGCCTTTCCGAGGAGATTTTGCACCGGGAGGCGCTGCCCCGGGAGAACCACTCCCAGCTGCTGCTGGAGCAGGAAAAGGAGCGCACGGATTTCTACGCCGCCCAGTGCGGCGGCATCCGGTTCGACTACGACCTGCTGGCAGGCAGCGTGACGGTGTATGACTACCATGCCGAGCCCTTGCAGCAAAAAACGGTGACCGATTTTGCGCAGGGCAAGGGGCTCAGCTTTTTGAACGAGCAGGATCGGCGCAAGCTTTCCAAGGCCATCAGCCGCGCCACGCCGGAAGCGCCGGACGTGGTGCTGCCGGTCATGGTGCAGCGAGATGGGAAGCCGCACCTGCACCGGATGGCGCTGCATACCATCTGGAGCGGTGCCGGGGTGCGCCGCTGCGTGAACGTGCTGGGGCACCTCACCGATGAACAGCACCGCGTGGAGCATCAGGCAGAGCTGCTGACCGCCATCGACCCGGAGGAAGATTCCGCCCGGTTCCTACGGCGGCTGCAGGGCATCTTTGATGTGGTGCGTCTGGTAGACCCGGAGCACCGCAAGGTGCTTGCGCTGGACAGTGACGGCATCCTGACCGAAAAGCCCGGCAATTGCCACATGGTATGGAACAAGGATACCCGGTGCGAAAACTGCATCTCGGCCAAAGCCTACGCCCGCAAGACCATTCTGAATAAGATCGAGTTCAAGGACGAGGAAGCCTATTTTGTCATTTCCAAGTACATCGAGGTAGGCGGCAGGGGCTGTATGCTGGAACTGGTCACCCGGCTGACGGATGGCCGCTGGCTGGATATGGGCGGCCACCGGCTGCTGCTGGACCGCTGCAACGGCATGGAGCGCAGCGCCTTCGTAGACCCCCTGACCGGAGCCTACACCCGCCGCTATTTTGATAAGTTCCTTGCCGGGGGCGAGATGCACGGCGGTGTGGCGATGATCGATGTGAACCAGTTCAAGTCGGTCAACGACAGCTTTGGACATCTGGTGGGAGACGAAGCATTGCAGACCGTGGCCGCAGCCATGCAGAGCTGTCTGCGTCAGACTGATATCCTGATCCGCTATGGCGGCGATGAATTTCTGCTGCTGATGCCCCAGAACTGCCCTGACGGCGTAGAAAGCGTCATCCGACGAGTGCAGAACGCTGTGCAGGCAGCACGGGTGCCCGGCCACCCGGAGCTCCGGCTTTCGGTAAGCATTGGCGGCGTGTGCAATGTGCAGCCCTTGACCGAGGCCATCCGGCAGGCCGATGCCCGGATGTATTGCAATAAAGAAAACGGTGAGCCGGTGTTATAACCGCAGCTGACAACAAAAAAGAGACAGGCGACCCTTTCCGGGAAGCCTGTCTCCTCTTTTTTCAAAGAAATCTTTTATTTCCGCTGCCGGGCAGCGATCTGCGCGGCAGTGGGCGGGATATCGCCCTGTGCGGTCTTTTCCAGCTGGCTCAGGCGGCGGTCCAGATCGGTGAGCCGCTGCGAGACGATGTCCGGCAGATCCTGCTGATCCAGATCGTCGGCGGGGTTCACCGCCTTGTTGTTGATACGCACTACCTCGGCGGGTACGCCCACGGCGGTGCAGTTGGCGGGCAGGTTGCGCAGCACCACGCTGCCTGCGCCGATGCGGGCGTTATCCCCGATGAACACCGGGCCCAGCACCTTGGTGCCTGCGCCGATAAGCACGTTGTTGCCCAAGGTGGGGTGGCGTTTGCCGGTATCCTTGCCGGTACCGCCCAGCGTTACTCCGTGGTAGATGGTGCAGTTATCCCCAATCTCGCAGGTCTCACCGAACACGATGCCCATGCCGTGGTCGATAAACAGACACTTGCCGATGGTGGCACCCGGGTGGATCTCAATGCCGGTGCGGTGGCGGCCATGCTGGCTGACCCACCGTGCCAGAAAAAAGTGCTTGTGCTCGTACAGCCAGTGCGCGATACGGTGATACACCAGAATGTGGAATCCCGGGTACAGCAGCATTACCTCCAGCACGCTGCGTGCGGCGGGGTCCTTGCGCTGGATGTTCCGCGCGTCCTCAAGTAAACCCATGCGGAAAACCTCTCTTTCCCATAAACACCCGCCCACGCGGCGGGGCTCTCCCTTTTACCGTATTATAATAGCACAGCAAAAGACGAAAGTACAGTGCTGTACTAGGGATTGTGGAACAAAATGGCATTTATTTTGCCGCGTGGCCCGGGTTTTGGGTAGAGTGTCCAAAATTCGGCGAGAGATGCCAGAAACCTTTTAGCACCTGATTTTGCGCACAGCCATTGACACATTTTGCGGTTCTATGATAAAATAATACGAATGAAAACGCAACCATCAAGAAAAGGAGAAACACCATGCTGTGCAGCGCCCAGAACCCGAAACTGAACAAGCAGTTCGCGTCCGGTTTTGCCGTGGCTTCGTTGTTTCCTTTTTTTGCGCAATGAGCTTTTCCCTTTGCGGGGAAAAGTTTTTTTTTGCCCGTTTTCGGGTGCCTGACACACAAAAATATCATTACAGGAGGGAACCGCGATGCTGCTGACAAACGCTGTGAACACCGAGGGACGGCCGCTGGAGATCTATGTAAAGGATGGCAAAATCGCTGCCGTAGGGCAGGATCTTTCCGCCCTTGCCGCCGAGAACGAGACGGTGGTGGATGCCGGTGGGCTGACTGTGCTGCCCGCATTTGTGGATCTGCACTGCCACTGGCGCACCCCGGGCTTTGAGTACAAGGAGGATATCGAGACCGGCAGCCGCGCCGCTGCCGCCGGTGGCTACACCTTTGTAAACCTGATGCCCAACACCAAGCCCGTCTGCTCCTCTGCCGCACAGGCCATGATGGTGGAGCAGAAGGCTGCCGAGGTGGGGCTGTGCGATGCAAACCAGACCGTCTCCATCACCGAGAACTTTGACGGCGTGAGCATCGACCACCTCAAGACCCTGCCCGCCAGCGTGAAGTTCATCACCGAGGATGGCCACGGCGTGCAGGATAACGCCACCATGGCACGGGCTTTTGCCATCTGCACCCAGAAGGACATCACGGTCATGAGCCACGCCGAGGATATGGAGATCAGCCCGTGGGACTACCGTTTGGCCGAGGACATTGAGACAGTGCGCAACTGCTGGCTGAGCGAGTACTACCAGACCCGGCTGCACATGTGCCATGTGTCCACCCGGGGTGCGCTGGACGCTATCCGCATGGCAAAGCTGCGGGGTGCACCGGTCACCTGTGAGGTGACCCCCACCATCTGTGGTTCACCAACGATACCTGCGACTACCGTGTCAACCCGCCCATCCGCACCGCCGACGACGTGGAGGCGCTGGTGGAGGGCATCCGTACCGGCATCGTGGACGCCATTGCCACCGACCACGCACCCCACTCCGAGGAAGATAAGCTGAAGGGCATGGCCGGTATGGTGGGCAGTGAGACCGCCTTCGGCGTGTGCTACACAAAGCTCTGCAAGCAGGAGGGTCTGCCGCTGGAGCTGCTGGTGCACCTGATGAGCACCCGCCCCGCCGAGATCCTGGGGCCTTGCCAAGGGTCAGCTGGAGCCGGGCTTCGATGCCGATTTTGTGCTGGTGGATCTGGACACCCCCTACACGGTGGAAAAGGAAAAGCTGCACTCCAAGAGCCACAACACCCCCTTTGACGGCGCACAGCTTTACGGCAAGGTGTTTGCTACCATCAAGGCCGGTAAGATCACCTATCAGGCCGAGGAGTAAAAAGAACGAAACCCTCTCAGACAAAGCCTTACGGTAAGGGGCTTGGCTCTCCCTTTGGGAGAGCTGCCGAACGAAGTGAGGCTGAGAGGGCGAGGACGCTTACGAGATGCGACATAACGATACCTAATATAACAGAGAACAAACAGGAGGACACCCAAATGACGAACATGGACAAACTGTACGAAGCTGTGGAAGCCCGCGGCCCGGTGTGCGTGGGTCTGGACACCGACTTCAGCTACCTGCCCGCTGATTTTGTGGACAGCACCCTGACCAAGGGCGAGAACATCGTGCGCTTCAACAAGAAGCTCATTGATGCCACCAAGGCTGTGGCTGGGCTGCTACAAGGTGCAGATCGCTTACTATGAGTCGCTGGGCATGGAGGGCATGAAGGCCTACGCCGACACCCTGAAGGCTGTGCGCGAGGCCGGTGTGCCGGTGATTGCGGACATCAAGCGCGGCGATATCGCCAAGACCGCCGAGATGTACGCCATGGGTCACTTCACCGGCGATTTTGAGAGCGATTTCGTCACGCTGGCACCCTATATGGGTCTGGACTCCATCAGCCCCTACCTGCCCTACGCCGAAAAGCAGGGCAAGGGCATGTTCGTGCTCTGCCGCACCTCCAACGGCGGTGCCAAGGACTTTGAGTACGAGAAGCTGGCTGACGGCCGCCACGTCTACGATCTGGTGGGCGACAAGCTGAATGCGCTGGGCAAGGACTACATGGGCGAGCACGGCTACTCCTCCATCGGTTTGGTCATCGGCGGCACCCACATCGAGGAGGCCACCGAGATCCGCGCAAAGTATCAGGACAGCTTCTTCCTGATCCCCGGCTACGGCGCACAGGGCGGCAAGGCCGAGGATATTGCCCAGTATCTCACCAAGGGCAACGGCGGCGTGGTCAACTCCAGCCGCGGCATCCTGCTGGCTTACAAAAAGCAGCCGGGCGTTGCCTTTGACGAGGCCGCTTACAACGAGTGTGTGAACATGAAGGAGGCCATTGCTCATGCGTGCAGCCTGCTGTGAAGCCACCGTCCTGCGCAATGAGGTCATTGCCCCGGACATCCGCCTGCTGACCGTGGTATGGCCGGACCGCGACCACGCCCCCACGCAGGCCAGTTCTTTACCCTGCGCGCCTGGGGCGCAGACGAGGCCCCCTTCCTGTCCCGTCCCATCAGCGTGCACCGCTGGAACCCGGACAGCAGCACCATCGAGTTTTTGTATCAGGTGGTGGGCGAGGGCACCGAGAAGCTGGCACAGCTCAAGCAGCGGGATACCTTCCAGCTCACCGGCCCTATGGGCAACGGCTTTGATGTGCCGGACATCCTGAGCAAGTATAAAAAGATCGCCGTGGTGGGCGGCGGCATCGGCACCGCGCCCATGTTCCAGCTCACTCGCGAGCTGGCCGCTGCCGGGGTAAAGCCGGATGTGTTCTTCGGCTTCCGCGACACCCCCTACTGCATGGAGGAGTACCGCAGCATCGCAAACCTCGTCAAGGTGTCCACCGACACCGGTGCGGTGGGCTTCCACGGCTTTGTCACCCAGCTGTACGACCCCGCCGATTACGATGTGGTGCTGGTGTGCGGCCCCACCGTGATGATGAAGAACGCCGCCCGCCTGTGTGCGGAAAAAGGCACCCCCTGCTTTGTGAGTATGGAAAAGAAGATGGCCTGCGGCATTGGTGCCTGCCTTGGCTGCACCTGCGAGACCAAGGGCGGCGAGGGCAAGAGCGTGTGCAAGAACGGCCCTGTATTTGACGCAACGGAGGTGTTCTTCTGATGGCAGACCTGAAAACCAACCTGCTGGGCTTTGTGATGAACAGCCCGGTCATCGGCGCATCCGGCACCGTGGGCTACGGTGTGGAGTACGAGGAACTGGCCGATTTTGCTAAAATCGGCGGCATCTCCGGCAAGGGCCTTACCCTGCACGGCCAGTACGGCAACAAGGGCGAGCGCCTGTGGGAGACCCCCTCCGGCCTCATCAACAGCATCGGCCTGCAGAACCCCGGCGTGCAGCACTTCATTGACGTGGAGCTGCCCGAGATGCTGGAACTGAAGCAGAAGTACGGCACGGTGGCCATTGCCAACCTTGGCGGCCACAGCGAGGAAGAGTATGTGGAAGGTGCCGCGATGCTGAGCGACAGCGCAGTGGACATCGTGGAGCTGAACATCTCCTGCCCCAACGTCAAGGTGGGCGGTATGGCTTACGGCGTGAAAGCCGAAGCCGCCGGTGAGGTGGTGCGCATGGTGCGCGCTGCCTGCAAAAAGCCCCTGATGGTCAAGCTGAGCCCCCAGGCAGAGAGCATCCCCGATATGTGCAAGGCTGTGGAAGCTGCCGGTGCCGATGGCATCAGCCTGTGCAATACCTTCCAGGCCTGCGCCATTGATCTGGAAAAGCGCCGCCCGGTGTTCAACAACATCTTTGCCGGTCTGTCCGGCCCGGCGGTGCGCCCCATCGCCCTGCGCATGGTATGGCAGGCCGTGGGTGCGGTGAACATCCCGGTGGTGGGTCTGGGCGGCATTGCCACCGGCCGTGACGCACTGGAGTTCATCATGGCAGGTGCCACGGCAGTGCAGGTGGGTGCCGCAAACTTTGCAAACCCCCGCGCCATGGAGACCATTGCGGACGAGATGGCAGCATGGATGGACAAGAACGGTGTGAAAACGCTGGATGAGATCCGCGGCTGCGCCCGTCATGCAGAATAAAAACTGATATATCCATAAAATATCTACAATTATGCGCATAAAATAAAACTTAACGCATAAATTTGCAAATGGTGTAAAAGCGTGGTACAATACCACCCAAAGGAATATACACCACTGAAAAGAGAGGGAGAAGTACAATGAGTGAAGCACTTGAAATTCTGAAGAGCTGTGACGCATTTCTGGAGGGTCACTTCCTGCTGTCCTCCGGCCGGCACTCCGGCGCATACTGCCAGATGGCTTATCTGCAACAGTACCCGGATCGCTGCGCCGAGGTGATGAAGGCTGTGGCTGACAAGGTCAAGGAGATGGATGTGGACGTCATCGTCGGCCCTGCCATGGGCGGCATCGTGTACGCCTACGAGCTGGCCCGCCAGACCGGCAAGCGCGCCATCTTTACCGAACGCGTGGACAACGTGATGTGCCTGAAGCGCTTTGCCATCCACCCGGGTGAAAAGTGCATCATCGCCGAGGACGTGGTGACCACCGGCATCTCCTCTCTGGAGACCAAGCGCGTCATCGAAGAGGCCGGCGGCATCTGCCTTGGCATCACCTGCGTGGTGGACCGCACCAAGCCCGAGGCACCGTCTCCCATTCCCATTCTGGCCAGCGCCCTGAAGCTGGACCTGCCCAACTATACCCCGGAGGAGTGCCCCATCTGCAAGGAGGGCAAGCTGCCGCTGGTGCATCTGGGCAGCCGCAAGATGAAGCAGGAAGCAAAGCAGACCCTGTAAACTGAAAGCTTTTGTTGAAACGAGGAAAACTATGAACGCATATCTTCTTTTGGCAAACGGCATGGTCTTTGCCGGACAGTCCGTGGGCGCGCAGGGCGTGACCGTGGGCGAGGTGGTGTTCTCCACCGGCATGGTGGGCTTTCAGGAGACCCTGACCGACCCCAGCTACTACGGCCAGATCATCACCCAGACCTATCCCCTCATCGGCAACTACGGCATGAACCACGATGATATGGAGTCCGACCGCATCTGGGCCAAGGGCTACATCGTACGCGAAGCCTGTACCACCCCCTCCAACTGGCGCTGTGAGGAGACGCTGGACAGCTTTTTGAAAAAGAACAATACCATCGGCATCGAGGGCATCGACACCCGCCACCTGACCCGCATCATCCGGGAGAGCGGCGTGATGAACGGCGCCATTCTGACCACCTTTGACCCCGCCGACCCGGCCAACAAGGCCGAGACCGAGGCACTGCTGGCCGAGATCCGCGCCTACGCCGTGACCGATGCTGTGAAGAACGTGACCTGTGCAGCCCCCGAGGTGTTCAACCCGGAAGGCGAGACCCATATCGTGCTGATGCATTACGGCTGCAAGCGCAACATCGTGCGCTGCCTTGTCAAGCGCGGCTGCAAGGTGACCGTGATGCCCGCCTTTGCAACGGCAGAGCAGATCAAGGCTCTTGACCCGGACGGCATCATGCTGTCCAACGGACCCGGCGACCCCGCCGAGCCGGTGGAGATCATCGAAAACCTCAAGCATATCTTTGAACTGAACATCCCCACCTTTGGCATCTGTCTGGGTCACCAGCTGTCCGCACTGGCAGCCGGTGCCAAGACCATGAAGCTGAAGTACGGCCACCGCGGTGCCAACCAGCCTGTGACCGACTTTGAGTCCGGCCGCACCTTTATCACCAGCCAGAACCACGGCTATGCAGTCGTGGGCGAGGAGCTGCCCGCCGAGATGGGCGAGGTGGCCCAGGTGAACGCCAACGACGGCACCTGCGAGGGCATCAAGTACAAGAAGTGGAACTGCTTTACCGTCCAGTTCCACCCGGAAGCAAACGGCGGCCCCAAGGACACCGAATTCCTGTTCGACCGCTTCCTGAACAACGTCAAAGCAGCAAAGGAGGCACGCTGAAATGCCGAAGGACCCCAGAATCAAAAAAGTGCTGGTCATTGGCTCCGGCCCTATCATCATTGGTCAGGCTGCGGAGTTTGACTACTCCGGCACGCAGGCCTGCCGTGCCCTGAAAGCAGAGGGCATCGAGACTGTTCTGCTGAACTCTAACCCCGCTACCATCATGACCGACCCGGACGTGGCCGACCATGTGTATATCGAGCCCATGACGCTGGAAGTCGTGGAGCGCATTCTGGACATCGAAAAGCCGGACTCCGTGCTGCCCAACCTCGGCGGTCAGATGGGCTTGAACCTGTCCATGGAGCTGGCACGCTCCGGCTATCTGGACCGCACCGGCATCCGTCTGCTGGCCTGCAAGCCCGAGACCATCGACCGGGCCGAGGACCGCGAGCTGTTCAAGGAGACCATGGAGAAGCTGCACCAGCCCATCATCCCCTCTGAGGTGGTGGAAACGCTGCAGGACGCACTGGACTGTGCCGACCGCATCGGCTACCCGGTCATCGTGCGTCCGGCCTTTACCATGGGCGGCACCGGCGGCGGCATCTGCGAGACCCGCAAGAAGCTGATCGAGATCGGCACCAACGGCCTGCGTCTGTCGCCCATCCACCAGATCCTCGTGGAAAAGTGCATCGCCGGCTGGAAAGAAATCGAGTACGAGGTGATGCGCGACCACAAGGGCAACGTGATCACCGTATGTAACATGGAAAACCTCGACCCCGTGGGCATCCACACCGGTGACTCGGTGGTTGTGGCACCCTCCCAGACCCTGACCGACCACGAGTACCAGATGCTGCGTACCGCCGCACTGGATATCATCACCGAGCTGGGCATTGAGGGCGGCTGCAACTGCCAGTTTGCCCTCAAGCCGGACAGCTTTGAGTACGCGGTCATCGAGGTCAACCCCCGTGTGTCCCGCTCCTCGGCGCTGGCCTCCAAGGCAACCGGCTATCCCATCGCCAAGGTGGCGACCAAGATTGCCATCGGCTACACGCTGGACGAGATCACCAACGATGTCACTGGCAAGACCTGCGCCTGCTTCGAGCCTGCGCTGGACTACATCGTGGTCAAGTACCCGAAGTGGCCGTTCGATAAGTTCGTCTACGCCGACAAGTCTCTGGGCACCCAGATGATGGCTACCGGCGAGGTGATGAGCATCGGCAACAGCTTCGAAGCCGCCATGATGAAGGCAGTTTCCTCCATTGAGCTGGGCATGGACACCCTGACCCACAAGCCCTTTGAGGAGCTGACCGACGAGGAAGTGGTGGAGCACATGCACGTTCAGGACGCCGAGCGCGTGTTCTGCGTGTACGAGGCGCTGAAGCGCGGCATCGACCACAAGGTCATCTATGACATCACCAAGATCGACTGGTGGTTCCTTGATAAGATGCAGCATCTGGCAGATCTGGAAAAGGGTCTGGCACAGTGCAACGGTGTGCTGTCTCTGGAGCAGTACAAGACTGCCAAGAAGTACGGCTTCCAGGATAAGACCATCCGCCGTCTGGCACAGGTGGACACCCTGCCCGTGGAGAACTACCGCGCCGGCTTCAAGATGGTGGATACCTGCGCTGCCGAGTTCTCGGCCAACACCCCCTACTTCTACTCCACCTACGACGGCGACAACGAGGCTGCAAGCTTCATCGCCGAGAAGGAAGCCGAGACCGCTGCCAAGGGCGAGCCCAAAAAGAAGAAGGTTCTGGTCTTTGGCTCCGGCCCCATCCGCATCGGTCAGGGCATCGAGTTCGACTACTGCTCTGTGCACTGCGTGTGGACTCTGAAGAAAAACGGCTGCGAGGCCATTCTGGTCAACAACAACCCCGAGACCGTCTCCACCGACTTTGATACCGGCGACCGCCTGTATTTCGACCCGCTGAACCCGGAGAGCGTGGACAACATCATTGCCACCGAAAAGCCGGATGCCTGCGTGGTGCAGTTTGGCGGACAGACCGCCATCAAGCTGGCTAAGCACATGGACGAGATCGGCCTGCCCATTCTGGGCACCCCGGCGGATGCCATCGATGAAGCCGAGGACCGCGAGCGCTTTGACGAGCTGCTGGAGCGCTGCAACATCCCCCGCGCCCCGGGTCGTACCGTGTTCAATTTGGACGAGGCTCTGGCCGCTGCCGAGGAGATCGGCCTGCCGGTGCTGATGCGTCCCTCCTATGTGCTGGGCGGTCAGAACATGATCGTGGCCTACAACAAGGCGGATATCATCGAGTACATGGGTGTTATCACCGAGCACGTTGACATGGATCACCCGGTGCTGCTGGATAAGTACATCATGGGTACCGAGTGCGAGGTGGACGCCATCTGCGACGGCGAAAACTTCCTGATCCCCGGCATCATGGAGCAGGTGGAGCGCACCGGCGTGCACTCCGGCGACTCCATCTGTGTCTACCCGGCACAGCACCTGACGCAGGACGAGATCGACACCATGGTGGACTATACCGGCCGCTTTGCCCGCGAGCTGCATGTCACTGGTCTGGTCAATGTGCAGTATGCCGTCTCCCATGGCCGTGTGTACGTCATCGAGGTGAACCCCCGCTCCTCCCGTACCGTGCCTTACATCAGCAAGGTCACCGGCGTGCCCATGGTGGATATGGCCGTGCGCTGCTGCTTGGGCGAGAAGCTGACGGATATGGGCTACGGCACCGGTCTGCACCCCAACGCCCCCTATGTGGCGGTGAAGGTGCCTGTGTTCAGCTTTGAAAAGCTGCACGCCGTGGATACCCAGTTCGGCCCCGAGATGAAGTCCACCGGTGAGGTGCTGGGTATTGCGCCCAACTACCACGATGCCCTGCTCAAGGGTCTGATCGGTGCAGGCTATACCTTCAAGACTCCCGGTCCGGGCAGCTGCTGCATCTTCACCGTGAAGGACAGCGACAAGCCTGAGTTCGTGGATATTGCATGGAAGCTGAAGGATATGGGCTATAAGCTCTACGGTACCTCCGGCACCTGTGCATGGCTCAACAAGCACATGGTCCCCTGCAACGAGGTGCGCAACATCTCCGGCGAGGCACCCAACATCGTGGATCTGCTGCAGAGCGGTCTGGTGGACTATGTGTTCTCCACCAGCGCCAAGGGCCGTGACCCCCGGCGCGATTCCGTCCGCCTGCGCCGTAAAGCCGTGGAGCTGAGCATCCCCTGCATCACCGCAGTGGACACCGCCGCTTCTCTGGTGGACTGCCTGCGCAGCGAGCACAGTCTGGCGAACATCCCGCTGGTGGATATCGCCACTCTGTACCGCGGCAAATAAGCCCTGAGACCCGCATAAAATAGCTCTGTACAGCGCCTGCCGAAACGGTGGGCGCTGTATTTGTGCGGGGTGCACGGAACTAGATATAGTTCGTGCGCAATAAGCTACATTTCGTGCGCAATCCATCGAAAACAGTGCGATAAATATGTTATACTCAACAACGCAAAATTTGCCAAAAGACGTTACTTTTGGACATTCCAGGAGGATATCGATACATGACCCGTTCCCAGATGATCGAAACCGTGGCACGCAAGACCGGCTTTACCGAAGCTCAGGTCGAGACCACGATGGATGCAATGTTTGACCAGATCGCGGACTGCCTGCGCGCTGACGAAAAGGTGACCATCGCCGGCTTTGGCCGCTTTGAGATGCGCCCCCGCAAGCCGAAGGCTTACACCAACCCCAAGACCAAGGTCTCCAGCCAGCTGGAGTCCACCTCCATCCCCGGCTTCAAGGCCAGCGGCCGCTTCAAGCAGAAGCTGGAGGCCGGCAAGAAGAGCGTGGAAGAGACCGTCTGATCCCTGCATAATGAGAACCGTACCCGTGACCCCGGGTGCGGTTCTTTTTGTTTCTCTGCTGACAAGCGCGGCATTTCATGCTATACTTGTTGCAACGAGAAAAAACGCCACAAAGAACGGAGTTGTCCAAATGCTTTACAGCGAGTTGCAGTGCAGCGAAGCCATCCACAAGGCTGTGGAACGCATGGGCTTTGCCGAAATGACCGAGATTCAGGAAAAGACTATCCCCTCATGCTGGCCGGGCATGATGTCATCGCCAAGGCACCCACCGGCACCGGTAAGACCTGTGCCTTCGGCATCCCGGTGGTGGAGCATATCCAGCCGGAAAATAAATACCCGCAGGCCGTCATCATGGCCCCCACCCGGGAACTTGCCCAGCAGATCGCCGAGGAGCTGACCAACCTCACCTACTTTATGCCCGAGGTGCAGGTGGCCTGCGTGTACGGCGGTGCCAATATGGAAAAGCAGGCAAAGCGTCTGGCCGAGGGTTGTCAGATCGTGGTAGCTACCCCGGGACGGCTGATGGACCACTATAAACACCACAGCATTGATATCTCCCATGTGACCCAGATCGTGCTGGACGAAGCCGACGAAATGCTGAACATGGGCTTTTACAAGGATGTGCGCGGCATCATTGAGATGATGAAGGCACGCAAGGCGCTGTCCATGTTCTCCGCCACCATCAGCCGCGAGGTGATGGATATCGGCTGGCTGTACCAGCATAACGCCGAGGAGATCACCGTGCAGCCCCGGGAGGAGAGCCAGCCCAAGATCACCCAGTATATGCTGGAGACCTCCGGCCGCAACAAGCTGTCGGATCTGGCACAGATCATCATCGGCGAGGGCTACAAGCGGGTGATGGTGTTCTGCGATACCAAGTTCAACACCGCCACGCTGGCAAACCAGCTGGCACGGCTGGGCTTCTCGGTGGACTGCCTGCACGGCGACCTCTCCCAGAAGGAGCGCAACCAGATCATGCAGGCCTTCCGGGACGGCAAGCTGGCCATTCTGGTGGCTACAGATGTGGCCGCCCGCGGCATCGATGTTTCGGATGTGGATGCCGTCATCAACTATGATGTGCCCGAAGAGAACGAGCATTACACCCACCGCATCGGCCGCACCGGCCGCGCCAAAAAGGAGGGCGTAAGCTACCTGTTCTATGTGCCGGAGGAGAAGAAGCGGGTGCAGGAGCTGCTGCGCCTGACCCGTAACACCGATTTATGCACGCCGGTGCACTTCGACTTCAACCACGAGCACATCGTGGTGGAGAAAAAGCAGGACAACGCCGACCGTTTCCAGATCAAGTGCTATTTTTAAAGGAAGGAGCCGCTGTACGACCTTGTGCGGCGGCTCTTTTTGCAAAAAGGCTTGACCTTCCCCTTTGTGGAAGGTGTAGAATACTCCCGTAAGGAGGGGGTCGTGACCCATGAAGATCAACGAAGTGGAAGCCGCCGTCGGCGTGACCAAAAAGAACATCCGTTTTTACGAGGAAGAGGGGCTTATCAGCCCCAGCAGGGAACCGGGCAACGGCTACCGCAGCTACTCGCAGGCGGATGTGGAGCGCCTGCGCCGCATCAAGCTGCTGCGTAAGCTGGACGTGCCGCTGGCAGAGATCCGGGAGATGCTGGAAGGGCAGCGCACGCTGGCCGAGGGCATGAGCCAGCAGCTGGAACGTCTGCGCAGCCGCCGCGCCGACTTGGAAGAAGCAATCGGTTTTTGCACGCTGCTCCAACAGGAAAACGGCCCTCTGGAACAACTGGATGTGGAGCAGACGCTTGCGCGTCTGACCGCACGGGAAGAACAGGGAGTGACTTTTGTGAACATTGAACGTACCGACCAAAAGACCCGCCGCATCCGGGGTGCCTGTATCGGTGCCGCCCTTTTTGTGACCATGATGGCTTTTGTAATGGCTATCATGGGCTGGGCGATCTACACCGACCCGCAGGATGCCCCGCCGCTGCCGCTGCTGGTGGTGATGTTCGGCATCCCGGCGGGCTGCATCGTAGGCACCCTGAAGGTGCTGCTGGATCGGATCGAAGAGATCGGAAAGGGAGAAGAAGATGCTTATCGTAACTATTAACGAGATCCCGGGCAAAAAGCTGGAAGCGCTGGGCGTGGTGCGGGGTAGCACGGTGCAGAGCCGCAACCTTGGCCACGACATGATGGCCGGTTTCCGCACCCTTGTGGGCGGCGAGGTGACCGACTACGCAGATATGCTTACCGAAGCCCGGCAGATCGCTACCGGACGTATGGTCAAGGACGCAGAAAGCCTTGGCGCGGATGCCATTGTGGGCATGCGGTACGCCTCTGCCAGCGTCATGCAGGGCGCAGCGGAGGTCATAGCTTACGGAACGGCGGTGAAGTTCGTATGACAGCAAAAGAAAAACAGGGCTTCGGCCTGTACTTCCTGTTTGCTTTCGGCATGGCGTGGCTGTGCTGCAGGTCGGCGGCTGCATGGCACTCTTGCAGCAGAATAATGCCGTGCTGTATCAGCTGGCGCTTATCGTAACCATGTTCTGCCCGCTGCTGGCTGTACTGCTGGTGCAAAAGGCATTCCTGCGCCAGCCCACCGGCATCGGCTGGAAGGTGCAGGGTAAGCGGCGGTTCTGGCTGGCGGCATGGTTCGGCCCGGCGATGCTCACTCTGCTGGGCGCGGTGCTGTATTTTGCGGTGTTCCCCTCCCGGCTGGACTTTTCCGGCAGCTGGCTGGTAGCCGCCTACGGCGGCGAGATGGACGCGCAGACCCTGCGCAGCCAGCTGGGCGTCTCTACCCTCAGCTATCTGCTGCAAAACGGTCTGTTTGCGGTGCTCCTTGCCCCGGCCATCAATATGTTCCCCGCACTGGGCGAGGAGGTCGGCTGGCGCGGCTACATGATGCCTCGCCTGAAGGAGCGGTTCGGCCTGCTGAACGGCCGTCTGCTGGGTGGTGTTGTATGGGGCGTCTGGCACTGGCCGCTGATGCTGCTGGTGGGCTACGAGTACGGCACCGACTATTTGGGTGCCCCCCTGCTGGGTCTGGTGGTGTGGTGTGTGGTCTGCTTTGCCCTGAACACCCTGTTGGATATTCTCTATGAAAAAACGGAGAGCATCTGGGTGCCTGCCATTGCGCATGGAGCGTTCAATGCCATTGCAGCGCTGCCGCAGGTGCTGGTCACCCCTGCAGATGCTTATTATAATGTACTGGGTCCCATGCCCATTGGCCTGATCGCCGCGCTGCCGATGCTGGCAGCAGCGGTCTGGCTGACCCTGCGGGAGATGAAGCAGGAAGAAAAGAACTGAATCCCAAGGCAACAGCCGCTGCACTTTTTGTGCGGCGGCTTTTTTGCGCAGAAATGGTGGTAGAAAGGTCAAAACATCCCCTGAAACTGAGCGAAAAACTGGATGATGTATACAAAGCGCAAAAAAAGGCAAAAAAATGTAAAAAAGGCTTGCAAAAGTGGTTGCGGTATGGTACTATATGTGAGCGCCAAGCGCTGAGACAAAAGAATGACTTCTGAAGCCTCAGCAGGAAGCCCGAAAAGAACCAATAGACGCTGAAAAGTTCCGGCTGATACCGAGAAACCTGAAGCGCTCCAAGTTCAGAAAAGTTCAAAAGCTTCTCAAAAAAGTGCTTGACAAAAAACCACTTCTGTGGTAAAATAATCAAGTCGTCAGCCGCAAGGCTGAGGCGCACAGGACATTGAAAATTGAACAATATCGAAAGAACTTGTAACGGAACCTATTTTCGTGTTGGAAAAACACGGTAAACAATTCCAAACAAAGTAATTCACACAGGACGCAAGCGATTGCGTGCTGAGCGAAACAAGATTTAACACTTTTAAGTGATAAATATCATTTATAAAGAGTTTGATCCTGGCTCAGGACGAACGCTGGCGGCGCGCCTAACACATGCAAGTCGAACGAGCGAGAGAGAGCTTGCTTTCTCGAGCGAGTGGCGAACGGGTGAGTAACGCGTGAGGAACCTGCCTCAAAGAGGGGGACAACAGTTGGAAACGACTGCTAATACCGCATAAGCCCACAGCTCGGCATCGAGCAGAGGGAAAAGGAGCAATCCGCTTTGAGATGGCCTCGCGTCCGATTAGCTAGTTGGTGAGGTAACGGCCCACCAAGGCAACGATCGGTAGCCGGACTGAGAGGTTGAACGGCCACATTGGGACTGAGACACGGCCCAGACTCCTACGGGAGGCAGCAGTGGGGAATATTGCACAATGGGGAAACCCTGATGCAGCGACGCCGCGTGGAGGAAGAAGGTCTTCGGATTGTAAACTCCTGTTGTTGAGGAAGATAATGACGGTACTCAACAAGGAAGTGACGGCTAACTACGTGCCAGCAGCCGCGGTAAAACGTAGGTCACAAGCGTTGTCCGGAATTACTGGGTGTAAAGGGAGCGCAGGCGGGAAGGCAAGTTGGAAGTGAAATCCATGGGCTCAACCCATGAACTGCTTTCAAAACTGTTTTTCTTGAGTAGTGCAGAGGTAGGCGGAATTCCCGGTGTAGCGGTGGAATGCGTAGATATCGGGAGGAACACCAGTGGCGAAGGCGGCCTACTGGGCACCAACTGACGCTGAGGCTCGAAAGTGTGGGTAGCAAACAGGATTAGATACCCTGGTAGTCCACACTGTAAACGATGATTACTAGGTGTTGGAGGATTGACCCCTTCAGTGCCGCAGTTAACACAATAAGTAATCCACCTGGGGAGTACGACCGCAAGGTTGAAACTCAAAGGAATTGACGGGGGCCCGCACAAGCAGTGGAGTATGTGGTTTAATTCGACGCAACGCGAAGAACCTTACCAAGTCTTGACATCCTGCGACGGTGCTGGAAACAGTACTTTCCTTCGGGACGCAGAGACAGGTGGTGCATGGTTGTCGTCAGCTCGTGTCGTGAGATGTTGGGTTAAGTCCCGCAACGAGCGCAACCCTTATGGTCAGTTACTACGCAAGAGGACTCTGGCCAGACTGCCGTTGACAAAACGGAGGAAGGTGGGGATGACGTCAAATCATCATGCCCTTTATGACTTGGGCTACACACGTACTACAATGGCGTTAAACAAAGAGAAGCAAGACCGCGAGGTGGAGCAAAACTCAGAAACAACGTCCCAGTTCGGACTGCAGGCTGCAACTCGCCTGCACGAAGTCGGAATTGCTAGTAATCGCAGATCAGCATGCTGCGGTGAATACGTTCCCGGGCCTTGTACACACCGCCCGTCACACCATGAGAGCCGGGGGACCCGAAGTCGGTAGTCTAACCGCAAGGAGGACGCCGCCGAAGGTAAAACTGGTGATTGGGGTGAAGTCGTAACAAGGTAGCCGTAGGAGAACCTGCGGCTGGATCACCTCCTTTCTAAGGAGTCAGGCAATGACAGAGTATCTAAGATGGTCAGTCATTGGAACAGGTGACAAGTTAAAGTTTAAGTAGATATTGTTCGATTTTGAGGGCCCTGAAAAGGACACTCAAAGACGTACCTTGAAAACTGAATAATAACTGCGAAACAAAGATTATAGTAAGTTCTTTTTAAGAAATATTACAATTTCAAAAGGAAGGGTAACAATAATCTTCGTTGGCAAGAGAGAATCAAGAGGATACCAAATGTTCTTGAAAGAACGTTTGAAAGGTCAAGCGAACAAGGGCGCAGGGCGAATGCCTTGGCACTGGGAGCCGATGAAAGACGTGATAAGCTGCGATAAGCTTCGGGGAGCTGCAAATAAGCATTGATCCGGAGATTTCTGAATGAGGAAACTCACCTGGGTTCATACTCAGGTACGTTATACTGAACTTAAAAATAGGTATATCGAGGGAACCGCCTGAACTGAAACATCTAAGTAGGGCGAGGAAGAGACATCAAACGAGATTCCGTAAGTAGTGGCGAGCGAACGCGGAAGAGGGCAAACCGGGAGCCGAAAGACTTCCGGGGTACGGACTGGCTGCTTTAGGACTTAATCTGTTAACCGAACGGCATGGGAAGGCCGGTCAGAGAGTGTGAGAACCACGTAGGTAAAAACGGAGAGAGCTGCGCAGAATCCAGAGTACGGCCAGACACGTGAAACCTGGTCGGAATATGGGGGACCACCCTCCAACCCTAAATACTACCCAGTGACCGATAGCGTATAGTACTGTGAAGGAAAGGTGAAAAGCACCCCGGGAGGGGAGTGAAAAAGAACCTGAAACCCTGTGCCTACAAGCACCTAGAGCACGTCAATGTGTGATAGGGTACTTTTTGTAGAACGGTCCGGCGAGCGATTGTATGCAGCAAGGTTAAGGACTTAAGGTCTGGAGCCGAAGCGAAAGCGAGTTTGAAAAGGGCGTTAAGTTGCATACAATGGGCCCGAAACCGGGTGACCTACCCATGGTCAGGTTGAAGTGGAAGTAAAATTCCATGGAGGACCGAACCGACCTCCGTTGAAAAGGCGGCGGATGAACTGTGGGTAGCGGAGAAATTCCAATCGAACCCGGAGATAGCTGGTTCTCCCCGAAATAGTTTTAGGACTAGCCTCAAGTTAGATACCTGGAGGTAAAGCACTGAATAGCCTAGCGGCCGAGAGGTTAGCGAAGCTTATCAAACTCAGAATGCCAGAGTATTGATGCTTGGGAGTCAGACAGTGTCAGATAAATGTCATTGTCAAAAGGGAAACAGCCCAGATCTACAGCTAAGGTCCCAAAGTCAGGTTAAGTGGAAAACGATGTGAAGATACGTAGACAACCAGGATGTTGGCTCAGAAGCAGCCACACATTCAAAGAGTGCGTAATAGCTCACTGGTCGAGCGTCTTTGCGCGGAGAATTTAACGGGGCTAAACCTGACACCGAAGCTTAGGCAATACAGTAATGTATTGGGTAGGGGAGCGTTGTATACGCGGTGAAACAGTAGCGCAAGCGGCTGTGGAGTGTATAGAAGTGAGAATGCCGGAATGAGTAGCGCGAATGCAGTGAGAATCTGCATGGCCGAAAGCCTCAGGTTTCTGGAGGAAGGTTCGTCCGCTCCAGGTTAGTCGGGAGCTAAGGTGAGGCCTAACGGCGTAGCCGATGCACAGACGGTAGAGATTCCGTCACCACCAAAAGAGTTAAACACAGGGACACATTTGAAGTCTCGGAGCCGGGTGTTGGTTCCGGTAGCGATCGAGGGAAATTAGTACCGAAGTCGGGATGGAAGATGGCGAGAAAAGCTGTGTGTATTTCTGCGGTGCCCGTACCGCAAACCGACACAGGTAGGTAGGAAGAAGATTCTAAGGCCAACGGGAGAAGGGTTGTTAAGGAACTCGGCAAATTGACCCCGTAACTTCGGGAGAAGGGGTGCTCTAGAGATAGAGCCGCAGAGAATCGGCCCAAGCAACTGTTTACCAAAAACACAGGTTTGTGCTAAATCGAAAGATGACGTATACGAGCTGACGCCTGCCCGGTGCTGGAAGGTTAAGAGGAGATGTGCAAGCATTGAATCGAAGCCCCAGTGAACGGCGGCCGTAACTATAACGGTCCTAAGGTAGCGAAATTCCTTGTCAGGTAAGTTCTGACCCGCATGAAAGGCGTAATGATTTGGGCACTGTCTCGACAGCCCGCCCGGCGAAATTGTAGTACCGGTGAAGATGCCGGTTACCCGCGACAAGACGGAAAGACCCCATGGAGCTTTACTGTAGCCTAATATTGGGTTTCGATGTTGCATGCACAGGATAGATGGGACACAGGGAAGCAGGTGCTTTGGCGCTTGTGGAGTGGCCGTTGGGATACCATCCTTGCGATATTGGAATTCTAACCTGCGCCTTTGAATCAAGGCGGGGACATTGTTAGGTGGGCAGTTTGACTGGGGCGGTCGCCTCCTAAAGAGTAACGGAGGCGTTCAAAGGTTCGCTCAGCTTGAACGGAAATCAAGCAAAAGAGTGCAAACGCAGAAGCGAGCCTAACTGCGAGACTGACGGGTCGAGCAGTAACGAAAGTTGGAGTTAGTGATCCGGTGGTATGTGAGTGGAAATGCCATCGCTCAACGGATAAAAGTTACCCTGGGGATAACAGGCTGATCTCCCCAACATCGACGGGGAGGTTTGGCACCTCGATGTCGGCTCATCGCATCCTGGGGCTGTATTCGGTCCCAAGGGTTTGGCTGTTCGCCAATTAAAGCGGTACGCGAGCTGGGTTCAGAACGTCGTGAGACAGTTCGGTCCCTATCTGTCGTGGGCGCAGGATATTTGATGGGAGCTGTTCCTAGTACGAGAGGACCGGAGCGGACGTACCTCTGGCGCACCAGTTGTTCTGCCAAGGGCATAGCTGGGCAACTATGTACGGATCGGATAAACGCTGAAAGCATCTAAGCGTGAAGCCGACCCAAAGATAAGATATCCCATTGTTTCAAACAAGTAAGACCCCTTGAAGACTACAAGGTTGATAGGCACGATGTGTAAGTGGAGCGATCCATTCAGCAAGGGTGTACTAATAGGTCGAGGGCTTGACCACAATTCGCTTGAGACTTTTAAGTCAACGAAAAAATGTTAGCAGTGATTATTCAGTTTTGAAGGCACGTCCTTTAAAAATACTGGACAGTAAAGCAGAAATGTGATATACTGATTCAGTCAAATCGGTCGGTGTCGATGACGGTAAGGTTCCACCTGTTCCCATTCCGAACACAGAAGTTAAGCTTACTTGTGCCGAAGATAGTTAGCTGGAAACGGCTTGTGAAAATAGGTAGTCGCCGACTTAATAAAGAGCTCTGAGATGAAAGTCTCAGGGCTTTTTTGTTGCGCTATATATGCCAAGGGGTTGCAGAACAGGGAAAAAGCTGGTATCCTCAAAGCAGGAAGGGGTGAGAATATGCGTTCGGACAGAACATACAAGGATACAGCAAAGCATTATGCAGCGGTACTGGTGCTTTTACTGTTTTGCAGCATCGTATTTTATGTGCAGACACATTATCAGTGCACCACGGCAATCCGGCCGGAGGACGATTATCGGGGCAGGATATCGCAGTTTCATAGCAGCGTAGATCGGGATGATGACGGCGTAGACGATCAGTTGGATATTCTGAACGGCGCACTGGCCTATGTGAGCACACATCCAAAATACAAAAGCCGCTATTATGAGACCGGTTATCCTGACGATGGTTATGGCGTTTGCACCGATGTAGTTGCTTATGCCTTGAAGAATGCCGGATATGACCTGCAAGTGCTTGTGGATGCAGATATCCGGGAGCAGCCACAGGATTACATGGTAGCAGAACCGGATGCAAACATAGATTTCCGACGGGTGCGAAACCTGAAGGTGTTTTTTGCGCACACAGCATTTGCCCTAACCACAGATGTTTCAGAAATAGAGGAATGGCAGGGCGGCGATGTTGTGATTTTTGAAAGACATATCGGCATCGTGTCCGACCGGCGAAATAAAAACGGAGTGCCTTATATCATTCACCACAATGACCCATGGCAGACAGCTTACGAACAGGACATTCTGGAAAAACGAACCGACATCGTGGGGCATTATCGAATTTCAAAATAAAAGCGTCCCCCGCTGCACTGTGCATAACAGTGCGGCGGGGCTGCATACTTTATTGGGTGGTGTACCGGTCAGGATACAAGCTTCAGCTTAGCCCTTGCCGGCGCAGCCGAACAGCTCGATCTTTTCCTTGCACTTGGCCTCGATGGCCTTTGCGCCGGGAGCCAGCAGCTTGCGGGGGTCGAAGCCCTTGCCCTGCTGATCCTTGCCCTCTTCGATGTACTTGCGGGTGGCCTCAGCAAACACCAGCTGGCACTCGGTGTTGATGTTGATCTTGGAAACGCCCAGGCTGATGGCCTTTGCGATCATGTCGTCAGGGATGCCGGTGCCGCCGTGCAGGACCAGAGGAATGTTATTGGTAGCCTTATGGATGCGGTCCAGAGCCTCAAAGTCCAGGCCTTTCCAGTTTGCCGGATAGACGCCATGGATGTTGCCGATGCCGGCAGCCAGGAAGTCGATGCCCAGAGCGGTGATCTTTGCGCACTCCTCGGGATCAGCAATCTCGCCAGCGCCTACAACGCCGTCCTCAACGCCGCCGATGGAGCCGACCTCGGCCTCGATGCTCATGCCGTGAGCGTGTGCCAGAGCAACCAGCTCCTTGGTCTTTTCCACGTTCTCCTCGATGGAGTAGTGGCTGCCATCGAACATGATGGAGGAGAAACCAGCATCAACGCAGGCCTTGCAGCCCTCGTAGGTGCCGTGATCCAGATGCAGAGCGACGGGAACGGTGATGCCCATGGAATCGACCATGGCGCTGACCATAGCGGCAACAGTCTTGAAGCCGGTCATGTACTTACCAGCACCCTCGGAAACGCCCAGAATGACGGGGCTCTTCATTTCCTCGCAGGCGGTCAGGACTGCCTTGGTCCACTCCAGATTATTGATGTTGAACTGCGGCACACCGTAGTGGCCATCGCGTGCCTTGAGCAGCATTTCGGTTGCATTTACCAACATTATTCATTACCTCCAAAAATTATCGGGGTTCCGGCTCTGCCACACACCGCATTGTGCATGGTTTAACAAGCCCACATGGTTAGTATACCCCAAACTGCGCCTAAAATCAATCCGGACAGGCGCTTTTTCTTGCGCAGAGCTGCTGCGGAACGGGCACGGCACAAAGCGGCTGATGCGGCTGCGGCAGAAATGCTCTGCGCTTGGCGACAAAAATCCATATACAATGCAACATCTGCCTTGCGCGGAAGCGGCGCGGGTTTTCAACATATTTTAACATTCGTCAAAATGATGTTGGAGGAAATTGCAAAAGCGGACAATTTCCGGTTCAAAAAACTGTCATAATTCCGACTTGAATTTTACAAATTGTAAGGCTTTTGCCAGGATATGGGGGAACCTGCTGTTGAAAACCCGGTGGAAACTGTTTAATTCCACCCGGAAAACAGGCGCTGCGGCTGGACTTTTACACACTTTCCACTGAGTTTTCAACTTGTGGAAAAATTACAGGTTGTTTACGGAATGTATAGACACATTTTGTGGAAAACTTTTTGCTTTGGCAAAACAGCGGAAATGCGCCGTGCTGCCCGGGCAGCGGGCAAAACATTTTTTACAGCTGCCCTGTCCGGCGGGGAAGCTGCGTTTTACTGAAAAAATTTTAGGCGTCAGAAAATAAAATCCCTGCAATTTGTAGCGAAGCCGGGCGAGATATGGTATACTTTATCTTGGATTATCATAAACAAAATAAAACGTTCCGGTGCGGCGCAGCCCGCCCGGAACGGAAGGAGCATAAAAAGATGGAAGAACGTAACCAGCCGCGCCGTCCGCGCCGCGATGCAGAGCAGCCGCAGCAGAAGAGCGAGAGTCTGATCTACGGCAAAAACCCGGTGACCGAGCTGCTCAAGAGCGGTTCCGGTGTGGACACCGTGCTCATTGCCGAGGGGATGGCCCCGGCAGTGGCGGCATACTATACGGCACTGGCCAAGGAGGCCGGCGCAACGGTCAAGCGGGTGCACCCTAACAAGCTGCGACTGATGACCGGCACCGAGAGCCATCAGGGCGTGGCGGCCTTTGCCAGCGAGATCGAGTACGCGACCGTGGAGGATCTGTTGGCCGCAGCCAAGGCCAAGGGCGAGCCGCCCTTTCTGGTGCTGAGCGACGGCATTGAGGATCCCCACAATCTGGGGGCAGTCATGCGCAGCGCATTGCTGTGCGGTGCCCACGGCATTGTCATTCCCAAGAGGGGCGGCGCATCCGTCACCCCTACCGTCATCAAGTCCAGCGCAGGCGCTGCCGAGCGCCTGCCGGTGGCGCGTGTGGCCAACATCGGCGAGACCATCCGCCGTCTGAAGGAGCAGGGCGTGTTTGTCTACTGCGCCGACATGGACGGTGTGTCCCTGCGCAAGAATAACCTGACCGGCCCCATCGCACTGGTACTGGGCAGCGAGGGCAGCGGGGTATCCCAGCTGGTCAAGAAGCTGTGTGACGGCGTGGTGCGGCTGGACATGGCTGCCCCCGGCACCGGCGTGGACAGCTATAACGTTTCGGTGGCGGCAGGCATTATCCTGTACGAGATCCAGTCGCAGCGCGCCGTAGAAGAATAAAACAAGCGGTAAACTCCATCCAGAACAGTGGGAGGGACAAGGATGCCGAACAATACAAATGAACGCAAGGGCAAGCAGGCGGGGGAGCTCTCGGCAGAGGAGCGTTTCCGCAACTTTTTCAGCACCAGTGTGATTGATCTGCCCGAGGAGATGACCCGCCGGGACGAGCCTGCCCCGGTGGAGGGAAAGCCCAAGGCCGGGTTGCTGGGCAAGCTGTTCAGCCACGATAAAGAACAGGCTCCCGCCCCCGCACAGCCGGTGCTGGAGATCCCCACCGGTGAGATCCTGCTGGGGGCAGATGCAAAGCCGGTGCAGCCGGAGCAGGAGGACATGGCGCTGGAACTGCGTACCGCAGACCCTGTTCCGGCAATGCCGATGCAGCCCGCCAGCCCAGAGCCTGCCAAGGCAGTTCCGGCAGAGCCGGTGCCTGCACCCAAGGCGGCTGCTGCTGTGCAGCCGGAGCCGGAAAAGCCCGCGCCCCAGCCGGAGCCGCAGCCTGCTGCGACCCCAAAAAGCAGCCTAAGGCGAAGAACGCCCCGGAGACGCTGCTGCCGCAGGAGGAACTGGAGCAGCGGGAGATGCAGCAGCTGAAGGATATGCTCAACGGCATGAGCGGCAAGGCAAAGTCTGCCCCGCAGCCCGCAAAGCCCGTACAGGCAGCGCCGCAGCCCAAGGTGCAGCCCGCGCCTGCACAGCCTGCGGCAGAGCCGGAAAAAGCCCCGGCAAAGGCTGCACAGAACGCCGCCGAGGAGTTGCCGCCGGTGGTGTTTGCCAGCGCGCCGGCAGACCCGGAAACGCTGCCCAAAAAGCCGGAGAAAAAGTCTATTTTCCAGATGTTCGGCACAGCAGAGGACGAAAAGCCCGCTGCCCGCAAGCCGGAAAAAGAGGATACCATGAGCCTGCCGCTGCTCCCGCTGGAGCAGGACGACGCTCCTGCTGAGCCGGCTCCCGCACCGGCAGATGCTGCCCCCGCCGCCCCGGCACAGCCGGAGACCGCGCCGGAAGCAGCTGTTCCTACTGAGGAAGCTGTGCCGGAATCCATCGCTGACAAACTGCACCACATGGCCGCAGAGCTGACCTTGCGGTGTGTGCTGGCTGGCATTCTGGCCGTGGTGCTGCTGCACCTTGGGCTGACGGCAGAGCGTCTGCTGCCGCCGCTTTCGGTGCTGGACCCGGACGCTGCCCCGGCGGCGTTCTATGCCGCCAATCTGCTGCTGTTTGCCGCCAGCCTGTTTGTGGGCTACCCGGTGCTGCGGGACGGTCTGACCGGTTTGCGCGGCCGTCCCAGTGCGGACACCATGCCCGCGCTGGCTGCTGTGGCAGCGCTGCTGCAGGCGGTGGTGGCCATGCTGAATGCCAACGCCTACCGTAGCACCGAGGGCATCGGTCTGCTGACCGGTATGGCAGCGCTGGGGCTGTTTCTGGCGCTGGTGGGCAGCCGGGTGATGCTGGCTGCCGTGCAGGGCGGCTATGCGCTGGCAGCAGAGGGCGGCGAACTGCGGGGCGCTTACCGCACCCGCGATAAAGACCTGATCCGCGCCCTCGCCCGGGATCTGGAGCAGAAGGACCCGTGGGTGCTGCTGAGCCGCCCGGTACAGACCGCCAGCAATGACTTTGTGGAGCAGAGCCTCAGCGAGCGTGCCAGCGAGCGCCGTGCCCGGAAGGTGGCCTGTATCCTGCTGGCGGCGGCAGTGCTCAGCTGCGTAGCCTTCCTGCTGTTCGGCGGCGGGATCAACTGCGCCGTGGCTGCGGCGGCTGCCGTGCTGTGCATGGGCGCACCCCTTTCCTCGGTGCTGGTGCCCGGTCTGGCGGCGCTGCGGCTGCAAAGAGCGGCTGCCGCTGTGGGCGCTGTGGTGCCCGGCTGGGCGGCCATTGAGGAGCTGGGCGGCATCGACACCATTGAGCTGGACGCCGACGACCTGTTTACCGCCGACAGCGTAACGCTGGAGGATATCCGCATCTTCAAGGGCGGCCGCATCGACCGCGCTATCCTGTATGTGGCCAGTGTGCTGAACGAAAGCTGCGACACCCTGCGCGGGCTGTTCAGCCAGATCATCGAGGACCGCACCGATATCCTGTTCCCGGTCAAGGATCTGGAGCAGCACACCGGGCTGGGCTTCTCGGCATGGTGCGACAATAACCGCATCCTCATCGGCACCCGCCGCTACATGGAGCAGGAGGGCGTGACCCTGCCGGAGCAGGATTACGAGAACAGCCACTCCAAAAACGGTGAGCTGCAAATTTTGTATCTGGCAGTGTCCGGCAACCTGCACGCCATGTTCGTGCTGCGCTATGTGGGCGGCCGCAATGTGGCACGTAGCCTTGCCTCCCTGCAAAGGGAGAACATCCGTCTGCTGGTCACCAGCAAGGACCCCAGCCTGACGGCACGGCACATCACCGAGGCCTACCATCTGCCGGAGGGCATGGTCACCGTGCTGGACGGCGACCAGTGTCAGGCCATTGAAGCCGCCGATGCTGCCCCGGAAAAGCCCGACTGCTGCCTGTACCACCACCGGGGCTTTGCCAGCCTGACCGGCGGCTTACAGGCTGCAGATCAGGCACAGAATGCCGAGACCAGCGCTACTACGGTGCAGCTGGTGTCGGTATGCTTCTCGGTGTTCATTGCGGTGCTGCTGACCTATGCGGGCAGCATCTGGCAGCTGTCCATCGCCACGGTGCTGATGTATCAGGCCGCATGGAGCGCCCTGAGCATCGCCGTCTGCGCCCTGAAGCAGCATAGCTGAAAGCTTTCGCATATTACAAAACGGGCTGTTGCACAGAACCTTGTGCAGCAGCCCGTTTTTGTGATCTTATTTTATTTTCTTGCGCTTTTCGTAGTCGTTCAGGGCGGTCAGCGCCTCGCCGGAAAGAGGAACGAGCGCCAGCATATTGAAGATGGTCATCAGTCCGATGCCAACGTCGCCCAGATCCCACACCACGGTGTAGGCCTGTGTACCGCCCACCAGCAGCATGGCCAGCGCCAGCAGCTTGTAGGCGGTCTGGCTCCACCAGTTGTCACCGCACAGGTAGGCCACATTGCCCCGGGCGTAGTACAGCACCCCCAGAAAGGTGGAAAAGCTGAACAGTGCTAAGATCACCGCAATGAACACGATGCCAAAGCTACCCAGATGGTACTGCATGGCGGTCTGCAAAAGATCCATACCGTTCAGCCCGGCGGTGATCTCCTGCGGCACCAGCAGCATCAGAAAAGCAGTGCAGCTGCAGATGACCACCGTGTCGATCAATACGCCCAGCGCTTGCACAAGACCCATCTTTACCGGGTCGTCGCACTCCGCAGCGGCAGCGGCACAGGGGGCCGAGCCGCTGCCCGCCTCGTTGGAGAACAGCCCGCGCTTGACACCGTTCATCAGCACCGCGCCAAAGCCGCCTGCGGCCACCTGACGCAGGCCGAAGGCCTCGGCAAAGATGCGTGCCAGCACGGCGGGCAGCTGCCGGAGATTCAGCACCACGATGCCCACCGTGATGACAAAGTAGCACACCGCCATGACCGGCACGATGAAGTCAAGGCTTTTTACGGTGGCATTCTTGCGCAGCACGATCAACGCTGCCAGCAGGGTAAGCACCACGGTGGTGGCCAGCGGCGGGACGTGAAAGGCGTTTTCAAAGGCAGAGCTGACCGAGTTGGAGATGACCTGGCTGATGCCGCACCAGCAGATCAGACCGGACACCGCAAACAGTGCTGCGCACACCGAGCGGCGAAGCTTTTTGCCCCGCTTGCGCTCGGCCAGCACATGGAGGTAGTAGGCCGGGCCACCCCGCCAGCCGCCGTACAGCGGGTCCGGTACGCGGTATTTCTGCGCCAGAGTGGACTCCACAAAGGAGGTGGAAGCACCCAGCAGCGCAGTGACCCACATCCAGAACACCGCGCCCGCACCGCCCGCCGAAACAGCGGCCACCACGCCCACAAGGTTGCCCATGCCCACCCGGGTGGCGGTGGAGATGACCAGTGTCTGGAAGGAGGAAAGCCCGCCCGCAGCCTGCTTTTTTTCGCACACTGCGCCGATCATATCCCGGAATAGCCGTACCGGCAGTAGCCGGGTGCGCAGGGTAAAGCCGATACCGGCTGCAAACAGCAGCACCACCATAAAGGAGATGCCAATGCCGCCCGCCACCGGCAGGGTGAACAAATCGCCCCACAGCAGGCGGTAAAACGCTTCGATCAGATCAACTATCAAGAAAACAGCCTCCTGTACTTTTGAAAAATAAAGTTGTTACTTCATTATAGTACAGCACAGAAGAATTGTAAAATCTAAAATATTGATAGTGTGGATTCACCAAACTGAACACAGTGCGGCAAATGCAAAATAATAATTCCACTGAATGTGCCGCAGCTCGGCAGCGGAGGGCATTTAAATCGTCCTACAAAAAAGGGACTGCTGCACGGTTTGTGCAGCAGTCCCGGAGGAAGAAGCGCCTTTCAGCGCGGGGAAAGCTTACAGGATATCGATGTATTCACCGGCCAGCGCCTTGTTCATGCTGCGCACGGCACAGAACTTGCCGCACATGCTGCAGGTGTCGCTGTGGTCGTCCTCGGGCAGGCGGGCGTCGCGGATGGCCTTGGCGGTCTCGGGGTCCAGCGCGCAGGCGAACTGTGCATCCCAGTCCAGTACGCGGCGGGCATCGCCCATCTTGTCGTCAATGTCCCGGGCGTGGGGGATGCCCTTGGCGATGTCGGCGGCGTGAGCGGCGATCTTGGAGGCCACGATGCCCTGCTTTACGTCATCTACGTTGGGCAGAGCCAGATGCTCGGCGGGGGTCACATAGCACAGGAAGGCCGCACCGCTGGCTGCTGCCACTGCGCCGCCGATGGCAGCGGTGATGTGGTCGTAGCCGGGGGCGATATCGGTGACCAGAGGTCCCAGCACATAGAAGGGGGCGCCCATGCAGATGCTCTTCTGCACCTCCATGTTGGCGGCCACCTGATTCAGGGGCACATGGCCGGGGCCTTCTACCATCACCTGCACGTTGTGCGCCCATGCACGCTTGGTCAGCTCGCCCAGACGCACCAGTTCTTCAATCTGGCACACGTCGGTGGCGTCAGCCAGACAGCCGGGACGGCAGGCATCGCCCAGCGAGATGGTCACATCGTGCTCGGCGCAGATCTCGCATATCTCGTCAAAGTGCTCGTAGAAGGGGTTCTCGTTGCCGGTCATGCTCATCCACGCAAACACCAGAGAACCGCCGCGGCTCACGATGTTCATCTTGCGCTTGTGCTTGCGGATCTGCTCGATGGTCTTGCGGGTGATGCCGCAGTGCAGGGTAACAAAGTCCACACCATCCTCTGCGTGCAGGCGTACCACATCGATGAAGTCCTGTGCGGTCAGCTCAGCCAGATCGCGCTGGTAGTGGATGACCGAATCATACACCGGCACAGTGCCGATCATCACCGGGCACTCGTGGGTCAGCTTCTGGCGGAAGGGCTGGGTGTTGCCGTGGCTGGACAGATCCATAATGGCTTCTGCGCCCATGTTCACGGCGCTCATCACCTTCTGCATCTCAATGTTGTAGTCCTTGCAATCGCGGGAGACGCCAAGGTTCACGTTAATCTTGGTGCGCAGCATGGAGCCCACGCCCTCGGGGTTCAGGCAGGTGTGGTGCTTGTTGGCGGGGATGGCTACCTTGCCCTCGGCGACCCACTGGCGGATCTCCTCGGTGGTGCGGTATTCCTTTTTGGCTACGATCTCCATCTCCGGGGTAATGATGCCCTTGCGGGCGGCATCCATCTGGGTGGTATAAGTCTGCATACGCTGTGTTCCTCCAAATGACAGTTTATCTCTGAACAGCAGGGTGCTGGTCATACAGATGTAGTGGTAGGTAGCCGTCATTCAGAAAAAACAGTACGCTCTGGATGCCGGCACCTGCGCAAAAAACGCTTTTCATGTTGGTTTTCTCCATGAATTTTGTAACGCGGCCCAAGGTGGTGCCCCCGGTTTGCCGCGGGATGATAGCTTACTTTATGATCTGCTCCGAAAGGGCACGCAGTTCGCGGCACTCGGCCTCGATGTCCTTTGCGGCAAAGATAGCACTTACCAGCGCCACGCCGTCCACGCCGGTGCCCTTGAGCTGCAGAATGTTCTCCTTGTGGATGCCGCCAATAGCTACCACCGGCACATCCACGGCGTTGCAGATGTCCAGCAGGGTCTGCCGGGGCATCTCGCTTACGTCCGTCTTGGTGTGGGTGGCAAATACCGCGCCTACGCCAAGGTAGTCCGCACCGTGCGCCACAGCGTCCAGTGCTTCCTGCACTGTGTGAGCGGAAACGCCGATCATCACGCCGTCACCCACGCGCTGGCGCACCTGTGCGGCGGACATATCGTCCTGCCCCACATGGATGCCCTCGGCGTGGCACTGCAAGGCCACCTCCACGTTATCGTTGATGAACAGCGGCACACCGTATTGCTGGCACAGAGCGTGGATTTGGATGGCCTCCTGCAAAAAATCGGCGTCGCCCAGCTGCTTTTCCCGCAGCTGCACACAGGTAGCACCGCCCTTCAGGGCACTTTCCACCTGCTGATACAAAGTCTGCTCGCCCACCCATGCACGGTCGGTCACCGCATACAGGAGCATGGTGTGTTTATCGCACTTCATAGTTTGCGCCTTTCTCCAGCTGTTCGGGGGTCATGTTGTAAATGGCATCAATGATGTAATTGCGGTAGGTAGCGTTGCCGTCCTGCGGGGTGAGCCGCTGGTGGGCGATCTCACCCGCCAGACCCATGGCGCATACCGCCGCAGCGGCAGCTTCCAGCGGGTGGCCGGGGTTGGCGGTGACAAAAGCCGCCGTCAGGGCAGAAAGCTGACAGCCTGTGCCGGTGATGCTGCTCATCATGGCGTTGCCGTTGCGGATGCAGTAGGCTTTTTGTGCATCGGCCACGATGTCAATGGCGCCGGTAATGGCCACCACCGCGCCGGTGCGGGCGGCAAAAGCCTTGGCAAAGGCCACGGCGCTGTCCAGATTCTCCTCGGTCACCTTGTCGGCTACATCTGCATCCACGCCCTTGGTGGTGCCCGCGCCGGAGGCAAGGGTCTTGATCTCCGAGATGTTGCCCCGGATCACTGTGAACTGCACCTCCCGCAGCAGGCGGAAGGCGGTGTCGGTGCGCAGATGGGAAGCGCCGGCACCCACCGGGTCCAGCACCACAGGGTGACCCAGCTGATTGGCCTTTTTGCCCGCCAACAACATACTGGTGACGGTGCGGCTGTTCAGCGTGCCGATGTTAATGTTCAGTCCGCCGCAGATGGCGGTGATCTCCTCCACCTCGGCGGCATCATCGGCCATGATGGGGGAGGCACCGCAGGCCAGCACCATGTTGGCGCAGTCGTTCACGGTGACGTAGTTGGTGATGTTGTGGATGAGAGGGCTGCGGCTGCGCAGATTCTCAAAGGCGGTTTTGAGCATTCCCGGCACCTCCGCTCAGGAAAGGCTGTTCTGCATGGAGCGCAGAGCGCCGGAGCGCTGCAGGCTGAACACCACAGCACCGGCGATCACCGCACCAACGGCGGTGGAGATGAGGAAGGGCACGATGTAGGCGTAGAAAGCGATGTCCGCAGCGCTCTTGCCCATCAGGAAGATGGCCACGGGCCATGCGCACAGGCCGCCCAGAATGCTGGTGCCGAACACCTCACCCACCACGGTGGCGATCAGGTTTTTGGTCTTGTGGTATGCAAGGCCGCACAGCAGTGCGCCGAACATACTGCCCGGGAAAGCCATCAGGCTGCCCAGACCCAACAGGTTGCGCAGCAGGGAGGCCACAAAGGCTACGCCCACGCCCCACCAGGGCCCCAGCAGAACGGCGCACAGCACGTTGACCATGTGCTGCACCGGGGCGCACTTGCTGCCGAACATGGGAAAGCTGAACACGCTGCCCACTACGCACAGGGCACAGAACATACCGGCGAGGGCAAGCTTTTTGACAGAGAGATTCTTCATGATAAATTGGCTCCTTTTCAACCATCTGCGGCGGCGCAGGACGAACACCGGCGCTCCCGCAACAAAACAGCCCGTGCCCGCAACAAGGCGGGAACAGGTACGGAAGGTGCGGTCGAAGCTTACTGGCTTCCTCTCACGCCGGAACACGGCTTCCCATCGCTGCATTCATCCAAGGCTCAGGGCGCTCCCCCTCAGCCGGCTGCGGAACCTCCGCAGAGGCACAAAAAAACAGGAGGGGCCCGGCACGGCTCCTCCTGCAAAAAATCATAAAGGGTATGACTTCCTACGGCGGCATTATCCGCATCAGGTAAAAAGGGTCGAAGCTTGCTATACTTCCTCTCAGCCCGCTGCACGAGCTCCCCTGTGTTTGATTGTGACTGTATTCTACACCTCTTTCCCCCAAAATGCAAGAGGGAGATAGAAACCAAAGCCGCCGTGCAGGGGGCTGCGCGGCGGCGTTGGTTATGAAAAGGAGAATAATATGAGGAAGCAGAAAAAGTCGGTTTAACCCATAGTTACCTGCACCGTTACCTCGGTCCCGGCGGCAGCCAGCGGCAGCACATTGCCGCAGATGGCCTTGCCGTCTACGGTAACCGCCTTGACGCCGTGCTGAACCCCGGCGGCGTTGTCCACCGTGATGTGGTACACCGCACCGCGGAAGCGGCGGGTCACGGTAAAGCCGGACAGAGTGTGAGGAATGCAGGGGTCTACCTTCAGGCCGTCCAAGGTGGGCTGGATACCCAGAATGTACTGGCTGATGTTGAAGAAGGTCCATGCTGCCGTGCCGGTCAGCCAGCTGTTTTTGGCTTCGCCGAAGGTGGGGGCGTCCTTGCCTGCCACCATCTGGCTGTAAACGTAGGGTTCGGTGCGGTGGATCTCGGAAATGTCCTCGATGTAGGCGGGGCAGGTCTTGCGGTACACCGCAAAGGCGCGGTCGCCGTGACCCAGCGTTGCCTCGGCGCAGCTGATCCACGGGTTGTTGTGGCAGAAGATACCGGCGTTCTCCTTGTATCCCGGAGGATAGCTGGAGATCTCGCCCAGATTCAGCTGATAGCCGGTGTAGGCGGGCTGCAGCAGCACCACACCGTATTTGGTGTCCAGCCGCTCCTCCACGCTGGCAAGCGCCTGCGCGGCCTGTCCGGTCTCCCTGCCGATGCCCGCCATGACGCACATGCCCTGTGGCTCGATAAAGATCTGACCCTCGGCGCACTCCTTGCTGCCGATGGGGTTGCCGAAAGCATCGTAGGCACGGCGGAACCACGCGCCATCCCAGCCTGCAGTCAGGACGGCCTGCTCCACGGCATCAATGTGCTTGCGGGCGGCAGCGGCCTCCTCGGTCAGATTCAGATGGTCGCACAGCTCGGCGTATTCGTGGCCGTACTTAACGAACATGCCCGCAATGAACACGCTCTCCGCCACAGGACCCTCGCTGGGCCCGGTGATCTGGAAACTCTCGCCCGGGTGCTCGGAGAAGCAGTTCAGGTTCAGGCAGTCGTTCCAGTCCGCACGCCCGATGAGCGGCAGACCGTGGGGACCCAGATGGGTGCAGGTAAAGTTGAAGCTGCGGCGCAGGTGCTCCATCAGGGGCTGCGCCTTGGCGGCATCGTTGTCAAAGGGAACCTGCTCCTCCAGAATGGACCAGTCGCCGGTCTCCCGCAGGTAGGCGGCGGTACCGGCAATGAGCCACAGCGGGTCATCGTTGAAGCCGGAGCCCACGTCCCGGTTGCCCTTTTTGGTCAGGGGCTGGTACTGGTGGTAGGCGCTGCCGTCCTCGAACTGGGTGGCGGCGATATCCAGAATGCGCTCCCGGGCACGGGAGGGGATGATGTGCACAAAGCCCAAAAGATCCTGACAGCTGTCCCGGAAGCCCATGCCGCGTCCGGTGCCGCTTTCGTAATAGCTGGCAGAGCGGCTCATGTTAAAGGTGACCATGCACTGGTACTGATGCCAGATATTGACCATGCGGTTCAGCTTTTCCTCGCCGGATTCCAGATGGTAGGTGGACAGCAGCTCCTCCCAGTGGGTGCGCAGGGCGATGCGGGCGGCATCGATCTGTGCGTCGGTGGCGTAGCGCGCCATCATGGCGTGGGCGCGGGTCTTGTTGATGACGCCCGGGGCAATGAACTTCTCCTCCTGCGGGTTCTCGATGTAGCCCAGACCGAACAGGATGCTGCGGCTCTCGCCGGGGGCGAGGGTCAGGTGGATGTGCAACGCACCCACCGGTGCCCAGCCGTGGGCAATGCTGCCGGAGCAGTGCCCGGCGCGGACGGCCTGCGGGTCTGCCGGGCCGCCGTACACGCCGCAGAAGGCATCCCGGGTGGTGTCAAAGCTGTCCACCGGGCAGTTTGCCCAGAAAACGGCGTAGTGGTTGCGGCGTTCGCGGTACTCGGTCTTGTGGTAGATGACGCTGCCTTCCACCTCCACCTCGCCAGTGGAGTAGTTGCGCTGGAAGTTGGAGCTGTCGTCCACGGCATCCCACAGGCAGAACTCTACATAGCTGAACAGGTCCAGCTCCTTGACGGCGGCGCTTTCGTTGCACACCGTCACCCGATCCAGCTCGCAGGCGTCGCCCTTGGGGACGAACAACTCCTGCCGGGCGGTCACACCGTCCTTTTTGCCCTCCACAACGGTGTAGCCCAGACCGTGGCGGCAGCTGTAACTGTCCAGCGGGGTCTTGGTGGGCTGCCAACCCGGGTTCCACACGGTGTCGCCGTCCTTGATGTAGATGCGGTGACCGTCCATGTCCAGCGGAGAGTTATTGTAGCGGTAGCGGGTCAGGCGGCGCATCCGGGCATCCCGGTAAAAGCTGTAACCGCCCGCCGTGTTGGAGACCAGACTGAAGAAGTCCTCGCTGCCAAGGTAGTTGATCCAGGGCAGGGGCGTCTGCGGGGTGGTGATGACGTATTCCTTGTTCCGGTCATCAAAATATCCGAACTTCATAATGCTTCCTCCTTAAAACTGCGCCTTGTAGGGTGGGCAGCACATCAATGGGCGAAAACGATTAAGGCACTGTGAAAGAAGCAATCTTATCACGTTAAGCATACCGTATCTCGCAAAAAAATGCAAGAGCTTTTTGCAAAAATCTCAACGGAAATTTTAAAATAATCTGCGAAGCCCCGGCGGTTTTCTGGGACTTTCGGCACGGCGTACACCGGCGAAAGGGCGAACGAAAGACCCGAAACCCCATTTTAAAAGTAATATATACATACGGCCTCCGGCACCGAAAAACATAACGAAACTGCAACGAAAATTTTTTCGTTTTAATCGAAATGTAACGAAAGTGAATCGAGATGCACAATTCTTACAGGCCGTATTGGAACAAAATGCCAAAAGTGATGCAGCTGAGCTAAAACTTTTGCGTTTCCGCTTGATTTTTGGTGCAGAATGCGCTATATTGAAGTTGCGAAAACGATTAAGTGACTTGCGAGAAACATCCCGCAGCTCCTTTCATCGGAAGGAGGCTACAAAATGCCATCCCTGAAGGATCTGGCAAAAGAGTGCGGCGTATCCGTCGCAACTGTCAGTAAAGCTTTGAACGACCAGCCGGACATTGCTCAGGCTACGCGGGAGCGGATCCACGCAGCGGCCCGCCGCATGGGCTACCTGCCCAATGCAGCGGCTCGGGCGCTGAAGACCAACCGCACCTACAACCTTGGCGTTCTGTTTGTGGATGAAAAACAGAGCGGCCTGACCCACGAGTACTTCTCCGCAGTGCTGGACAGCTTCAAGGTTGAAGCAGAAAAGCGCGGCTATGATATCACCTTTATCAACCACAACATCAGCGGCAGATCCATGAGCTATCTGGAGCATTGCCACTACCGGGGTGTGGACGGCGTGGTGATCGCCTGTGTGAACTTTTACGATCCGCAGGTGGTGGAGCTGGTCAACGGCGATGTGCCGGTGGTGACCATCGACCATGTGTTCAACAACCGGATGGCGATCCTTTCGGACAACGTGGTGGGCACAAAGGCCTTGGTGCAGCAGGCATGGGCCTGCGGACACCGGCGCATCGCCTTTATCCATGGCGAAAAGACCGCCGTTACCGAGAACCGTCTGGCAGGCTTCTATCAGGCCTGCGAGGAGCTGGGGTTGAAGGTGCCGGAGCAGTACGTCCGCTGCGGCGTGTACCACGACGTGGATCGCTGCGCTGAAGAGACCCGGGCGTTGCTGGCGCTGCCGCAGCGCCCCACCTGCATCATCTTCCCGGATGACTTTTCCGCACTGGGCGGCTACAACGCCCTGGCCGAGGCGGGCTTGAGCATCCCGGAGGATATCTCAGTGATGGGATACGATGGCATCTATCTCTCTCGGGTGGTCAAACCCTCGCTGGTGACCTACCAGCAGAACACCAAAGCCCTTGGCAGGCTGGCAGCGGATAAGCTGATCGAGCTGATCGAGCATCCGCGTGTGACCCTGCCGGAGCAGATCCGGGTGTCCGGCAAGCTGCTGGACGGCGGCTCCGTCCGCATCCTTTGACAAAGGCCCACAACTCCCAGCGCGGAGTTTTTTGAGAATGATTATTTGATGGAAAACCATGAAGGAGGTTTACCCTTATGAAAAAGATCTCTCGTCGTAATTTCCTGCTCGCTTCCGGTGTCGTGACGATCGGTGCTGCTCTGGCAGCCTGCGGCGGCAGTTCTTCTACCAGTGCTGCTGCTTCCTCCGCTCCCGCATCCTCTGCAGCCGCTTCCGATGCGCCTGCTTCCGCAGAGGGCAAGGTGCTGAATATCTGGTGCTGGAACGATGAATTCCAGAGCCGCTTCAACGACTACTACCCCGAGGTCAAGGAGATCGCAGCCGACAAGTCTACCACCACCCTGAAGGACGGCACCCTTGTAAAGTGGACCATCAACGCCAACGAGAACAACAACTACCAGAACAAGCTGGACGAGGCGCTGCTGAATCAGGATTCCGCCGCCGATGACGACAAGATCGATATCTTCCTGATCGAGGCCGACTACGCGCTGAAGTATGTAGACTCCGACTACGTTCTAGATGTCAAGGCCGACATCGGTCTGACCGACTCCGATCTGGCTGGGCAGTACCAGTACACCAAGGATATCGTTACGGTGGACGGCAGCCAGCGCGGCACCACCTGGCAGGCAACTCCCGGTCTGTTTGCATACCGCCGCAGCATTGCCAAGGATGTTCTTGGCACCGATGACCCCGCCGAAGTGCAGACCTACCTGTCCGACTGGGATAAGTTCAACGATGTAGCTGCCAAGGCTGCTGCCAAGGGTTACAAGATGCTGTCCGGCTTTGACGATGCTTACCGCACCTTCTCCAACAACGTCTCCGCACCCTGGGTCACCGGCACCACCGTTACCGTGGACGAGAACCTGATGAAGTGGGTGGACCAGACCAAGGAGTACACCGACAAGGGCTACAACAACAAGTCCAGCCTGTGGGACAGCCAGTGGGCTTCCGATCAGGGCCCCACCGGTAAGGTGTTCGGCTTCTTCTACTCCACTTGGGGCATCAACTTCACCCTGCTGGGCAACTCTCTGGCAACGCCTACCGCTGAGGGTGGCAAGGAAGAAGTTGGCAACGGCATCTACGGCGACTACGCTGTGTGCGAAGGCCCTCAGCCCTACTACTGGGGCGGCACCTGGATCTGCGGCGCAGCCGGCAGCGACAACCTTGAGACCATCAAGAACGTCATGCTGAAGCTGACCTGCGATGAAGCCATCATGAAGCAGATCACCATGGATACGCAGGATTACACCAACAACATTGAAGCCATGAACGAGATCGCCAACAGCGATTACAAGTCCGACTTCCTCGGCGGCCAGAACCACATCGCGCTGTTTGCAGAGGCTGCAACCAAGATCGATATGTCCAACGCCGGCCCGTACGATCAGGGCCTGAACGAGAGCTTCCAGAACGCTTTCAAGGATTACTTCACCGGCAACGTGGAGGAGGATGCCGCCAAGGCAAACTTCGAGACCGCCATCAAGGAGAAGTACCCCGAGCTGACCGACGTGGTCTGGCCCGCATAAGCGGTTTTACTCCGAACTGAAAATTGAAGCAAAGGGGCGGGCGGCGTATCTCGCCCGCCCCTTTGGTTTTGCTGTGACCCGGCAGGAGGGAGATCTCATGGGAGAGAAAACAAAAAAGAAAGGGTCGATCAGCTACGCGAAATGGGGCTATATCTTCATTGCACCGTTCTTTATCATCTTCGCGGTATTCCAGCTGATCCCTCTGGCATCCACCATCTATTACAGCTTTTTTGAGTATTACCGCAGCGGCCTGAAGATCATCGGACCCAGTTTTGTGGGTCTGAAAAACTACATCACCCTGTTAGCCACCGACCTGCCCAAGTATTTCGGCAACACGCTGATCCTGTGGATCATCGGTTTCGTCCCGCAGATCATCGTCTCGCTGCTGCTGGCGGCATGGTTTACCGACCTGCGACTGAAGCTGAAGGGACAGACCTTCTTCAAGACGGTCATCTACATGCCGAACCTGATTATGGCCTCCGCGTTCGCCATGCTCTTCTTCGCCCTCTTCTCGGATAACGGCCCGGTTAACGCAGTGCTGCTGAGCATGGGCTGGATCAAGACCCCCATCAGCTTTTTGAATACCGTGTGGGGTAACCGTGGCCTTGTGGGCCTGATGAACTTCCTGATGTGGTTCGGCAACACCACCATCATGCTGATGGCAGCCATTATGGGCGTGGACCCCACCCTGTACGAGGCCGCAGAGCTGGACGGCTGCACCCCGAACCAGATGTTCTGGAAGATCACCCTGCCCCTGATCCGTCCCATTCTGGTCTATGTGATGATCACCTCCATGATCGGCGGCCTGCAGATGTTCGATGTGCCGCAGATCCTGACCAACGGCAAGGGCGGCCCCGACCGTACCTCCACCACCATGATCATGTACCTGAACAACCACCTGTTCAGCAAGAACTACGGCATGGCGGGTGCGGTGTCTGTGGTGCTGTTCCTTGTGTGTGCAGTGCTGTGCGTCGTCGTGTACTTCTCGCTGACCAAGGAGGATGACGGCCTGACAAAGGCGCAGCGCAAGGAACTGAAGGCAGCCAAAAAGGCTGCTGCCAAAGGAGGGAAATAAGTATGGCACATACGCCTAAAAACCAGTCCGAAAAGGCGATCCTGACCGCCCGCCGTGCATGGTGCTATCTGGTGCTGGTGCTGATCAGCTTTCTGTGCCTGTTCTTCTTCTATGTGCTGGTCATCAACTCCACCCGCACCCATTTCGAGATCCAGAAGGGGTTCTCGCTTGTGCCGGGCAAGTCCATCGTCACAAACCTCCGCAACGTGCTTACGGATGCCAACATCCCCGTGATGAGCGGTATCCGCAACAGCCTGCTGGTGTCCGCCTGCTCGGCAGCGCTCAGCGTTTACTTCTCGGCACTGACGGCCTACGGCATCTACGCCTATAACTTCAAGTTCAAAAAGGCTGCCTTTGCTCTGATTTTGCTCATCATGACCATGCCCACACAGGTGTCCGCACTGGGCTTTCTGCAGTTGATCTCCAAGATGGGGCTGAAAAACAGCTTCATCCCTCTGATCGTTCCCAGCATTGCGGCACCCACCGTGTTCTTCTTCATGAAGCAGTATCTGGATGCCTCCCTTCCCATGGAGATCGTGGAGGCTGCCCGCATTGACGGCGCAGGCGAATTTTATACCTTTAATAAGATCGTGCTGCCCATCATGAAGCCGGCGCTGGCTGTGCAGGCTATCTTCTCCTTCGTGGCAAGCTGGAACAACTACTTCATTCCGGCGCTTGTACTGGACACCGCCGACAAAAAGACCCTGCCCATCCTGATCGCCCAGCTGCGCAGCGCGGACTTCCTGAAGTTCGATATGGGCAAGGTGTACATGATGGTAGCCATCGCCATTCTGCCGGTCATCGTCGTCTACCTGTTGCTGTCCAAGTTTATTGTCCGTGGCGTTGCTCTTGGTGGCGTCAAGGGCTAAAATTGCGACAGCTCTGTTAGCATAGCAAAGCCCCCGGGGTCACACCCTCGGGGGCTTTGTGCGTGGTAAAAAACTTAAATCAAGATCCCATCGCAATGGTCGATCTCGTGCTGGATGATCTGCGCCGTCCAGCCGGTAAAGGTCTTGATGCGCGGTTTGCCGTCCATGGTCTGATACTGCACCTTGATGCTCTGGTAGCGCTTTGTTTTTCGCACACCCTCCAGCGAAAGACAGCCCTCCTCGGCTTCGTACTGGCCGGATTTTTTCAGGATGACCGGGTTGAACAGCACCAGATACCCGTCCTCGGCCTCCACTGCGATGATGCGCTTGAGCACGCCGATCATGTTGGCAGCCATGCCTACACAGCCGTCGGCGTGTGCGGTCAGGGTCTCCAGTAAGTCCCGCGCAACAGGGACATCCTCCGGGGTGGCAGGGGCGGACTTCTGCGCCAGAAACAGCGGGTCGTGCATGATGGACTGGATCATAGTAAAATCTCCTTTATTCTTCAGTGCAGCTTAAAAAGATGCCTGCCAGCAGCCCGACGACCGCCGGGAGCACCCAGCCAAAGCCCAACGCCGCCAGCGGCAGGGCGTTGGCAAGAGCAGAAAGCGGGCCAAGCGGCAGCGCGGCGGCAATGCTCTGCACGGCAGTGCAGCCGATGCACAGCGGATAGACCCGGCGGCGCTGCTCCAGCCCGGGCACGAAGGAAAGCGTAATCAGCACAATGGCTACCGGGTACAGGGCGTTGAGTACCGGGACGGATAACCGTAGGATATCTGCCAGCCCCAGATTTGCAATCAGCATACTGGCAGCGGCAAAAAAGGCGGCAAGAGCAGGGTAGGGGATGCAGGGAAGCAGGGCGTGGAAATACTCCCCGACACAAGCGATCAGCCCCACACAGGTGTTGAAGCAGGCCAGCATGAAGATAGCGGCCCTTGAGCGCTTGCGTCAATACTGTCCCCTCTTTCCTGCGCCGGTGCCAAAGTTGCACCGCATATTGTATCCAGTTTACACTGGATGTAAATTCATGTCAAGCGTACGACGGTTGAATAAAAGTATATACATTGAAAGCCGACCCGCCGCAGGTGGTGCACAGGTCATTCCCTTTGCGGGGCGGTATGGTATACTATACCTTATAACAGGCAGGGGAAGAGGGCAGTTTATGAAGCAGAACAAGCAATTTTTTCGCCGTCTGCTGGCGGTGGCGTTCTGGCTGGCGGTCTGGCAGGCCGCAGCGATGGCCATCGGGCAGGAGGTGTTTTTGGTATCACCGGTGCAGGCGCTGCGCACCTTGGTGCAGCTGCTGCCAAGGGCGGATTTCTGGCAGCGGGTGTGCTTCAGCTCCGGGCGCATTTTGCTGGGTTTTGTGCTGGGTGCAGTGGTCAGCGTGGTGCTGGCGGTGTGCGCCGCTTGGTGGAGCGCCGCCGATGCGCTGCTGGCTCCGGTGATGCAGCTGGTCAAGGCTACGCCGGTGGCAAGCTTTATCATTCTGGCACTGGTCTGGGTGCGGGGCAGCGCCCTTTCGGTGCTTATCAGCTTTCTGATGGTGCTACCGGTGCTGTACGGCGCGGTGCGCACCGGTATTGCCGGGGCAGACGTGCAGCTGCTGGAAATGGCAGAGGTGTTCCGTCTGCCTGCAGGCCGCCGCCTGCGGGCGATCTGGCTGCCTGCGGTGCTGCCGGCCTTCCGGCAGGGGTGCAGCGTGGCACTGGGCATCTGCTGGAAAAGCGGCGTGGCGGCCGAGGTCATCGGCTTGCCCAACGGCAGCATCGGCGATGCGCTGTACCGTGCCAAGATCACCCTTTCCACCGGGGAACTGTTTGCGTGGACCTTTGTCATCATTCTGCTGAGCGCAGGCTTTGAAAAGCTGTTCCTGTTTGCACTGGATAAGGCCGTGGGCGCAGTGCTGGGAGAGGAGGGGGCAAAATGCTGAAGATCCAACACCTGACAAAGCAGTTCGGCGCGGTACCGCTCTTCACCGGCCTGTGCATGGAGGTGGACGCTCCCGCGGTGCTGTGGGCACCCAGCGGCTGGGGCAAGACCACCCTGCTGCGCATCCTGATGGGGTTGGAACGCCCCACCACCGGCAGCGTGGAGGGTGTGGGCCGGGTGGCGGCGGTCTTTCAGGAGGACCGCCTTTGCCCCCAGCTGAACGCGGTGCAGAACGTTACCTTGGTGCTGCCGGGGACGGAAAACCAGTACAAAGAGCAAATTATAAGTAATTTTCAACTGGTTGGAATGGATGCTGCCGCCTTGCAGCTGCCTGCCCGCAGGCTTTCCGGCGGGCAAAAGCGGCGGGTGGCGCTGCTGCGGGCGCTTTGGGCACCCAGCGATACCCTGCTGTTGGACGAGCCCTTTACCGGCATGGACCCGGACACCTTGCAGCGGGCGGCGGCGCTGCTGCGGCAGCATTGCGCGTGCAAGCCGGTGCTGCTGGCTACCCACGATGAAAGCGCTATCCGCGTTCTTGGCTGGCCGGTGGTGGAACTGGAAAAGCTGGGACGCTCTTGAATGCCCTCCACTTTGCTCTGGGCATGATTTATGGAATTTTTGTTTGTTCAATATAGCTTTTGTCGCGCTCTGCGGAGCGCGACAAAAGTCGCTTGTTTTGGGTAGCTTGAGCGAGCGACAACCACCAGCTTTGCTGGTGGAATAAAAACGGCTTTAGCCCTAGACAAAGAGAAACCTCCCCGTAGAATAGAGTGTGGGTTTGCCAACCACATTCTAGGAACAGGGAGGTTTATCTTTGAAATGAAAGATAACAAAGACGTAGATAGTTTAAGCCATACCACGTGGAGATGTCAATACCACGTCGTCTTTGCACCGAAATATCGGAGAATGGTAATTTACGGTCAGATCAAAAAGGATATAGGGCAGATACTGCGCCAGTTGTGCGAACAAAAAGGTATTGAAATCATTGAAGCGGAGGCCTGCCCTGACCATATCCATATGCTGATAAGTTTTTCGCCGAAGTACAGCATTTCCTATGTCATGGGATATCTCAAGGGAAAGAGCAGTCTCATGATTTTCGACAGACATGCAAATCTGAAGTACAAGTATGGCAATCGGCATTTCTGGGCCAGGGGATACTTCGTGGATACGGTAGGAAAGAACAAAAAGAAAATCCAAGAGTACATTAAAAATCAACTGCAACAGGACCAGATTGCCGATCAGTTGAGCCTTAAGGAGTTCGTGGACCCGTTTACGGGTAGCAAGGAAACTAAGGCGTAAATAAAAGGGCCCCTTGAGGGGCCTGCCACGAGACAGGAATGCAGTTGGCAGACCCATTCGTGGCCCCTTAAGGGGCTTTGCTAGTATTATGCCCTTCTAGGGCTTACTCAAGCCACCGGCTCAGCCGGTGGTTTTGACTAAAATTACCTAAAAAGCAAGGACGTGCAGCCCGCGGGCTGCACGTCCTTGCTTATAGAACATTCTTTAACTGAACAGGCTTTTAGTGTTGTGAGAGTATACGGATAGTACTAAACCGACACAGATATACAGCATAAGCACCGAGCTGCCGCCTGCGGAGTAGAAGGGCAGGGTGACACCGATGACCGGCAGCACCCGCAGATTCATGCCCACGTTTACGGCGATCTGCGCCATCAGGGCACCTCCGATACCGGCGCAGATGTAGCTGCCCAGCAGATCCTCGCTGCGGGCACCGGTGGCAAAGGTCTTGATCACCAGCGCCAGCAGAACGCCCAGCACCACGCAGCAGCCCACGAAGCCCGCCACGTTGCCGATCCAGCTGAGGATGAAGTCGTTGTGGGCGTTGGGCACGCTGTAATACCTGCCGGTGAATAGGCCGTTGCCAAAGATGCCGCCGGAGCCGATCGCGATCTCGCCGCGCTGCTGCTGGTAGATGATGTTCTTCCACACCGCTTCGCTGGGGGCCCAGCCGGTGGTGTTCTCCGGGTCAATAACGGCCAGGATGCGGTACCACTGGTAGCCCTTGCCGATCTTGTCGCTGAAAAAGGCAAAGGCCACCGCCACGGCAGCGCCCGCCGCCGCAAAGGCTGCAAAGATATACTTCCAGCTCAGCCCCGCCGCAAACATCATGCAGCAGCCGATGATGCCGTAGATGATGGCCGTACCGTCATCGCCCTGCACATGGATGATGGCAATGGGCACCAGCAGGTGCAGCAGCAGCTTTGCCAGCTCTTTTGGCTCGTTGATGCGGCTGCGCACGTTGTTCAGATGCATGGCAAAGGTGAGGATGAAGCTGATCTTTGCCAGCTCTGTGGGCTGAAAGGTAAAGCCGCCCAGCTTGTACCAGGAGTAGTTGTCGGTATCACCGGCGTTGTAGCCGATGGTCAGCGGGCCGATGGACACGTTGCGGATGAACAGCGTGGGCAGCACCAGACCCCAGGTCAGCACCACATGCACCGGCCACACCTTTACAAGGCTGCGGTAGTCGATGCAGGAGAGCAGCAGCGCGATCACGATGCCAATGGCGGCAGCGCCCGCCTGCACCATTGCGCGGCGGTAGTCGCCAATGCCGATGATAGCTCCGGTCACCTCATCGGTGGCAAAGCCGTTGCCCTGCTTGGCTGCCCAAGAGGACAGTGCCAGCACCGCCATCACGCTGCTGAAAATGCACAGCAGCAGATACATCTTATCGGTGCGCTTAAAATATTGTCGAATGCTATCCAAGGAAAGCACCGCCTTTCGTCAGAACAGTCTGCCGGGGCGTGCCTGTGTACAGGCGATAAAAACCCAGCATACTGCTATTATACACAAACCTTTGCGCCAATGCAATGCGCCGGGTGTGACGGAATGGTAAAACATTGCCGGGATGCTTGACAAAGCCCCGGTTGCATCCTACAATGAACCTGTGGGCGCAGCCTTGCGCACAACAGCCCCGGCGGTGTGCCGGGGGAGAGGAACGGAAAAGAAGAAATGGAACATACGTTTTATCGCCGTCTACTCAGCGCGGTGTGTGCCATTGCGCTGGCCTTTACGGCAGTGTGCCCGGCAGTGGCTGCCGCGCCGGAGGAAACCACCGGCACCCCCCAGACCCTGACCGCTTCCGAGGTAAAGGAGATGCAGCAGACAGATGCCGCCGTCACCGCCCTGACCGACAGCGCCGCTTACGCCGGAATGTCGGAGGAAGAGCGTCAGGTGGCTGCGCTGGTGCAGCTGGACGAACTGGTGGCGCAGGGGCTTGTGAAAAAAGACAGCATCTATGTGGATGCGAAAAACGGCATGGTAAGCTTTACTTACAGCTGCGGCGCACTGGGCGGTATTCTGCTCACCGATACCGAGAGCGAGGCGGACGCCGCCCTGCCCGGGCCGGAGATGGAGGATGCGCCCGCCCTGCTCGCTGCCGAGAACGGCACGGTGGGCAATGCAGTTATCTACTATGCCTTTGATAATGGAGTCAACAGTAACCGCTACCCCTACTATTCTTATATGAAGGACTACTGGAACGGCTATGGGCTGGACACCCATCTGGACATGATGGTGACTGTCTCCGACCTGAAGCGGATGGCAGACTACGACCTTGCCGTCCTCAGCGCCCACGGTGCGTACTATACCTATGAGTATGGCTGGCTGTGGAAAAAACAGGCCACCGCGCCCATCATCCTGCTGCTGGAAAAATCTGATTTCTGGAACGACCTGCGCTACGGCTTGGAGCTGCTTAGCCACCGGGTCATCAAGGTGAACGGCTGCTACGCCGTCACCGGGGACTTTTTCGGCAATGCCTACCGGGGCGGTAAGCTGAACGGCACCATCGTGCTTTCGGAGACCTGCGAGTTCTACGGACGCAGCGGCCATGTAGACACCGCCCTTTCGGACGGGCTGCTCTCCGGCGGGGCAAAGGCCGTGGCGGGCTTTGTGAACAACGTGTACAGCGTGTACTCCCGCAGTATGCTGTGGGCGACCGTGAACCGCCTGATTGAGGGCGAGACCTTGCAGCAGGCCATTGATTACGGCCTTGAGGTCTACGGCGAAAACGACATCGTGTGGTATCTCAACCAGAACACCGGACGGCGTCCCCACGCGGCGGCGTCCTATCCCATCATTCAGGGCGACGGCACCGCTCGGCTTACCGCGCCCGGCACGGCAACGAACAGCGCTGCAGAGCAGCAGACCCCTGCCGCCGCCTGACCATTGCACTTTTGTGCGTTTTATATTATACTTAGGGATGGCAGAGTGTCTGCCATCCCTTTTTTGAAACGATGAGGTAACCTTCATGTCAGAATATATCACCCATTCCCGCGCCGAGACGGTGGCGCTGGGCAAGCGGATGGCCGCTGTGCTGGCCCCCGGGGCGCTGATCGCCTTTACCGGCGGTCTGGGCGCGGGCAAGACCGCCTTTACCGAGGGTCTGGCCGAGGGCCTGGGCTGCACCGACCCGGTCAGCAGCCCAACCTTTGCCATCGTGAACTATTACCGCGGGCCAAGGCCGCTGGCCCACTTTGACCTGTACCGCATTTCCACCGAGAACGATCTGTGCGCGGCCGGGTTCTATGACTATCTGGATCAGGGGGCCGTCGTGGCGGCAGAGTGGAGCGAGAATTTTGCCGACCTGCTGGCGCTGGAAAACCCCATCCGGGTGAACATCGAACGTCTGGACGATACCACCCGCAAGATCACCATTGAGGGGGTGACGGTATGAATATTCTGGCCGTGGATACGGCGGGCAAGACCGCCGGTGTGGCTCTGCTGCAGGATGATCGCCTGCTGTACGAGGTATATCTGGACGGCGGCATGACCCACAGCGAAACGCTGATGCCCATGATCGACAGCTGCTTAAAGATGTGCGGGCTGACCTGTGCGGACATCGACCTGTACGCCGTCAACGCAGGCCCGGGCAGCTTTACCGGCCTGCGCATCGGGCTGGCCGCCGTCAAGGGGCTGGCCTTCCCGCGTGAGACGCTGTGCGCCCCGGTGTCTACCTTGGAAGCGCTGGCCGCTGCCCACACCGGCGAGGGCACCGTGCTCTGTGCACTGGACGCCCGCCGCGCACAGGTGTACAGTGCTGCATTTGACCTTGCCACCCACACCCGCCTGCTGGACGATGACGCCCGGGCGGTGACAGATCTGGCGGATTTTGTAGAAAATTGCAAAAAGCCTCTGTTTTGTTGGTGATGGCGCGGGTCTGTGCTATAATAAATACAGCAATGTGCCGGGCGTGCTGCAAACACCCCCGGCGCTGCGGGGCGGCCGTGCCGCTGCCGTAGCACTTGTGGCAAAGCAGATGGCCGCAGCCGGGCAGGCTGTGCTGCCGGAGGCGCTGCTGCCGGACTACCACCGTCTCAGTCAGGCGGAGCGGGAGCGGGCGGAGCGTCTGGCTGCCGAAGCCGCAGCAAACAAACAATAAAAGCGGAACTGTGACCACTCACAGGGAAAGGACGTTTTTCCATGGCAAAACCCATCGCACTTGCCGCCGACCACGGCGGATTTGAACTGAAAGAGGCTGTCAAGGCACATCTGGAAGAGCTTGGTCTGGAGTATATCGACTTTGGCACCCACAGCACCGACAGCGTGGACTACCCCGATATGGCTGTGCCCGCCTGTGACGCAGTGGTGAGCGGCCAGTGCGAGAAGGCACTGCTGTTCTGCGGCACCGGTGTGGGCATCAGCATGGCAGCCAACAAGATCAAGGGCATCCGCGCCTGCTGCTGCTCCGACAGCTTCAGCTGCGAGTATACCCGCCGCCACAACGACGCCAACGCCCTGTGCATGGGCGGCCGCGTAGTGGGCGCAGGCCTTGCCTGCCAGCTGGTGGACATCTTCCTGAACACCGAGTTTGAGGGCGGCCGCCATCAGCGCCGCATCGACAAGCTGACCGCACTGGAAAACCGCTGATTGAAATTTTTGTAATTTCACAGAGAAGCCTGCGCTGCAAGCTTCTCTGTGAAAAAAGCTATTTGTGCGCCCACCGGGCGGACAAGACCACAGATCAGTACCCGATAGAATGTTCTATATAAATTAAGGAGCGTGTTTTTATGACCCCGATGATCGTTGAACATCCGCTGCTGCAGCACAAGATCAGCCTGCTGCGCAACAAACAGACCGGCACCAAGGAGTTCCGTGACCTCGTTGGCGAGATCGCAACGCTGCTGTGCTACGAGGCTACCCGCGATCTGCCGCTGGAAGAGGTGGAGATCGAGACCCCCATCACCATGGCAAAGACCAAGGTGCTGGCAGGCCGCAAGCTGGCTCTGGTGCCCATCCTGCGCGCCGGCATGGGTATGTTGGACGGCATGCTGACCCCTGCTGCCCGCTGCCAAGGTCGGCTTCATCGGCCTGTACCGCGACGAAAAGACCCTGCAGCCCGTGGAGTACTTCTGCAAGCTGCCGCAGGATATCGCCGAGCGTGACGTTCTGGTGCTGGATCCCATGCTGGCTACCGGCGGCAGCGCCATCGACGCCATCACCCAGATCAAGAAGCACGGCGCAAAGCGCATCAAGTTCATCGGTCTGCTGGGCGCACCGGAGGGAATCAAGGCTCTGCACGAGGCACACCCCGATGTGGACATCTATCTGGGCGCACAGGACGACCGCCTGAACGAGAATGGCTACATCGTGCCCGGTCTGGGCGATGCAGGCGACCGTATCTACGGCACCAAGTAAAACAACATAAAGCTTTTTCGCCGCCGCCTCCCGCCCGGAGACGGCGGCTTTTTGCGTCTGCCGTTTCCCTCCACGACCCCTTCCGTGAAAAGAGGAACTCGGAGCGCCCGCAGGCGCTCGAGTTCCTGAATAAAACGATAATTCCTTGATTTATGGCCAGAGCAAAGCGGAGGCCATTAAAATCGTCCGGCGTTATACTTCGCTGCTGCGCAGAAAACGCACCAGCATGGGCAGCTCGTACAGCAGCATCAGCAGCCAGCCCACCGCGTAGCTGAAGGGCAAGGCTTCGATGTCCATCTTCAGCACCAGCACAAACAGGGCGGCGGCAGCCACACGACCGCCCATGTTCAGCATACTGCTGTTCAGGGTGACCTTCAAATCGCCCATGCCCCGGAAAAAGCCCTGAATGCCGTTGGTGGCGGCGGGCATCAGATAAAACAGCGAGATGGTGCGCAAGAACCGCACGCCAAGGTCCACCACAGCAGGGTCGGCGGCAAACAGCCGGATGATGGGCTCGGCAAACAGCAGGCAGACACCGGTAAGTAACAGCGCATAGACGAATTCGATGCGCATACCGCAGTGGTAGCCCTGCCGTACCCGGTCGGTCTTGCCCGCGCCCCGGTTCTGCGCCATCAGGGTGGTCATGGCGTGGCCGATGTTCTGCTGCGGGGTGTAGGCGAAGTCGTCGATGCGGGAGGCAGCGGTAAAAGCCGCCATGGCGTTGACGCCCATGGTGTTCACGATGGCCTGCACCGCAATTTTGCCCAGCTGCACCGTGGCCTGCTGCATGGCGCTGGCCCAGCCGTAGCTCACGGTCTTGCGCAGCAGCTTGCCGTCATACACCAGCCACCGCCTGCCCAGCTGCAAGACTGGTACCTTGTAACGGATGTACACCACGCACAACAGGCAGCAGGCGGCCTCGCTGAGCACGGTGGAAAGAGCGCAGCCCTCGCTGCCCCAGCCCAGTGCCTCCACAAAAAACAGGTCGCCGCCGATGTTCAGCACCGCACTGATCATCAAAAAATACAGCGCGCTCTTGCTGTCGCCCAGCGCACGCATGGTGGCGGCAAGAAAATTATAGAAGAAGGTGAAGATCAGCCCCGCAAACACGATACGCAGGTAGTTCACCGCAATGGGCAGAATAGCCGCAGGCACCTGCAGCAGCCGCAGCAGCGGGTCTGCCAGCAGCACGCACAGGGCAGAGAAGGTCAAAGAGAACACCGTGCCCGCAATGGCAGTGGTGGAGACCTGACGCTCCACCAGCTTGGTGTCCCCCGCGCCAAAGGCGGTGCTGACCAGAATGCCCGCGCCCAGACACATCCCGTTGATGAACAGGATGGCAAGGGTCATCAGGGGGTTCGAGGTGCCCACGGCAGCCAGTGCATCCTCGCCCACAAACTTGCCCACGATGATACTGTCGGCGGCGTTGTAGGTAAGCTGGAACAGGTTGCCCAGCACCAGCGGAATGGTAAATTTGATCAGCAACGGCGTAATAGCGCCGCTGGTCATGTCCTTGGTCATGAAAAACGTCCTTCTTTCCTATTGATAGAAGCAGCCGCTTACACGATGCTGGTGCGTCCGCTGAAAATGGCCAGCGCCGCGCGGCTGTTGCAGTTGGCCAGCAGCTGGGCGGCGGCGTGCAGGGCAGCACCGGCGCTGACCGAAGCGGGGATGGCATCGGTGCGCAGCACCTGCTGTGCAGCCCGCTGGGCGTCCCGGCTGGCCACGGCAGAAACGTTATCCACCACATAGCTGTTATAGTTTTCCGGCACGATGCCGTAGCCGATATCCGGGATGCCGTGGGGGCCGGTAAGCCCGCCGCCCAGCACCTGATTTTCATACGGCTCCACCGCCACGATGCGCACATCGTTCGTCCATGCCTTGATGGTCTCGCCTACGCCGGTCACGGTGCCGGCGCTGCCCACCCCGATGGTAATGGCGTCCACAAGGCTCTTGTTCTGCCGTGCAATGCTTTGCACGATGGCGGGGCCGGTGACCCGGCGGTGGTACTCCGGGTTGTCATCGTTGGCAAGCCAGTTCATATAGTACCAGCCGTTCGCGGCGGCGGTCTGCGCCGCCAGTGCACGCGCCCCGGCCAGACCGCTGCGGGCAGGGCTGTGCCGGATCTGCGCACCCAGCCGCAGCAGGTACTCCTGACGCAGGGCAGGAGCGTCCTCCGGCATCACCAGCACGATGGGGTGCCCGGCGGTCAGGCTGGCCAGCGTCAGGGCGGTGGCAAAGGGGCCGGAGGCTGCTTCAATAATGGGCTGCCCCGGGGCAAGCTGCTTTTTTTCAATGGCAAGGGCCAGCATCCCCTCGGCAAGGCCGTCCCGGGCGGTGCCGGTGGGGCCGTTAAAATCCAGATACGCGTACAGATGCCCCTTCAGCCCACAGGCGGCGGCGTAGCCCCGCAGCTCCACGATGGGGCAGGCAGTGGTAAGGGTCTGGTAAAAATTAGAGTAGATCGGCACAAGGGCACTCCTTTCTCTTGGGATACAACACTATTATCCTAACGCAAAGCCCCCGGCTGCGTCAAGATACCTTTTGGCAAAAACAGCGAATTTTGGGCAGATATTTCAGAAAAAACTCCAAAATCCCCTTGACAAGGGGCAGGGGTTCTGGTATACTCCATCCGTAAAGCAAAAAAACTTTACAACACAGCAAGCACAGACAGCAGAGCACCGGGGGTCAACAGCAATGGCAAAAGATCTGGAAATGGGCTATCTGCTGGACTTTTACGGCGAGGTGCTCACCGAGAAACAGCGCGAAATGCTGCGCCAGTATTACAACGATGATCTATCGCTGAGCGAGATCGGCGAGAACTTCGGCATCACCCGGCAGGGCGCACGGGACGCCATCAAGCACGGCGAGACCACCCTGAAGGAACTGGAAGAAAAGGTAGGCTTTGCAGCCCGTTATCGGCGGGTACAGCAGAAGCTGGAGCAGCTGGAACAGCTGGTCATCGACACCCGGTTCGAGTGCACCGGTCCCCGCGCCAATATCACCACCACGGAATATGTGGAAACGCTGACAAAAATGCTGGAGATCATCCGCTCGATGGATGAAGCAAACGAAAGCTGATCGAATTTTGAAAGGAGCACCGCACAATGGCATTTGAATCCCTGACCGACCGCCTTGCCGGTGTATTCAAAAAGCTGCGCGGTCACGGTAAGCTGACCGAGGCAGATATCAAGGCCGCCATGCGCGAGGTGCGGATGGCTTTGCTGGAGGCCGATGTCAACTACAAGGTTGCCAAGGACTTCTGCGCAAAGGTATCCGAGCGCGCCATGGGTCAGGAGGTCATGGAAAGCCTGACCCCCGCCCAGCAGGTGGTCAAGATCGTCAACGAGGAACTGGTAGCCCTCATGGGCGGCAGCGAAGCCGCCCGCCTGAACATCAAGAACAAGGGCCAGACGGTCATCATGCTCTGCGGCTTGCAGGGCAACGGTAAAACCACCCACGCGGCAAAGCTTGCCAAGTTCTATATCAAGCAGGGCCGCCGCCCCATGCTGGTGGCCTGCGATATCTACCGCCCTGCGGCTATTGACCAGCTGCAGGTGGTGGGCAAACAGGCCGGTGCACCGGTGTTCACCCTGCCCGGCGCAAAGCCGCCGGAGATCGCCCGTAAGGCGTTGGCGCACGCCAAGGACTACGGCAACGACATCGTCATTCTGGATACGGCAGGCCGTTTGCAGATCGACGAAGTGCTGATGCAGGAGCTGGTGGACATCAAGGCTGCCGTTCCCGTGGACGAGACCCTGCTGGTGGTGGACGCCATGGCCGGTCAGGATGCCGTCAATGTGGCCAAGACCTTCAACGAGACGGTGGGCGTGGATGGCATCATCCTCACCAAGACCGACGGCGATACCCGCGGCGGTGCAGCGCTTTCCGTGCTGGCCGTTACCGGCAAGCCTATCAAGTTTCAGGGCACCGGCGAAAAGCTGGATGATCTGGATGTGTTCCACCCGGACCGCATGGCAAGCCGCATCCTTGGCATGGGCGATGTGCTCAGCCTGATCGAACGCGCACAGGATGCCGCTGACGAAAAGGCCGCCGAGGAGACCGCCAAGCGGTTGATGGAAAACAAATTCGATATGAACGATATGCTGGAGCAGTTCGCCCAGATCCGCAAAATGGGCGGCGCAGGCGCGATGCTGAGCATGCTGCCCGGCGCTTCCGGTATCGACGCCAGCCAGATCGACGAAAAAGCCTTTGACCGCATCGAGGCTATGATCTATTCCATGACCAAAGAGGAGCGGGAAAAGCCTTCCATCATCAACCCCAAGCGCAAGCGCCGCATTGCCGCAGGCAGCGGTACCCGCGTGGAGGACGTGAACAAGCTGCTCAAGCAGTACGAGATGATGCAGAAGATGATGAAGCAGTTCAAGAAGAGCCCCAAGGGCTTTGCCCGCCGTCTGGGCGGCATGATGGGCAACCCCAACGCCTTCCGCGGACTGAAATAACAACGGTATACAACCCCGGCGGGGTTTGTAACATATATCAAAAACAACAATTTTTGGAGGATATCTATTATGGCAGTTAAGATTCGTCTGCGCCGCGTTGGCGCCAAGAAGGCTCCCTTCTATCGTGTTGTCGTTGCTGACAGCCGCTTCCCCCGCGATGGCCGCTTCATCGAGGAGATCGGCACTTACGATCCCAACAAGGAGCCCTCTGAGGTGAAGATCGATGCCGAGAAGGCAAAGCAGTGGATCGCTAACGGCGCTCAGCCCACTGATACCGTTCGTGTCCTGCTGAAGAAGTCCAACGTTCTGTAAGTAGGGAGGGCTGACTCATGCAGGAGCTGTTGCTGGCAGTTGCCCGCGGTCTCGTGGAGGACAAGGACGCCGTCAAGGTTACGGTGGACGAGCCCCGCGAGGACGGTACCATCGTCTACCACCTGAGCGTGGCAGAGGGAGATATGGGCCGTGTCATCGGCAAGCAGGGCCGGATCGCAAAAGCCATTCGTGTGGTGATGCGCGCGGCTGCTGTGCGGGTCGATGAAAAGGTCCTTGTTGAGATCGACTGAGCACCCTACTGGCCCTTTGCCCTTGCGGCAAGGGGCCTTTTTGGTTATAGAAAACCCTCTCAGGCGCTTCGCGCCAGCTCCCCCGAAAGGGAGAGCTTGGAGCAGACTGTACACAGGAGCATTCTGAACAAACAAGCAATACACCACCTCTTCGTCAAAAAGCTCCCCCCTCGGGGGAGCTGGCAATGCCGCAGGCATTGACTGAGAGGGTTCTTACAGGAGAAAACGATGCAGCAATATCTGGAAGCCGGAAAAGTTGTTACCACCCACGGTGTGCGCGGGGAAATGAAGCTGGAGCTTTGGTGCGACGGGGTGGATTTTTTGAAAAAAGTAGGTCGCCTGTACCCTTCGGCGCAGGGCGGCAAGGCGTATAAGATCCTTTCCATCCGTCCGCAGGGGCAGATGGCGCTGCTCCAGCTGGAGGGGGTCAGCGATATGGACGCCGCCCGGGCGCTGCGCGGGCAGGTGTTCTACTTTGACCGCAACGATGCCACCCTGCCAGCGGGCCGGTGGTATGTGGCAGACCTCATCGGGTGCGAAGTGCGGGACGCTGACACCGGCAAGGTGTACGGCGTGGTGACCAGCGTGGACCACCCGGGTGCGCAGGATATCTACACCGTCAAAGCACCCGGCGGCAAGGAGTATATGTTCCCCGGGGTGGATGCCTTTTTGAAAGAGCGCAACCCGCCGGAGGGATATATCCTCGTCACCCCCATTCCCGGCCTGCTGGATGATGATTTTGACAGCGAGCGGGAGGAGGAGTAAGCCATGGGAATGCGTGTGGACATCGTGACTCTGTTCCCTGAGATGTGCCAGCAGGTGCTGGATGCCAGCATCATCGGCCGGGCGGCAAAGCGGGGCTATATTGAGACCCACTGCCACCAGATCCGGGATTATACCCTGAACAAGCAGAAGCAGACCGACGATTACCCTTACGGCGGCGGCTGCGGCATGGTGCTGTACGCCCAGCCCATCGCGGACTGCCTGCGCGCAGTGCAGCGCGAGGTGGCCCAGCAGGGACGCCCTGCCCCGCATATCGTGTTCCTGACGGCGGGCGGGCAGCGCTACACCGAGGAGCACGCAAAGCGCTTGGCTGAATATGACAACCTGACGCTGGTCTGCGGCCACTACGAGGGCATTGACGAGCGCGTCATCGAAGCTTTTGCGGACGAGGAAATCTCCATCGGTGATTATATCCTGACCGGCGGCGAGCTTGCCAGCCTTGTGGTGGCAGACAGCGTGCTGCGCCTGAAGCCCGGCGTACTGGCCGAGCAGAAGGGCTACGAGGAGGAAAGCTACTGGGACGGCCTGCTGGAATACCCCCAGTACACCCGCCCCGAGGTGTGGGAGGGCCGCGCCGTGCCCGAGGTGCTGCTGGGCGGCGACCACGCAAAAATTGACGCGTGGCGCGGCGAGCAGAGCCGCGCCCGCACCCGTCTGCGCCGCCCGGAGCTGTACGAGCAGTGGTGCACGAGCCACCCCATTGCCGAAGTGCCCAAGTGGAAGCGGGGTGAGAATGTCCGGCTGGTAAAGACCGCCGAGCAGTTTGCCGCCGCCGCAAAGCTGTTTGCCGAGGGACGGCAGGCTGTCTGCGCCGACAACTGGACGCCGGAATACTGCCGCACTCTGACCGAGCCGCAGTTTTTGCTGCAATTACAGCAGGAAAAGGCGGCGGGCTGGGTGTGCTACCTGCACACCACCAAGGACGTGCCGGACGGCATGGTGTGCGTCAGCCACAAGGCGGGGCATATCGAGCACCTGTTCGTCACGGAAAAAGCCCGGGGCAACGGCATCGGCGCAAAGCTGCTGGATTTTGCCCGCAAAAAGCTGCCGGAGCACGCACACCCGGTGCTGAGTGTGCTGAACACCAACACCCGTGCCATTGCACTGTATACCCGCATGGGCTGGCAGCTGGACGGCAGCACCAGTCTGGAATTTGACCCGCAGCGCTACCCCACCGTGACGCGCAAATGCGCACTGGTGCAGATGCGCTACGCAGGCCCTGCGCAGGAGTAAGCCGGCACCGGAAATATCGGTAAAAATACACAAAATTCAGGGCAAAACTCCCCGGCGGTCTAAAAGTTGTTGAAAACTTTTGTATTACCCCTCTAACCTTCGGGGCATAATTTTATTGTCTTTGTACAAAACCTGAAAAATGCTCCCTGTTTCATTGGGAAAAGCGCCAAAAATGCAAAAGGGGACTGTACAACCGTTTCGACTTGCGCTAAAATGAGTGTAACACAACAGGCACACTATGCTTTTGTACACCAAAACGATATTAGATAGGAGCGCTTTACTATGTACGTGAAAGAAGTTACGGTTGAAAATCAGGTTGGTCTGCACGCTCGTCCGGCAACCTTCTTTATCCAGAAGGCAAACGAGTTCAAGTCTTCCATCTGGGTCGAGAAGGAAGAACGCCGCGTGAACGCAAAGAGCCTGCTGGGCGTTCTGTCTCTGGGTATCGTGGGCGGCACCACCATCCGCATCATCGCTGACGGCGCTGATGAGCAGGCTGCCGTGGACGGCCTGATCAAGCTGGTGGAGTCCGGCTTTGCAGAGTAAGTCTGTATCACAAGCAACAGAAAGCGGCGGGGGCTCCCTGCCGCTTTTTTGATAAGCTTTTTACCGGGAGCAAAGGGCTTTCCATTGCCGGAAGCCCCGTCCCACAGACACGGAGGAAGGTGCTGCATGACCAAGGCCGAGCTTTACCAGAAAGCCTGTATGCTGCCGCTGCTGCCCGGGGTGTATATCATCCGGGACAAAAGCGACACCATCATTTATATCGGCAAGGCCAAGCGCCTGCGCATCCGGGTGAGCCAGTATTTCCGCGAGGGCGTGCCCCACGACAACAAGGTCAGCCAGATGATCGCCCACGCCTACGCCTTTGACGTCATCGTCTGTCAGAGCGAGTTTGAGGCGCTGGTGCTGGAGGCCAGTCAGATCAAGGCGCACACGCCCAAGTATAACATCCTGCTCAAGGATGACAAGGGTTACAGCTATATCCGCGTCACCCGGGAGGACTGGCCGCGCCTTTCCTTCACCCTGCAAAAGGAGGAGGACGGGGCAGAGTATATCGGCCCCTACACCTCCAGCTTTGCGGCCCGGCAGATGGCAGAAACGGCTATGGACGCCTTTCTGCTGCCCCGGTGCAACAAGCGCTTCCCGCAGGAGATCGGCAGGGGCCGCCCCTGCCTGAACGCCCATATCGGCAAGTGTATGGCGGTGTGCAGCGGCAGGATCAGCTGCGAGACCTACAATCAGGCGGTCAAAAACGCGGTGCACCTCATCCGCTACGGCAAAAAGGATATCCTGAAAACCCTCAACGAGCGGATGCAGGAGGCCTCCGACCGGCTGGAATTTGAGACCGCCGCTCTTCTGCGGGATCAGATCAACGCCATCACCAAGCTGACGGCAGGGCAGAAGGTGGTGGTAGACCCGGACGTGGAGATGGACGTGGTGGCGCTGGCCGGTACGCCGGACAGCGTGTGCGCGGCGGTGCTGCGCTTCCGGGAGGGACGGCTGACCGACAAGCGGGAGTTTTTGTTCCACGATACCTCGGATATCGACGCGGTGCGGGAGGAGTTTCTGCCCCGGTACTATCTGGACGATGAGCAAATTCCCAAGATCATCGCGGTGGACGCACTGCCGCCGGACGTGAATGCCTTGCAGCAGGCGCTGAACCAGAAACGGGGCAGCGAGGTACAGCTGTATGTGCCCCAGCGGGGCGATAAAGCGCATCTGGTGGAGATGGCGCACACCAACGCGGTGGAGCGTCTGGCACGGGAGAGCGGCCGCTACGCCCGGGAGGAAAAGCTGCTGGACGAGCTGGCGCAGGTGCTGGGGCTTTCAAAGCCGCCCCGCGCCATTGAAAGCTACGATATCTCCAACTGGGGCGATGGCAGCAGCGTCTGCGGCATGGTCACCTTCAAGGACGGCAAGCCCTTCAAGGCGGGCTACCGCAAGTTCAAAATGAAAACCGTTGCGGGCACGGACGACTATGCCTCGCTGGCAGAGACCGTCTCCCGCCGGGCGGCAGAGTACGAAAAATACGCTGCACAGGCCGAAAACGGCCAGCCCAGCGGCAACTGGTTCGGACAGAAGCCGGATCTTTTGCTGATGGACGGCGGCAGGGGACAGGTGAGCGCCGCAAAGGATGCGCTTGCCGGTACGGCACTGGCAGATGTGCCGCTGTACGGCATGGTGAAGGATGACCACCACCGCACCCGCGCCATCGTTGACAGCGACGGGCGGGAAATTGCCATCAACATGAACCGGGGCACCTTTACCTTCATCACGGCCATTCAGGACGAGACCCACCGCTTTGCCAACGCCTACCGCAAGCAGCAGATGAAGCAGAAAAGCTACTCCTCCACCCTGACCGAGGTGCCGGGCGTAGGCCCTAAAACAGCCAAAGCCCTGCTGACGCAGTTCAAGAGCGTGGGCGCGGTGAAGGACGCCACCCCCGACCAGCTGGAAAACACACCTGGTGTGGGCAGGCAGCTGGCACAGACCATCTACGATTATTTTCACAGGGAAGCATAAAAACCCCCCGGCATCCGTTTTCGTTTCGTTCGGATGCCGGGGGTATTCTGCGTTTAGGGGTCAATTGGTATAGGAGATGGAGAGATCGCCGGTGGTGGTACTGAGGGAGATTTTACGAGAGGGATTGGCCTTGCCATCCTGGATGGAAGTGCCCATAAGCCCATTGGTGACGAGGGTATAGTCCGAGGCACTGCCCTCCAGGGTCAAGGCGGCCTTGCCAAGGGTGACCGAGATGTTGACATCCTGAGCACCGGACAGCATACCGATGGTGCAGTCCCCCATGGCAAGTTCGGCATCGAATTCCGGTGCGGACAGATGGTCAATGTGACAGCCGCCCATGGCAAGATCAAAATCTGCATCCTTCACAGTTAGGCTGTCGGCAGAGACGCTCCCCATGGCAAGTTCCAAATCCAGTTCATCCAGAGAGAGGGTGCCAAGGTCAACGTCCCCCATAGCAAGATCAATGTCCACCTCATGCAGGATATTTTCCGGAACGGTAATGGTGAGCAAAGCGCTGTCGGAATCAGGGAGAGCGTTGTATTTGGGAATATGGTAGGAAAACTCTGTGGTCCCAGCTTTTTCGCTGGAATGGGTGAGGTACCGGGTCCTAAAGCCATCAAACTGCAGCGTGATATCGGAAGCGTTTGGGTCAACAACAAAGAGAACAGTACCATAATCCAACGTCAGCGATAGTTTATCGCTGACCATCTCAGCAGAGAGGGAGAAAGTCAAGCCGTCTGGAGTGGAAACGGGAACGGCGGGCTGCGTAGAGGAACTTTCGGCAGGCACTTCCGCAGAGGAAGCAGGAATTTCTGAGGAAGAAGAAACGGGCTCGACCGGCTGCACCGGGGTAGCTTTGGAGTGCTGGAAGAAAAAGCAAACCAGCACCAGCACTGCCAGCCCGCCGCCCAGCACCATGCGCCAGCGGGAACGCGGGGCAGGGGATGCCGGGGCGGCAGAGCTGCCTGCCGGGGTCTGCTCGTCCAGAATTTTGCGGGCGACCTCCTCCGGGCTGCCCAGCTCCGCAATGGCGCGGGCTTCGTTTTCCGGCCCGGCGGCATCCAGATAATCCTCGTAATAACTCAACGCGTCCTTGCGCTCGGACTCCGGCAAGGGGGCCAGAAGCTGCTCCAGTGCAGCAAGAAATGCAGTACGGGTCATAAATCATTCCACCTCTCTGAAAAATGTGTCAATGGAAGAACGGTAGTGGCTCCACTCCTGCGCGTAGGCGGCAAGCTGCGCCCGCCCGGCGGAGGTGATCTGATAATAGCGGCGGTTGCGGCCATTGAAGGGCGCATCATAGACCGTGAGCAGTTGGTCTTTCTGCAGCCGGCGCAGCACCGGATACAGGGTGGATTCGCTCAGTTCCAGCGTGTGAGTGACCTGTTGGGTGATCTTGTAGCCGTAGGTACCTTCCGGCTCCTGCGCCACCACGGACAGCACAATGGCGTCCAGCAGTGCGGCACTGATGGGAAAACTCATGTGGGAACAGCCTCCTTTCGATGTGGTCTGTTTCTATAATATTATATATCATATAATATTGCACAAGTCAATAGGAAATTTACCCTCTCAGTCTCGCTGCGCTCGCCAGCTCCCCCGAAGGGGGGCTTTACCGCACGGACTGGCAGATAACAAAAAAGCTCCCCCTTTCGGGGGAGCTGGATGCGAACGAAGTGAGCAGACAGAGAGGGTCGAGTTTCTTAGTTTTCAGAAGAGATATCCTGTCCGAAATACTTCTCGCTCAGGGTCTTTAAGGTGCCGTCGGCGCGCAACTCCTCAATGGCGGTGTTCAGCGCGTCCAGATAGGCGGTATCCTCGCTCTTGAGCACCGGGATGGCCACATGGGAGGCTTCGGCGGTCTGTGCCACCAGCTTGAAGTCTGCGTCCGGATGGACGTTCAGGTAATCGTAGAAGGAGACATCCGCATTCAGGGTGGCGTCAATGCGTCCGGCAGCCAGCAGCTGGATGGTTTCCTCCAGGGTGTCGATGCCCTGCACGGTGGCACCGTAGCTCTCGGCCAGCTCCATGTAGGTGGAAGCCAGGCTGTTGGCAGTGGTCTTGCCCTTCAGGTCCTCAAAGGTCTTGATCTCGTCGTTGTCCTTGCGGACGGCCAGAGCGGTGTGGATGTAACCGTAGGGAGTGGTGAAATCGTAGGTCTTGGAGCGCTCGTCGGTGACCTCCACGCCGTTGCAGACCATGTCGTAGCGTCCAGCGTCCAGACCGGCGAACAGGCTGTCCCAATCGCTCTCCACATACTCCGGCTCCACGCCCAGCTTTTCGGCGATGGCGCGGGAGACCTCCACATCATAGCCCACCAGAGTGTCGCTCTCGTCATGGTAGCTCCACGGCTGCCATGCGCCTTCCAGTGCCACCACCAGCTTGCCGCTCTTCTGGATGCTGTTCAGCTTGTTCAGCGGTGCGGGACCGGCGGTACTGGAGGCAGTGTCCTTGGAGGAGCAGCCGGTCAGGCCCAGCACACCGGCGGCAGCCATAACGCCCATCAGAGAAATAAAGGTTCTGCGTTTCATAAGTGAAAATTCCTTTCTGTCGTGAAAAATGAAAAAAGAGGGAGTGGTTTTATTCCGTGTGGGCAATCCTGCGCAGGAAGGCTCGGGTGCGCTCCTCCTTGGGGGATGCAAAGAACTGCTGAGAGGGTGCCTGCTCCACCACCACGCCGTTCTCCATGAATACCGTCTTGGAGGAGACGTTGCGGGCAAAGCCCATCTCGTGGGTGACCACCAGCATGGTCATGCCCTCTTCGGCCAGCTTCCGCATGACCGAGAGCACCTCGCCGGTCAGCTCCGGGTCAAGCGCACTGGTGGGCTCGTCAAAATAGATGATCTCTGGGTCGGTGGCAAGGGCGCGGGCAATGGCAACGCGCTGCTGCTGTCCGCCGGAAAGCTGGCGGGGATAGTAGTCGGCCCGGTCTGCAAGCCCTACCTTGGCAAGCATCTTCATGCCGATTTCATCCGCCTGTTCCTTTGGGCAGTTTACGCGCCACAATCAGGCCCTCGGTCACATTCTGCAGGGCGGTCTTGTTCCGGAACAGGTTGTAGTTCTGGAATACGAAGGCCGTTTTTTTGCGCAGGCGGGCAATGTCGGTGCGGCTGGCATGGGCAAGGTCAAAGCTTTCGCCGTCAAACACCAGCTGCCCGGCATCGGCAGTCTCCAGAAAGTTCAGGCAGCGCAGCAGGGTGGTCTTGCCGGAGCCGGAAGGGCCCAGAATGGCCACCACATCGCCTTTTTCCACGGTCAGGTCTACCCCGCGCAGCACGCAGGCAGCTCGCTGGCGACCTTCCGTGCACCGGGACGGTGGAAAAGGCCGGGCTTTGCGTAGGTGCGGAAGGTTTTTTGCACATTGCGGATCTCTAACATAGCCATAGGTGCTCACCCTCCCTTTTTACTGGAAGCCACGGGCGTTGAGCTGACGTTCCAGCAGCGCCTGCAGCTTGGTGATGACGGTGCAGAACAGCAGGTACACCACCGCCACCTCACAGTAGATGGGCAGGAAGATGTAGGTGCGGGCCGCTACGCGCTGACCGGCCATGAACAGCTCGGCCACCGTGATGTTGGACGCCAGCGAGGTGTCCTTGATCATGCCGATGAGGGAGTTGGACAGGGCGGGCACGGCGGTGCGCAGCGCCTGCGGCAGTACGATGCGGCGCATGATCTGCCACCAGGTCATACCCACACAGGACCCGGCCTCCAGCTGCCCCTGCGGTACGCTTTCCAGCGCGCCGCGCATGGTCTCGGCGCAGTAGGCACCCTCGTTGAAGGCAAAGGCGATGACGGCTGCCGGAAAAGCATCCAGCATGATGCCCAGGCTGGGCAGGCCGTAAGAAGATGATGAACAGCTGCACCAGCAGCGGCGTGCCGCGGATGACCCAGATGTAGAACCGGGCGATCTGGCGCAGCACCGGAACATTGGCGTACTGCACCAGCGCAACAGCCACGGCAATGACCATGGCAAAAAAGGCTGAAGGAGAGATCAGGGTCAGGGGGATGGTCATAGTCAGGCCGGCCGTCAGGATACGCGGCAGGGCCTCCCCCAGCACGCTGACCGTGCGGTTGGATAAAAGTGCTTCAAACATCGTTTTTTCCTCAAAGCTAAAAATGCACAAGCCGGCAAAGCCCTTGCCGACTAAAGCAGTATATACCTTAAAGTAGGGTCAAAGTCAAGAGACTGAATCACCAATCCCTACAAAACCTACCAGAATACTATAATAGCATGAAATGCCCCGCAGTGCAAACAGTTTGCATAAAACGTGTGATGTGACCGAAAAATTGCATGAACTTGTTAAATATTTGTGCAATGCGGCAGATGCTTGACGCTGTGGGTGCTTTCGTGTACAATGGTCATAGTAGTGCGCAGGCGCGGGGCAACGGCCCGGCGCGGCGCAAATCCACCGGCAGGAGGCTTGCCCCTTGCCCGGTGCAGACACGGAGGATACGAACGTGAAAAAGTTTAGTATTGGTGTTCTGGGTGCAGGCACCTGGGGCATGGCTCTGGCACGGATGCTGACCGTGAGCGGCAATGATGTGCAGGTGTGGTCGGCTATTGAAGCCGAGGTGGATAACCTTTCCACCACCCGGGTGCACCCCAATCTGCCGGGGATGGTCATCCCGCAGGAGCTGCGTTTTACCAAAAGCATAGAGGAAGTTTGCACCGGCAAGGACGTGCTGCTGTTTGCAGTGCCGTCAGTGTTCGTGCGTGCCACGGCGGCCAAGGCGCGGCCCTATATCCGCTCCGGCCAGATCATCGTGGATGTGGCAAAGGGCATTGAGCCCGATACCTTATATACCATGACCGAGATCCTTGCCGACGAGCTGAGCCACGAGAACGGCCCCCGCGCGGTGCGTCTGGTGGCGCTCAGCGGCCCCACCCACGCCGAGGAGGTGGCGCTGGATCTGCCCACCACCATCGTTTCGGCCTGCCCGGATCTGGAAGCTGCCGAGGTAGTGCAGGATGTGTTCAGCAACACCTGTATGCGCGTGTACACCAACGCCGACATCAAGGGCGTGGAGCTGAGCGGTGCCATGAAGAACGTGATCGCGCTGGGTGTCGGCATCTCCACCGGCCTTGGCTACGGCGATAACGCCCGCGCCGCTCTGATCACCCGCGGCATTGCCGAGATCGCCCGGCTGGGCGTGGCCATGGGCTGCAATGTCCAGACCTTTGCGGGTCTGGCCGGCATCGGCGACCTGATCGTGACCGCCACCAGTATGCACAGCCGCAACAACCGCGCCGGTATCCTGATCGGCAAGGGCGAAAGCCCGGAGCAGGCCGTCAAGGAAGTCGGCATGGTGGTGGAGGGCATCAACGCTCTGCCCGCCGCCATGGAGCTGGCCGAGAAGTACCATGTGGAGATGCCCATTGCCCAGACGGTGAACGCCATCGTCAAGGAGGGCATGAGCGCCAGCGATGCGCTGCGCAACCTGATGTCCCGCGACCGCAAGAGCGAGATGCCGCAGGGCTATGAGAGCGTGTGAACCTGAAATAATCGAAAAGAGGCTTCCGGAATGTCTGCGGGCATTCCGGAAGCCTCTTTTATTTGGCGGGAGGTACAGAAAAATTATTAAAACTTTTTACAGAAAACAGACACAAAAGGGTAGAAGGTCGGCAAACTTTCTGCTATACTGGAAACGATAGAATTTTTTTTGGTCAGTGCAGCCGGAACAGGGCGGCGGGCGCTGGCACTGCAAGAAGGAGGAATGAGAGATGCCCTCTACCTACGCACACCGCCGCTTTGGCGCAAATGTGCTGGATCATCTGCCTGCGCCGCTGCGGGAAAAGCTGGAAGCGCACCGGGAGCTGTACGATATCGGCCTGCACGGGCCGGACCTGCTGTTCTATTACCATGCGGAAAAGTCCACCACGGTCGCCGCGCTGGGCAACGCCATGCACGACGAGCCGGGCAGAACGTTCTTTGACCGGGCCCGGCGGGTGGTGCACGGGGAAGCCGACCGCGAGGCTGCGCTGGCCTATGCGCTGGGCTTTGTGTGTCATTTTGCGCTGGACAGCACCTGTCACCCCTATGTGGAGCAGTTTACCCGGGAGAGTGGTGTGACCCACTGCGAGATCGAGACTGAGTTCGACAATATGCTGCTGCGCCGGGACGGCTATGACCCGCTGACCTTCTTTACCGCCAGCCATATCCACCCCAGCGCGGCAAATGCCCGGGTCATTGCGCCGTTTTACAGGGATATTTCGGAGCAGACCGCGCTGGAAGCCCTGAAGGGGATGATCTTGGTGCATAAGGTGCTGCAGGCCTCGAACCCGGTCAAGCGCTGGGTGGTGCTGACCGGCATGAAGGTGCTGGGCAAGTACGATGGAATGCACGGCCTTGTGGCAAACCCGCAGCCCAACCCGCAGTGCACCGAGAGCAACCGCAAGCTGGATGCGCTGTACGCCAAGGCTCTGCCGCTGGCAGAGCGGCTGATTTTAGAGTATGTGGCAAAGCTGGACACGGACGAGCCGCTGGACGCCGCCTACGACCACACCTTTGGGGAATTTTAAAAACTGCACCGCCTAGCGGTGCAAGGGGAAAAGGGAATACGATGAAAAATGAAAAATTCAAGGTGACACCGCTGGAGCGGGCATGGATCCTGTACGATGTGGGCAACTCGGCCTTTGTGCTGATGATTGCCACGCTGGTGCCCATCTTCTTCAATGCGCTGGCCGAAGCCGGCGGCGTGAGCAAGGTGGACTATCTGGCCTACTGGGGCTACGCAAGCTCCATCGTTACGGTGATCACCGCCATTCTGGGCCCCATTCTGGGCACGCTGGCCGACACCAAGGGCTTTAAAAAGCCCATCTTCATGCTCTGCCTCTTTGTGGGCGTCATCGGCTGCTGCGCTATGGGTCTGGCGGGCACATGGCTGGCCTTTCTGATCATTTTTATCATTGCCAAGATCGCTACTCCGGCAGTCTGGTGTTCTACGACTCCATGCTGGGCGATGTGACCACCCCGGAGCGGATGGATATGGTGTCCTCCCGCGGGTACGCGTGGGGCTATATCGGCAGCTGCGTGCCCTTTGTGGTCTGTCTGGCGCTGGTGCTGGGCAGCAGTGCAGTGGGGCTTAGCCAGATGACCGCGCTGTCCATCGCGCTGGTCATTACCGCCGTGTGGTGGCTGGTGGTCACCCTGCCGCTGCTGAAAAAATATCGCCAGATCAACTATGTGGAGGTGGAGCAGCACGCCATCCGTCAGAGCTTTGTGCGCATTGGGCAGACCCTGAAGCATCTGCCGCAGGATAAGCAGGTGTTCTGGTTCCTGCTGGCGTTCTTCTGCTACATCGACGGCGTGTATACCATCATTGATATGGCCACCGCCTACGGCACGGCACTGGGGCTGGACACCACCGGTTTGCTGCTGGCGCTGCTGGTCACCCAGATCGTGGCCTTCCCTTCGGCGCTGATCTTTGGCCGCCTGAGCCAGAAATATGAATCCAAGACCCTGATCCCGGTGTGCATTGCGGCCTATACCGGCATTGCCGTCTTTGCCTTCTTCCTGAAGAGTCAGTGGCAGTTCTGGGTGCTGGCCGTGGTGGTGGGTATGTTCCAGGGCGGTGTGCAGGCACTGAGCCGCAGCCACTTTGCCAAGATCATCCCGCAGGAAAAATCCGGCGAATACTTCGGTCTGTTCGATATCTGCGGCAAGGGTGCCTCCTTCCTTGGCACTATGATCGTCAGCGTGGGCAGCCAGCTGACCGGCAGCGCCAACGTGGGTGTGGGCTCCATTGCCATCCTGTTTGTCATCGGCTTTGTGCTGTTCGGCATTTCCACCCGGACGGAAGAGACAAAGCAGGTCTGACCATTTTATGAAAAAACGAAGCCCGGAGCGTCCGCAGACGTTCCGGGCTTCTGTTTTTGTTCAGAGGGGGCGCTGTACAAAATGCTGTCGGGCGGGGCGGTACGGCAAAATTATCATGCAAAAAATACATCCTTGAAAAAAGCGGAATTAACCTATTGACAAACTAGGTAGAACGGGATATAATGCAAACATCCAATCCACCAGTCTTGTAGGGAAATGAAACAGAGGTTCCCCGGCGGGTGGTACATAGAGGGATGGAAAAGTTTTACCGGAAGGAGGGCACAAAGATGAAGCTGATCTGGAAAGAACTGCTGCACGCGAATTATCGCTGTGGGCGAATGCATACCAACCGGGCACAGGCATCGGATGTGTACTGTAAGTTGCCCTCGGCTGCGCGAATGTGCACCCGAATGTGACAGCAGCAGCTCCGGTAGACCACACTGCCCGGTGCGCCTTTGAAAACGCATCGGGATTTTTTGTACACAATAATAATACTTTTAGTATATTAATAGAGGAAAATAACAATGTCTGAATATAAATTTGAGACCCTGCAGCTTCATGTCGGTCAGGAGCAGGCCGACCCCGCCACCGATGCCCGTGCGGTGCCCATCTACCAGACTACGTCTTATGTGTTCCGCAACAGCCAGCACGCCGCCGACCGTTTCGGTCTGGCCGATGCAGGCAACATCTACGGCCGTCTGACGAACTCCACGCAGGATGTGTTTGAAAAGCGCATTGCAGCGCTGGAGGGCGGCGTGGCAGCACTGGCTACCGCTTCCGGTGCAGCCGCCATTACCTACACCATTCAGGCACTGGCACAGGCCGGTGACCACATCGTGGCACAAAAGACCATCTACGGCGGCAGCTACAACCTGCTGGCGCACACTCTGACCCAGTTCGGCGTCAACACCACCTTCGTGGATGCCCACGACCTTGCACAGGTGGAGGCCGCCATCCAGCCCAACACCAAGGCTGTGTATCTGGAGACGCTGGGCAACCCCAACAGTGATATCCCGGATATTGATGCCATTGCCGCCATTGCCCACAAGCACGGCCTGCCGCTGGTCATTGATAACACCTTCGGCACCCCATACCTCATCCGTCCCATCGAGCACGGCGCAGACATCGTGGTGCACTCTGCTACCAAGTTCATCGGCGGCCACGGCACCACGCTGGGCGGCATCATCGTGGACAGCGGCAACTTCGACTGGAAGGCCAGCGGCCGTTACCCCAACATTGCCGCCCCGAACCCCAGCTACCATGGCGTCTCCTTTGCGGATGCCGCAGGCCCTGCCGCTTTTGTCACCTACATCCGCGCTATCCTGCTGCGTGATACCGGCGCTACCATCTCCCCCTTCAACGCCTTCCTGCTGCTGCAAGGCACCGAGACGCTGAGCCTGCGCATTGAGCGTCATGTGGAGAACACCAAAAAGGTGGTGGAGTTCCTTGCCAACCACCCGCAGGTGGAAAAGGTGAACCATCCCTCGCTGCCGGATCACCCGGATCACGCTTTGTACCAGAAGTATTTCCCCAACGGCGGCGCATCCATCTTTACCTTTAACATCAAGGGCGGCCGCGAGGAGGCCTTTACCTTCATCGACAACCTGAAGATCTTCTCTCTGCTGGCCAACGTAGCAGACGTGAAGAGCCTTGTCATCCACCCAGCCTCCACCACTCACAGCCAGCTGACCGATGCCGAGCTGGCCGAGCAGCAGATCTACCAGAACACCATTCGCCTGTCCATCGGTACGGAGCATATTGATGATATCCTTGCCGATCTGGAAGCCGGCTTCGCAGCCGTCCGCGGCAAGTAAGCAGCGATTCTCTTTCCCGTAAAGGGAATGTGATCTTCCTTTTATTCCTGTCCAAGTCTCCATAAGTGTGCGACAAGACCCCCGGCTGCCCGCCGGGGTCTTGTCATCATTAAAAAGTGGTTCAGAAACGCCTGTGGGCGTTTCTGAACCACAAATTATACTGCCGTTTTTCCGATTAGCGGCCGATCAGCAGGTCGCGGCGGCAGCGCAGACCCACAGAGAGGGTAGCATTGCTGCCCAGATGCCGCAGGGTGACGCGGGTGCCGGACTTCTGTCCCTCGCACAGCAGCGAGAGGTTCAGGGTGGTGGTGTTCTTCTCGGTCACCAGCACCAGCGTTTTCACGCCGTTGGCCTGCAGTGCCTGCATATCCTCGATGGTGGTGCGGAAGGTAGCCACCTCGGCGGGGACGTCCAGCGTCAGCACGCCGTCCTTCTGGCGGGCGGTGTACAGCAGCTGCTTGCCCAGCAGACCCTTGACAGTATAGCGCGCCTCGGTCTTGGCGGTGTCGGCCAGCTCATCGCCGGAAATCAGCATAATGTTGCCCTGAATGGGGTTGCCCTCCGGGGCACCGTAACCGCCGTAGCTGGGGTCTTTTTTCGCCCACGGCAACGTCACCGCTGTGCAGTGCGATGTCGCCCTGCACCATCTGCTCCTGCGGGGGCAGATAGCCCTCCACACAGGTAGAATCCACCTCGGCGGCAAAAGCGCCAACGCTCAGCATGGCAGCGGCACACACCGCCACAGCGGCACAGCTCAGGGTACGGACAAACTTTTTGTTCAGCATCTTCATAGGAAATACCTCCTGAAAACGGCAGCCGCAGGGACTGCCTTATTTTTTTGCATCATATTTTTTTTAAACCATGGTTCAGCTGCGGCGCATTCACAATGGAAAACCGCCGTATCTGCTTTGTAAACGGATACGGCGGCCGGATTATTGCAAAAGATTCAAAAATTTTTATTTTCAGGGATTTTCTGGTTTGTTTTCGGCATCATTGCGGTTGAGGATGTTCATGAACTCCTCGCCGGTGATGGTCTCTTTTTCGTAGAGGTACTTTGCCAGTTCGTCCAGTTTGGCGCGGTTCTCGGTCAGGATGCGAATGGCCTTTTCGTGCTGGGTCTTGACCAGCTCTACCACCTTCTGATCGATCTCGCGCTGAGTCTGGGCACTGCAGGCCAGCGAGGTATCGCCGCCCAGATACTGGTTGTTTACGGTTTCCAGCGCTACCATGTCAAATTCATCGCTCATGCCGTAGCGGGTCAACATGGCACGGGCAAGCTTGGTGGCCTGCTCGATATCGTTAGACGCGCCGGTGGTGATGGAGTTGAATGCCACCTCCTCGGCGGCGCGGCCGCCGGTCAGGGTAGCAATCTTGTTTTCCAGCTCGGCCTTGTTCATCAGGTAGTGGTTGCCCTCGTCCACCTGCATGGTATAGCCCAGTGCGCCGGAGGTGCGGGGGATAATAGTGATCTTCTGCACCGGGGCAGAGTTGGACTGCTTGGCTGCCACAAGGGCGTGGCCGATCTCGTGGTAGGCTACGATGCACTTTTCGTGGTCGGTCAGGATGGAGTTCTTCTTCTGGTAGCCGGCAATGACCACCTCGATGCTCTCCTCAAGGTCGGCCTGCGTCACGCTCTTGCGCCCTGCCCGCACGGCACGCAGGGCGGCTTCATTCACAATGTTGGCCAGCTCTGCGCCGGAAGCACCGGAGGCCATGCGTGCCACGGTGTTGAAGTCCACACCCGGGGCAATCTTCACTTTTTTGGCGTGTACCTTCAAAATCTCTTCGCGGCCCTTCAGGTCGGGCAGCTCCACGGGTACGCGGCGGTCGAACCGGCCGGGACGGGTCAGGGCAGGGTCGAGGGAATCCGGGCGGTTGGTGGCTGCCAGAATGATGACACCGGTGTTGCCCTCAAAGCCGTCCATCTCGGTAAGCAGCTGGTTCAGGGTCTGCTCGCGCTCGTCGTTGCCGCCAAACTGGCCGCTGTTGCGCTTCTGGCCAATGGCGTCGATCTCATCAATGAACACGATGCAGGGTGCTTTTTCTTTGGCCTGCTTGAACAGGTCACGCACCTTGGAGGCACCCATGCCCACGAACATCTCCACGAACTCCGAGCCGGACATGGAGAAGAAGGGCACGTTGGACTCGCCTGCCACAGCCTTGGCCAGCATGGTCTTGCCGGTTCCCGGAGGGCCTACCAGCAAAATGCCCTTGGGCATGGAAGCACCGATCTCCTGATACTTGCTGGGGTCGTGCAGATAATTGACGATCTCCTGCAGGTTCTCCTTGGCCTCGTCCTCACCGGCCACATCCGCAAAGCGGATGCCGTGGGTGGACTGCACATACACCTTTGCGTTGGATTTGCCCGCGCCGCCAAACATCATGGAGCCCGGGCCGCCGCCTGCTTTTTCCATCAGCTTTTTATTCATCTGGTTGCCGATGAAGCTGAACAGCAGAATGGGCAACACGAACCACAGCAGAAAGCTGAGCACCGGCGAACCCTGCTCCACGATCTCGCTGGAGAATTGTGCGCCTGCGTCGTACAGGCGCTCGGTCAGGCCGGGATCGTTCATCAGGCCGGTCTTGTAGATCTGTTTGTTGTCCTTATCTGTAAAAATGATCTGGTTGGACTGGATATCCACCTTGCCGATGTTTTCCTGCTCGGTCATGCTCATAAAGGTGCCGTAGTCTACCTCCTGCACCTGACGCTCGGCCAGCCATGGCATGACCACAAGGTTGATGACCAGCAGCACCAGCAGCACGATGGCATAGTAGATAGCCAGCGGCTTTTTGGATGGCTTGACTTCTTTCATGGGATGTTCCTCCTTCTATATAAAGTGGGCTTCCACCCGTTTGCTGCGTCCAGTATACCACACCTTACCGCCTAGCAACAGCGCAGCGAGGGCAACTTTGCAAAAACTTAGCAGTTTCTTAACAAAGAGGACTAAAGCCGCTCAGTTACCATATTATAGGTGCGCAAAGGGCTTGCCGGATAAGGGGGCAGGGGAGCAACGACCTCAATTTTGCATGATTTACCCTATGGTATTATGAAATGCTTTCATCTTTGTCCTGAATGAAACTTCTTGACACTTTCTGGCAGGCGTGCTAAAATTATCTCACTTTCAACAAAGTGCAAATGCGTTGACGGGGATAAAACGATCTTTCTTCTGCGTGCAGAGAGCCGCCGGGTGGTGCAAGGCGGGTGCAGAGGGCTTCGGATACTGGCCCCTGAGCGGCAGGACTGAACGGACAAGTAGGTTCTGACGGACGCCCACCGTTACAGGGGCAGCGATTCGCTGTTTTGGCCGATCGTGCAAAGTGGCTGTACCTGACCGTGCAGCAAGGAGAGTGGTACCACGGGTGCCCTGTAAAAGCAATTTACAGGCTCTCGTCTCTCAAGGTTTTCGCCTTGAAAGACGGGAGCCTTTTTGTATGCGGATACCCCTTCAGGCATCGCTACGCGATGCCAGCTCCCCCAAGGGGGTGCCTTTGGGCAATACCGCAAACTTTACCGCATTCCGGAAAGCCGTCCCCTTGGGGAAGGTGGATGCGAGTGAAACGAGCAGACGGAAGGGGTGCATTTTTATGCACCACAACATCAGGAGGACAACAGGATGATGGACGCTACCAAGTACGCACCGGGGTACTACCCGGTACCCGCCGGTTATGACAGCTGGGTAAAAAAAGACCATATTGAAAAGGCTCCCGCATGGTGCAGCGTGGATCTGCGGGACGGCAATCAGGCACTGATCGTGCCCATGAGCCTTGCAGAAAAGCTGGAGTTCTTCCAGATGCTGGTAAAGATCGGCTTCAAGGAGATCGAGGTGGGCTTCCCCGCCGCCAGCGAGACCGAGTACGAGTTCCAGCGCACCCTGATCGAAAAGAATATGATTCCCGCCGATGTCACCGTGCAGGTGCTGACCCAGTGCCGCGACCACATCATCCGCCGCACCTTCGAGGCAGTCAAGGGCGCACCCCGGGCGGTGATCCACTTCTACAACTCCACCTCTGTGGCGCAGCGGGAGCAGGTGTTCCACAAGTCCAAGGAGGAAATCAAGCAGATCGCCGTGGACGGCGCAAAGCTGGTCAAGCAGCTCAGCGAGGAGTACGAGGGCAACTTCCTGTTTGAGTACAGCCCCGAAAGCTTTACCGGCACCGAGGTGGACTACGCCGTAGAGGTGTGCAACGCCGTGCTGGATATCATGCAGCCCACCCCGGAGCGCCCCATGATCATCAACCTGCCGGTGACCGTGGAGATGAGCATGCCCCATGTGTACGCCAACCAGATCGAGTATTGCGACAAGCACCTGAAGTACCGCGACAGCGTGATCATCTCCACCCACCCCCACAACGACCGCGGCACCGGCGTGGCCTGCGCAGAGCTGGCGGTGCTGGCGGGCGCACAGCGCGTGGAGTGCTGCCTGTTTGGCAACGGCGAGCGCACCGGCAATGTGGACGCTGTGACGCTGGCCATGAATATGTACAGCCACGGCGTAGACCCCAAGCTGGACTTCTCCGATATGCCGGACATCTGCGCCACCTACGAGCGGGTGACCCGGATGCACATCTACGAGCGTACCCCCTACGCCGGGCAGCTGGTGTTTGCCGCCTTCTCCGGCAGTCATCAGGACGCCATTGCCAAGGGCATGGCGTACCGCAAGCAGACCGGCGAACACCGCTGGACCTGTCCCTACATCCCGGTGGACCCCCACGACATTGGCCGCACCTACGACGCCGATGTCATCCGCATCAACAGCCAAAGCGGCAAGGGCGGCATCGGTTTTGTGCTGGAACAGAACTACGGCTACAATCTGCCCCCCAAGATGCGGGAGGCGCTGGGCTACAAGGTCAAGAGCGTGTCCGACCACAGCCACAAGGAGCTGAGCGCCGCCGAGGTGCTGCACATCTTCGAGGATACCTACCTCAACCGTGCAAAGCCGCTGAATGTGGTGGAAGCCCACTTTGCGCAGGTAAACGGCATTACCGCCACAGTCACGCTGGAGCTGAACGGCCAGCGCAAGGTGGTCACCTCGGTGGGCAACGGCCGTTTGGATGCCGTAGCCAACGCTATCCAGAGCGCCACCGGCATGGACTTCCATCTGGAAAACTACTCTGAGCACAGCTTGGACGAGGGCTCTACCTCCCGCGCAGCCTCCTATGTGGGGCTTGTCTGGGGAGACAACACGGTCACATGGGGTGCCGGTACCGACACCGATATCATCGTGGCCGGTATCCGCGCCCTTGTCAGCGCAATCAACAACAAGTAAAGAACGAACCCTCTCAGGCGCTTTGCGCCAGCTCCCCCGAAGGGGGAGCTTTGAATCAGAAGGAAAACTTGCCCGCTCATGCAAAAAGCTCCCCCTTTCGGGGGAGCTGGCAATGCCGTAAGGCATTGACTGAGAGGGTTATAAGTAAAAAGGAGAAAACTACCATGGGAATGACCCTGACGCAGAAGATCCTTGCCGCACATGCCGGGCTTGCCGAGGTCAAGGCAGGCCAGCTCATCAACGCAAAGCTGGACATCGTGCTGGGCAACGACATCACCACCCCCGTCGCCATCAACGAGTTTGAGCGCGCCGGTTTCGACAGCGTGTTCGACAAAGAACATATCGCTATCGTGCTGGATCACTTTGTACCCAATAAGGATATCAAGAGTGCTACCCAGTCCAAGCAGTGCCGGGAGTTCGCCAATAAGTACGATATCCTCAACTTCTACGATGTAGGCCAGATGGGCATTGAGCACGCGCTGCTGCCGGAAAAAGGCATCGTGACCGCAGGCGACTGCGTGATCGGTGCAGACAGCCACACCTGCACCTATGGTGCACTGGGTGCCTTCTCCACCGGTGTAGGCTCTACCGATATGGCCGCTGGCATGGCTACCGGCATGGCATGGTTCAAGGTGCCCTCTGCCATCAAGTTCGTGCTTACCGGCAAGTTTAACCCCCGGGTGTCCGGCAAGGATCTGATTTTGCATATCATCGGCATGATCGGTGTGGACGGCGCACTGTATAAGTCTATGGAGTTCACCGGCCCGGGCGTGGCTGGCCTGACCATGGACGACCGCCTGTGCATCTGCAATATGGCGATTGAGGCCGGTGCCAAGAACGGCATCTTCCCGGTGGACGAGGTGACCAAGGCTTATCTTGCAGGCCGCAGCCAGCGCCCGCCGGTGTTCTACGAAGCTGACCCCGATGCCGTGTACGAAAAGACCATCGAGATCGACCTCAGCGCATTGGAGCCCACCGTCAGCTACCCCCATCTGCCCGAGAATACCCACAAGGCCAGCGAGGGCAAGGACATCAAGATCGATCAGGTGGTCATCGGCAGCTGCACCAACGGCCGCTTGGAGGACATGGAAGCCGCCTACAACATCCTCAAGGGCAAGCACATCGCCAAGGGCGTGCGCGGCATCATCATCCCCGCCACCATGGCTGTTTACAAGGAGTGCATCCTGCGGGGCTGGACTACCGCCTTTATCGATGCGGGCTGCATCGTATCCACCCCCACCTGCGGCCCCTGTCTGGGCGGCTACATGGGCATTCTGGCAGCGGGCGAGCGCTGCGTTTCCACCACCAACCGCAACTTTGTGGGACGCATGGGTCATGTGAACAGTGAGGTCTACCTGGCCTCTCCCGCCACCGCCGCCGCCAGCGCCCTGACCGGCTACATCACCGACCCGCGCACGGTCTGACCCGAAAGGAGCATGAGCATGAACGCAAGAGGTTCTGTTTTTAAATACCCGGATAACGTGGATACCGACGTCATCATCCCGGCACGCCACCTGAACACACAGGACGCCAAGGAGCTTGCCAGCCACTGCATGGAGGATATCGACAAGGATTTTGTGAACCGGGTGCAGCCTGGTGATATCATGGTGGGCGGCTGGAACTTTGGCTGCGGCTCCTCCCGCGAGCACGCACCCCTGTGCATCAAGACTGCCGGCATTGCGGTGGTTATTGCCAAAAGCTTTGCCCGCATCTTCTACCGCAACAGCATCAACATCGGCCTGCCCATCATGGAGTGCCCGGAGGCTGTGGATGCCATCGAGGCAGGGGACACCGTTCAGGTAGATTTTGACACTGGCGTCATCACCGACGAGACCAACGGCAAGGTGTTCCACGCCGAGCCCTTCCCGCCCTTTATCCAGAACATCATCTCCGCCGGCGGCCTGATGAAGGCCATTCAGAAATAAGCCCCATCCGCTCCCACGCAAACGGTGCGGAACCCTCTCCGTCATCGCTGCGCGATGCCACCTCCCCCGAAAGGGGGAGGTCTTGCGCATCTATCGGTCAGAAGCATAAAAGCTCCCCCTTTGGGGGAGCGCTGAGCGTAGCGAAGCTGAGAGGGTTCATCCGGTGAGAAATTAACCAATAAGGAGAACAGACCCATGGAAAAAAATATTGCTGTCATCTGGGGCGATTGCTCCAGCCCGGAGATCGTAAAGCAGACCCTCCGGGTGCTGGATAAGGTGGCTGAAAAGTACGGCCATACCTTCCACTACACCGCTGCCGCCATGGGCGGCGAGGCCATTGACAAGTACGGCGACCCGCTGCCCCAGCACGAGCTGGACAAGTGCCTTGCCGCTGATAGCGTGCTGCTGGGCGCGGTAGGCGGCCCCAAGTGGGAGGGCCTGCCCGGGGAGCAGCGGCCAGAAAAGGGCCTGCTGCGGCTGCGCGCCGGCATGGGGCTGTACGCCAACAACCGCCCCGCCAAGATCTGGCCGCAGCTGGCGCCTGCCAGCCCCTTAAAGCCCGAGATCGTGGCACAGGGCATTGACTTTATCATCGTGCGGGAGCTGATCGGCGGCGTGTACTTCGGCCAGCACCAGACCCACACGCTGGAAAACGGCGAAAAGCAGGCCGTGGACACCATGCCCTATGCGGAGCACGAGATCGAGCGCATTGGCCGCATCGGCTTCGAGACCGCCCGCAAGCGCCGCAAAAAGCTGTGTCTCTGCGTGGACAAGGCCAACGTGCTGGACACCAGCCGCCTGTGGCGCACCGTGATGCACCGGCTGCAGGCCGAGTACCCGGATGTGGAGTACAGCGAGATGTTCGTGGACAACTGCGCTATGCAGATCGTGAAGAACCCCGCCCAGTTCGACGTGATTGTCACCGAGAATATGTTCGGCGACATCCTATCGGACGAAGCCTCCATGATCACTGGCTCCATCGGCATGATCCCTCCTCCAGCCTTGGCGACGGAACCCGGGGCCTGTACGAGCCCATTCACGGCTCGGCCCCGGATATTGCAGGCAAGGACATCGTAAACCCCACTGCCTGCATCCTGTCCCCGCCATGATGCTGCGGTACTCCTTTGGCATGGCAGAGGAAGCCGATGCCATTGAGAACGCTGTGAGCCGTGTGCTGGACAAGGGTCTGCGCACAGCCGACAACATGAGCGATGGCTGCACCTGCCTTGGCTGCACCGCCATGGGCAACGCCATTCTGGCAGAGCTTTAAGCCGCAGCACTATTTTTAATGAAACAAGCCCGAAAGGTCTACCGACCTTCCGGGCTTGAATTTTATATATTATTACAGCATCTTGGAGAGGAAGGCTTTCAGGCGGGGGTGCTTGGGGTTGGTGAACAGCTCCTGCGGCGGCTCGTCCTCCTGAATCTTGCCATCGTCGATGAAGATGACCCGGTTGGACACCTCGCGGGCAAAGCCCATCTCATGGGTGACCACCAGCATGGTGATGCCGGTGTGTGCCAGCTCCTTCATCAGCTCCAGCACCTCGCCTACCATCTCGGGGTCAAGGGCGCTGGTGGGCTCGTCGAACAGGATCACGTCCGGGTCCATGGCCAGCGCGCGGGCGATGGCTATGCGCTGCTGCTGACCGCCGGACAGGCTCTTGGGGTAGGCGTTGGCCTTGTCGGCCAGACCTACGCGCGCCAGCAGCTCGTCTGCACGGGCAGAGATGGCCTCTTTGTCCTTCAGCTTCAGCAGGCTGGGTGCCAGCTCAAGGTTCTTTTTCACGGTCAGGTGAGGGAACAGGTTGAAGTGCTGGAACACCATGCCCATCTTCTGGCGCACGGCATCGATGTGTGTCTCGTTTACCTCCACACCCTCAAACTTGATGGAGCCGGAGGAGGGGGTCTCCAGCCGGTTCAGGCAGCGCAGAAAGGTGGATTTGCCGCAGCCGGAAGGGCCGATCAGGCAAACCACGTCGCCGCGGTAGATATCAAGGTCGATGCCCTTCAGCACATCCAGTGTGGGGTAGGCCTTTTTTGCGCCGCGCTTCTTTACGCCGCCGTAGGTCTTGGTCAGGCCGCGTACTTCCAAAATCTTATCTCACTTTGTGCCAGCCTCCTCTCAAACTTGCTCAGCAGCCATGTAAACAGCATAACAAGGATCAGGTAGATCAGTGCAACGCCCAGCAGGGGGAACATGGCTTCGTAGGTACGGTTCATAATGCCCTGTGCGGCATACAGCAGCTCCTTGCCGCCGATGGTGGTGATCAGGGAGGTATCCTTGAGCAGGACGATAAACTCGTTGCCCAGTGCAGGCAGCACCGCACGGATGGCCTGCGGGATGATGATGACCACCATGGTGGTCATGTAGTTCAGGCCAAGACTGCGTCCGGCTTCCATCTGGCCGGGGTCCACAGCCATCAGGCCGCCGCGAATGATCTCGGATACATACGCGCCGGAGTTGATGCCCAAGGTCAGCGCACCCACCATGGTAAAGTTGCGGCTGTTGGAAAAAATGACCATGCTCATGATCAGCAGCTGCACCATCATGGGCGTGCCGCGGATGATGGTGGTGTACACCTGACACACCGCGTTAAAAAAGCCCAACACCGCGTTTTTGTGGCCGGGGCGCTGCTGGTCGTGGGTCACGCGCACCAGCGCCACCACGCTGCCCAGCACCACGCCCAGCGCCAGCGCCAGTGCGGTGACCAGCAGGGTGGTGCCCACGCCGTTGATGTATTGCAGCCAGCGGTCCTTCAGGATAAAGGCCTGATAAAACTTAAAAAGAAATCCTGTCCAAAGCTTAGCTTTGTGCCGCTGTTGAGCAGCTCTTTGAGCAGTTCGTATTGCGCAGCCATTCACATCCTCGCTTTCTGTTTGTCAATAAATTGTAACCACTTTTTTCTAAAAAAGAGGTGCCCCGGAGCGGGGGGCGCCTCCTTGGGTACGGAAATGGTACAGGGCACGCAGCTTAGTTTGCGTTGATGTACTTGTCCACGATGGCCTGCAGGGTGCCGTCAGCCTTCAGCTCCTCCAGAGCCTTGTTGACAGCGTCCTCCAGAGCAGAACCCTTTGCCATGCCGATGGCGTAATCTTCCTCGGCGTAGCTGGTATCCAGCACCTTCAGGCCGGGGTTGGCAGCCACGAACTCCTGTGCGGGAGCGTTGTCGATGACCACAGCGTCCACCTGACTATTGTTCAGGGCCTGCACAGCGGTCAGACCGTCGTCGTAAGCAACCACATTCTCATCACCGAAATCATCGGAGCAGTAGATGTAGCCGGTGGTGCCGCGCTGGGTACCGATCTTCTTACCGGCCAGATCGTCGGGAGAAGCAATGTCGGAATCGTTAGGAACGATGATGGACTGGATGCCGGTGGCGTAGCTGTCGGAGAAGTCCATCACAGCCTTGCGCTCGTCGGTCACGGTAACGCCTGCCATCACGATGTCGGCCTTACCCTGCTGCACGCTGAGCAGTGCGGCGTCAAAGTCCATGTCGTCGATCTGCAGCTCCAGACCCAGCTTCTCAGCAATGGCCTTGGCGGTGTCCACGTCGATGCCCTCGAACTCGCCGGCATCGGTGGTCATCTCGTACGGAGGGAAGGCGGCGTTGGTAGCCATGGTCAGCTTGCCGGCCTCCACGGTGGTCAGTTCAGCAGTAGCGGCAGAAGAAACAGCCTCGGAGGAAGCGGCAGAGCTTGCCACAGAGGAAGCAGCAGAGCTTGCGGAACCACCGCAGGCGGTCATAGCCAGAGCAGCAACGGAAACAGCAGCGGCAGCCATGAAGCTGCGGCGAGAGATCTTTTTCATATTCAAACACTCCTCAATCTATGCAATATAGTTTGCTTTGCCCCGATGGGATGCGATTCATCGCGCTTTCGGGGAACGCACTTAGTATAGTTTGTACAAAACGAAAAGTCAATACTTGTGCATAATAATCCGTGAAATTGAAACGATTTTGCAAACATTTATGCAATAACGGAGAAAATGTATGAATATATGCAGTATAAACCGGCTTTTACAGGCTTCTTGCGATCTCCTCTGCGCTGCGCTTGGGCACGCAGTAGTCGCGGTTTTCGTCCAGATAGTACTTTACGCCGGTCTGCTCGGTCATGGGGACGATGCTGGCTTTGTGGGTGGGGTAGCCGAATGCCACCATAAAGGCCAGCTTCTGCGGCTCCTCGATGCCCAGCAGCGCGGTCAGGGCGGGCTTATTGATCGCGCCCATGATGCAGCTGCCCACGCCCTTGTCCCATGCGGCAAGGGTCATGTTGGCCAGCGCAATGCCGGTGTCGGTGGCAAGGTCGCCGGGGATGGCGGTATCCTGCACCACAGCTGCATAAAAGGTGGGCAGCTCGTCCGCCTTGGGCGTGCCCTGCTCCGGCGGCAGATAGCCAGCCCACTTGACCAGCGGCTGTACCTTGGCCACCATTTCCGGGCTTTGCACCAGCACCAGACGCACCGCCTGCCGGTTTGCCCCGCAGGAGGACAGCCGCACGGCCTGTACGATATCATTTACCACATCCTGCGGCACAGCTTTTTGCGCGAACCGGCGGTAGGTGCGGCGGGTAGTCAGAAGTTCCATGACAGACATATTGAATCGCTCCTTTATCCGGTAAAATACAAAAACGGAAAAAACTATATATAAAGTATAACAGATGCACCGGCGCACAGCAATGGCTGCGGCACGTTTTTGGGGCGGGAACGGCGGGCAATTTATAAAAAATAGTAGTAGTTCTTTCTTTTTTCTTGTATTTTTTAGTGAATACTTCTACAAAGCACTTGACAACCCGGGGCAGAAGAGGGTATTATAGAGGTGCAAAGCGCATTACACGGAGTGTAAGGCGTGCTTGAAAGAAAGATTGTGAGGTTGATTACTATGTCTAACATCTCTCGTCGTCAGTTCCTGAAGGGTGCAGGCGTTGCCACTCTGGCTGTTGCTGCTGCTGGTGTGCTGGCCGGTTGCTCTGCTGAAGAAGTCCTGACTAAGGACGTCAAGGTTGTCTTTATGTGCAAGGGTGCTACCGTGGGTGAGCAGAATTACCTCAAGGTTGCACAGGATAAGACCACTGTTAAGGTGTCTGAGATCCCCCCCAAGTACTTCCCGAATGGTTATAAGGTCGTTTCTACTGGCGAGCTGACGATTGCTAAGCTTCCTACTGGTGAAGATGGCGTTAAGGTGATGCTGGACGAAATCGAAGTGCCGGCGAATGTTGTCTTCTATCAGGTGGTTGATGGCAAGGAAATTGATATCAAGTACGTAGAGGAGTACAAGCTCTATGCAAGCCAGAAGACTATCAGCAAGAAACTGGCTGATGAGCTGGCAGGTGATTGGTGCACTGTTGTGGGCGAGGGTCCGTTCACCATCAACTGGAGCAAGAACGAAGTTCGTATCGAGGCAAAGAGAAACTAAGGTTTCGGGCAGTTTCTGCTCTTAACACTTAACGTATAAAAAGGACGGCAGTCGTGTGACTGCCGTCCTTTTTACATATAGTCATTTTCGCCGTCTTTTCGGGATAGGCACGCACAGCACCAGACTGATGCCGATGGCAAGCGCCACGGCGATTTTAAAGGTGCTGATGCCCTTGGCAAGGGCAAGGGTGTTTTCGTTCTGGATGAAATAGTAGGCGGTGTAGTAGATGCCTGCGCCCGGCACAAGCGGGAAAATGCCGGTCAGCAAAAACACCGTGACCGGCGTTTTTTGGGTAATGGCAAACACGCGGGTAAGGATGGTAAGCGGAATGACCGCCAGCAGGGAGGCCGTGGCAGCGTCTGCGCCCAGCAGGGTCAGCAGTTCGTACCACAGCCAGCCCACAGCGCCCACCAGTGCGCAGTAAGGCAGGCAGCGCCGGGGGCACGCAAACAGAATGGCAAAACTCAGCGTGCCCGCCGCGGCCAGAAAAAACTGCGCGGTCAGCTCGCTGATCTGTACGGCTGTAAGGAACATCATACCACGACCACCCCCGTAAATACCGTGTACAGCCGCAGTACAAGGCCGGTGCCTATGGCAATGCTGGCGGCAATGAGCAAGGCATCGATCATGCGGATGGTGCCGGAAAGATAGTCGCCCTGCACAAAGTCCCGGATACCCATGGTGAAGGCGATGCCCGGGGTCAAAATCATCAGCGTACCGATGATGGCGTGGCTTGCAGAAGTGTGCAGCAGATTGCACAGCAGAATGCACACCAGCGTGATCAGCGCAGCGGTGCTGATCTTCTGGAAGCCGCCGGGCACTTCATGCCGCCCGCACCACAGCAGATACCAGCTGGCCACCAGCCCCGCCCCGGCAGCTGCCAGTGCACTGCGCAGGTTGCCGCCGAACATCATGGCAAAGCAGAACGCTCCGCACAGCCCGGAAAGCAGCTGCACATGATCTTTGGGGAAGGGCAGCTGCCGCGCCAGCACCAGACGGCTCTCGGCTTCATCCAAGGTCATCCCTGTCTGGGCAATCTGGCGGGAAAGCTCGTTCACCGCCGCCACCCGCCCCAGATGGGTGGTGCGCATCGGTACGTTGCGCACCTCACTGATCTCGGCAGTGCCGGCGCTGGCGAAAATGCCGTTGGTCAGCACATAAACGTGGAACTCCCGCAAATGGAAGCTGCGCGCCATGATCTCCATGGTCTGCTCCACCCGGAACACCTCCGCGCCGTTTTCCAGCAGGGTCTGCCCTGCGGCCATGATAAAATCCATGATGCGGCGGCGCAGCTCTTCATCGGGAAAAGGGTCTCTGCTGTTCATTGCCTGCTCTCCTTGCAAAAGATGATACCCTATTTTATCATGTGCACCAGCCGCATACAAGGGCGTATAATAAAAAGCTCTGGAAACACCAGAGCTTTCTTGCGAAAAGGGTCGGAATATGTTATAATCATCCTGTCGCTGAAAAGCGATCGAAAGGTACTGCACATACGGCAGGCGGTTGGCTCTCACTTCCGGAAGGAGGTGAGAACATGCCTATTACTTTGACATTCCACTTGTTTGGATTTACGTTTACGATCAAGGTAAGAAAGTAAAAACCGCCACCCCCCACAGGTGACGGTTTTTCTTTGGATAAAAGTTAAACTAAAAACCTAAAGGGCCAACCGCTTGTCGCAGTGCCTTTTGTAATTATAGTATAACCCTTTTTGTGCGCATTGTCAAGCAAAACGGATGCGGCAGCAGACCGGAAGACATATCCCTACCCAAAAACTTCGTTGAAGGTGTTGACAAATGCCGCCGATGGGTTTATTATAGTGTCAATATCACAAAAATGGCTGTGAAGAGAAGAGTAGGCCTTCGCATTGATCCTTACCAGAGAGCCCGGGCGGTGAAAAAGGGCAGGAAACAGGAAGCTGAAAATGGTCTCGGAGCCGTGCGGACGAGGCGCAGGAGTGCTAAGCCCGCAACGGGATGCGCCCGTTACAGCGTCCGGCTGTAAGCAGCACATGCTGCCGCAGCATCGAGGCTGTATCCGTAAGGATGCAGTGAACCAAGGTGGTACCACGGAAGTATGTTCATGCCTCCGTCCTTGCAGAGCCTAAGGCTCGTAAGGACGGGGGCATTTTTTCATGCGTCCGTTCAAGGCCGTGCGCGGAAAGGTGCCGTGCGGGCCGCAGTACAAAATAGAGAACAAATAGAGAGGGAACAAAACCATGATTACTCGTCGCGATTTTCTGAAAGTTACCGGTGTGGCAGCCGCAGCCGCTGCCCTGACTGCCTGCGGTGGTTCTTCTTCCACTGCTTCTTCCGCCGCTGCATCCGGCAGCGTGGCATCCTCTGCCGCAGCTAAGCTGGATAAAATCAAGGTGGCTGTGCCCAATGATACCACCAACGAGGCTCGTGCCCTGACCCTGCTGGAGAAGAACGGCTTCTTCAAGCTGAAGGCAGACGCAGGCCTGACCGCTACCAAGAACGACATTGAGGAGAACCCCTGAACGTCACTGTGGACGAGGTGGAGGCCGCTCAGGTGCCCAACGTCCTGCAGGACGAGGACTACGCCGTCATCAACTCCAACTACGCCATCTCTGCCGGTCTGAACCCCATGACCGATGCACTGGCCATGGAGGACGGCTCTTCTGCTTACGTCAACATTCTGGTGTGCAAGGACGGCAATCAGGAGGAGCCCAAGATCAAGGCTCTGGCTGCTGCCCTGCAGAGCCAGAAAGTGAAGGACTTCATGGACGAGACCTACAAGGGCTCCGTGGTGTCCGTTGTGGAGAACCCCACCGACGGCTATGATTCCACTGTGGACTATGACGCTCTGAACGGCCAGACCGTCAGCTGCGCCGCTACTCCCGCTCCCCACTGCGAGGTGCTGGAGGTGTGCAAGGAGATCCTTGCCGCCAAGGGCATCACGCTGGATATCCAGGAGTACGACGACTATGTGATCCCCAACCAGATCGTCGAGGACGGTCAGGTAGACACCAACTACTTCCAGCATCAGCCGTATCTGGACAACTTCAACGCCGAAAAGGGTACCCATCTGGTCACTGTTGCCGGTATTCATGTAGAGCCCATGGGCGTCTACGGCGGCAAGCAGGACAGTCTGGCACCCATCGAGGGATAATCTACCATCGAGGGATAAGCTAAAGGAGCAATTTCTGTGATCGAACTCAAGTATCTTTCCAAGACCTTCCAGATGAAGGATGGCGCGGTGAAAGCGCTGCAGAACATCAACCTCACCATTCCCGATGGCGCAATCTACGGCATCATCGGCATGTCCGGTGCGGGCAAATCCACGCTGGTGCGCTGCATCAACCTGCTGGAGCGCCCCACCGGCGGCAGCGTGGTGATCGACGGCGTGGCTATGGAGACTTTGTCTCCCGCCTCGCTGCGCAAGCGCCGTCGGGAGATCACCATGATCTTCCAGCAGTTCAACCTGCTTATGCAGCGCACCTGCCTGAAGAACGTCTGCTTCCCCATGGAGCTGGCAGGCGTGAAGAAGGCGGAGGCCGAAAAGCGCGCCATGGAGCTGCTGGAGATGGTGGGGCTGCCGGATAAGGCCAACGCCTACCCGGCACAGCTGTCCGGCGGTCAGAAGCAGCGCATCGCTATTGCCCGCGCACTGGCCACCAACCCCAAGGTGCTGCTGTGCGACGAGGCTACCAGTGCGCTGGACCCCAACACCACCCACTCCATCCTGACCCTGATCAAGGATATCAACCGCAAGCTGGGCATCACTGTGGTGGTCATTACCCACCAGATGAGCGTGGTGGAGGAGATCTGCGACAGCGTGGCCATTCTGGACGGCGGTGTGGTCGTGGAACAGGGTTCGGTACAGGAAATTTTTGCTAACCCCAAAACGGCGGCTGCCAAGCGTCTGGTGGCTCCCAACGGCGGCAGCGCAGCGCGGGATCTTTCCTGCTTTGCGCCGGATGACCATGTGGTGCGCGTTACCTTTAATGGTTCCTCCACTGCAAAGCCGCTGGTGGCAAGCCTTGCCGCCGAAAAGGGCATTCTGGTGTCAGTGCTCAGCGCTGATACCCGCGATCTGAGCGGCCAGTGCTACGGCTCCATGCTGCTCAAGCTGCCCGCAGAACTTGCGGTCGCACAGCAGGCTGTGGAGTATATGCGCAGCCAGTCCGGCGTAACGGTAGAGGAGGTGACCGGTATATGAATATCGCAGCTTACGGCTTTGCCATCTGGGAGACCTTTTATGTAACGGTGCTCTCCACCGCCTTTGCGCTGGTGTTGGGCCTGCCGCTGGGCGTGCTGCTGGTAGCCGGTGACAAGGATGGCATTCTGCCCCTGCCCGGCTGGCTGATGCATCTGATCAACATCGTCATCAACATCCTGCGCAGCGTGCCCTTCCTCATCCTGATGATCTGCGTGTTCCCGCTTACCCGCGCCATTGTGGGCACTACGGTGGGCACCAAGGCCACCATCGTTCCGCTGGTGGTTGCCGCCTTCCCCTTTGTGGCACGTCTGGTGGAGACCAGCCTGCGGGAGCTGGATGAGGGCGTGGTGGAAGCTGCCCAGAGCATGGGCGCCACCCCTTCCAGATCATCACCAAGGTCATGATCCCGGAGTGCCTGCCCGGCCTGATCTCCAGCATGACCACCGCACTGACCACCATTCTGGGCTACTCCGCCATGTCCGGCGTCATCGGCGGCGGCGGTCTGGGCAAGATTGCCCTTTCCTACGGCTACTACCGCTACCAGACCAACATCATGATCGTCTGCGTGGTGCTGCTGGTGCTGATGGTGCAGGCGTTCCAGTCTGTGGGTACCCTGTGGGCAACCAAGAGCGATAAGCGCCTGCGGAAATAAGAAGTTTTGATTTTTCGATTCCCCGCCGGAGGCAGCCCCTCCTGCGGGGAATCGTCCTTCCCGACCAAAAACAAGCAAAGGAGTATGTTGTATGAACCGTGATACCATCTGCGTGCAGGGCGGCTACACCCCCGGCAACGGCGAACCCCGTCAGATCCCCATCATCCAGTCCACCACATTCAAGTACGCTACCAGCGAGGACATGGGCAAGCTGTTCGATCTGGAGGCAGACGGCTATTTCTATTCCCGCCTGCAGAACCCCACCTGCGACATGGTAGCCAAAAAGATCTGCGAGCTGGAAGGCGGCACCGCCGCTATGCTTACCTCCAGCGGACAGGCCGCAAACTTCTTTGCCCTGTTCAATATCTGCGAGGCAGGGGACCACATCGTAGCCTCCAGCACCATCTACGGCGGCACCTTCAACCTTATCTCGGTCACCATGGCAAAGATGGGCATTACCGCCACCTTCGTAGACCCCCTGTGCACCGAGGAGGAGCTGAACGCCGCCTTCCGGCCCAACACCAAGGCGGTGTTCGGCGAGACCATCGCAAACCCGGCCCTGACGGTGCTGGACATTGAAAAGTTTGCCAAGGCCGCCCACGCCCACGGCGTGCCGCTGATGGTGGACAACACCTTCCCCACACCGGTCAACTGCCGCCCCTTTGAGTGGGGCGCGGACATCGTGACCCACTCCACCACCAAGTACATGGACGGCCACGGCGCAGTGCTGGGCGGTGCCGTCGTGGACGGCGGCAAGTTCGACTGGATGGCGCACGCCGACAAGTTCCCGGGTCTGTGTACCCCGGACGACAGTTACCACGGCATCACCTACGCCGAGCGTTTCGGCAAGGGGGGAGCTTTCATTACAAAGGCTACCGCGCAGCTCATGCGGGACTTCGGCTCCATGCAGTCCCCCATGAACGCCTATATGCTGAACCTTGGTCTGGAAAGCCTGCACGTTCGGATGCAGCGCCACTGCGCCAACGGCATGGCGGTGGCACAGTTCTTGGAGAACCACCCCAAGGTGGCCTATGTGAACTACTGCGGGCTGGAAAGCAGCCCCTACCACGCACTGGCTCAGAAGTACCTGCCCAATGGCAGCTGCGGCGTGGTGAGCTTTGGTCTGGCCGGCGGACGTCAGGCCGCCAGCACCTTTATGAAGGAGCTGAAGCTTGCCGCCATTGAGACCCATGTGGCCGATGCCCGCACCTGCTGCCTGCACCCCGCCAGCTCCACCCACCGCCAGATGAACGACGAGCAACTGATTGCCGCCGGTGTTCAGCCCGACCTGGTGCGCATGAGCTGCGGTCTGGAATCCGCCGAGGATCTCATCGCCGATATCGCGCAGGCACTGGATAAGGTCTGATGCCTTCCCGTGAAATCAAAAATCATGATACCCCTGAAGATGGCAAAGCGAACGCGGCGCCATTTTTGAATCGTCTAGCAAAGGAGCGACTTTCCTATGCCGCTGATCATCCCTAAGACCTTACCCGCCTTTGACGCCCTGTATGAAGAAAACGTCTTTGTCATGCACCGGGAGCGGGCGCTGGCGCAGCATATTCGCCCGCTGGAAATTCTGATCCTGAACTTGATGCCCACCAAGATCGCCACCGAGACCCAGATCGCCCGGCTGCTGGCAAACACCCCGCTGCAGGTGCACATGACCCTGCTGCAGACCGCCAGCCACTCTGCTACCCATGTGTCGGCTGCTCACCTTGAGGCCTTTTACAAGACCTTTGACGAGGTAAAGAACAACCGCTACGACGGTATGATCATCACCGGCGCGCCGGTGGAGACCATGGATTTTGAGCAGGTGGACTACTGGAACGAACTGTGCGAGATCATGGACTTCAGCGAAACGAACGTCTACTCCACCCTCCATGTCTGCTGGGGCGCACAGGCAGGGTTGTACTACCATTATGGCGTGCGCAAGCAGCTGCTGCCGGAAAAGATGTTCGGCGTGTTCGAGCACCGGGTCACCCGCCCGGCAAACCCGCTGGTGCGCGGTTTTGATGAGGTGTTCTACGCTCCCCACAGCCGCCACACCGGCATCTGCCGGGAGGATGTGGACAACTGCGCCGCACTGCGCATTCTGGCCGAGAGCGACGCCGCCGGACCCTTCCTCATGAGCACCGAGAACGGGCGGCAGATCTTTGTTACCGGTCACCCGGAGTACGATAAGTATACGCTGGATGCCGAGTATAAGCGGGACGTAGCCAAGGGTCTGCCCATCCATGTGCCCGTCAACTATTACCCGGATGACGACCCCGCAAAGCCGCCGCTGTTCCGCTGGCGCGCCCACGCCCACCTGCTGTATGAAAACTGGCTGAACTATTACGTCTACCAGAACACCCCCTACGATCTGGGAGATATCCAACGGGTAAAACACGAGAAATAAATAACAAAAAGGACTGCTGCGAAACAGCGTCAACGAAAAATGTAAAAAAGCTGAGCACCTGATCTTTCACAGATGCTCAGCTTTTTTGTACCCTTTTTTGAGAAGCTGCCTTGGAGCGTTCAATATTTTGAAGGTATGCTATTCTGCGGCAGCCCTCTGCCGGATGTTTTTACCCTCTGGGGTGGCCGGTATATGTCAGCGCCACGGTGTCGGGGCCGGTGTTGGCAGAGACCACGCCGCCCAGCTCAAACACGGCCAGCGGCGGCTTGCCAAAGGCCTTGCGGCAGGCCTTTTCCAGATCAGCGGCCTGCGGGATGTTGGTGTGGCCGATCATATACTCAAAATCCTCCACATCCCCAGCGCGCTTCTGGCACAGATCCACCATGGCGGGCACGACTTTTTCATCGCCGCGCACCTTGGCCTCTACCTTGGTCTTGCCGTCGATCAGGGTAATGATGGGACGGATACCCATCAGTTCGCCCATGACGGCTGCTGCGGCAGAGATGCGGCCGCTCTTTTTCATCTGCCTCAGGCTGTAAGGCCCCAGCACGACCTCCATGCAGTTCATCTGCCGTTCAAATTCGTGGATGACGTGGCGGATCTCTGCGCCGTTCTGCAGTTTGCGTGCCATCTCGCACAGATACCAGCCGAACACCATAGAATAGGTGTGGGGGTCCAGCAGATGGATGTTCAGATGGTGCTCCGGGCGCTCCTCCCGCAGCATCCCCTGTGCCATCAGGGCGTTGTTGTAGGTGGAGGAGCCGGATTTGTTAATGGGCACATGGATGACATCCGTGTAGCCCTCGTCCACATACTGGCAGTATTTTTCACAGAACTGGATGGGCGTAATGGCGGCGGTAGAGGGCACACCCTTTGCCGCACGCATTTTATCGTAGAACTCGGTGTTGGTGCAGTCCACACGCTCAACATAGTCCACATCATCCAGCAGGATGTGGAAACTCATGATATCAATGCCGTATTTTTCGGCCATCTCCTGCGGGATATCGCAGGAGGAATCGGTCAGGATCGCGATCTTGCTCATAATTTCCCTCATTTCCATTCATAATCTCGTAGGTGGCCGTGGTCCAGCAGCTCCGGGAAATCCCACTGCCGCAGCACCTCGTACACGCCCACCGCCACGCTGTTGGAAAGGTTCAGACTGCGGCAGGTGTCCCGCATGGGCATCCGGATGCAGTGCTCCTGATTTTCCGCAAGCAGCGCCTCCGGCAGCCCGGCGTCCTCGCGGCCGAACACCAGATAAGCCCCGTCTGGGTACTGCACATCGGTGTAGCGCTGGGGTGCCTTGGTGGTAAAGTAGTAGTAGGGGCCGTTGTTGCGGGCAAAAAAGTCTGCAAGGCCGTCGTAGTAGGTAATGTCCAGATAGTGCCAGTAATCCAGCCCGGCGTGCTTGAGCTTTTTGTCATCAATGGCAAAGCCCATGGGGCCCACCAGATGCAGACGGCAGGCCGTGCAGGCGCAGGTACGCGCTACGTTGCCGGTGTTCTGGGGGATGCGGGGCTCTACCAGCACGATATTCAAAGTCGGCTTGTCCATCATAAAATGCCCTCCGGTTCCTCCCGCAGGGGGCACAGGCGGGGCAGCAGCGGCTCAAACCACACGCCGAAGCGGGTGTCCTGCGTATAGGGCGTGCCCTGAATGGCCAGCGAAACAAACTCCGCAGCGTTATCGGCGGCGGCGCTCAGGGCGTTGCCCTGCAGCAGCGAGCCGATGAGCACGGCACCATACAGATCCCCCGTGCCGGGGAAGCTGCGGCTGATATGCAGCTTTTTGATGACGAAGCGGTCTGCGCCGGTACCGGCACAGCCGATGTACTTGCCCAGCGGCAATCCGGTGACCACCGCGTTGGAGGCCAGCGGCTGCAAAGCATCTGCCAGTGCCTGCGCGGCGGTATCGTCCAGCTCATCGGTGACCGGCTGCTGCTGCAAAAGCAGCTGCGCCTCGGTGTAGTTGGGCAAAATCAGATCTGCCGCGCGGCACAGGCTGCGGATGCGCTCGACCAGCGCCGGGGTAACGGTGGAATAGGCCTTGCCGTTATCGCCCATTACGGGGTCCACCACTTTGTAGGCGGCAGGCCAGAGGGCAAAGGCTTTTTTCAGCCAGCGCCACCTGTGCCTCGCCGCCCAGATAGCCGGTATAGATACAATCAAATTGCAGTCCAAGGGTCTGGTAGTGCTCCAGTGCGGCCATGCCGTAGGCACTGCCGTCCATCCGGGCGGGGGTGCCAAGGCCGCCGGTGTGGGTGGAGAGCACCACCGTGGGCAGCGCCACCGGCTGGAAGCCCATGACTGACAGCACAGGCAGGATCACCGCAAGGCTGCACCGGCCCACGCCGGACAAGTCGTGGATGCAAAGGATCTTTTTTGGTTCAACGGGTTTTTGCAAATAGGAAAACCTCCTTGCTGAAAAGCCGCGCACAGCGGCTTATAAAAAGCATCATAAAACAGTATACCACAAATTGCTGCATAAAAAAAGCGTATACCAGATTCTTTTGCGGAAATAATAGCACTGCAAGCCCTGTCATGACAGGCCGAAAGGAGAAATTCAGGATGAAACAGCGAGAAAATTCCGCCGCAGGCATGGTGGTGGGCATGGCCACTGGTGCAGTCCTTGGGGCTGCCGGTGCCATGATGGCTACCCAGAGCAAGCGCCAGATGCGCCGCAATGTGCGCAAGGTGATGAAGGGCGCGGAAAATGCGGTGATGCAGCTGGATAAAATGGCTGCCGACTTTGTGGAAAAGCACATCGACTGCTGAACAGCAAAAGCGCCGTCCCGGGTGGAACGGCGCTTTTGTTATCGTGCTGTTTATTTTGCCCAGATACACATCCGGGCGCTGGTGTTGATCTCGCCCAGCAGGCTCAGATCCATCTGGATGTTGCAGGTCACGGTCAGCGCCTTACTCACATCGCTGCCGGTCAGCACCGAGGCAGGCAGGTTCTTGATGGTCAGGATGCCGCTGCCCTTTTCGATCTCGCCGGTCAGGGTGCCGGTGTAGGTCACATCGCCGATGGTCAGGCCGGTCAGACAGCCGGTCACATTGAGCTTGGTCACCTGCTTGACGGGCAGCATCAGGGTGTAGGTGCCGTTGGACTGGCGGGCAAGGGTAGCCTCGCGGTCAGAATCAATGCCGGAGTTGGCCATGGATTCCTTGTCGGAGTTTTCCTTCCAGAATTTGACCCCAACGGGGGTATTTGCGGCGGCAGAAGCGCCCAGTGTGAGCATACAGAACATCAGCAGCGTCAGCAGGGCAGCGCCGGTACGTTTTAAGGCGGTAGTCATGGTTTTATCCTTTCTGCCGCAGCTACGGCATGGTGAAACAGAGTATATAATGCTCCATAAGGTGCTAATTTGTCAATACTAACATAGCATGACCGGACGGCCTTGTCAATGTGCCTTGGCAGTCTTTCACAAAAATGTTTCGAATCCAACACAGAATGTGGAAGATGCGATAAAAAAGGACGCTGCGGCATTGCAGCGTCCTTTGAACCGGGAGGACGATTTGGAATGGCCGCCGCTTATCGGGTTGCGGCACCCAGCATCCGCATCGTGCCTTGGGCGGCACTCGCGTCTTGCTGGCCGCTGCCCCAACAACTCCTCCCTGTTTCCGCCACTGGCGGCGGTCGTCGTCGTTGCTGGCCATGTTCAGCGGAAAGAGTATTTTTATTTTAGTTCCGAAACGCCTGCGGGCGTTTCGGAATTACTTTTTCACGGGAGGGGGCGTAGCGTGGAACGGTATCTGCTGCAAAAATCTGCGATTCGCGTCATGCAAAAAGGGGCTGCTGCGCGGTGCAGCAGCCCCTGAGGGTTACGTTATAGCGGCTCAGACCTCAAAGTTGGGATCGTCCTTCAGCATGTGGATGTTGGACATAAAGGCGCTCTGCTCGGGGTCGGTGAACTCGGCGTCCTTCACATACTTGTTCAGCACAGCAGCGGTGCGCACGGGGTCGGCAATGGTACCGGCACCGCCGATGCAGCCGCCGGGGCAGCCCATGCCCTCCAGCAAGTAGCCGTTGTACTTACCGGCCTTGGCCAGCATCAGCAGCTTCTTGCAGTCGGCCAGACCCTGTGCGGAGGCGATCTTCACCTCCATGTCGGGACGCCATTCCTTGATCTTGTCGGCAACAGCCTTGGCAACACCGCCGGACTGTGCAAAGCCGCGGCCGGCAGCAGAAGCGTAGCACAGATCCATCTCGGCGGGATCCACTTCCAGATTGTCCAGATCCAGATCCTTTGCCTCAATGATACCGGCCAGCTCTTCAAAGGTCAGCACGAAGTCCACGTCGGAGCGGACGGTGCGGCGGGAGGCCTCCAGCTTCTTGGCGGCGCAGGGTCCGATGAAGCACATACGGGCATCGGGGTCGGCCTGCTTCATCATGCGGGCGGTGAACACCATGGGGGTCATGGTCATGGAGATGTTCTTGGCAAGGCCGGGGAAGGCGGTCTTTGCCATCATGCTCCATGCCGGGCAGCAGGAGGTAGCCATGAAGTCCAGCTTCTCGGGCACTTCCTCAAGGAAGTCGTGTGCCTCGTCCACGGTGCACAGGTCGGCACCGATGGCAACCTCCACCACGTCGCAGAAGCCGATGGCCTTCAGGGCGGACTTCAGCTTACCGGTGGAAGCCGGAGAGGGGAACTGGTTGATAAAGGCGGGAGCGACCAGCGCATAGATGCGGTCGCCGCGGTTGAAGCCCTGAATGAGCTGATAGATCTGACCCTTGTCGGCAATGGCACCGAAGGGGCAGTTTACCAGACACTGACCGCAGGACACGCACTTGCTGTAATCGATCTCGGCACGGCCCAGCTCGTCAGAGTGGATAGCGCCCATGCCGCAGGCAGCGGCGCAGGGACGCTCGGTCTTGACGATGGCGTTGTAGGGGCAGACGGTGACGCAGCGGCCGCACTTGATGCACTTGTCCTGATCGATGGTGGAGCGGCCGCTCTCCCAAGTAATGGCCTTCTTGGGGCACACTTCCATACAGGGGTGTGGAAGGCAGCCCTGACAGAGGTCAGAAACCTTGACCAGCTTTTCAGGGCAGCGGTTGCAGGCAAACTTGATCACGTTGACCAGCGGGGGATCATAGTACTTATCGGCGATGGAAGCATCCTCCAGACCGGAGACCACGCTGTTGTGCTCGTCCATGCGGCGGGTGGGCAGACCCATAGCCAGACGCACGCGTTCCTCAACGATGGCGCGCTCCAGGAAGATGTCCTTGCGCAGCTTGCCCTCCTCACCGGGGATGATGGTGTAGGGGATCTTGCGCATCAGGTGGTTGGCCTGCTCGCCCTTGACGTTGGCGTAAGCCATGCGGGCGACCTCGGTAAACACCTGACGGCGGATCTGGATGACCGTAGTATTGATTCCTCTGAAACTCATTCCAATCTCTCCTTGCTCAGAAACAGCCAAAAAACGGAGCCGTCTGCCCTGTGTGCAGAGCATAAAAACGGCACTATACGGGCACGGATGGTACCGTGCTGGTTGCTTACAGCACGCCGGACCCGATAAATCCATCTTCATTTTAACATAAAGACGTGCGTATGGAAAGAGCAAAACACAAAATTTGTTAAAAATTTATTGTATTCATGCGGATGCACAGAATGTACAAGTAAAATGAAAAAATTTCAGCAAAGTGCTGCACGCACCCGCTCGCCATCGTAGCGGCCAAGCTTTACCCGCACGATCTGCCCGCTCTCGCAGCCGGGGGCAGAGACCACCACCGGAATGTACAGCCGGGTGTAGCCGGTGAACAGCGTACCGGACAGGGGCGTTTCCAGCAGCACCTCATCCTCGGTGCCCTCAAAGGCGGCCAGCGTCTCGCAGCGTACCTGCTCGGCTACGGCGTTCATGCGGCGGCTGCGCTCCTGCTTTTCCCGCTCGTGGATCTGATCCGGGAAATCATAAGCCGGGGTGCCGCTGCGGCGGGAGTAGGGGAACACATGCACTTTAAGGAAGCCGATCTTTTTCAAAAATTCGCAGCTCTCTTCAAAGTCGGCCTGCGTCTCGCCGGGGAAGCCGCAGATGCAGTCGGTGGTAAAGCTGACCGGGCGCTCCCCGTAGGCGGCGCGGATCTGCTCCACCACCTGTGCGTACTCCTGCGCGGTGTACACCCGGCGCATCCGGCGCAGGGTGGCGGTGCAGCCGCTCTGCAAACTCAGGTGGAACTGGGGGCAAAGCTTGTCCACCGCCGCCAAGCGGGAGATGAATTCCGGGGTGAGCATATCGGGGTCAAGGCTGCCCAGACGAATGCGCTCGGTGCCCGGCACCTGTGCGCATTTTTCCACCAGCTCCACAAGGTTGGTGCCGGTGTCGAGGCCGTAGCTGGGCAGGGAGATGGCGCTGAGCACCACCTCCCGGTAGCCGGAAGCGGCCAGCTGGTGCAGCTCGGCCAGAATGCTCTCCTCGGCGCGGCTGCGCACCGGCCCGCGGGCGCGGGGGATGACGCAGTAGGCGCACTGCCGGTTGCAGCCGTCCTCTACCTTGATAAAGGCGCGGGTGTGGGTCTCGAACCGTTCCACCGGCAGCTCCTCGAACTGCTCGCCGCGCTGGTGCGGGGCAATGGCTACGATGCGCTCGTGGCCGTCCAGCAGCTTTTGTACGTTCTCCAGAATGGCCTTGCGGTCGCCGTTGCCGCACACAAGGTCGGCCTCCATGAACTGTGCGGCCTCCTCCGGGAAGGCCTGCGGGTAGCAGCCGGTCAGCACCGTCACCGCACCGGGGTTTTCGCGCTTTTTGCGGCGCAGCCACTTGCGGCTCTTCTGGTCGCCGAAGTTGGTCACGGTGCAGCTGTTCACAATGAACACGTCCGCTGCTTCGCCTTCCTGCGCAATGGTAAAGCCGTTGGCGCGGAACAGCTGTTCCAGCGCACCGGTCTCGTTCAGGTTGACCTTGCAGCCGAGGGTATAAAAACAAACTCGCATGGGGAACGATCCTTTCGATAAAAACGGGGGTGTTTTGCATTTCTTCTCATTATATAACAGAAGCCCACCGGGGTGCAAGACTGTTTTTGCACGGAGACACCGGTCTTTTGCAGTGGCGTCAAAACAAAAAGGGACGCGAAAAATCTCGCGTCCCAAAGCTGCAGGAAGAAATGACGAGCCGTTAGCTGGTTTTCAGGGTAACGTACAGATAATCGGTCTCCTTGCCGTCCAGCGTATCGGTCTTGCGCTCAATGGATTCGACCTCGTACATAGGAAACTGAGATCTCACATGAGCGTTGATGAAGTCCTTCTGGGCGTTCTGGCTCAGGTTGGCCCCGACAGACCACTGCTTGGTGTCCAGAGCCTTCTGGATATCTTTACCGATCACGGTAGCAGAAAACCGGACGGGCAGCATGAGCTGACCGGAGCCGGAGCAGCCGGTGAACAGGGCGGCACCTGCAACAGCAGCAGCGGACAGACCGGCGATCTTCATAAAGTTACGGCGGGAAAGATTCATAATGAGACCCTCCTTGTGATTGCATGATTGTATGAAACTGGGCTTGCTCCCTTCTGGGAACAGTTCAATTTTACAAGTTTTGCCGTGAAAAGTCAAGGAACAGGTACCAAAGTTAACAGAAAACGAACACAATATGAAAAATGGTACGGCAAAATTGACGAGCGGCATGCCTGAAAAGACCACTGCATACAGTAGCAGCAAGAGACTTCGCACGGGGAGGGACGGAAATGGAACGGAGAAATCTGGCGTTGCTGTGCGCGGGGGTGGTCTGCTTCTGGCTGTTTGCGCTGGCCTTCGGCACGGCGCAGGGCAAGGGGCTGCGCATTCAACCGGCGGTGCAAACGCAGGCAGAACCGGCAGCGCAGACCCTGACGGTCACCCCGCCGCAGCTTACCCTGCCCTGCCGCGCGGCGATCCTCATCGACCAGACCAGCGGCACGGTGCTTTACGAGATGAACGCTGACCAGACCATGCCCATCGCCTCCATTACCAAGGTGATGACCCTGCTGCTCGCCTTCGAGGCGGTCCACGACGGGCGGCTGACCATGGACACGCCGGTGCCGGTGAGTGAGCACGCCTACCACATGGGCGGCAGTCAGATCTGGCTGGAGCCCGGGGAGCAGTTCACGCTGGACGAGATGCTCAAGGCCATCTGTGTGTCCTCTGCCAACGATGCAGCAGTGGCGGTGGCAGAGCTTGTGGGCGGCAGCGAGCCTGCCTTTGTGCAGCAGATGAACGCCCGCGCCGCAGAGCTGGGCATGGAGCACACCACCTTCCGCAACGCCTGCGGGCTGGATGCCGAGGGGCATCTTTCCACCGCACGGGATGTGGCCATCATGAGCCGCACCATCCTGACCACCTGCCCGGAGGTGCTGCACTATACCGGCATCTGGACGGACACCCTGCGGGGCGGGCAGACCCAGCTGGTGAACACCAATAAGCTGCTGCGGCGGTACAACGGCATTACCGGGCTCAAGACCGGCACCACCGGCGGAGCGGGCGTGTGCATTACCGCCAGCGCCACCCGGGACGGGCTGAACCTCATCGCGGTGGTGCTGGGTGCACCCTCCAGCAAGGAACGGTTCGAAGCCGCCACCACCCTGCTGGACTACGGCTTTGCGGCCTACCGCGCCGCACCGGTGCCCCTGCCGCAGGAGCGCCCGCTGCAATTAAAGGTAAAGGGCAGCACCGAGGAGACCGTGCCGCTGGATTACGCCGCTCTGCCGCAGACCGCGTTGCTGCCCGCCGAAAGCGCCGGACAGCTGACCGTGCAGCTGGAACTGCCCGACACGCTGGAAGCCCCGGTGACCCGGGGACAGACGGTGGGCAAGGCGCAGCTGCTGTGCGGCGAAGCAGTACAGGGGGAGTACCCGGTGTGCGCTGCCGCCGATGCGCCCCGCATGGATTTTGACACCGCCTTGCAGCTGCTGTGGGACAGCCTGCGGGGGACAGCAGCCTGACCCTGTGCCGAAAAAGGCGCTTCAGCGCACAAAAGTGAGCCGGACGCCCGGTGGGACTGTTGGATACCTGAACAAATCTGGATGAAGAAACAAAAAAACACTATTAAAATTGTATGAAATCTAAGGAATTTGACCTTGACTTTACCCGGAGGGAACGGTACACTTATACCAAGATATTTCCTCGCAGGGCAAAGGCCCGGCAGATCGTTTGGAGGTTTTAATAAAATGAGTGTCGCTCTGAACACGAAACACCTCTCCAGCTTCATCAGCGAAGAGGAATATGCAGCTATCTACCCGCAGGTAGAAGCCGCCCACAAGCAGCTGGAAGCCAAGAACGGCCCCGGCAGCGATTTTCTGGGCTGGATGACCCTGCCCCGGGATTATGACAAGGAAGAGTTCGCCCGCATCAAGGCAGCCGCTGCCAAGATCCGTGAGGATTCCGACGTTCTGGTGGTCGCCGGCATCGGCGGCAGCTATCTGGGCGCACGCGCCGTCATCGAGGCCGTCAAGGGAATGTACCACAACGAGCTGGAGGATGGTCTGAAGATCTACTTCTGTGGCAACAGCATCAGCCCCACCTACCTGAACAACATCATCAGCCTGTGCAAGGGCAAGCGCTTCTCCATCAACGTCATTTCCAAGTCCGGCACTACCACCGAGACTTCTCTGGCATTCCGCGTGCTGCGTGAACTGCTGGAAAAGGAGATGGGCGTGGAAGAAGCCAACAAGCGCATCTACGCCACTACCGACCATGCCAAGGGCACTTTGAAGCAGCTGGCTGACGCACAGGGCTGGCCCACCTTTGTAGTTCCCGATGACGTGGGCGGTCGCTACTCTGTGCTGAGCGCCGTGGGTCTGCTGCCCATCGCCGCTGCCGGCATCGACATCGACGCTCTGATGCAGGGCGCTGCCGACGCTATGGAGCGCTTCTCCGTGCTGAGCCCCGACAACGATGCTTACAAGTACGCCGCCATCCGCAACATCCTGTACCGCAAGGGCAAGGCTGTGGAGATTTTGGAGTGCTACGAGCCGGACTTCACCCTGATGAACGAGTGGTACAAGCAGCTGTTCGGCGAGAGCGAGGGCAAGGACAACAAGGGCCTGTTCCCCGCAAGCTGCATCTTCTCTACCGACCTGCACTCCATGGGTCAGTTCATTCAGGAAGGCGCCCGCATCATGTTCGAGACCATCGTGGACGTGAAGAAGCCCGCACAGGATCTGTTCATCGACCCGCTGGAGGGCAACTTTGACGGCCTGAACTTCCTTGCAAACCAGAATATGAGCGTGGTCAACCGCAAGGCCATGGAAGGCACCATTCTGGCACACACCGATGGCGGTGTGCCCGAGGTGCTGATCGAGGTGGATGACCTGTCTGCTTATAATGTGGGCTACCTGATCTACTTCTTCTGGCGTGCCTGTGCCTGCAGCGGCTATCTGCTGAGCGTGAACCCCTTCAACCAGCCCGGCGTGGAAAGCTACAAGAAGAATATGTTTGCCCTGCTGGGCAAGCCCGGCTATGAGGGCCTGACCGCAGAGCTGGAGGCAAAGCTGAAGTAAGCTGCCGAACGTTAAAAATGATCTCCCGCCGCAAGGCGTGGAAAATACAGGAGGACTGAACTATGATTAAACTGATTGTTGGTACCAAGGGCTCCGGCAAGACCAAGGCTATGATCGACCAGATCAACGACGCGGTCAAGACCTCCAAAGGCAATGTTGTTGTTGTGGAAAAGGGCATGAAGCTCACCTACGACATCGCTCCTGCAGCACGTCTGATCGATCTGGAAGAGTACAAGATCTCCGGCGGCGAAATGCTGTACGGCTTTGTGGCCGGCCTGATGGCAAGCAACTACGACATCACCGACCTGTACATTGACGGCATCCTGAAGGTGCTGGACCACGATATCAACCGTCTGGGCGTTGTGCTGGACGAGATGGCAGCCATTGCCGGCGACAGTGTGAAGGTCACCGTGACCGTCAGCGCAGACGAGGCCGCACTGCCCCACGATGTGAAGAAGTACCTGTGATCTGATAAAAGAACAGGGCTAAAGGCTTTTCCAACAGGCAGAAGACCGGAGAAAAATAAATTTTTTCGGTTTTCTGCCTGTTTTGGTGTTGACAAAGGGTTGCTTTGGCGCTATACTAACAAAGCAGCCTTTTCAGAGGTGTACTATGCAATTTGACCTGAGAAAGTTTATCACAGCCGGCGCAAAGCCGTACCATGCAGAGTTTCAGTGTGATTTATCTGCGTACGATTATGCCGGTGCAAGGATCCCGCAGCCGGTCACAGCCGTCTTTGACGCGCAGACCGATGGCGACGAGGTTCAGATAACGTTGCGGGCAAAGGCATCGGTGCACGGAGAGTGCGCCCGCTGTCTGGACCCGGTCACCCGGGAAGAGACAGTCGATACGGAGTGGATCGTCAAGGAGCGGGATCTGGATGACCCGGATTTCGATCTTCCGCTGGACGAAAAAGGACACTTGGACGTGGACGAATGGCTCAATCAGGAGTTTATGTTCCAGATCCCTACGGTGCTGCTTTGCAGCCCCGACTGCGCCGGGCTTTGCCCGCAGTGCGGCAAAAAGAAGGCGGAATGCACCTGCCAGCCGGCAGAGCAGACCGAAGCTCCCGTAGACACTAGGCTCGCGATCCTTAAATCACTGCTGAACAGATAAACCCATCAAGGAGGTGCAAAAATATGGCAGTACCTAAGAGACATCTTTCCAAGGCCCGCCGCGACAAGCGTCGCAGCAATGTTTGGAAGCTGGAGGCCCCCGCACTGGTGAAGTGCAGCAACTGCGGCTCTCTGAAGCTCCCCCACCAGGCATGTGGCAACTGCGGTTACTACAAGGGCGAGGAAGTCATCAAGAAGGCCTAATTTGCGCGTAATTGGTGGCATAATGGTGTTATGTACAGAAGGGGAGGGCGCAAAGCCTTCCCCTTCTTGTGCTTTAAAGGAGGTGGATGCAGATGGCGATCCGGATCGAGCAGGTGGATGCCGGCAGCGAGGCCGAGGCTCTTGGCCTTGCCCCCGGTGACGAGCTGCTGAGCGTGGACGGCAACGAGCTGAACGACACGCTGGACTATGATTTTTATACCGACAGCAGGAGCTTCCACCTCAAAGCCCGGGTAGCGGACGGCATCCGGGAGTGGGAGGTGCAGCGGCCGCAGCGCGGCCCCTTTGGCTGCGGGTTCAAGACCTATCTGGGCGATGCAAAGCATTCCTGCTCCAACCACTGCATGTTCTGCTTCATCGACCAGCTGCCCCCGGGCATGCGCGAGAGCCTGTATTTCAAGGATGATGACGAGCGACTGAGCTTTTTGTTCGGTAACTACATCACCATGACCAATATGCAGGATCACGAGATCGACCGCATCATCAAGATGCACATCTCGCCTATCAATATCTCGGTGCACACCACCAACCCCCAGCTGCGGGTGCGGATGCTGGCCAATAAGCGCGGCGGCGAGGTGCTCAAGTACCTGCCCCGTCTGGTGGAGGGCGGCATTGCCGTCAACTGCCAGCTGGTGCTCTGCCGCGGCGTGAACGACGGAAACGAGCTGCGCCGCACCCTTGCCGACCTGCTGGAGCTGACCCCCATGGTGCAAAGCATTGCAGCCGTGCCCTGCGGCATTACGGATTACCGCAAAAATCTGTACCCGCAGGTGCCCTACGATGCAAAGACCAGCGCTGAGGTCATCGACATTATGGAAGAATTCGGTGATGAATGCAAGCGCCGCCACGGCAAGCGCATCATCTACCCCAGCGATGAATGGTACCTTAAGGCAGGCCGCCCCATCCCTGCGGCAGCGTTCTACGAGGACTACGACCAGCTGGAAAACGGCGTGGGCATGCTGCGCCTGTTCGAGGAGGAATTTCTGGCGGAACTGGACAAGCCCCACCGCATCTACGGCACCAAGGAACTGGACGTGGTCACCGGCACCATGGCAGCGCCCCTCATCACCCGCATGATGGAGGAGCTGCACCGCCAGTACCCCATGATCACCGTGCACGTCCACACCATCCAGAACCGCTTTTTCGGCGGTAATGTTGGCGTGACCGGCCTCATCACTGCTACCGACATCATCGCCCAGTGCGCTGGCAAGCTTGCCACAAAAACGCTGGGCATCCCGGCTGTGATGCTGCGGGAGGAAAAGGACACCTTCCTTGACGATATCACGGTGGAGCAGCTGGGGCAGCAGCTGGGCGTAAAGGTGGAGGTGCTGCCCACGGCAGGCGGGGACGAAGCCCGCGCCTTGTTGCGCAGCGGCCTGCACATTGCCCGCAGAAAGAAGAGCGGCAGCTGATAACGCCATTTTTATTGTATTTTACCCCTTTTAAGAAAGGAGGAGACCCCATGAGCAAACCGATCGTAGCAGTGGTGGGCCGCCCCAACGTGGGCAAGTCCACCCTGTTCAATAAGCTGTGCGGCCAGCGCCTTGCCATTGTGGAGGATACCCCGGGCATTACCCGCGACCGCATTTTTGCCAACTGCGAGTGGAACGGCCACGAGTTTTTGCTGGTGGACACCGGCGGCATCGAGCCCAAGGCCACCGAGGGCATTCTGGCCCATATGCGCGAGCAGGCGCAGATCGCTATTGACACCGCCGACTGCATCATCATGGTCACGGACGTGCGCAACGGCCTGACCGCAGCCGACGAGGACGTGGCACACATGCTGCGCCGCAGCCACAAGCCCATCATTCTTGCCGTGAACAAGTGCGACAAGGTGGGCGATGCCCCCATGGAGATGTACGAGTTCTACAACCTCGGCTTTGACGAGGTGATGCCCATTTCTTCCGTGCACGGTCACGGTACGGGCGATCTGCTGGATGCCGTGTGCGCCCATCTGGACTTCAGCGAGACCGTGGTGGAGGAGGACCGTATCCCCGTTGCCATCATCGGCCGCCCTAACGTGGGCAAGTCCAGCCTGACCAACCGCATTCTGGGCGAGAACCGCATGATCGTGGCCAACGAGGCGGGCACCACCCGTGATGCCATCGACACCCCGGTGGACAACGCTTACGGCAAGTTCATCTTTACCGATACCGCCGGTCTGCGCAAGCGCAGCAACATCAGCGATGGCTTGGAGCGCTACATGGTGGTGCGTGCACTGGCTGCTGTGGAGCGCAGCCGCGTGGCGCTGATCCTTGTGGATGCCACTGTTGGCTTTACCGAGCAGGACAGCAAGGTGGCTGGCTACGCCCACGAGCAGGGCAAGGCCTGCATCATCGTGGTGAACAAGTGGGACGCTGTGGAAGGCAAGGAGACCAACACCATGGAGCTGCAGCGCCGGGGCTATGCCGAGTGCTTCAGCTTTATGGGCTATGCACCCATCATCTTCATCTCTGCCCAGACCGGCTACAACGTGAACAAGCTGATGCAGCTGATCCGGGATGTGGACGCCCAGAACGGTGCCCGCGTGCCCACCGGCGTGCTGAACGAGATGCTGGCCCGCGCTACTGCCCGGATGCAGCCCCCCAGCGACAAGGGCCGCCGCCTGAAGATCTACTACCTGACACAGGCTTCCACCCGTCCCCCCACGTTCGTGGCCTTCGTGAACGCAAAGCACCTGTTCCACTTCAGCTATCAGCGGTATCTCATCAACCAGATCCGCGAAAACTTTGGTCTGGAGCATACGCCCATCCGTCTGGTCGTGCGGGAGCGCGGCTCCGGCGAGGTGGGTGCCAAGGACGTATAACACGTCAGGGAGGCTCAGATGATGAAATCTGTTCTCATCGCTGCGGTGTCTGCTGTGCAGGCTTACCTGCTGGGCAGCATCGACACCGGTATCCTCGTCAGCAAGTTTTTGTACCACGATGACGTACGCAAGTACGGCAGCGGCGCTGCAGGCATGACCAATATGTTGCGCACCTTCGGTAAAAAGGCAGCGGCACTTACCGCCTTTGGTGATGTGCTCAAGGGTGTGTTGGCCGTGTGCATCGGCCGCTGGCTGTTCACCCTGATGCCGGAAAGCACCACGCTCTCGCCCTATCTTGCGGTGTACCTTGCCGCCATCTTTGCCATTATCGGCCATTTGAAGCCCCTGTATTTCGGCTTCAAGGGCGGCAAGGGCGTGCTGGTGGCCGGTGGAGCCATTCTGGCCATCCAGCCGGTGCTGCTGCCGTTTCTGGCCATTATCTTTCTGGTCTGCCTGATCCCCACCGGCATGGTGTCGCTGGGCAGTGTGACCATGGCGGCACTTTACCCGGTGCTCACCATCCTGTACGGGGTGTTCCGGGGCTATTCTGCCGCCGACCTTACCGTGTGCACCATCGGCTCGGTGATTATGGCCGCAATGGTCATTTATATGCACCGCTCAATATCCAGCGCATCCGCGAGGGAAAGGAGTACCGCTTTGGCCGTCACGGCAAAAAGTAACAGAAAATAGTAAACCACCCCGCAGCAGCCGTTCAACGGCCGCTGCGGGGTGGTTTTTGTATATGCTTATTCCTTTGTCTCGGTCTCTTCCTCAGGCTTTGCTTCGGAATGCCGCCGACGGAACCAGTCGGCGGGGATGCCGCTCTGGGCGGGGGTAAGATCCGGCGCAGGATGACCGTCCGGCAGGTGTGCGCCAAAGGCCGGGACAAAGAAGAACTTGCGCACAATGAAGATCAGCGCAATCGCGCCCACGCTGAGCAGGTTCTCCACGGCGGAATCGTGCCCCACCACCAGATGGCGGGCAATGGCGTACAGCAGCACCTCAAGGCTGCTGCCGGGGCTGTGCTTGGCCAGCATCTTGATGAACTCAATGCCGATCACAATGTCCAAGCTGCGCTCCAGAAAGGTGCGGATCTCTGCCTCGTTGCCATCGAACAGCAGGCCGGGCATCCAGCGGATCAGAGGCACAACGCTGAGCAGCAGACCGATCAGCACCAGCCCGGACAACAACACTTCCAGCAGACTGGAGGCCTGAATAATGCGGTTGCGCAGGGAGGTACGCCAGTGGCTTTCTACCGGGTGAGAGGGATGTTCCATAGTAAGACCTTCCTTTCAGCATTCTGCTGCATAAAGATCGACAAAATCCTGCCTTTATTGTAGCAGACGAGAGAAGGTCTGTCAATTTCAATCCACGATGGTGACGGTGGTCTGCGGGCCGACGGCCACATAGCCGGACTTTTTGATGCAGTCCTGCCCGGCGTCGGTGTCCAGCCAGTCGTACAGGCGGCGCTCCGGGCTGTCGGCGGCGGCATCCGGGTGGATGACGGCGTAAAAATCGTTGCACAGGGGGTAGCTGCCGTCGGCAAGAGTGTCGTTGCTGGGGGTCACACCGTCCACCGCCAGCAGCCGCAGCCCGGGCTTGGAATACATCTGGTCGATGTAGTAATACACGGAGAAACCGATGGCGTTGGCGCTGTTGTTGTAATCGGCAATGCTGTCCACCAGCTCGCCCATGGCGGCAGGGGCCAGCTCAGAGGGCGGGGTCATTAACTCTCCGCCCTGAATGAGCAGTTTTTTGAACAGGGTCTGGCTGCCGGAGTCCTCGCCGCGCTGAAAGGCAACGATGGCCTGATCCTTGCCGCCCACATCCTTCCAGTTGGTGATCTTTCCGGCATAGATATCCCGCAGCTGCTGCTGGCTAAGCGCCTGTACGGGGTTGTCCTCGTTGACGATGAACACCAGCGCGTCCACCCCGATGGGCTTCTGCTCCAGCTGCACATTGGCTTCCTGCAGCTCTTCTTTTACATAGTCCGGCGCTTCGTACACCACCAGCATCCGGGTGGTGGTGTCGTACAGGCCAAAGTTCTCCCATGCGTAGGCGGTGGTGCTCACGGTGATGCTGCTGCGGGCTTCCTCCAAGTCCATGCCGGTGGTATCGGCCAGCATCTGCGCCATCAGCGGGATGCAGGCAGTGCTGCCGTCCAGCGGGGGAAACTCATCCACGGTCAGGAACGGCTCCGGCTGCTGCACAGCCGAGGACGCTGCAGAGGACGCGGGCGGCTCTGCGGCAGAGAAAGCCGTGCTGCCGGAGGGCGCATCCGTGCCCTTGCAGGCGGTCAGCACCCCGGCGGCGGAGCAGGCAGCCAGCCCCAGCAGAAAGCTGCGGCGGGAAATTTTAGCGTTTTTCATAAGAAAGCCCTCCTGAATCAATAGCCATAACTCGGTTCATCGTCCGCAGTGGCAGACGAGAAAATACTCTGGCAGTACAGCCAGTTGCCGCTTGTGTCCATCCAGCCCACATAAAAGCCCCGCTGTGCCGCAAACACATGGTCGGGCAGGGCGTTCAGACTGTTGGAATAGTACCTGGTGCAGCTGGAAAGCCCCTGCAGCACCACCTTGCCGTCTGCGTCCAGCACATCGTATACGTTGCCGTAGGCGCTGCCCGCAGCGGCGCGGCTGCCGTAGAACATGGGTCTGCCGTCGGGGTCGGTGGTCAGGTAGTTGATGTAGCTGTACTTGCCCTGCAGGGCGGTCAGGTCGCTGACAAGCCCCTGCGGGCCGTACAGCCGGGTGGCGGTGGTCTCGTAGCGGTCGTTATCCTGCAATTTCAGCCAGACATAGCCACTGCCGCAGTTGCTCATCCGTACCCGCTGCTGGTGCTCCACCGGTTCTACGGTGGTGTCGGTCAGCAGCTTTCCGTTGTCCGTGCTGTACACCCGCAGACTGCCATCCAGCGCGTAGACGGCTACGGTGTTGTCGGTGGCGTTCACATCGTACAGCGGGGTCTTGGTGCCGGTCTCCAGATCATAGAGTTCGTAGCCGTGATCCTCGCCGCTGTGCCATGTTACCACATAGCCCGGGAAATACTGGCTGGGCTGTTCGTCAAAGGCGGCAATCAGTCCGCGGTCCTCGGTGGTCATGTCCCGCAGCTCGTACCGGCCATCGCCGGTGGAAAAGCTGGCAAGACCGCCCGGATAGACCTGCAAAAAGCCCGTGCACTGCTCGCCGGTCAGGACGTTGTACAAAATCCGGTCGGTGGTTTCTTCCCCGGTGGTAACATCCAGCACCACCCAGTCGCTCAGGGTGTCGCTGTCGTAGAAAAGGCGGTATGCCGAGGCGGCCTCGGCGCGGTAGACGGGGGTGCCGTCCTTTTCCTGCATCACCACCCAGCTGTTCTGCTGGTAGTCGGTATCCCAGTCGTAATCGTCCAGTCCCTCCGGGCGGGCGTAGCAGCTGAACACCAGCTTATCGCCGCATAGGGTGCAGCTGTATGCGCCCTCCGGCACCGACAGCGCTGCGCCGGTGGCAAGGTCGATGACCTGACAGGTGCCATAACCGGACTCCGGGACGTATCCACCATCGATCAGGCGGCTCTCCTGCAGCACCAGCAGGCCGTTTTGCAGAGTGGCGCTCTGCTCGCCCTCAAAGGACAGCACTTCGGTGCCAGTCTTATCGTACAGGGCGGTGCGGCGCCCGCCCCGGCCGGTGGGGTCAGACCAGCTGCGCAGCCAGTAGTCTGCGGTGCCGGTGGCACTGTCCTCCACCAGCGAGACGTTCTCACTGCGGGCAGACTGATGCAGCGGGGTGCTGCCGCACAGGATGGTGGTGCTGCTCCCCGCGCGGTCATAGCAGTACAATACCCGCAGACGGTCATCGTTCAGCACGGCGGGGTCGTACAGGGGCTTGCCGCTGTCGTCCGTGGGCACGGAAACGGCAGAGCTTGCAGCGCCCGGCACGCCGGTGGCGGGCGGCAGCAGGGCACAGCCGCAGCCCAAGGTAAGGGCAAGGGCTGCGCAGACCGCCCCGCAGCCGATACGCAAGACAACACGCTTCATAAAAACACTCCTTTGCAAATGCAGGGGCTTCATAAAACAGTATTTGCAAAAGCTCCCGCAATGGGGAAGATTTGGCGTGACTTCGGTCACGCCTTTTCTTTTGCTTCCAGTTCATCCAGAGGGATATACCCCAGCCCATCATACTTGATATGGATGTGCTGTACCCGCTTTCCGCTGGACTTATCCGGGGCATCCACATAGATGGCCGATACCAGTTCACGGAGAGCATAGTGCGTAAGTTCTTCAATATGAACGTACTTGTGCGCTTTCTGGATGACCTTTTCAATATTCTCGATTTGCTGTTCCTGTACTTCGATTTCCTGCCGGATAGAGAGAACTTCCTCTTCCAACTGCTTCTGCTCGGCATCATAGCTCTGGCTCATCATGTCAAAACGGTCATCGCTCAGCTTTCCGCTGGCGTTGTCCTCGTAGATTTTCATGAACAGCCGTTTGAGGTCTGCGATTCGCTTCTCATTCCGGGCAAGCTGCTTCTTCAGGACAGTCAGCTTTTCGGTGCTTTCCACCCGAAGCTGTTCCTCCATGACCTTGCGGAAGTAGTCCTCATGGCAAAGGATGTAGTCCGTCACCCGCTGGACATGATTCAGCACTTGGCCTTCCAGAACTTTTACCCGGATGAAGTGCCCTCTGCATTTACTTCTGTTCTTCTTGTGCAGAGCGCAGTCAAAGAAGTCTTGGTTAAAGTCCCTGTTATTGGATGAACCATACTGCATCTTGGAACCGCAGTCAGCACAATAGACCATGCCGGAAAAGATGCTGCTCTTGCCCGTTCGTGTCATGCGGTGACGCTGGCTGCGAATCTCTTGAACCTTTTCAAACACATCATCGTCAATAATGCGCTCGTGGGTATTCGGGAAGACAGCCTGATTCTCCACAGGATTCAGCCGTTGCTTCTTGTCCCAGATGGAGTTGGTGTAGGTCTTGAAGTTGACCGTGCAGCCTGTGTACTCCCGACGTTCCAGAATGCCCACAACGGTGCTATCCTTCCACGCATAGGGGTCTTCGGAGATAGCAGCCGCTGCTCTTCCGTGGCTCTGCTTGTAGGCACTCACGGTGAGCACCTTGTCCTCTTGCAGTTGCTTAGCGATTTGGGAAGGCCCACGGCCTTCCATGCACATGGAGAAGATGCGCTTCACGACCGCAGCCGCTTCTGGGTCAACAAGCCAATGCTTCGGGTTCTCCGGGTCTTTTACATAACCGTACGGCACATTGACCGTCAGCGGCACACCACGCTCTCCCTTGGCCTTCTGAACAGCCCGAATCTTGCGGCTGGTGTCACGGGCATAAAACTCGTTGAACCAGTTCTTAATGCCCGCAAAATCGTTGTTTACGCTGTTCGGGTCAATGGTGTCGTAGTTGTCGTTAATGGCAATGTAGCGAACGCCATACTGGGGAAAGGTGAAGTTGGTGTACAGACCCGTCAGGGCAGAGTTGCGCCCCAGTCGGGACAGGTCTTTCGTGATAACGATTCCTACACGCCCTGCTTCGATCTCGACCAACATACTCTGAAAGCCGGGACGGTCGTAGTTCGTGCCGGAATAGCCATCATCTACAAAGAACACCGGGTTCGGGAAGTGGTTCTTCTTGGCGTATTCCAGAAGGATAGTCTTCTGGTTCTCAATGGACAGGCTTTCGCCGAGCCGCTCGTCCTCCTGCGACAGTCGGCAGTAAAGTGCGGTGATTTTATTCGTTGCTCCAGACATTGTTGTGTCCTCCTTACTCTGTGGAGCAACTGTCAGTGCAGGATTGGTTACCGGGTCAAGTATAGCAGAATTGGGCGCAGTTGTCATTCGTCTGCACCCTCATCTTCAAATTTTTGCTGGGCGTTCTTGGCAACAATACGCTCCAGCTTCTTCAAAAAGGACTCCTTGCCCTCATAGCTGCCGGTCACGGTGTAGGTGGTATGTCCGACTTTCTCCGTGGTGGTCAGTTCAGGAATCCAGAACGCGGACAGGTTCTTGACATGGAGATTACCGTTCTCATCCACATAGGAGCCGTGCTTCTTCTGATCTTCGGTCAAGGACTGCCGCTTGAAATAGATTTCATTTTCGGAGATGCTCACGGTCTCACTGGTCTGCTCCTTCGGGGTATCGTCATACAGCTGAGCGAAAAATGCCAGTGCATCTTCGGGTGGGTCTTCCTCCATGAGCTGCTCGAAAACTCGCTGTTCCTCTGCCGAGAGGTTGTTCCATGCGGCTTCCAACTCCTGCTCGCTGGCTGCGTTGACAAAGGCTTCGATTTCTTTTTTCATGGTGCATCCTCCTTTGGCTGCGAAAAGCGGATTTTCAAAAAGTGCGGGTTTTCGTGAGAGCAAGAATCGTCCCGTGGCCACAAATTTTCAATTCTTGAAAATTCTTGCCCCCTTGGGACAGCTTCTTGTTGGGGCGTGCCTGCCCCAAACCCTGCTGGGTGATTTCATTCTTGGTGGTTGCTATATTGCTTATATGCCTTTTCAAATCCTGATTTGTTATATATGATAAATTTATAACATTCTCCGTCTTTCATGGAAATTGCTGCAACAGGAACGACCATCTGACTCCATGAAAGCTCCCTTATCTCGTTCATGGGCAATACAAGGTTGCGATACAGTGGACTGACTGTGAGCTTTTGAGTTGAATATGTAATGCTCTGTTCATCAATGTACAAACCACCGCCAATGATTCCATTACGGCATAAGCTACACACAAAAGTTTTTCCCATAATATTACCGCCTCCTATTAGTTGATGGTTGGTTAAGTTGAGTATATCATATTGATTTCCAGAAGAACACCCCTATATAGGAGATTTTAGCCGTTTTACTGCGTACGTGCGTACGAGAGATTGGTACGCACGTACGCAGCGATTTGCCCGAAGCGCACCCTATACAGCCGTTTCCCCCTCGGAGAGCCCACTACACTTTGCAGACCGCAGGGATGAAAGTGTCATAGTGGGTTATTACACTTCCGCAGAAGCGCCTTTTCCTCGCCGCAAACAGCCGGGGTGCACTTTTGTGGAGCTCTTCTGTGCGGCGAATCCACATCGCCCACAGGCGATGTGAGCAGGGATTCCAAAGAGGGCGCAGCACCCTTGGCACACGACTTTGGTACAAAGTCTAGTGTGTTACACCTTGATAGAGGTGTACAGAATCCCGATATGCAAAAAGCCCCATGCCCAACACCTTAACGGTGCGGACATGGGACTTGATGCTTCCTCGGCCTAGCCGGGTACTCGTAACCAATCCTGACAGGCAGTTGCCATGTCATTTCTCGAAAACTGTTTTACGAACACCCAGCTAAAACAGGGAGGAAAATTTTTCCGTTCACACAGAATACGAAACAGCCGCATTTTTCATTGCAGAGCTTGCAGAAAAATGCGGCTAAAAACGGTTACAATTGCATTACAGCTGTGCCGGGGCATGGGACGCTTCTGCCTTGTCCATCTGCTCCAGCTGCCGCAGAAAGGCCAGCAAAAAGGGCAGCGAGATGAAGCAGGTGAGCGCGTCCGCAATGGGCTGGCAGAGCTCCACACCCACAAGTCCCAGCACCCGGGGAAGTACAAGGATCAGCGGGATAAAGCACACGCCCTGTCGGCAGCAGGCCAGAAAGGTGGCACGCCCGGCCTTGCCAACGCTTTGGAAGGTCATGTTGGTCACTACGATCACCGGCTGTAAAAGGATGGCAAAGCACTGGTAGCGGAAGGCAGGCAGCGCCACGGCGGTGACCGCCGGGTCATCCCGGAACAGGCGAATCAGGTTTTCATCGTTCCACCAGCACACCGCGATCAGCACCACCAGCAGCGCAAAGGCGGCTTTCAGGGTAAAGACGGCGGCCTGCCGCACCCGGTGGTACTTGCGCGCGCCGTAGTTGAAGGACGCCACCGGCTGCAAGCCCTGTCCCACGCCGATGGCCACCGAGAGGATGAACATAAAAATGCGGGACACGATGCTCATGCCCGCCACGGCGGCATCGCCGTAGCTGCGGGCGGCAATGTTCAGCAGCATCCCGCCGATGCTGTTCAGCCCCTGACGGCCAAAGCTGGGCGCGCCGCCTGCAAGGATCTGCAAAAACTCGCGCGGCTCCCGGGTGACGGCAGAAAGCCGGAACTGGCTGACCGTTTTGCCCCGCAGGAACATATACAGCAGAATGCCAAAGCTGATGGTCTGGCTGAGGGCAGTGGCGATACCGGCACCGGCAGTGCCCAGCCCTAAAGCGAACATGAACAGCGGGTCCAGTGCAATGTTCAGCAGTCCGCCGGTGACCAGCCCGACCATGGCAAGGTTCGCCTTGCCCTCATACCGCAGGATGTTGTTCATCACCAGACTGGAGATCATCAGCGGTGCGGCAAGCAGGATGGGCCGGGCGTAGGCACAGGCATGGGGCAGAATGGTTTCGGTGCTGCCCAGCAGCATCATAAAGTCCGGCAGGGTGGCAAGGCCGACCACCGCCAGCACTACGCCAAAGGCCAGCGCCGTAAAAAAGCTGGTGGAAGCAAAGCGGGTGGCGGCGTGGGTATCCTGACTGCCCAAGCGGCGGCTGATGATGGTGCCGGAGCCGTGCCCTAGCATAAAGCCCAGCGCCTGAATGATGGCCATCAGGCTGGAAACGACGCCCACCGCGCCGGAAGCGCTGGTGGAGATGCGCCCTACAAAAAAGGTATCCGCCAGATTGTAGATGCTGGTGATCAGCATACTCAAAATCGTGGGCGCGGCAAGGCTGAGGATCAGCCGGGGGATAGGGGTCTCGGTCATTTTGTGATACTGCACCGCAGTGCGGTCCTGCTGGGTCATGGGCAAATATCCTCCTTCAAAAACGAGAAAGCCGCCCCTTCCAGAGCGGCAGATAGTCCTGATGAAAACAGTATAACGCAGTTGCGACAAAATGTCGAGAGGGAGTAAAAACGGCCTTTCTCCCCTGCGAAGGGGCGAAAAAGCAGGCGAAAACAGGATGGTTTCTATATAAAGTGCTAAAGAATTGTCGAATTGCTTGTGAAAAATCACGATATGTGGTATTCTTTATAAAAAGGAATTGGAAAAATCTGTGCATTTTATGATTGGGAGGGATTTGTACATGAAATCCGTAGCACAAACTGTGATCGAGGCCGACCGCTTTTATACCATTGCCGCTCACACCGGCAATGTCATTCAGGCAGTGGAGGGCAGCAAGGACGGCGGCACTGTCCGTCTGGGCAAGTATGACCACAAGCCCGAGCAGGAGTGGAGCTTTGTCCGCGAGGGCGATGGTGTGTACCGCATCCGCAACCGTGCCTCCGGCAAGCTGCTGGATCTGACCATGACCGGCACCGCCAATGGCACATGGCTGCACCTGTGGGAGGACGTGGGCGGCACGTCCCAGATGTGGAAGGTGGAGCACACCCCGGAGGGCACCGTGCGTCTGCGCTCTTCTTGGGCAGGCGGCAAGTGCGTGGACACCGTGGGCATCGGTGCCGAGGTGGGCGCTGTGCTGCAGATCTGGCAGGAAGTGCCCGGCGGTGGTGACCAGCTGTGGGTCATCTCTGAGGTAAAGGACCGCGTAAAGCGTGCCGCCAAGGTTGAACAAGCAGCGCCCGCTGTTGAGACGAAGGCCGCACCGGCCAAGGAAGCCGCTCCCGCCAAGAAGCCCGCAGCCCGCAAGCCCCGCACCGCCAAGAAGGTGGAGGAGAAGCCCGCTGCGTCCGCCGCAAAGGCCGCAGAGCCGGTCAAGGCAGAAAAGCCCGCTGCAAAGAAGGCTGCTAAGGCAAAGGCTGAGCCTGCTGCTCCCGCAGTAGAGGTGAAGGCAGCTCCCGCCGTGGCAACCAAGGTCGAGCCTGTTACTAAGGCTGAACCGGCTGCCAAGGCAGCGCCCGCAGCGGAAGCCAAGACTGCCCCTGCCGCCGCAAAGCCCAAGGCAAAGCGTGCACCCTGCAAAAAGACCGTAAAGAAGTAAGAAATCATAAAAAGCAAAAAATCGGACAGACCGCGGTCTGTCCGATTTTTGCTTTTTAAAATGGTTCGACTTTACGCGGCAGGAGAGGCGGCAGCATCATCGCTCTGGGCAGCGGTCTGCACGAACTGCACGATGCTCTCGATGGTTTTGCGCAGCTGCACAAGGCTTTCCACGTCAGAGTCCTGCATCCGGGAAGTAGGGGCGGTCACCACGGTCTGCGCAGCAGTTACCGTGCCGGTCAATTCCGCATGGATATGGTGGGCGGGCACGTCCAGCAGGATGTGCACCTTGGGGGACAGGGTCTTGAGCAGACCCTGCTTTTCGATGCCCAGAATCAGCTGCGGCGCATCCTCCCCGGCGGCGAGGTTCGGCAGCTGAAGGTAGAGGTAACCTTCTTTCGCGTTGGCGGGCTGCACGGTTTTGAGCTGTTTCAAGTCCAGCTGAAAGTCGTTCACCTGCTGCAAGCCGGTGGCGGCGGGGTCTACCCCAGCAGGGTGGCCAGCTGGTCTTGGGAAATGTAGCTGCCCAGCGACCAGCCCGGCAGCAGCAGGCTTGCCAGCGGATACTCGGCCACAACCGTGCTGCGCAGCTTGTTGTACAGCTGCCCGGCGTCGTACAGGGTCTCTTCCTCGCTGATGTACATCCGGGTCAGAGGGGCATCGTTGACGGTGCTGGTGCCCGTTGGGTACAGCGCCAGCTGCACCGCCCGGGGGGTGTACTGGCCGGTCAGACTGCCGGTGGTGCCGCCGAACTTGTCCAGCAGGGCGTAAAGAGCAGGGGGCTCGGCCTCGGTGGAGGTGATGGTGTAGTCCAGCGCAAAGCTGGCACCGCTCTGGAATGCCTTGACCCTGCGGCTGACGAAGCTGTACAGCACTGCCGCAGCCACCACGCACACCAGAACCAGACACAGCAGAACGATCAGCGCCGCCCGCAGACCGGTGCGCTTTTTGTGGGAAGATGCCATGGGAAACCTCTCCTTCCGGTAAAACGTATTTGCTTCAGCATAACGGAACTGCACGCAAATGTCAAGCGCCGCAAACTGCGGACAAAACAAAAAACCTGAAACATTTCTGTTTCAGGTTTCTGGCGGAAAGATGGGGATTCGAACCCCAGAACGCTTTTGACACGTTACACGATTTCCAGTCGTGCGCCTTAGACCAACTCAGCCATCTTTCCACATCTTCTGTTCTGCCTTTGGGCGGGTGCCCTTGGCGCTCCACTATAATACCTGAAAGCAGGCTTTTTGTCAAGGATTTTTTTGAAAAAAATCGGACTTTTTTAAAAATGACGAAAAAACGCGAGAAAGTATTCTACCGCATGGATGGAAAGCACAAAAAGCCCTTGACGCACCTTTAAAATAGGTCTATATTGAGGGCAAAGAGCACTGCGGTGGGTCATTTTGTGCCGCAGCGGCGGGAAATATAAGGAGGATGCTTTTATGACTTATCCTGAAGTACTTGCCAATGCCCGTACCTGCATTGGTCAATACTGCAAGGCCTGCCCGGTGTGCAACGGCGTGGCCTGTAAAAACCAGATCCCCGGCCCGGGTGCCAAGGGCGTGGGCGATACCGCTATCCGCAATTATAATAAGTGGGCCGATATCCGGGTAAACATGGACACCCTGTGCCCCGGCGGTGCACCGGACACCACGCTGGAGCTGTTCGGCAAAAGCTTCCGCTATCCCTTCTTTGCGGGCCCTGTGGGTGCAGTGAACCTGCACTATTCCGATACCTACACCGATATGACCTATAACGATGTACTGGTGCGCGCCTGTGCCGAAAACGGTATTGCTGCCTTTACTGGTGACGGCACCAACCCCACCGTGATGGAGATGGCTACCCGCGCCATCGGCGCTGCGGGCGGCTGTGGCGTGCCCACCATCAAGCCGTGGAACATCGACACCATCCGCGAGAAAATGGCACAGGCCAAGGCCAGCGGCTGCTTTGCCGTGGCCATGGATGTGGACGCAGCGGGTCTGCCTTTCCTGAAGAACATGACCCCGCCCGCCGGCAGCAAGAGCGTGGAGGAACTGGCCGAGATTGTGCAGCTGGCCGAGCGTCCCTTCATCGTCAAGGGCGTGATGACCGTTAAGGGCGCACTGAAGGCAAAGCAGGCCGGTGCCGCCGCCATCGTGGTGTCCAACCACGGCGGCCGCGTGCTGGATCAGTGCCCTGCCACCGCCGAGGTGCTGCCGGAGATCGCCGCAGCCCTCAAGGGCACCGGCGTGAAGGTGCTGGTGGACGGCGGCATCCGCACCGGTGTGGATGTGTTCAAGGCACTGGCACTGGGCGCAGACGGCGTTTTGATCTGCCGCCCCTTCGTGACCGCAGTTTACGGCGGCGGCGCAGAGGGCGTGAAGTGCTACATCGATAAGCTGGCCGGGGAGCTGGCCGACACCATGCAGATGTGCGGTGCCCATACGCTGGCCGAGATCACCCCGGATATGGTGCGGGTCTGAGCGTTCTATTATAAGTAACAAAAAGGAGATGCCCGGCAGGACATCTCCTTTTTGTTACTTCAAAGTGCCGTCCAGCACCTGCTGGTAATACCAGGGCTTCGGGGCGTGGAAGGTCTTGCCGCTGAGGAAGGCAAAATCCGGCTGGGTGAAGCGAGGCATGGTCAGCTCCCATGCACACAGGGCCTGATACTTGAGCTTCAGCTCGCGGTTGGCGCTGTTGTTGCCGTACTTGCTGTCGCCCAGGATGGGGCAGCCGATGCTGGCCATGTGGGCGCGGATCTGGTGGGTGCGGCCGGTGATGAGCTGCACCTTCAGCAGGGCCAGACGGCCGGAGACGGCGATGGTCTCGTACCGGGTCTCCACTTCCTTGGCACCGGGCTGCTTGTCCTCCACGATCTTCACGATGCCGCGGTCGGCGTCCTTGAGCAGATAGCCGCCCAGGGTGGCGTCCGGCGGCATGGGACGGCCGAAGGTGACGCAGAGGTAGGTCTTTTGCACGTCACGGTTCTTGATGGCTGCCAGAAATAGCTCTTCGGCCTCCGGGGTCTTGGCGACGATGACCAGACCACTGGTTCCGGTGTCCAGCCGATGGCACAGCGCCGGGGTGTACAGGTCGTTCTCCTTGTACTCGCCCTGCTTGTTCAGGTACAGCAGCGCACGGTTCAGCAGGGTGTCGTCCTCCGGGCCGTCCACCGCAACGCCGGCAGGCTTGTTCACGATCAAGATCTGCGGGCAGTCATACACCACCTGCGCCGGGGTGCGGGCGTTCTTCCACGCGGGGCCTTCCACCCGGCGGTCGGCGTCCAGAACGTCATCCAGAATGAACAGCTTGATCTCGTCGCCTGCCATCACGCGGGTGGAAAGCGGCTGTTTTTTGCCGTTCAGCTTGATCTTGTTCTCCCGCAGCGCCTTGTTCAGACGGCCGGGGGTCAGGGCGGGGTACTGTTGGGTCAGATAATTGTCCAGCCGGGTGGGGGCAAGACATTTTACTTTTAAAATTTTCACGGGAAATTCCTCTCTATCTTAAAATCAGTTGCAATAGAATGGGTTCTTGATTCGTTTTTATTGTAGCGGAACGGAAACGTTCCGTCAAGCAAGAGAAAGAAGGTTTTCGTATGAGATGGAACCATAAAATAGTGACACTTACTGTGCTTTTGGCTATTGGAATAACAATGGTGGGCTGTGGGGCGTCCAGTTCCACGGCTGGAAGCACAGCGGCTTCCACGGCAAGCACGACATCTTCGGAGGCGCAAAAAACGGAAGTACACCCAATGCAAGGTGTTTTACTGAGTGACCCACTTTCGGATGGCACTTATCACATCAGCTTTGAAAGCGATAAAGTATGGGTCGGTGAACGCAAGAATACCATCAACGATGCCATTGTTTACGACTATGACCGGTACACAGCCCAGGAAATCGAAGCTTTGAGCGAGGGAGATACCATTGTAACGCATCTAAACGGGACAGAGGAAACTACAGCCCTAACCGTGGAGAGCATTGAGCGGGAAAACAACTATGTGACCATCAACGGTGGAATAGAAGAAGGCGGCATCGACTTATGCAAAGAGGAGGACCACTACCGGACTCTGACATGGGATGATTTTCCCGCTTATTATGAAGTTGGAGTGGTTAAGCAACTTGTTATGGCAGACGATATCGAACTATCGGACGGTGCAGCAGACTTTGAAGCCGACCCAGTGATCGTAAAGGGAGATCGGACGGTTTGTGATGCAATGAGCAATGAAGAAGATGCTTATGGGTGGAATGCAGGAAACACGACCGTGACCATCCAAAACGGCGAGATAACCCGTGTAGACCGCATCTGGGTGCCGTAAATTTTGCTCAAAACCGTTGACAAACGTTTTGCGTATGCTATAATTTAGCTGTACGCGAAGGGACGCTATGTCTGCTTTGCGGAATGTAAAATTATGACAGATGGCAATGATGGGGTCAGAAATGCACACACCACCGTCCAGAGAGAGCGCCCACGGCTGTAAGGCGCTCCGGTCGGGATCATTTCGCGCCACCCCGGAGCTTCCGGCGAATGTAAACCGGACGCTGCGCAGCGTTAATGCGCCGAAAGCGGCAAGGGACACGTTATCCTTTGCAATTTGGGTGGTACCACGGAGTTTGATGCATAAGCAGCCTTCGTCCCTTTTGGGATGAGGGCTGTTTTTTGTTTTTTCACCGTGCCGCCCCTCTGCCATAACAGCATAAAAAACGGCGCCTGAGCGCCAAAGACAATTGAGGAGAGAAAGATCTATGCAATGGACCGGTTTGAATGAACTGCGCGAAAAGTACCTGAGCTTCTTTGAAAGCAAGGGTCATCTGCGTCTGGACAGCTTCCCCTGGTACCCAAGAACGACCCCAGCCTGCTGCTGATCAACAGCGGCATGGCTCCTATGAAGAAGTGGTTTCTGGCACAGGAGGAGCCGCCCCGCCACCGCGTGACCACCTGCCAGAAGTGCATCCGCACCCCGGATATCGAGCGCGTGGGCATCACTGCCCGCCACGGCACCTTCTTTGAGATGCTGGGCAACTTCTCCTTCCAGGATTACTTCAAGGACGAGGTCATCCCTTGGGCATGGGAGTTCCTGACCAGCGATGAGTGGATGGCTATCCCCAAGGACCGTCTGCACATCTCTGTGTATGAGGAGGACGACGAGGCCTACGATATCTGGACCAAGAAGGTTGGCATTGCCCCGGACCACATGGTGCGTCTGGGCAAGGAGGACAACTTCTGGGAGCACGGCTCCGGCCCGTGCGGCCCCTGCTCCGAGATCTACTTTGACCGCGGCCCCGAGTACGGCTGCGGCAAGCCGACCTGCGGCGTGGGCTGCGACTGCGACCGCTATATGGAGATCTGGAACCTCGTGTTCAGCCAGTTCGACGCTGACGGCAAGGGCCACTACGAGCGTCTGGCACGCCCCAACATTGATACCGGCATGGGCTTGGAGCGTCTGGCCTGCGTGATGCAGAACGTGGGCAACCTGTTCGAGGTGGATACCGTGCAGAGCGTGCTGCATCATGTGGAGCACATTGCAGGCAAGACCTACAAGCAGGACCCCAAGACCGATATCTCCATCCGCGTCATCACCGACCATATCCGCAGCTGCACCTTTATGGTGTCTGACGGCATCCTGCCCTCCAACGAGGGCCGCGGCTATGTGCTGCGCCGTCTGCTGCGCCGCGCTGCCCGCCACGGCCGGATGCTGGGCATCGACCACCCCTTCCTCGTGGATCTGGTGGAGACTGTCATCCAGTCCAGCGAGTCCGCTTACCCCGAGCTGCGCGAGCATGACGCCTATATCAAGAAGGTCATCGGCACCGAGGAAGCAAACTTTGCCCGCACTATCGATGCCGGCATGAACATCCTGAACAACATGATCGACCGTCTGGAGAAGGCACACCAGAAGCTGCTGAGCGGCATGGACGCCTTCAAGCTGAACGATACCTTCGGCTTCCCGCTGGATCTGACCAAAGAGATCGCCGCCGAGCAGGGTCTGGAGATCGACGAGGACGGCTTCCACGCAGAGATGAAGAAGCAGAAGGAGCGCGCCCGCGCTGAGCGTCTGAAGAAGAACATCTCCGGCTGGAGCGAGGATCTGTTCGGCGCACTGGAGGCCGAGCCCACCGTCTTTACCGGTTACGACACCCTGACCGACAAGGGCACTGTTGTGGCGCTGAGCGATGAAGAGACCCTGACCGATGCCATTGCCACCGACGAGGAGGCAAAGGACGGCGTGCTGGTGGTGCTGGATAAGACCCCCTTCTACGCAGAAATGGGCGGTCAGGCTGCCGACCACGGCGTACTGAATGGTGCCGAGTGCAGCCTGCGCGTGCTGGACGTGAAAAAGACCCCCAAGGGCTACTACGTCCACACCTGCGTGCTGGAAAGCGGCATTGTGAAGGTGGGCGATGTGCTGACCGCACAGGTGGACAAGGGCTACCGCATGGCCATTGCCCGCAACCACACCGCTACCCACCTGCTGCAGGCTGCCCTGCGTGAGGTGCTGGGCGACCATGTGCATCAGGCTGGTTCCTATCAGGATGCCTCCATCACTCACTTCGACTTCACCCACTTCAGCGCCGTGACCCCCGAGGAACTGGCACGGGTGCAGAAGATCGTTAACGATAAGATCTTTGACTCCATGAATGTCACCGTGCAGGAGATGCCGGTGGAGGAAGCCAAGAAGCTGGGCGCAATGGCTCTGTTTGGCGAAAAGTACGGCAAGGTGGTCCGCGTGGTGGATATCGAGGGCTGGTCTACCGAGTTCTGCGGCGGCACCCACGTCAAGAACACCGCCCAGATCGGCGGCTTCAAGATCGTCAGCGAGTCCTCTGTGGCTGCCGGCATCCGCCGTATCGAGGCCGTCACCGGCCGCAACCTGCTGATCCGTGCAAACCTGCAGGAGGCTATGCTGCATGATGTGGCCAACACCCTGAAGGCCAACAACGTGGCGGCTCTGCCCGCCCGCGCCGAGGCTGTGATGGCTGAGAACAAGGCCATGAGCAAGGAGCTGGAAGAGCTCAAGGCAAAGATCGCCGCCTCCAAGGTGGACAGCCTGTTCAACAACGCTGAGGATGCCGACGGCGTGAAGATCGCCTCTGCATACTTTACCGGTACCACTGGCGACACCCTCCGTGGGATGTGCGACAGCATCCGTGACAAGGCCGTGAACCCTGTGGTGGCTGTGCTGGTAGGCAAGGCCGAGGATAAGATCACCATGGCTGTCACCGTGAATAAGCTGGCACAGGAAAAGGGCCTGAAGGCCGGTGTGCTGGTCAAGGAGTTGTCTGCTATTGCCGGCGGCAAGGGCGGCGGCAAGCCGGACTTTGCAATGGCCGGTCTGAAGGACGAGACCAAGATCGACGAGGCACTGGCTTCTGTGAGCGCCATCGTCAAGAAGGCTCTGGGCTAAAAAGATCCATGTCCCCGCCCGGTGCCGGATGCGCGCCGGGTGGCGGGCTTTTGTAGAAGCAGGAAGGAGTGTTCCCCCATGGAAGATTGTCTGTTTTGCATGATCGCAGAGGGTAAGATCCCCTCTAAAAAGCTGTACGAGGATGACCAGGTAGTGGCATTCTACGACATCAACCCGCAGGCAAAGGTGCATTTCCTTGTGGTTCCCCGCAAGCACATCTCCTCTGCCGCTGCGCTGACCGAGGAGGATGGTGCTCTGTTGGGCCATATCTTCACCGTCATCGCAAAGCTGGCCAAGGAGCAGGGACTGGAAAACGGTTACCGCATCATCTCCAACGTGGGCGAGGACGCAGGCCAGACCGTGAAGCATCTGCATTTCCATGTTCTGGGCGGCGAAAAACTGCCTGTCTGATTCCAATACGAAAGGGAGATTTTGATTATGGCTGAAACTTATACCCTGCACGTCGCAGGCCTGACCCGTGAGCTGACCATCTGCAAGGTGAACGACCACATGGACATTGCCGCATTTATCATGCTGGGTGATGCCGAGCTGACCGTGGCCGCTGCTGCGGAGCTGCTGAAGAAGTGCCCGGATTTTGATATCCTGCTCACCGCCGAGGCCAAGGGTATCCCGCTGGCACACGAGATGAGCCGCCAGAGCGGCAAGCCCTATATCTGTGCCCGCAAGGGTGTCAAGCTGTATATGCCGGACCCCGTGGTGGTGGAGGACCAGTCCATTACCACTGCTGGTAAGCAGAAGCTGGTCATCGACCGCAAGGAGCTGGAAAAGATGAACGGCAAGCGTGTGCTGGTGGTGGACGATGTCATCTCCACCGGCGGCTCCCTGAAGGCACTGGACGATCTGGCAGAAAAGACCCAGTGCACCATCGTGGGTCAGGCCGCTGTTCTGGCCGAGGGCGATGCTTCTGAGCGCAAGGATATCATCTTCCTTGAGCCGCTGCCCCTGTTCTTCCACTAAGCCGGGATGCGCCGCCCGCTCTGCGCTTTCTGCGCCGGAATGATGGGCCTTAGTTTCCTATGGACTTTTTTGCCGCAAACGGAGCTTTTTATGCCGTTTGCGGCATTTTTTGTTGCCTTTTTTGCTGCTGCTTTGCATCCCGCGCCGCAGCCGCAAGCTGGCGGTCTGCCTGCTGTTGGGTGCACTGGCAGGGCTTTGTGCGGTGTACACTACAAACGCCCGGCTGGAGCGTACCCGGGCAAACTACGCCGGGCGCACCGTGCTGCTGACTGCTGAGGTGGAGCGCGCGGACAGTAACTATTTTTCAGACACAGTGGACGCGACCCTGTGGGTAGAAAGCGTGAACGGCAGCCCGGCGGGGTTCCGCATAGCCTGTGCGGAGCTGCCCGCCTGCGCGGCAGGGCAGCGGGTGCAGGGCTGGTTCGCGCTGCAACAACCGGACATGGAAGAACAGACGGCGCAGTACGCAGACGGCATCGCCTTGCAGGCAGAGTCCTTGGCCGAAAAGCCGCAGTTCACCGTGCTGGGCGAGAGTGGCAGCTTCCGCGCCCGCACCCACCGCTTGCAGCAAAAACTGAGCGAGAGCCTGCGCCGGGAGATGCACCGGGACACCGGCGGCGTGCTGGCGGCTATGACGGTGGGCGACCGCAGCGGGCTTTCGGCGCAGCTGCGCAGTGCCTACCGGGGCGCAGGGCTTTCCCATGTGCTGGTGGTCAGCGGCATGCATGTTTCCATTCTGTGCGGGGATATCCTGAGCGTTTTGCTGCCCTATCGCTGGGAGCAGAGCTACCGCCGCCGCAGACGGCGCACGGTCTGGAAAAGCCTGCTGGCGCTGGTGCTGATGGGCGTGACCGGCTTTACGCCCTCGGTGCGCCGCGCTGCCGTGGCGGTGTGGGTCAGCGCCTTGGGTGTGTGGGTATGGGGCCCGGCGGATACTCTCACCTCGCTGGCGGCGGCAGGCATCCTGATGACCGCCGTCAACAGCTATGCGGTGTGGGATATCGGCTTTGAACTTTCCTTTGCGGCAGTGGTGGGCACGGTGGCGGGTGGTGCCTGCATCCGCCGGATGCGGGATGCCCACGACAGACGCTTTTGGATCAAAGCCGGGGAGAATCTGCAAAAGCCGGTCAGGCACCCGTGGTTTAATAGGCTGCCGGAGCGTTTGCAGGGTCTTGCAGAGAGCGCCTGCATTGCCGCCTGCGCCTCGGCGGCTACCTTCCCGGTGCTGGTGCTGCGGGGCCTGAGCGTCAGCGTGTGGGCGATGGTCTCCAGCATTGCGGTGCTGTGGATGGTGCAGCCGCTGCTTTTGCTGGGGCTGGCAGTGGCTTTTGCGGGGCTGGTGCCGTGGCTGGCACCGGTGCACGGGGCGCTCTCCCGGGCGGCAGACCTGCTCACCGGCCTATTGAACGGCTGGGCGGTCTGGCTCTGCACAAAGCCCGGGGCGTCCATCTACTTTGATACCGCCTACGCGGCGCTGGTCTGTCTGCTGCTGTGCGGGCTTGGGGTGCTGGCTTTCCGTTGGCGGGTGCGTCTGCGGGTGGCTCTGCCGGGCATCCTGCTGGCAGCGGCGGTGGGCATCGGGCTGGGGAATGCCCTCAGCCGGGACGTGGTGCACATTGACCTTGTGGGCAGTGCACAGGCACCTGCGGTAGTGGTTACCCAGAACGACCGGGCAGTGGTGCTGTTCCGGGGCGGCAGCGCCGCCCAGCGTGCGGTGGAAAACCAGCTGGCGCGGCGGGGCGTGCGCACCGTGGAACTGGTGACAGACCTGCGCATGAATGCAAAAACCGCCTGCACCCTGCCCGCACAGCAGGGCATCCGGGCAGAGCGTCTGCCGGTGAACACAGCACGCAAACTGCGCTGCACCCCGGCGGCGGTGGAGCTGCTGCGCACCCGGGAAGGGTGTCTGGTACGGCTGAGCATCGGCAACCGGCAGTTTGTAACTTTAAGCGGCAGGGCAGAGCTGGCGCAGCCGCTGCAAACGGAGTGGCTGATCGCTACGCCGAAAAAGCCGGAGACTGTACAGTACCAAAAACTGCTGGCGCTGCGCCGTTACAGCTGGATGGCACCGGAAACGCAGTACACCGCCTCCCTCAACCTGCGCCGCACCGGTGGCGAAAGGCTAGGGTAGCGCTTTGCAATCCGGGCCGAGTGTGGTACAATACAAGGAGCAATTTATAACAGGAAAGGGGCATTTGCATGGCCACGGAAGCAAAACTCCGGCAGCTGGCCGACAAGGGCTGCCCGGTCTACTATTTTTATTCCAGCGAGCGGTATCTGGTGCGGCAGGCAGTGGCGGCGGCGGTGCGGGTGCTGTCGGCAGACAGCGACGAGGACGCCACTATACTGGACGGCGCTGCCCCGGAGCTGGAGCAGCTCATCATGGCAGCGGGCACCATCTCCTTTTTCGGTACCCGGCGCGTGGTGGTGCTGCCGGAAATAGACCCCGCTGCCTACGGCAGCAAGGACTTGGACGAACTGTGCAGCACCCTTTCCAGCTTGGAAAACGCCGTGGCAGTGCTGGGCAGTGTGTTCCCGCTGGAGCGCAGCAAACTCAAGCTGGGCAAGCAGGCGCAAAAGCTGCAAGCCCAGTGCAAGGCCATTGGCTACACGGAAGAACTGGCAAAGCCCCGCCCCTTTGAACTGAAAAATTTGATGATGGAGCGCGCAAAGGCGCAGGGCACAGCCCTGCCGGACGGCGCCGCCACTGCATTGCTGGAGCGCTGCGGCGAGGACCCCTTTCTGCTGGAAAACGAAGTGGACAAGCTCTGTGCCCTGTCCGGCTACCAGACCGTGAGCGCCTCCATGGTGGCAGAGATGGGCACGGTGAGCCTTGATGCAGACGTGTTCGAGATGATCCGCATGATCACCGCCAAAAACGCCACCGGAGCCTGCAAAAAGCTGCAGACCCTGCTGCGGCTGCAGCAGGAGCCCATTGCCATTACAGCCGCCATGATCGGCAGCTATGTGGATCTGTACCGGGTAAAGCTTGGGGCGGCAAAGCGGAAAAATTACAGTGCGGTGCACAAGGATTTTGGCTATAAGGGCAGCGACTACCGGCTGAAGCGCTCGGCAGAGACTGCCGCCCACTACACTCTGCCCCAGCTGGAAGCCTGCTTGCAGGTGCTGCTGGAGCTGGATCAGAGCCTGAAAAGCCAGCCTGTGGCGGCGCAGACACTGCTGGAAACAGCACTGTGCCGTCTGGCGCTGGCGGGGAGCGGAAGATGATGCAAAACGAGATGATCCATACCGACCGGGTGCTGATCGTGGAGGGCAAATACGACGCCGTCCGTCTGGCGCACCTGACCGATGCCATGATCCTGCTGACGGATGGTTTTGGCATTTATAAAGACAAACAGCGCCAGCAGCTGTTCCGGGCGCTGGCGCAGAAAAACGGCCTGATCTTACTCACGGATTCGGACGCGGCAGGCTTCCGCATCCGCAATTACATCACCAATATGGTGGGCGCAGAGAACGTGGTGCAGGCCTATGTGCCCGCCATCCACGGCAAGGAAAAACGCAAGGCGCAGCCCGGCAAGGAGGGCTTGCTGGGGGTAGAGGGCGTGGACGATGCCCTTGTGCGGCAGGCTCTGCTGGACGCCTTGGGTGCGGAAGCCGGTGCCGCGCCGGTGCGCCCGGCAGGGCGGCAGATCACCTACACCGATCTGTACGAGTGGGGGCTTTCCGGCAAGCCCGGCAGCGCCGAGCGCAAGGCCAGACTCTTGAACGCGCTGGGCCTGCCGCCGCGCCTTTCCAAAAAGGAACTGGTGGAGGCCTTTAACCGCCTATATACTTTTGAACAACTGGACGAGTTGCAGTTGAAAATTTTACAGGAGTAAAAACCTAGCCGTTTTTACCCCACGCCTGCCGCAGCAGTTCCAGCGCGTGGGTCTCCAGCCGGGAAACGTAGCTGCGGCTGATGCCCAGCAGCCCGGCGGTCTCCAGCTGGGTCAGGGGCGGCTGCCCGGCCAGCCCGTACCGCAGCAGTAAGATCTGCCGCTCCCGGGCAGGCAGCGTGTCCAGCAGCTGCCGCAGCCGCCGGACATCCTCCTGCCGCTCACAGCTGTCCTCCATGCAAAAGCCGTCCTGTATCACGTCTGCTAAGGTCAGCGCCGAGTCCCCGTCTGCCTCCAAGGTTTCCTGTAAGGAGACGGTCTGCCCGCTCTTGCGCTCCCGCCGGAACTGCATCCGGATCTCGTTTGCTATCCTCACCCGAGCGAACGCCGGATGGAGAATCGGAACCATCTCCACCGCCCTCGGGGGTCATTCTCGTCCTCTTCCGGGTCTACCGGGAAGGTGGTCCAGTCGATTTCGTCCTCCGGTGAACCGAAGAGCACAACATGCGCCACCTTGCCGTCCCACACCACCTTGCGCACCACGGTGCGGATGGCAGCGCGCTTCTGCGTCACGGTCATGTCGTCGATGTTGTCGTGGAACACGGTCAGCAGTTGACGCATCAGGTCAAATTCCATCCCTGCCAGAACCCCTTCGTCCGTAAGGCTTTCCAGCTCCCGGATGCGGGAGCTCAGGGCGGCATCCTGCCCGTTCAGCTCCTCAATGCGCTTTTTCAGGTGGATTGCGGCAGTGCTGTCTCCAAAATCGGCAAGGGAGTCGATGAGGGCAGTGATCTTCCGCTGCGTCTCGGCCTGCTCCTTGCGCAGGGTGGAAAGCTTGGTCTCACACTCAGAGCGGTTGCCCGCGTGGGCGGACTTTGCCTTTTCCAGCTGCTTCATAAAGTCGCTGGAATGGTCGGCAAGGTGTTTGACCTGTTCGCAGATGGCAGCATCCAGCAAATTGCCGTTGGCATTCCGGCACGCTGCATAAGCTCTCCGGCTGCGCTCCTTCAGCTTGCACATATAGGGAAAGACCACCTGCCCGTCGGCAGTTTTGCGCCCGGTGACCTTCGGGTACATCCGGCTGCCGCAGGAGCACCACAGCAGGCCGGTGAGCAGCGCCTCGTTGCCGCGGGACTCGTGGTAGGACTTGGATTTGTTCCGCTCCAGCGACTCCTGCACCCGAATCCACCGGTTCGAGGAGATGATGCCGGGGTGCTCACCCACCGAAACGATCCACTCGCTGATGGGATTGTAGACGGTGGCACGGCCTTTTTCCTGGTCGCTGCGGTTGTAGGCCAGCACGCCGCGCACACCGTCGAAATCGGACTCCGGGGCGAACAGCTCTGCCTCATTGTCCACAAAATACTGATAGGCGTCCTTGTCTGCAATCAGGTAGACAGGGTTCTGCAAAATCGACTTGATGGAAAACCGGGTGAACGAACGCCCGGTTTTTGTTTTTGATGCCCTGCCGCAGCAGCTCGGTCTCGGTCATGGTCAGAGAATCGTACTGCTCGTAGAGGTCGAAGATTTTGTAGATGATCTCTGCTTCGTCCGGCAGCAGCTTGAGCTTGCAGGCCTTTTTGGTCTTGCCGTCCACCGTGATGCTCTTGACGCTCTCGGAAGCATAGCCCGTGGGGGTCGTGCCGCCCAGCCAGCGCCCGGTCTTTGCCAGCTCGTGCATGTTGTCCCGGATGCGCTCCGCGATGGTCTCACGTTCCAGCTGACTGAACACGGATGCGATGTACATCATCGCGCGGCCCATGGGGCTGGACGTGTCAAACTTTCACGGATGGACACAAAGTCGATGCCCAGCCGTCCCAGCTCTTCAATCAGGCTGGAAAAGTCGCTGATGTTGCGGCTGATGCGGTCCAGACGGTAGACCACAATGGCCTTGAATTTCCGGTCCTTGGCCGCAGTCATCATCTTTTTGAAGTCCGGGCGGTTCAGGTTGCCGCCGGAAAAGCCCTCGTCCTCAAAAACGACAGCTTGCTGTGCAGCGGCATCGCCATAGTGGGTGCGGATATATTCGCGGCAGAGGTCGATCTGATTTCCGATGCTCTCGCCCTTGCCGGTGTAGCGGGACTTGCGGGAATAAATTGCAATGGTGTCGGCAGTTCTGGCCATGAGATACTCCTTTCCTGTTGTCTGGTGGCCGTAGATGCGGCTATTGTAGCATGACAAGCCATCTTTGTAAAGAAAAATAACGATAGTCATACATATTTCATCACAAACAGAACGGAGGTGTCAAGGATGTAAACGGTCAAAAAAGGGGGGAAAAACAGAATGTTTGACTATTTCTATGGGCAATCCGGGGAGATGTTCTCCTATTTCCGGGTGCCTAAAATTTTATTCCGGGACATACGCTTCAAAGACTTGTCCACCGATGCAAAGACTCTGTACGGCATCCTGCTGGACCGCATGAGCCTGTCCGTGAAAAATGGCTGGTTAGACGGGCAGGGGAGAGTGTATATCATTTTTCCGGTACAGGAAGTCATGGAGGCGCTGGGCTGTGCCGACAACAAGGCAACGAAGCTCTTCCGTGAGCTGGAAAACGCCGGACTTGTTGAACGGAAACGCCGGGGCTTGGGAAAGCCGAACCTCATCTACGTCAAAAACTTTGCAGACCCACGATACCGTAATCGTGATAAGAACGATTCTGGTACCGCTGATTCCGGGGAACAGGATGCGGCAAAACAACGAAGAAATAAGACTGAGTGGAATAATACTGAAATGAGTGAGACTGACCCTTTCCTTTCCGGGGAAGGGGGCAGTGCGGATGAGCGCACCCAACTGGAAGAATATTTTTCGCAGTCTTTGGAGGTAGAACTTCTGCTCCGGCTCTGCCCGGACGAGGAGGACACCATTTATCAAATCGTAGATTTGCTGATGGACACCTGTTCCACCAAACGCAAGATATTGCGGATCGCCGGAGATGACAAGCCCGCCGAGGTAGTACGCAGTCGGTTTATGAAGCTGAACGCCGACCACATCAAATTTGTGCTGAATTCGCTGGCAGAAAATACCGCTCCGGTGCGGAACATGAAGCAGTATCTGCTGGCGATGCTCTACAATGCGCCCACCACCATGAACCTCTACTATCAGAACAAAACGAACCACGACTTAGCGAATCGGAGGTGATGAAAATTTCAAAGAAAGCAACCACGATAGCCATCGTCAACCAGAAAGGCGGCACCGGCAAGACCACCACCTGTGAGAATCTGGGCATTGGGCTGGCGATGGAGGGCAAAAAAGTCCTGTTGGTGGACGCTGACCCACAAGGCAGCCTGACCATTAGCATGGGCTGGCAGCAACCCGATGAACTGCCCACCACCCTTTCCACCCTGATGGCAAAAGCTATGAACGACCAGCCCATCCAGCCCGGTGAGGGCATCCTGCACCATGCGGAGAGCGTTGACCTGATTCCCGCCAACATCGAACTGGCAGGGCTGGAAGTGTCTCTCGTCAACTGCATGAACCGGGAAAAGATGCTGAAGCAGGTGCTGGAGGGGGCAAAGCGCGAGTACGATTTCATTCTGCTGGACTGCACCCCTTCCCTTGGGATGCTGACCGTCAATGCCTTGGCAGCAGCAGACACCACCCTGATTCCGGTGCAGGCGCAGTACCTGTCTGCAAAGGGTCTGGAACAGCTTTTGCAAACCGTGCAGAAAGTCCGGCGGCAGATCAACCCGAAGCTGAAAATTGAGGGTATTCTGCTGACCATGACCGACAGCCGCACCAACTACGGGCAGCAGATCGACAATTTGATTCGAGGTGCCTACGGCAGCAAGATCAAGGTGTTTGACCAGACTATTCCCCGGTCTGTCCGTGCTGCGGAGATCAGTGCCGTGGGCAAGAGCATTTTCCAGCACGACCCCAAAGGCAAGGTGGCAGAAGCCTATAAATCTCTGACCGAGGAGGTGATGGCGAATGCCGAAAGGCGGCTTAAACGTAGCTCTGAAAGGGCTAGATGACCTGTTTTCCACCGAGGAAAACCGACAGGAGGAACAGCGGGAACAGGTGCAGCAGATTCCCATTGGAGAGCTGTTTCCTTTCAAAAACCACCCCTTTAAGGTTTTGGACGATGAATCCATGCAGCGCACCGTAGAGAGCGTAGAACAGTACGGCGTGCTTTCTCCGCTGATTGTCCGTCCCCGCCCGGAAGGTGGCTACGAGATTATCTCCGGGCACCGCCGTCAGCACGCTGCAAAGATGGCCGGACTGGAAACGCTGCCTGTCATCGTCCGCAATATGGATGATGATGCCGCCGTTTTGCTCATGGTAGACAGCAATCTTCAACGTGAAAACATCCTGCCCAGTGAAAGGGCTTTTGCGTACAAAATGAAGCTGGAAGCCCTAAAAAAATCAAGGTGCTAGGTCGGATTTAACTTCTGACCAAGTTGGTCAGAAGTTGTGGTCGGTTGAACAGGTCGCCAGTGATGCAGGTGAGAGCAAAACGCAAATCCAGCGTTTCATCCGTCTGACCAGCCTTATCCCGGAACTGCTGGACATGGTAGATGAAAAGAAAATTTCCTTTAATCCCGCTGTGGAGCTGTCCTATCTGGACGAAGCCCAACAGCGGGATTTTTTAGAAGCGATGAACGACACCCAAAATGTGCCGTCCCTTTCCCAAGCGCAGCGGCTTAAAAAGCTGGCGCAGGAAGGGCACTTCTCGTATGATGTTGCCTTTGCCGTCATGGGAGAAGAAAAAAAGGACGAGCTGGACAAGGTGGTCATCAAAAACGACACCCTGCGGAAATACTTTCCCCGCAGCTACACCCCGAAACAGATGGAGGACACCATCATCAAGCTGCTGGAACAGTGGCAGCGCAAACAGCAGCGACAGAACGAACGCTGACTTATGCCGTAACGAAAGACCCGATGGGGTCTTTTTCTTTTGTAAACAGAAGGAGAAAAGCCTATGAAAAACAACGCTACCCGTACCATCCGCTCCGAGGAGATCACCATTGATGTGCGTATTTGCGCTGCACTGGCGGCAAACCGGAGCAGCGAGGTCTACCTCGCAGCTATCGCCCCGGACATGGAGCTGACCGTCATCACGCTGGACGAAGCTCCGGGCATCCTGCCCTGCTTTGAGGAGGACGACGCCTGCCTGAACCTCCCAAACACCTCGCTGCTGCTCTGCTACAACCCGGCGCAGGTGCTGAAGATGGGCGGCAAACACTACCTGACCGGCCCGGTGATTCTGGCTCGCACCAACATGGATGGCGAGGTCATCTCGCTGACCATTGATGAGGTCTACCTGTTCCAGAAGTATCTGGCAAGCCACAGCATCACCCTGATGGCAGACGACCAGAAGCTGCCCTGCATCTGCATCGACTGAGGTGTACTATGCTGAACTTTTTTATCGGTTTCGCATTTTTTGAAGCAGGTGCCATTTTCGGCTTCTTCGTGGCGGCTCTGCTGAATGCCGCCCATGCCGGGCAGGAGGATAACCATGAAGAAATTTGATGTGGAGATCACGGAGACTCTTCAGCGCACCGTGACCGTAGAAGCCGCTTCGCAGGAGGAAGCGGAGCGTATGGTTGACCGTGGATGGCGCGACGGAGATTACGTCCTTACCGATGAGGATTATGTGGGGGTCGATTTCAAAACGGTTGGCGAACGGGAGCTTTCGGAAAAGAAGATGCTGGACGTTCTTCTCGTGAAGCCCAATGAGCATCCCCAAAACGTCAGCATCGGCGCAGAACTCAAAGATTTGCAGGAGGCAGTGGGCGGCTCGATTGATGCCGTTTACCCCTTTGCGGACCCGGTGGCTATCATCTGCCATGACGAGGGCAAGCTCATGGGGCTGCCGTTGAACCGTGCCCTGCGGGACGAGGATGGGCAGATGTACGATGCTGTTGCCGGGACCTTTCTGGTGGTGGGACTGGGCGAGGAGGACTTTGCATCCCTGACCCCGGAGACTGGCGCAGAAGTACGAGCAGCTTTTCCATCAGCCGGAAGCCTTTCTGAAGCTGGGCAACCGTCTGCTGGTGCTGCCGGTGTCGACGAACCTCCGGGAGAAAAGCCCCGCACCAAGCCTCCGGCAGAGCATGACCGCTAAAATCCCCCTGCTGCACGGGAGGTGATGGCAGTGCAGGAAGAAATCGAACAGAAATCCTTCAACCTGATGATTTCCACCACAAAACTGTCTGCCCGAACTGTCTTGCGGGCGGTAAAGGCGGCGATCCGGCTGTACCAGTCCAAGGCATCCCAAGGCAAGCAAAGCGTCCGCACCCTGCTGCGGCAGAACCGGGGCGTGTCCAGCGTGGAGATCAGCAAGACCGGCATCCGTGGGTTGGAACGCTACGCCAAAAAGTACGGCATCGACTATGCTATCCGCAAGGACACCTCCGAAGTGCCGCCCCGGTATCTGGTCTTTTTCAAAGCCCCGGACGCAGAAGCCTTCCAATCGGCGTTCAAGGAGTATTCTGCATCCCTGCTGAACAAGGACAAACGCCCTTCCGTGCTGGCACGATTGCAGGAGCTGGTGCAGGCGGCAGCAGAACTCCCCGGCAAAGTCCGGCACAAGGAACAGGAGCGTGGGCTGTGACCACGAAAGCTGACAAAGCTGCTGGCGCTGTACCTGCCCTATATTTTACTAGGGCTGGTGGCAACGAACTTCAGCGAAGCGTGGCGGCTCGCGGAGGGCAAGGAGCTGGGAGATAAGATCATGTCGCTGATGGGCACCATCCCGGTGGCGTTTGCGAACCCTCTGCCCAGTCTGCATCCGCTTGATTTGCTGGTGGGTTTGTGCTGCGGCGCAGGGTTGCGGCTGGCGGTCTATTTGCGTGGCAAAAACGCCAAAAAGTACCGTCACGGCATGGAATACGGCTCTGCCCGGTGGGGTACGCCCAAGGACATTGAACCGTTCATGGCACCCAAGTTTGCCGACAACATCATCCTGACTAAAACGGAGCGGTTGATGATGTCCAACCGTCCGCCTGACCCAAAGAACGCCCGGAACAAAAATGTGCTGGTGGTCGGCGGCTCCGGCAGCGGCAAGACCCGGTTTTGGCTCAAGCCCAACCTTTTACAATGCCATAGTTCCTATGTCGTAACCGATCCGAAAGGCAGTATCGTGGTCGAGTGCGGGAACGCACTTCTGAAGAACGGTTACAGCCTGAAAATCCTGAATACCATTAATTTTCCAAAGAGTATGCACTATAACCCCTTCGCCTATGTCCACAGCGAAAAGGACATTCTGAAACTGGTCACGACCCTGATGACCAACACCAAGGGCGAAGGGTCCGGCGGCGATCCATTTTGGGAGAAAAGCGAGCGTCTTTTGCTCACCGCCCTGATCGCTTATCTGCATTACGAAGCCCCAGTGGAGGAGCAGAACTTTGCCACTCTGCTGGAAATGCTCAACACCATGCAGGTGCTGGAGGATGACGAGGAATATCAAAATCCGGTAGATCTGCTGTTTGAAGAACTGGCAAAAAAGAAGCCCAACAGCTTTGCCGGGCGGCAGTACAAACTTTACAAGCTGGCTGCCGGCAAGACTGCAAAATCCATCCTGATTTCCTGCGGCGCACGGCTCGCCTCCCTTTGACATCCAAGAATTGCGTGATTTAACGATGTACGATGAGCTGCAACTGGACACGCTGGGCGATCAGAAAACTGCGTTGTTCCTCATCATGTCGGACACGGATTCCACCTTCAACTTCCTCATCAGCATGGTCTACACCCAGCTTTTCAATCTTCTGTGCGACAAAGCGGATGATGTATACGGCGGCAAGCTGCCCGTCCATGTGCGGTGCCTTATCGACGATGCGCCAACATCGGGCAGATTCCCAATCTGGAAAAGCTGGTAGCGACTATCCGCAGCCGTGAGATCTCCGCCTGCCTTGTTTTGCAGGCGAGAAGCCAGTTGAAAGCCATCTACAAGGACAATGCGGACACTATCGTGGGCAACATGGATTCTCAAATATTCCTCGGCGGCAGCGAGCCGACCACGCTGAAAGACCTGTCCGAAATGCTAGGCAAGGAGACGATTGATGCGTGGTTTCAACACTTTCGGACACGCGCGGTAACCCGCCATCCCTACGGCGGAACATCGTTCCAAAAACTTGGTCATTGAAAATTATTGAGCCGCGACGAGCTGGCGGTGCTGGACGGCGGCAAGATGTATTTTGCTCCAGTCTGCGTGGTGTCAGGACCTTTTTTACCCAGACCAGAGATACGGTAAGGAAGCAAGCAACCGAAAACAAGAGATAGACCGCCAGCACTACACTATTCCGAACCAACCAACAAATCTAAACTTTTGGATTTTCCTACAATGCCAACTACGGCGGAATCCCTCCCACTCCTTATATCTTTCTGTATACATTGAATTTGTATTTAGTAAAATGCAGACAACACCACGGATCGGCTTTTGGTTGGACAATTCCAACCAAACACCACAGCAGACAGCAGAAAACATTCTGAACGCTATGAAGCCGGTATGATTGTTACATATAAGGGGAAGAAAAATTTCTTTTAGGTACTTGCTTTCCTAAAACTGATGTGATACAATGATTTAATCCAGAAAAGGAGTAAAAAATATGCGGCAAGGTATTCTTAAATAAAACTATAATCAAATAGTGGGAACAAAGGATTATGATAGCTCTTTTGTAGGGGCTTAGTTTTTTGTACCCAATTTAAGAATACTTTTGCCTTATCAATTTTGACATATCCCCAAAAACAGCAATCACAAACAGGTGTATGCTGTATATGTGTATGTCCGCAACTTATAATCCCCAGTGGTAAAAGTATTTTACTGCTGGGGATTTTTATGCCCTTTGGGGCTGTAAAGGGAGGACAATCACATGAAAATAATCAATATTGGAATTCTTGCCCATGTAGACGCTGGAAAGACGACCTTGACGGAGAGCCTGCTATATGCCAGCGGAGCCATTTCAGAACCGGGGAGCGTCGAAAAAGGGACAACGAGGACGGACACCATGTTTTTGGAGCGGCAGCGTGGGATTACCATTCAAGCGGCAGTCACTTCCTTCCAGTGGCACAGATGTAAAGTTAACATTGTGGATACGCCCGGCCACATGGATTTTTTGGCGGAGGTGTACCGCTCTTTGGCTGTTTTAGATGGGGCCATCTTGGTGATCTCCGCTAAAGATGGCGTGCAGGCCCAGACCCGTATTCTGTTCCATGCCCTGCGGAAAATGAACATTCCCACCGTTATCTTTATCAACAAGATCGACCAGGCTGGCGTTGATTTGCAGAGCGTGGTTCAGTCTGTTCGGGATAAGCTCTCCGCCGATATTATCATCAAGCAGACGGTGTCGCTGTCCCCGGAAATAGTCCTGGAGGAAAATACCGACATAGAAGCATGGGATGCGGTCATCGAAAATAACGATGAATTATTGGAAAAGTATATCGCAGGAGAACCAATCAGCCGGGAAAAACTTGCGCGGGAGGAACAGCAGCGGGTTCAAGACGCCTCCCTGTTCCCAGTCTATCATGGCAGCGCCAAAAATGGCCTTGGCATTCAACCGTTGATGGATGCGGTGACAGGGCTGTTCCAACCGATTGGGGAACAGGGGGGCGCCGCCCTATGCGGCAGCGTTTTCAAGGTTGAGTACACCGATTGCGGCCAGCGGCGTGTCTATCTACGGTTATACAGCGGAACGCTGCGCCTGCGGGATACGGTGGCCCTGGCCGGGAGAGAAAAGCTGAAAATCACAGAGATGCGTATTCCATCCAAAGGGGAAATTGTTCGGACAGACACCGCTTATCAGGGTGAAATTGTTATCCTTCCCAGCGACAGCGTGAGGTTAAACGATGTATTAGGGGACCAAACCCGGCTCCCTCGTAAAAGGTGGCGCGAGGACCCCCTCCCCATGCTGCGGACGACGATTGCGCCGAAAACGGCAGCGCAAAGAGAACGGCTGCTGGACGCTCTTACGCAACTTGCGGATACTGACCCGCTTTTGCGTTGCGAAGTGGATTCCATCACCCATGAGATCATTCTTTCTTTTTTGGGCCGGGTGCAGTTGGAGGTTGTTTCCGCTTTGCTGTCGGAAAAATACAAGCTTGAAACAGTGGTAAAGGAACCCTCCGTCATTTATATGGAGCGGCCGCTCAAAGCAGCCAGCCACACCATCCATATCGAGGTGCCGCCCAACCCGTTTTGGGCATCCATAGGACTGTCTGTTACACCACTCTCGCTTGGCTCCGGTGTACAATACGAGAGCCGGGTTTCGCTGGGATACTTGAACCAGAGTTTTCAAAACGCTGTCAGGGATGGTATCCGTTACGGGCTGGAGCAGGGCTTGTTCGGCTGGAACGTAACGGACTGTAAGATTTGCTTTGAATACGGGCTTTATTACAGTCCGGTCAGCACGCCGGCGGACTTCCGCTCATTGGCCCCGATTGTATTGGAACAGGCATTGAAGGAATCGGGGACGCAGCTGCTGGAACCTTATCTCTCCTTCATCCTCTATGCGCCCCAGGAATACCTTTCCAGGGCTTATCATGATGCACCGAAATACTGTGCCACCATCGAAACGGCCCAGGTAAAAAAGGATGAAGTTGTCTTTACTGGCGAGATTCCCGCCCGCTGTATACAGGCATACCGTACTGATCTGGCCTTTTACACCAACGGGCGGAGCGTATGCCTTACAGAGCTGAAAGGATATCAGGCCGCTGTCGGTCAGCCGGTCATCCAGCCCCGCCGTCCAAACAGCCGCCTGGACAAGGTGCGCCATATGTTTCAGAAGGTAATGTAAAGATACATAATCGTCAAGACGGCAACAATCAGAAGTTATGGAGGGTAACAATGGAATATAGTAAGGAAGATTTAATGGAAGCAAAAAAGCAAATTTTGGGAGTGGGAGAGAACATGGGAACAGAGGAAAGTAAAAAAATCTGGGAGGAGAACGCACAATTTTGGGATAATGCAATGGGTGACGAATCTAATGAATTTCACAGAGAGGTAGTGCGTCCCAAAGTAACGGAACTTCTATCTCCTAATCCTGCGGATTACATTTTGGATATTGCGTGTGGCAATGGAAATTATTCTTCGTATCTTGCACAAAGAGGTGCTTCGGTTGTCGCTTTTGATTACAGCAAAAAAATGATAGAATTGGCTAAAAGACGGCAATCACAATATGCAAAACAAATTGAATTTTGTGTGGCGGATGCGACCGATAGAAAAAGTATATTAGAATTAAAAAGAAATCGAGCCTTTACGAAAGCAGTTTCTAATATGGCAATTATGGATATTAGGATATTGAACCACTTCTTATGGCTGTTTATGAACTGTTGCAGGAAAGCGGAATTTTTGTCTTTGCAACGCAACACCCTTGTTTTGTCACGTTGACTGAAAAATATATGACACCGCACAGTTACTATGATATAGCGATTGAAGGGCAACCGAAAGAGCAGATTTATTATCATCGTTCCATACAAGATATTTTTAACCTTTGTTTTAGAGCTGGATTTGTCATTGATGGATTTTATGAAGAATGTTTTAAAACCAACAAAGAAATTCCTATGGTAATGATAGTAAGGCTTAAGAAGGTAAAACGTGATAGCTTAAAATAAATTCAAGTTTGTCGGGTAAATAGCAAACCCAGCCGAGCCAGTCAACGGTCAAGATGAACGGCGCATATGCGCAGCCGTTGACAGCCCCGCCCGCCTTTGCTGGTAGGCAATCAAGGGGCGACAGCAAGAAGTGCCACCGCCCCGCACTATTATTCAGAAAGGGGAATTTCCATGACCGACCAGATAGCCTATCAAGAATATATCCAGCGCAGGTACAACGCCTTTTGCAAGACTGTTATCCGCTGTGCCGCCTTGGACAAGATTTTGAAGCTTAAACGGCAATGGGAACGGCAAGTTTCCCTTGACTATCTGATGAACGAGAAGTTTGTCCAGTTTGCCGCGTCGGAGCCGGACGAGGAATACCCATTTACCGTCTGCGGTCAGACCGTCCTGCTCTGCAACGCCGCCCTTGCCGACGCGATCTCTGTTTTGCCGGAGCAGACGCGGGAAGAAATCCTGCGCTATTACTTTCTGCGCCAGCCGCAGCGCGTGATCGGCGCGTGTATTGGCCGGTCACGCAGCACAGCGGGGCGGCATATCCAGCTTGCCTTGCAGCGGCTACGCGAAGAAATGGGGGTGAGCCGGTATGAGTAGACTTCTCCCCTATGAAACAATCCTCAAAGCCCGTGAGGGCGACCCAGAAGCCGTGAACGCTGTCCTGCTCCACTACGCCGGATATATCCGCTATTTCTCAAAAGTGAACGGGCAGGTCAACGCCGAGGTGGAGGACTATGTAAAGCAGCGGTTAATTGACTGTCAATTCAAGTTCCGGCTTGACGAACCACCGGACAAGTCATAAAAACTGAATACCAGCCGCCACCGACGCGGCCAGCGAAAGCAGTAAGTCTTGAAAAAGATTTACTGCTTTTTTTGTTGTCCGGCTCCGCTCCCGGCCATTTTGCCCCCTGCCGGTTGTAGTAGTAAGCGAGGAGGGAATTTTTCTGCCCTGGTGTTTGGCATTTGGAGCATTTACCCGTAGTAGAGGGCAAAGAGAAAGGATTTCTCCAACACCGGGTAGAAACCACTGCGTCCGGTGTCATTTTAGCGAAAGCGGGCAGGAATGCCCTTTACAGGATTAGTAGTAGCAGAAAAAGAGAAACAAACTTTTGTGGTTGCAGTTTTCCAAAAAAGTGGCGGACGGAAGTGAGAGAAAGTTTGCAGTCACGGAGAGCAAGATTCTACCACGGTGCCAAAATCCGCATATCTGCGGTTTTGCCCCTCTTTGGTAAATCTTGTTGGGGAGTGCCTTCCCCAAACCCTGCTTTGCGGCTTGCGCCGCTTATCCCCGCCGCGCTCATGGGCAAGAAAGGAGGTCACGACCATGCGAAAAAAATACAACACACCCCACCGCAGCCGCGTTGTGAAAACCCGGCTGACCGAAGATGAATACGCCGATTTCACAGCGCGGCTTGCGCCCTATGGTATCAGCCAGTCGGAATTTCTCCGGCAGGCGATACGGCGGGCGACCATGCGCCCCGTTGTCCATGTGTCGGCGGTCAATACGAACTTCTTTCCGCTGTCGGGAAACTCACAGCCGAGTACGGCAAAATCGGTGGCAGCCTCAACCAGATTGCCCGGTATCTGAACGAGTACGGCGCACCCTACCACGCGCTTTCCGGCGAGGTACGCGCAGCCATAGCCGACCTTGCCGCCCTCAAGTATGAAGTCTCAAGAAAGTAGGTGACGCGGTTGGCAACACTCAAGCATATCAACTCTAAAAACGCCGACTACGGAGCCGCCGAACAATACCTGCTGTTTGAGCATGACGAGTTTACCATGAAGCCCGTCCTTGATGAAACCGGCAGGCTTATCCCCCGCGAGGACTACCGGCTGTCCACGCTGAACTGCGGCGGCGAGGATTTTGCCGTTGCGTGTATGCGGGCAAATCTTCGCTACGGGAAAAACCAGCAGCGGGAAGATGTGAAAAGCCACCACTATATCATCAGCTTTGACCCACGGGACGGCCCGGACAACGGCTTGACCGTAGACCGGGCGCAGGAATTGGGCGAGAAGTTTTGCGCCGAACATTTCCCCGGCCACCAAGCCCTTGTATGCACCCACCCGGACGGGCATAACCACAGCGGCAACATTCATGTGCATATCGTCATTAACAGCCTGCGGATAGAGGAAGTGCCGTTCCTGCCCTACATGGACAGGCCAGCCGACACGAAAGCCGGTTGCAAGCACCGCTGTACCGACGCAGCCTTGCGCTACTTCTAGTCCGAAGTCATGGAGATGTGCCACCGGGAGGGGCTTTACCAAATCGACCTCTTGAACGGCAGCAAGAACCGCGTGACCGACCGGGAGTATTGGGCACAGAAAAAGGGACAGGCCGCGCTGGACAGGCAGAACGCCCCCATGATTGCAGGCGGTATCACACCCCGGCAGACCAAGTTTGAAACAAACAAGGAGAAGCTGCGGCAGACCATACGCGCCGCGCTGTCTGTGGCGACCTCATTCAAGGACTTTTCCTCTCTGCTGCTGCGGGAGGGCGTGACCGTCAAGGAGAGCCGGGGGCGGCTTTCCTACCTCACGCCGGACAGGACGAAGCCCATTACCGCCCGGAAGCTGGGCGACGATTTTGACCGCTCCGCCGTCCTTGCCGTTTTGGAGCAGAACGCCGCCAAAGCCGCAGAAAAGGCCGCAGCCATACCCGAATCACCCCCAGCATGGGAAAACCGGCATACAGGTTGCCAAAGCCCCACAAACCGCCCCGAAACAGGACGGTGTGCAGCGGCTTGTGGACATTGAGCAGAAGAAAGCCGAGGGCAAAGGCCGGGGCTATGAACGCTGGGCGATCATGCACAACCTCAAACAAATGGCCGCGACGCTGAATGTGTATCAGGAGTACGGCTTCACTTCCCCGGAGCAGTTGGAAGCCGCCGTTGATACCGCCTATCAGGAAATGCGCCAGACCAGCAGCAAGCTGAAAACGCTGGAAACGAAGCTGCAAGGGAAAAAGGAGTTGCAGCAACAGGTACTTGCCTATGCCAAGACCAAGCCCGCCCGCGACGGGCTGAAAGCGCAGAAATCCGAAAAAGCCCGCGCCGCCTACCGGCAGGCAAACGAGAGCGATTTTATCATAGCCGACGCAGCCGCCCGGTATTTCAAGGCGCATGGCATTACCAATCTGCCAGCCCGAAAAGCGTTGCAGGCCGAGATTGAGCAGCTTATTTCCGAGAAAGACGGCCTGTATAACACCTATCACGAACAGAAACAGCGGTTCAAGGAGTTGCAGACCGTCAAGCGGAACATCGACCAGATTTTGCGCCGGGAGGAACCCCACCGCAGAAAGGAGCAGAGCCATGAGCGATAACCTGCCCCGCATGGACTACCGCCAGCACCGGCGGGCGCGGCGGCTGGTACATGAGTGCTGTAACTATGACGGGGGAAACTGCCTGCTGTTAGACGACGGGGAGCCTTGCGTGTGCGTCCAGAGCATTTCCCTTTCTCTCATGTGCCGCTGGTTCCGTGTGGCTGTCCTGCCCCTTGACGGGGAGCTGGCCGCAGCCCTTTTGTACCGAGGGAGCCGGAAACGGTGTGCGGTCTGCGGCGCGGCATTTGTCCCCAAATCCAACCGGGGGAAATACTGCCCCGACTGCGCCGGACGCATGAAGAAAATCAAAGCCACCGAGCGAAAGCGGAAACAAAGGCATAAATGTCACGCTTTAGAGCCTTTCAAACCCGCATAAACCAAGGCTTTTTTCGTGGGTGTCAAAGGGTGCGCGATACATTTATCCTTTTCCACCGGAAACGCCGTCCTAAAGCGTGACAAAACCCAAAAATCAACCCGAAACACAGGGAGGTGATACTATCGCTGATTATATCATGGCAGACACGCCGCTGCCTATCTATCTGCCCTACCCCCGTTTCCTGCTGAAAATGGAGATTTCCCAGACCGCCAAGCTGCTGTATTCGCTTCTGTTAGACCGCTCAACCCTCTCACAGAAAAACAAGTGGCAGGACGACAAGGGCAGGATTTATATTATCTATCCCATCGCGGAGATAGCCGAAATACTGGATAAGGGCAGCACCACCATAAAGGGGGCGCTTAATGAACTGGACATGGCGGGGCTGCTGGAACGGGAACGGGGCGGCTTCTCCGCACCGAACCGCCTATATGTGAAAGTGCCGCGTGTGCCACAGGTACAGTTTTCCGACCAACTGATGGCCGGAAAATCCGACCCTCATAGAGCCGGAAAACCGTCCTACTGATGGTCAGAAAACCGACCTTATGATGGTCGGAAAACCGTCCCCTAACCAAACTACTATAAACAACCTTACAGAGAACCAAACAATGGGAGCGAGTGGGGAGCCGCCCGCAGCTTTTGGCAGATACCAGAATATTTTCCTGTCAGAAACAGAATACGCAGAACTGAAAGAGGACTACCCCGACAGGCTGGAACGGTTCATTGAGGAATTGAGCCAGTATATCGCCGCCACCGGGAAAGATTACCGCAACTATGCCGCCGCTGTCCGTATGTGGGCAGACCGGGACAGAAAGGGAGCCGCAAAACAGGGCGTCCCCGATTACTCATTCAAGGAGGGAGAGAGCCTATGAACACCACATTTTCAGAAATGATTGACAGATTGACCGCCACCACCCCGGAGCCGGAGGACTACACCGGCGAGGACGGTTTACTGTACTGCGGCAAGTGCCATAAGCCGAAAGAAGCCTATTTTGCGCCGGACAAGGCCGCTGTCTTTGGCCGTGACCGCCACCCGGCAGAGTGCGACTGCCAGAGAGCCGCCCGTGAGGAACGGGAAGCCGCCGAGAAACGACAAAAGCACCTTGACACCGTAGAGGACTTGAAACGCCGGGGCTTTACCGACCCCGCCATGCGGGACTGGACTTTTGAAAACGACAACGGCCAGAACCCGCAGGCAATCCGGGCGCGCAACTATGTGAAGAACTGGGAACGGGCATACGCCGGGAATGTGGGCTGCCTGTTCTGGGGGAGCGTCGGCACCGGCAAGAGTTACCTTGCGGGCTGTATCGCAAACGCCCTCATGGAGAAAGAAATCCCCGTCTATATGACGAACTTTGCCCTTATCCTCAATGACCTTGCCGCCAGCTTTGAGGGCAGGAACGAATACATTTCCCGGCTTTGCCGCTATCCGCTGCTTATCCTTGACGACTTCGGCATGGAGCGCGGGACAGAATACGGGCTGGAACAGGTTTTCAATGTGATTGACAGCCGTTACCGCAGCCGCAAGCCGCTGATCGTCACGACCAACCTCACGCTTTCAGAGTTGCAGCACCCAAAAGACACCGCCCATTCCCGGATTTATGACCGGGTGCTGGAAATGTGTCCCCCGGTGTGCTGTACCGGCGGCAATTTCCGCAAAAAGGCCGCGCAGGACAAGCTGGGGCTTTTGAAAGAACTGATGAACGATTGAAAGGAGTATTGCCTATGGCAGATAACAAGCAGCACGACACCCGCACCGCCCGCCGCCCCGACTGCGTGACGGAAATTCGCATGGGCAATTCCGTCCTTGTCGTGTCCGGCTATTTCAAGAAAGACACCACCACAACCGCCGCCGACAAAATGGCGCGGGTACTGGAAGCGGAAGCCGCTGCTACACAGGAGCCAACTTATCCGGCGTGAGCTGGGGCATGGAAAAAGCGGCCACGCCGGAGAGCGTGGCCGTGAAAATAGACTGCTAAACACAGATTTTAGAACCACGGAGAAGTTTCGCCATTAAATTGTGGAACGGAGCCATTTTGATAAGGGTCATAGTTATTGATGTTGCAGCCGAACTCTTTGAGAAACAAGATTTTATCATCACTTGTCCATTCAATAAGGGAGACTCCGTCAAATGCTTCAACCTTCCCATCATTCATCTGATTTTTGAAGTACCATTCAACCATAGTTTGATTTTCTTTGTGAAAGAACTGCTTTATATCCCATTGAAGAACAGTGCCGCGGGTATTCCATTCGTCAAACCAAAGTTTGATTTTTGCAGAGCCGTGATATTCCGGCCCCCAACTTTCGATGTAGACGGCATTATCTGAAAACATCTCAGATATACCCAAATCTTTCTTTTGCAGCCACATATCAAACCAACGGCGAATGACTATTTCACGAGTTTTCATAACAAACCTCTTTTCATTGTGGAATTATAGAGAAGTATATCATAAACCATTCAATGCGGCTACTGTCAATCTGATATAGTCGTTAGCTGCTACACAAAAATCGGCAATTTGATAAACCATAAAGAAGCAGATTTTACACTTTTGCCGCTATACAGCCCCCGCTATTCCGTGGTACAATAAAGCTACGGAATAGTGGGGCTGGCTGTCGGAAACGGAGGATTTTATGTTAAGACAAGCCACCCAAAACCTCATTACCGCCCTTTATCCGAGATTGTCCCATGAGGACGAGTTGCAAGGCGAGAGCAATTCCATTTCCAACCAAAAGCGGATTTTGGAAACCTACGCCAAGCAGAACGGCTTTACCAATCTGCGCTGGTACACCGACGACGGCTTTTCCGGCGCGAACTTTCAAAGACCCGGTTTTCAAGCCATGCTTGCAGACATTGAAGCCGGGAAAGTGGGTACGGTCATCGTCAAGGACATGAGCCGGTTAGGGCGAAACTACTTGCAGGTGGGGTTTTACACGGAAATGCTGTTCCCCCAAAAGGGCGTGCGTTTTATCGCTGTCAACGACAATGTGGACAGTGCAAACGGCGGCATGGACAACGATTTTACCCCTCTGCGAAATCTGTTCAACGAATGGCTGGTGAGAGATACGAGCAAGAAAATCAAGGCAGTTAAGAGAGCAAAAGGCATGAGCGGCAAGCCCGTTACCAGCAAGCCGGTATATGGCTACCTCATGGACGAGGACGAGAACTATATCGTTGACGAGGAAACCGCGCCGGTAGTCCGGCAGATATACCAGCTTTGCCTTGCCGGGAACGGCCCGACCAAGATTGCCCGTATGCTTACGGAGCAGCAAATCCCCACGCCGGGGACGCTGGAATACCGCAGGACGGGCAGCACCCGCCGCTACCACCCCGGCTATGAGTGCAAGTGGGCGACGAACACCGTCGTTCATATCCTCGAAAACCGGGAGTACACCGGCTGTCTGGTAAACTTCAAGACGGAGAAGCCCTCTTACAAGGTCAAGCACAGTGTAGAGAACCCCGTGGAGAAGCAGGCCATTTTTGAGAACCACCATGAGCCTATCATAGACCGGGAAACATGGGAGCGCGTGCAGGAGTTACGCAAGCAGCGCAAACGCCCGAACCGCTATGATGAAGTGGGGCTGTTCTCCGGTATGCTGTTCTGCGCCGACTGCGGCCATGTGATGTACCAGCAGCGGTATCAGAACAAAACCCGCAAGCAGGACTGTTACATCTGCGGCAGCTACAAGAAGCGCACCCGCGACTGTACGGCGCACTTTATCCGCACCGACCTGTTGACCGCCGGTGTCCTCTCCAATCTCCGGCAAGTGACCGAGTATGCCGCCAAGCATGAGAGCCGCTTTGTGAAGCTGCTTATCCAGCAGAACGAGATCGGCGGCAAGAGAAAGACCGCCGCAGCCACCAAGCAGCTTGAACAGGCGCAGGAGCGCATTGCCGAAGTGAGCCGCATTATCAAGCGGCTGTATGAGGACAATGTGAACGGCAAAATCAGCGACGAGCGTTTCATGGAACTATCGGCAGACTATGAGCAGGAACAGCGGGAACTGAAAGACCGCGCCGCCGCTTTGCAGGCCGAACTGGACAAGTCGCAGGCCGCCACCGTCAACGCGGAAAAGTTTATGGGTATCGTCCGAAAGCACCTTGCCTTTGAGGAACTTACCCCCACCCTCTTGCGGGAGATGATTGAGAAAATCGTCGTGCATGAGTGCAGCTATGACGGGAACGGCACCCGCAGGCAGGACATTGAGATTTATTACAGCTTTGTCGGCAAGATTGATTTGCCGGAAGCCTAACGCCCGACCTATCCGACACAATGGCCAAGTGCCGGATAGGAACGGCAAAATTTTTTACACTTCTATTGCTTCTTTATCACGATAAGGATTCAATACCTTAATTTGGAAATATTTGTTGGCAGAAAAAATGCTTGCGCGCGCACGCATATTGACGTATAATACGTTCTGATTGGAGGTATATATCTATGCAACTATTAAAATGGCTTTCCGTAACAGACCGATTTTACAAAATCTATTTGGACAAGCAACTTGCCCCCTATGGAATCAACAACAGTCAATATATGTTCTTAATCAAAATCTGTCGTTCGCCCGGTATTCTACAAGATTCTTTGTTGAATATGTTCTATGTTCATCCAAGCAATATTGTACGGACGGTTGCGACATTGGAAAAGCAGGGAATGATTACACGTTCTCCCAATGATAATGACAAGCGGACATGTAAATTGTATCCTACAGAAAGAGCATTGTCTATTATTGACGAGATACAGATGATATGCGAAAAGACAGAAGCTCTTTTATTGCAGGGTATGAGCGAATCCGAGCAGAACCTTTTTATGGATTTCTTAATACAGGCGGGCAGAAATATCACATCGGAACTCCATATAGAGAGAAAGGGGGAGGAGTTCAATGACTGAAAATCCTCTGGGCTATGAAAAAATACCAAAGCTGTTGAAAAATTTTGCTGTTCCCAGTATTGTGGCGTCTCTTGTCGGCTCAATCTACAATATTGTGGATCAGATTTTTATTGGTCAAGGGGTCGGTTATTTGGGAAATGCAGCAACCAATGTTGCCTACCCGTTTTCTACCATCTGCCTTGCCATTGCACTACTGGTCGGAATTGGCAGTGCTTCCCATGTTTCCCTCTGTCTTGGATGCAAAGAGCCGAAAGCTGCCGCCAGAGCAGCGGGAAATGGTATTGTTCTGATGGGAATTTTCGGAATTATTTATTTGCTGGTTGGAGAAACTTTTCTGTCTTTGCTCCTAAAGGCATTTGGGGCAACGACAGATGTATTTCCATATGCAAAGCAGTATGCCAGCATAACATTGATTGGAATGCCGTTTCTCATTGTAACGAATGGTATGAGCAATTTGATTCGAGCAGATGGAAAACCAAAGTATTCAATGGTCTGCATGGTTGTGGGAGCTATTATCAATACCATTCTTGACCCCATTTTTATTTTTGTTTGCGATTGGGGAATTGCCGGCGGAGCTTGGGCAACGGTTATTGGGCAAATTTTTTCTTTCATACTCGCACTCCGTTATCTATGGCGTTTCCAAACAATCCATTTTGAAAAAAAGTCGTTTTTATTTGACATTAAAGAAAGCCTGAAAATTTGCAGCATGGGGATAAGCAGCTGCTCAAATCAGATTGCAATTACCGTGATTCAAATCATTCAGTACAATTCGTTGACTTATTACGGCGCATTAACAAAATATGGAACGGATATTCCCTTGGCAGCTTGCGGAATTGTTATGAAAACAAATGCCATAATCCTTGCGATTGTTACAGGAATCTCGCAAGGGATGCAGCCGATTATCGGTTTCAACTATGGAGCAAGGCAATATCATCGGGTACGGGAGGCTTACCTGCTTGCAGTAAAATGGAACCTTGTTGTTTCCACTATTGCTTTTATCGCATTTCAATTTTTCCCGCGATCTATCATTTCACTATTCGGAGACGGGGACGAGCTGTATTTTGAATTTGCTGTTTTGTTCATGCGTACCTATATTTTCATGGTGTTGGTAAATGGTGTGCAGTTGCTTTCTTCCGACTTTTTTTACCGCAATAGGAAAAGCGTTAAAAGGTGCTCTGTTGGCATTAACAAGGCAGACCTTTTTCTTGATTCCGCTTACCCTGCTGCTCCCGCTTCGTTTCGGAATTATGGGAGTATTGCTAGCGGGGCCTGTTGCTGATTTTTCAGCGTTTGTGCTATCTATTGTGTTAGTGGGAACAGAATTAAGAAAGCAAAAAAATGCAACACATATTAGTCCACAGTAAAATGAACGGGCTACGTCCGCTATTGACAGCCACGCCCGGTTTCGCAAATGGGTAATCAAGGGGCGACAGCAAAAAGTGCTGCCGCCTCTTACATTATAAAAGCAACTATCAATCATGGTCTACACCCAGCTTTTCAACAAGCTGCCCATCCATGTCCGCTGTCTGATCGACGAGTGCGCCAACATCGGGCAGATCCCCAATCTGGAAAAGCTGGTGGCGACTATCCGCAGCCGTGAGATCTCTGCCTGCCTTGTTTTGCAGGCGAGAAGCCAGTTGAAAGCCATCTACAAGGACAATGCGGATACCATCGTAGGCAACATGGACAGCCAGATTTTCCTCGGCGGCAGCGAACCGACCACCCTGAAAGACCTGTCCGAAATGCTGGGCAAGGAAACCATCGACGCATTCAACACCTCGGACACCCGTGGCAACAGCCCCAGTTACGGCACCACCTTCCAAAAGATGGGGCACGAATTATTGAGCCGGGATGAACTGGCGGTGCTGGACGGCGGCAAGTGCATTTTGCAGCTGCGTGGTGTTAGACCGTTTCTTTCTGACAAGTACGACCTGACCCAGCATCCCAATTACAAGCTGACCTCGGACTACGACCCAAAAAACACCTTCGATATTGAAAAATATCTGAACCGAAAAGAAAAGATCCACCCTGGTGATGAGTTCATCGTGGTGGACGCTGATTCGCTCCCGTCTGCCTGACCCGGTAGGCGGTTTTATTTTTATCCCGGCTAGAAAGGTGCACCAGGAAATCAGCCTTGCTGCGGTTATGCAGCGTAAAACCACAAGATTTCGGGTGTGTACAAATGACCGAAAACGCTTTATAATAAAGGAGAAACGACTATGGAATTCTTCAACAGTGCGATCGAAGTTCTTCAGACTCTGGTTGTCGCTCTGGGTGCTGGCCTCGGCGTGTGGGGTGCCGTCAACCTGCTGGAAGGTTATGGTAACGACAATCCCGGCTCCAAGTCTCAGGGCATGAAGCAGCTCATGGCTGGCGGCGGCGTTGCTCTGGTCGGCATCACCCTGATTCCCCTGCTGAGCGGCCTGTTCAGTTAAGAACAGCGGGCGGCGGTTGCCGCCCGGTACATATTATAATAAGAAGCACCATAGTCACCATCTTATCTATAGAAGGTGAAGCAGATGAGCGAGATTTTACTGTATCATGGCAGCAAAGAGGAAGTTGTCTATCCCGAAATCCGCATTACACGGTATACAAAGGACTTTTCCTGGGGATTCTACTGCACGAACAACTATCAGCAAGCCTACCGCTGGGCAGACCGCCGTTCTGCCGATGGTATTGTGAACGTCTACCGCTATGTAGAGAATCCTGACCTGAAAATCCTGCGTTTCCCTGAAATGTCGGACGAATGGCTGGATTTCATTGCAAAATGTCGTGCAGGCAAAACCCATCCCTACGATATTGTGGAGGGACCCATGGCAGATGACACCATTTGGGATTACGTCAACGGATTTACGTCCGGGCAGATCAGCCGTGAAGCATTTTGGGCATTGGCGAAGTTCAAGCATCCAACACACCAGATCAGCTTTCATACCGTAAACGCTTTGCACTGCCTGACCTTTGAGAGGAGTGAACCCATCCATGACCGAAAAGCAGAAAAATGATGTTCTCTATGTTTGCAGCCTGATTGAGACCATTGCCCGTAAGACCAAAAATCATCGGCAGGATGTGATCCGTCACTTTACAAAAGCCGACATCGAACGGCAGCTCCGGCTGGCAGAAGTAAACCACTGCCTGTCCTTTGAGCAGGTTTCGGATGAGCTGATTGAAGATCTCAACATCCCGGAGGGGGATTTTGATACCGCCGCAGAGTGCCGCTATACGGTCCCTTCTGCAACCTCCATCGGAATGCTGTATCAGGGGTTGGTGCTGTCCACCATGAAGGATGAGGATGCTGCACAGGCAATTCTGGATGTTTTTTCGTCGTTTATCACGGATGAGATCTCCGATTTCAATTCCAACGTATACTACACCAATCCTGATTATCTCCGCTGCTCCTATCTGGAGGGCAAAATGCTTGCTTGATGTTTATCATAAGGTTTCTGTTCGCCGACTTATAAAAACAGCGATATAGCTTTAATTATGATTTGCCAATTGCCGAAAAGCAGTCGGCATTTTTGTTTTCATCGGCTTCTGAGGTCATTGTTCCATACGGCGGCTTGAGCAGCAACGGAAAGCCCTCTGCAGCTTGCAGTTTTATTGAATGTCCGTGCTCCAAGCTGTGTTTTTTATCCACCCATCAACGAAAGGCGGTGCTTATGCAGTTTTTGACCCACATTATTTTTCTCCTGAACCTTCTCAAGACCCTCATCAACCATTTCAGCTAAAGGACGGTGACTGCTGAATGGAAACCGTTCTCAAAGCCATTGCCGACTGGATCAAAGGCATCCTGACGGCAGGCATTATGTCCAATCTTTCCGGCCTGTTCGACGATGTGAACACCGCAAGTGGGCAACATCGCCCAGCAGGTGGGCACCAAGCCCTCCAGTTTTGAACCACGGGTGTTCGCCATGATCGAAGCCCTCTCCCGGAATGTAGTGCTGCCCATTGCGGGCATCATCCTGACCTTTATCGCCTGTTATGAACTCATCGAGATGATCACCCAGCACAACAATATGGCACAGTTTGAGCCTGCCCTTATCATGCGCTGGATTTTTAAGACCGCTGTTTCGGTATGGCTCATCAGCAATACTTTTGACATCGTGATGGCGGTGTTCGATGTCACTCAGAAGGTGGTGTCCGATTCCAGCAGCATCATTGCCGGAAACACCCGTGTCAACGACATTGGTCTGTCCATGCTGCAATCCAGCCTGATGCAGATGGATGTCGGCCCCCTGTTCGGACTGTTTTTGCAGTCCTTCTTCATCGGCATCACCATGCGGATATTGAGCATCGTGATCTTCGTCATCGTCTACGGACGCATGATCGAGATCTATTGCATGGTAAGCCTTGCGCCCATCCCGATGGCGACTTTCGGCAACCACGAGCAAGCCACATGGGGCAGAACTATCTGAAATGCCTGTTTGCACTGGGCTTTCAGGGCTTTCTCATCCTCATCTGCGTGGCGATTTACGCGGTGCTGATCCAATCGGTAGCGATTTCCGGGGATGCCATCAACTCCATTTGGAGCATTGTGGGCTATACCGTTCTGCTCTGTTTCAGTCTGTTCAAAACCAGCTCCGTGACGAAATCCGTCCTCGGAGCGCACTAGAGGAGGAGCTTTATTGGCTGCGTATATCTCTGTGCCCCGTGATTTGACCAAGGTCAAATCCAAAGTGGCATTCAACCTGACGAAGCGACAGCTTGCTCTGCTTTCGGCACAGCGGCTCTCATTGGAGTGCCGCTGTTTTTTGTTCTCCGGGATTCCGGCGGCAACACTTCCGCCACCCTCGGCATGATGGCGGTGATGCTGCCGGCGTTCTTCCTTGGGATGTACGAGAAAAACGGTCAGCCCTTGGAAAAGCTGCTGTCGTACTATGTGCAGTCCCGGTTTCTCTGCCCGATGATTCGCCCCTACAAGACCAACAACTACTATGCGATTTTGATGAAGGGAGGCGTGACCCATGATCCCGTTTTGGAAAAAGACCAATAAAGGCGGCAAGAAAAAACCGCCGAAGCCCGCTGTGCCCCGGACCGCCCAGCAGTCCATCCCCATGCAGCGGATGTTTGAGGATGGCACCTGCCGGGTGAAGCCCAACTACTACACCCGCACCATCCAGTATCAGGACATCAATTATCAGCTTGCCCAGCAGGAGGATAAGACTGCCATTTTCGAGGAATGGTGCAGTTTTCTGAACTTCTTCGATTCCAGTATCAAATTTGAACTGTCCTTTGTGAACATGGCGACTGACAGCACCGAGTTTGAGAAAAGCATCCGCATTCCGTTCCAGAAGGACGGCTTTGACGATGTGCGTGCCGAGTACAGTCAGATGCTGCGCCAGCAGCTTGCCAAGGGCAATAATGGTCTGACCAAGACCAAGTTCATCACCTTTGGCGTGGAGGGCGAAAGCATGGCGCAGGTCAAGCCCCGGCTCGACCACATCCAGAACGACTTGCTGAATAACTTTCACCGGCTGGGGGTGCAGGCAAAGCCCCTGAATGGTGCCCAGCGGCTGAAACTCATGCACGATATGTTCAACATGGACGGTGCCAGCAAGTTTCACTTCGACTGGAAAGACCTTGTGAAAAGCGGACTTTCCGTGAAGGATGCCATTGCGCCCACCGCCTTTGCGTTCAAGAACAGCCGCACCTTCCAGATGGGCGGTATCTTCTGCGCCGCCAGCTTTCTGAGCATCACGGCATCCGACATCAGCGACCAACTGTTGAAGGACTTTCTGGACATGGATTCCAGCCAGATCGTCACCATGCACATCCAGTCCGTTGACCAGAACCGTGCCATTAAGACGGTCAAGCGCACCATCACGGAACTGGATCGCAGTAAGATCGAGGAACAGAAAAAAGCCATCCGTGCCGGGTATGATATTGACATCATCCCGTCCGATTTGGCAACCTACGGCAGGGATGCGAAAGCCCTGCTCAAGGAGTTGCAAAGCCAGAACGAGCGGATGTTCCTTGTCACTTTTCTGGTGCTGAACACCGGGCGCACGGAGCAGGAGCTGGAAAACAACGTCTTTCAGGCCAGCTATCGCCCAGAAGCACAACTGCAATCTGGGCCGCCTTGATTTCCAGCAGGAGCAGGGCTTGATGAGCAGCCTGCCGCTGGCAGACTGCCAGATCGAAATTCAGCGGGGACTGACCACCAGCAGCACGGCGATTTTTGTGCCCTTTACCACGCAGGAGCTGTTCGACAACGGCAAGGAAAGCCTGTATTATGGCTTGAACGCCCTGTCCAATAACCTTATCATGGTGGACCGCAAGAAGCTGAAAAACCCCAACGGGCTGATTCTCGGCACTCCGGTTCCGGCAAAAGTTTCTCGGCAAAGCGTGAGATCACCAACGCTTTTTTGGTGACGGACGATGATATTATCATCTGCGACCCTGAAGCAGAGTACGCTCCGCTGGTGGAGCGTCTGCATGGGCAGGTTATCCACATCGGTCCTGCCAGCACGCAGTATATCAACCCGATGGACATCAACAGCAATTACAGCGAGGAGGACAATCCGCTGGCGTTGAAGGCGGACTTTATTCTTTCTCTGTGTGAGCTGGTGGTAGGCGGCAAAGAGGGCTTGCAGCCGGTAGAAAAGACGGTCATTGACCGCTGTGTTCATGTGGTCTACCGCAAGTATTTTGAGAATCCCACCCCGGAAAATATGCCGCTGCTGGAAGATCTGTACAATGCCCTGCTGACGCAGGACGAACCGGAAGCGCGTCATGTGGCGGCGGCGTTGGAGATTTACGTTAAGGGTTCTTTGAACATCTTCAACCACCACACCAACGTGGATATCCACAACCGCATCGTCTGCTTTGACATCAAGCAGCTCGGCAAGCAGCTCAAAAAGCTGGGAATGCTCATTGTGCAGGATGCCGTGTGGGGGCGTGTAACTGCCAATCGCTCCGCCGGCAAATCGACTCGGTACTACGCCGATGAATTCCACCTTTTGCTGAAAGAGGAGCAGACCGCCGCCTATTCCGTGGAGATCTGGAAGCGCTTCCGCAAGTGGGGCGGCATCCCCACAGCCCTAACGCAGAACGTCAAAGATCTGCTGGCAAGCCCCGAAGTATCGAACATTTTTGAAAATTCGGACTTCGTTTATATGCTCAATCAGGCGAACGGCGATCGGCAGATTCTCGCAAAGCAGCTCAATATTTCGCCCCATCAGCTTTCCTATGTGACCCACTCCGGCGAGGGCGAAGGGCTGCTGTTTTTCGGCAACGTCATTCTGCCCTTCGTTGACCACTTCCCGAAAGACCTTGAACTTTACCGCATCCTTACGACCAAACTCAACGAGATCTCGGAGGGCGCACAGAAATGAGTGAACCGAAGCTGAACATCAAAGAGGAAACGTCAGCCAAAAAGACCCGTTCACCTCCGAAAAAAGCCAAGATAGAGCAGTCGGTGCCCCAAAAGAAAAAGCTGAAAACCGATGCGGATAAAGCTGCGGAAAAGGCACAGCATCTGCGATTTGGCAAGGCGGAACTGACCCCGGACGAACTGAGCCGGTTGAGCAAGGCGCAGAAGCGGGAGATGTACGCTGCCCATGCCGCCCGGTCTGCGGTGCACCGGGAGATCGACCAGTACGAGGACGACAATGTGGGCACGCAAGCGCTGAGCGAGGGCGAAAAGCGGCTGGGAATGTCCGGGATATTTCCAAGAGCCGCTATGCCCGGAAGCTCAAGAAAAAAGCCAAGATGCAGGGCAAGAAGGTGCCAAAACCGCAAAATCTTCTGCACAGAAGCCGACTCCAGCACAAGATGCAGGCGCATCCGGCACTGGCGAGGGCGGCTCCAACTGGCTTTCACGCTGGAAACAGCGGCAAGAAATCCACAAAAGCTACTATGCCGCCGCCCGGTCGGGCACGGCGGCGCAGACCGCAGGCGGTAAAGCGGCATCCAACGGTGCATCTGCCGCCCGGTCCGGCGTAGAACAGGCGGTGGAGAAAGGCAAAACTGCCGTCAGCACCGCTGTAAAGGGGCTGACGAACGCCGCCAAAGGCAACGCACACGTTCTTGTGATCGTGGGCGTTTTTCTTTTGCTCATTCTTATGGTGATGTCGGGCTTTTCCTCCTGCGGAATCCTCTTTTCCGGCACCACGCAGGTGTCCGGGCAGACCATATATTCTGCCGAGGATCGGGACATCCGGGGCGCAGAGCAGGACTACAAGAAGCTGGAAAAGGAACTGGATAAGAAAATCAAGCGCACCCCCACCGACCACCCCGGCTACAACGAGTACCAGTACCATCTCGACCCCATCGAGCATGACCCGTGGCAGTTGACCTCGTTCCTGACCACCTTGTATGACGATTATACCCGGTCGGAGGTGCAGGGCAAGCTGAAGGAGACCTTCAAAAAGCAGTACAAGCTCACCACATGGGTGGAGGTGCAGACCCGGTATATGACTGTGTGGGTCATGACTCCCGCAGGAATCCCAATTCCTACGCAGGTGCCCTATGAGTATCGAATCTTCCACACCAAGCTGGTGAATCGTGGCTTGGAGGTGGTCATCCGGGAGGAACTGGACAACGACCAGTGGAAACGGTACGAGATCTTCCAAGATACCTTGGGCGGCAGACCGTATCTTTTTAGTGGAGGTTTGCCTCCCGGTGGCTCGGACGGTTCCGGCACACCGGGCATCGACTATCAGGTTCCGGCAGAAGCCCTGACGGACAGCGAATTTGCTGCCATCTACAAGGAGGCGCAAAAGTATGTCGGCACACCCTACGTCTGGGGCGGCTCCACCCCGGAAACTGGGTTTGACTGTTCGGGCTATGTCTGCTGGGTATATAACCAGAACGGCTACGATGTGGGCAGAACGACCGCCAACGGTTTGTGGCAGAAAAGCCAGCACATTTCCGAAGCCGAAGCAAAGCCTGGAGATCTGGTCTTTTTCAAAGGCACCTACGACACCCCTGGCATGAGCCACACCGGGATCTATCTGGGCAACGGCATGATGGTCAGTGCCGGAGACCCCATCAAGTACGCAAACATTCACTCGTCCTACTGGGAGAAGCATCTCGCCGGGTTCGGACGGCTTTCAAAATGATTGGAGGAATTACTATGAGCGAAAAATCGGATAAGCTGCGGGCGATGCTGGCAAAAGAGAAGGAGCGCCGAATCAAGCTGAACAACCGCATCGAGATTCTGGAGCGGCGGATTCAAGAGGAGGATTCTGCTGAGGTCAACGAGATGGTGCGGACTGCAAAGGTCACGCCGGAACAACTTGCCGCCCTGCTGCGGCAGTCGGCTACCACCACCCCGAACCCGGCTGCGCTGTCTACCGTGGGAGCAACTTTTGAGAAGGAGGTCGATGCAGATGAAGATTAAGAAACTGAGCGCACTGCTGGTGTCGGTGGCGCTGTGCGCTGGCATGGCGGCTCCCGCCTTTGCCTATGGCGGTGAGCCTGTGGAGGAAGTGGAACAGCCTGTTCTGACTGCTACCACCGATGAGGAAGAGGCTGTCACCGTGACTGATGAGGAAGCCGGTGCTCTGACCCCGGAGGGCAATCTGACACTGGTGGACGATTATCACACCGACTATTCCGATGGAAGCGGGCAGCAGTTCATTACGCTGGTCAGCAAATCCGGCAACACTTTTTATCTGGTCATCGACCGCAACGCTAAGGGGCAGCAGACCGTCCACTTTATGAATCTGGTGGACGAAGCCGACCTGTTGGCGCTGATGGAGGAAGAAGATGCGGACGCTTATACCGCTGAAAAAGAAGCGGCGGCGCAAGTGGAACAGGATAGGCTGAAAGCCGAGGAAGAAGCCAAGAAAGCTGCCGAAGAAGCGGCGGCATCCGGCACGGAACAGCCCAAGGAAAACAAGGTCACAAAGATCGCATCCGGCTTTCTGGGGGTGGTCGTGCTGATTGCGCTGGCGGCTGGCGGCATTTTCTACGCTTTCGCAAAGCAGAAGCAGAAAAAGCAGGCCGAAAAAGAAGCCCTTGACCCCGATGCAAACTACACCGAGACAAGGGCGATTTTGAGATTCCGACCGATGTGCCGGACGAGGACGAAGCCCCGGACGAGCAGGACACCGATTCCATCTGATTTCAAGGCGGCGTTTGCCGCCGTACATAATTAAATTCGATAAAGGCTGATTTTCTTCCAATTTGCAGGGAAGCCCATTGCACGGAGCAGTTCTTCTTCTGAAATATGCGTGGTGGATTTCAGAAAACTGTCGATTTGTAATAGCCGACCTGTTGCAGTTTGCAAAGAGTTTCGGTTTCATCTGTAATTACAATGTGTTTTTCATCGCGCAGCTTGATAAGCTGCTGCTCATACGTCAAAAACGGCTTCGGCATTTTTCCGTCCTCACAAAGCGTTCTATAAAGAAAGGAGGCTCCTATTGCTAGGAACCTCCTTCTAGGCTGTGGGCCTCACAAGTATCCACAGCACGATCACTGTGCATAGTATATGCTTAAACTATCCAAAAGTCAACCGGCTTTTATTGTGGCTACATAGATTTTGAGTTTTAGGAGGAATGCTTATTGTCTTATCAACTTGTGGTCAGCGAAAAACCGTCCGTAGCCATGTCCTATGCAAAAGTCCTCGGTGCGACCAACCGGCAGGACGGCTACCTTGAGGGCAACGGCTATCTTGTCAGCTGGTGCGTGGGGCACTTGGTGGAACTGGCACCGCCCAATATCTACGATGCCAAGTACGTTAAGTGGAGCATCGCAGACTTGCCCATCCTGCCGCAAAAGTGGCAGTATCTGGTGTCTGCATCCACCAAAAAGCAGTTTGGCATCCTGCAAAAGCTCATGCACCGCCCGGATGTGGATAGCATCGTGAACAGTTGCGATTCCGGGCGCGAGGGCGAACTGATCTTCCGCCTTGTCTACCAGCAAGCGGGCTGCAAAAAGCCCTTCTCCCGCCTGTGGCTGTCCAGTATGGAGGAAAACGCCATCCGGGAGGGCTTTGCCCGTCTCAAACCGTCAACTGAATACGATGCGCTGTACAATGCAGCACTCTGCCGGGAACGTGCCGACTGGATGGTCGGCATCAATGCGTCCCGGCTTTTTTCGTGCCTGTACGGTCAGCCTTTAGCGGTCGGTCGGGTCATGACCCCGGTGCTTGCCATGACGGTGGTGCGGGAAGCTGCCATCGCTGCCTTTGTGCCGGAGAAGTTCTACACGGTGGATCTGGAACTGACCAGCGGCTGCACGGCATCCAGCCGTCGCATTCCTGAAAAATCCGTTGCAGAAAACCTGCTGGAAGCCTGTCGAAGGGAGATGGTGGCAACGATCCAGCGCATCACCCGCAAGGAAAAATCCGAGAATCCGCCGACGCTGTATGACCTGACCGCTTTGCAGCGGGATGCTAACCGCCTGCTGGGGTACAGCGCACAACAGACGCTGGACTATGTACAGAGCCTGTATGAGAAGAAACTTACCACTTATCCCCGAACTGATAGCTGCTATATCACCGATGATGACGAGGAAATGCTGGAGGAACTGACCGAGGAACTGGAAGTTTTTCTCGACATTACCCCGGAGGACGTGGACGAGGCGGTGCCCCGGACACGGCGTACCGTCAATCGGGAAAAAGTCACCGACCACCACGCCATCCTGCCCACCCGCAGTATGCTGCAAGCCGATCTGGAAGCACTGCCCAAGGGCGAGCAGAATGTCCTGAAGCTCATCATCGCCCGGACGCTGATGGCAGTCAGCAAGCCCTTCCGGTATCTGGAAACCCTGCTCACCACCGAATGTGCCGGGGAGGAATTCTCCGCTAAGGGCAAGGAGGTTTTGGAAGAAGGCTGGAAAGCGGTGGAGCGCAAGGTGCTGGCAGACATCCTGAACCGGAAACAGGAACTCACGGCCCTGCCCAATGCAGCGGAAAACGAGTGCGGCATCCTCAATGCCGAACTGAAAGAGGGACAAACGTCCCCGCCGAAGCACTTTACGGAGGACACCCTGCTGCACGCAATGGAAACCGCAAGTGCAGACAGTATGCCGGAGGGCGTGGAGCGTCAGGGCATCGGCACACCGGCAACCCGTGCCGCCACCATCGAAAAACTGGTGCAGAAGGGCTTTCTGGAACGCAAGGGCACCAAGAAAACCAAGGTACTGCTGCCCACGGATAAGGGAAAAGCCCTCATCACTGTGATGCCCGAAGAAATCCAATCCCCGGAAATGACCGCCGATTGGGAAACAAAGCTGCTGCAAATCGAACGTAGCGAAATGGAGCCGAGCGAATTTATGACCGAGATCAATACGATGATTACCGAACTGGTAAAGAACACGGAAATGAAAAAAGGAGCGAATGCGCTTATGAAAAACAAATGATTGGTGTCTGCCCCAACTGTGGTGCAAATGTTGTGGAGCGTGAAAAGGGTTGGTTCTGCGAGAACCGGGAGTGCCGTTTCGTGCTGTGGAAGGACAATGCGTTCTTTAAGCGTCTGGGCAAGCGACTGGACGCTCATGTGGCGGACAAGCTGCTGCGGGATGGTCGTGTCCGCCTGAAGGACTGCAAGAGTGCCAAGGGCAAGACCTACAACGCTACCGTGCTGCTGTCCTGTGAGGCCGATGGCCGCAGCAGGTTTTCGCTGGAATTTGAAGGGGGCTGCTGATGAAAGATGATGCCGTAATAAAAGACAACGAGGCGGTCTACCTCATCAATGAGCAGACGTATCTGCATCTGCGGGAAAATCTCGCAGGGGTCGGGTATGAGGTCTTCGATAAGAACAGCCCCCTCCCGGTGGAGGAAGGGCAGATTCCATGGGAAGCTCTGGGCAACACCCAGCGGCGCATCGAAACCGCCCGTGCGTACTATCTGGCAGAGCATCAGGATGAGCCTGTGGGTAGGATTCAGAATGTTGCCGTTACCACCTTGGAGAAGTTTCGCTCCGGGGTTCGCAGGCGAAGGAATCTGGCTCCACGTTCTCTGCCGGAAAATGATGTGCGGTTCATTGACCCGATGTACAACGAGCTGTTCCGGGTGCCGGACGGCGGCGTTGTGCAGATGACCTACCCGGATGGGCACCAGCGTTCCGAGAAGGTCGAATATCTCGATGACTACCACATGAAGATCGGGTCCTCGGTGCAGCACATCTGTGAATTTGCAGAGCGCATGGCACGCAGCCATGCCATTGTGGAGCCGGAGCCGTTGACGCTGCAAGAGCAACGGGCGTGGAATCTGGAATACGACTATTACCTCACTGTGCAGGCAGATAACGGTTCGTGGAATTATGCTCTCTATCAGGGCGACTGCTGCCTGTTGGAGCGCGGGAAAATTGACGCGCCCGAACTGATGATCGAGGAGGTGCGGGACGAGATCCTGTACAGCCACAACCTGCGGAACAAAGACTGCATCCCGCTCACGCAAGAGGAGTTTGCCCGGAAGCTCACAGACCGAAACGAGATCCAGTCATACCGCATGAAGCAATTCCAGCAAAGCGGGCACGACTGCTATCTGGTCATGCAGTTGCAACAGGATGCGGACCCTGCGCTCCGCTTTGCCGCCATGCGCTATCTGAATAAGCAGAACGTCGCTCCGTCCATTGAGAATTATGAGATCCTGTACCGGGGCAACCTCCCGGAAGGAAAGCGCTGCGTTCCACAAGCGGAGCTGCTGGAACAACTGTACCAGAAATTCAACTGCGCCCGCCCTCTGGATTACCATGGGCACAGTTTGTCGGTCAGCGATGTGATCATGCTGAATCAGGACGGGAAAATTTCGGCGCATTATGTGGACAGCATCGGCTTCAAGGAACTGCCGGGGTTTCTGGATAAAAAGCCGGAGCGCCTTTCTGTTCTGCAAAACCTCAAGGAGAAGTGCGATGCCCCGGAGTGCAATCCAACTGGATGCCAGAAAGCGAGGGATGGCCATGAACTTTGACCACGAAGAGCGGATGCTGATGATGCTCTACAACACCGGCACCCGGCTGGGGCTTATCCACGAACTGCGGCTGATGCAGTGCTATCTGATGCCCGATGAAACTGCCCTGCGGGAACTGTCGGAGGGTGTTATCGAAAAGCTGAAACTGCTGACCGATGCGGAGTTTGCCGAGCTGGAATTTCCCCCGGACTGACTTTTGCCGCCTGCGGGCGGCGTACATAGGAGCTTTCGCATCCTGCAAAGGTATGATATACTGAAGCTGACAGCTTTCAGGTCGCAGATAAAAGATGAGAGGTGCTTTTTATGGCAGGTTTGAAGGGAAAGGCCGGTATCGTCACCGGCGGCAGCAGCGGGATCGGTTTCCAGATCGCAAATGTGCTGGCTCAGGCCGGCGCGACAGTTTATGTCATCAGCCGCACCGGCAAGCCCAAAGAGGGTGTAGGCGAAAGTGCACCGGGCGTTGTCCATCTGCGGGGTGACATCGGCAATGCAGAGGCTATGAAAACACTGGTGGCGGAGCTGGCCGCAAAAGCATAACGGCTGTCTGGATTTTCTGGTAAACAACGCAGGCGTCAGCTATAAATGCCGGGCCGAGGACTTTCCCATGGAGCAGTTTGACAATATCATGAATGTGAATGTCAAATATCTGTTCCAGATGAGTGTGATTTGCTACCCCTATCTGAAGAAAAGTGCGGACAAGGGCCGCATTATCAACATCACCAGCATGAGCGCCCATCTGGGTTTCAGCGAGGTGGTGCCGTATTGTGCCAGCAAGGGCGCTGTGCTGGCGATGACCCGCGCTCTGGCCGTGGAGTGGGCGCAGGACAACATCACCGTCAACAGCATCGCGCCGGGCTGGTTCCGCAGCAAAATGAACGAGCAGGTGGTGGACGCAGCCCGGGAGCAGAAAATTCTGAACCGGATGCCGCTGCACGCCTACGGTGACACCCGCGACTTGGGTAAGATGGCCGAGTTTCTGGTGGGCGATGGTGCCGCTTACATCACCGGACAGGATTTTGCCGTGGATGGCGGCGCACTGGCTTTCGGTTATTGAGAGGAGCTTCTCTGCAATTTTCGGCAGCTTCGCTCGTATTCCAGATAAAGGAACCGAATTTCGTTGGCATAACGGAGGAACCATTATGGCAATCTTTGAAAAGACCATCCGAAACAAGAATTTTGACAAACTGCTTCGGAAACTGGAACAGGAAATTCCGGACAGCAGCTGGTCGGCCAATCTGGAAGCGGGCAGTGACTTCAAAGAGGGCGATGCCCGGTGCAGTGTTCGTGTGTTTGAACGGTACAGCATGATGGGCGGCAACCGCCTGAGCCTGATGTTGACCATGTTCCAGAATGAGGACAGCCCCATCCGGCTGTCTGCGATTACGGCGGGCGGCAGTCAGGCAGTGTTTTTTAAGGTGAATACCATCGGAGAAGAATCCTTTCTGGAGGACGTAAAGAACCTGCTGGAAGAAATTTTGGAGGAGTAAGATGTTTTACGCTGGATTTGATCTGTTGTTCAGCATTCTGTTTCCCATCCTGTTCTTTGTGGTTTTGGGCATGATTCTGTATACCTTTATCAGAAATATCCGTACCTGGAACCAAAACAACCATTCGCCGCGGCTTACCGTTCCGGCAGCGGTGGTGGCAAAGCGCACGGAGGTCTCTCATCATCACACGGACAACACGATGATGCATACGTTTACCACCTATTATGTGACCTTTCAGGTAGAGAGCGGCGACCGCATGGAGCTTACCGTAAGTGGTTCGGACTACGGAATGCTTGTGGAGGGCGACATTGGAAAGCTGAGTTTTCAGGGTACCCGCTATCTTGGGTTCCAGCGGAACTGAACATCCCTGTTCAATTTGATAAATCGGAATTTATCTGTATGATAATTCTGCAAAATAAAAAAAACACATAGAATGGGTAAAATCTGAGTAAAGAATGTCTATAATGGTTCCGTAAAATCACGAAAATCATATTTTACGTACAGACATAAGCCGTGTCAAAATTTATACTAGATAGATGTAAGCTCATGTCCATATAAAACATCGCCTCAATCAAGGCCAGAACACGAAGCCATAGAAAGGATGATTCTATGAAATTATTAAAGCATGCCAATGTTTACACACCAGCTCCTCTCGGTAAAAGGGATGTGCTGATCGAGGGGGAGAGGATCCTCCGAATCGCGGAAGAAATCACAGGCTATGATGAACTTCCGGATGTCGATGTCTATGATCTCTCGGGAAAGACCCTCGTGCCGGCCTACATCGATCTGCATGTGCATATCACCGGTGGCGGCGGAGAGCAGGGTCCGGCTTCCCGTGTGCCGGAGTCTTCACTCAGCACCTTTTTTAAGAATGGTATCACGACCGTCGTCGGGCTTCTGGGCACGGACGGCATCACGAGAAGCCTCGAGAACCTGGTGGCGAAGGCCCGTGCACTGACAGAAGAAGGCATGACGGTGTATACATTGACCTCGTCCTATGGCTACCCGCCGACGACACTCACCGGCAGCGTCGAGCGGGACATCGTTCTGATCCCACCGATGATCGGTGTGAAGGTCGCGGTATCTGATCATCGAAGCTCGAATCCGGGTGGAGCGGAGCTGATCGCACTGGCAACAGCTGCACGCCGCGCCGGTCTGCTAAGCGGCACACCGGGGCTCGTGACGATGCACATGGGCAGCGGGAAGGCGAAGCTGGATCCGATTTTCTACGTACTGGATCACTCGGATGTACCGGCGAAGAACCTGCTCCCGACGCATATGCTGCGCTCACCAGAGCTCATCGACGCTGGCGTAGAGCTCGTGAAGCGAGGCGGCTACATCGACTGTACCGCCGGCTCGGATGAGGTGGCGGTGAAAGAGGATGCCCGAAAGCTCTTTGATTTACTGCACCGCGAGGGCGTAAATCCGGATCATGTGAGCCTGTCAAGTGACGCCTACGGAAGCCAGCCGCGTTTTAACGACGCAGGCGAGTGCGTGGGACTGACCTATGCGTCGCCGAAGTACCTGCATAAAACCATCCGGGCGCTGGTGCGCATGGGCATGCCGCTCGAGCAGGCACTGAAGCTTCTGACGACCACACCGGCGACTCTGCTCGCGCAGGATGGCCGAAAGGGATGCATCGCCGCAGGCGCCGACGCAGATCTCCTCGTACTGGATGAAGAGCTCGAGATCGACAGCCTCTTCGCGCGAGGACAGCTCGCGCTGTGGCAGAAGGAACTGCGCATGAAGGGAAGATTCGAAGAGTAAAGCGGATTTTATATCCTCTAGTTAAGATCATTGCTTATGCTGGCAGTTCAGCAGAAGGATACCCGAAAGAAATAAAAATATTTTTCTTTCTGTTTTTGATTGACAAATCGAGATTTAAGGAGGAGAGGCTTCTTTGAAAGTTGTCATTTGCGGGGAGTTCCCGGAAAAAGCAGAAGAGAATATTTTCCATTCCTTCCCACTATCATGGGAAGTCCATATTGTTCCACCCTCTGGTCTTGCCAGTGAACTGTCTAACGCAGACATTCTGATTCCAGAACATGTTGAGATCAACGCTGATCTTCTCAGTAAGGCTCCGAAATTAAAGCTGGTGCAGACCGGAGCAGGCTATGATAACGTGGACTTGAAAGCATGTACAGAATTTGGCGTTCAGGCCTGTAATGCGGCGGGGGTGAACGCGTATGCTGTTGCTGAGCATGTGATGGCTCTTATCCTTTCCTGGTATAAGAACATTCCTTATCTGGACCACTTCTTAAAAGATCGTGGGGAAGCAGATCAACTGGATTACACAGGTGCAGAGCTGTATGGGAAAACAATCGGAATCATCGGTCTTGGACATGTCGGAAGAATCGTCGCGGAGTATTGTAACGCGTTCCATATGACGGTACTGGGATACAGTCACAAGTTAATTGAGATGTGTAGTGTTGAACAGGTGGATCTGGACACTCTTTTCAGAGACAGTGACATCATCAGTCTGCATGTCCCACTTACGGACAGCACGCGCCACCTGATTAATGCCGAGACTTTTTCGAAAATGAAACCGGACGCCCTCCTCATCAACACATCACGCGGTGGAACCGTTGATGAAGCTGCGCTGATTACAGCACTTGAAAATAAAGATATCAGTGGTGCATGTTTGGACGTCTTTGAAACAGAGCCGTTAAAGCCGGACAGTCCCCTTCGTGACTTGAAGAATGTGCTCCTCACACCGCATACTGCCGGGTTTCCTGACGGGATAAAATACCACAAGAAGCGCTACGCATTTTTTGTAAGGAATATAGAAAAAGTCATGCGTCATGAGACGCCGGAGTGCTGCCTCAATACTGTTTGATAAATTCCAGTTTGTCGATGGTTGTCAACCGGGATAGTGGCCTAGGCCCTTACTCCGAAAAATTTTTCATAACCCGCAAGAAAGTGGGCTTGATAGAATACTTTCATTCATGCTATACTAAAATCAGTTTTAATGCACAGAAAAATTGAAAGCGGAGGATAGCCAATGGACACCAAAAAAGATCACCCATCGACCGCCTGCTTTTTGCAACCTTTCTGAAGGGCGTTATCGAAAAGCTGAAGCTGCTGACCGATGCGGAGTTTGCCGAGCTGGAATTTCCCCGGACTGACTTTTTGCCGCCTGCGGGCGGCGTACATATCTCTTTAACTGACAGTGATTATATGGTATAATTTAGGGGAGTTAAGAAGGAGGTTCGATATGGATGTCAAAAAAACATTGATAGGCATTGGCACTTTCATTTTGGGCATTGTTGGTATAATGGCTTTCTCGATGATAAATTCAGAATCGACATCTTCTTTGGCTTCACTTAGCGATGATGAACTTGAAACCGAACGTGAAAAGGTACGTCTTGATTATTGTTCGTCCGGGAATAGCTTCGAAAAAGCTGTACAGTCAGAAAAAGAACTTGATCGGTTTGATAACGAAATGCGTAGACGCGCAAATGAACGATTCGAAAAAGAGCATCCGAATGGTGTGCCAGATGCTCATTGGACTGACGAAAACAGATGGGATTAACGATAAAAGACTTAAAATAAAACACAATCGAATGGAGAGTATCTGAAATGAAAATCGTAGTTTTGAACGGTAGCCCTCGCAAGGGCGGCAACACAGAAATCATGGCGCAGGCTTTTGCAGAAGCCGCCCGCAAGAACCAGAATGAAGTCAGCGTTCTGGATGTGGCATCTATGAATATTTGCGGCTGTCTGGGCTGCAAATACTGCTGGGCTCATAAGGGCGAATGCGTCCAGAAAGATGATATGGGCAAGGTTTTTGCAGCTTTGGCCGATGCTGATATGGTGGTCTTTGCATCACCTATCTATTGGTTCGACATTACCGCACAGATGAAAACCGTCATTGACCGCCTGTATGCCGGCGGCAGTGTGGGCTTCCACTTCCATAAGACTGCCCTGCTGCTGGATGCCGGTGCCGACCATGTATTCGATGCAGCCATCGCCCAGTATAAGGCAATGACTTCCTATCTCAAGTGGGAAGATATGGGTATCATTACGGTGCCGAACATGGAAACCAAGGGCAGCATGACCACTGCACCGAATCTGGATGCGGTTGTCAAACTTGGTGAATCGCTCTGATTGATTTAGAAAAACAAATAACATTACATCCCTGCGGGCAACCCCAAAACGGTTGCCCGCTCTTTTTATGCTCAAAAAAACGAAGGGAGGAACGCTATGCCAAGCAAAACCGAAGAATATCTCGCCCTTGCCCAGCGCACGGCCAACGGCTTGACCCGGTACTGGGAAAGCTGGACGGACTACCTGACCACCGCATCCCGGCTGTACAAGTACCCTTTTGCGGACCAGCTCATGATCTACGCCCAGCGCCCGGATGCCACCGCCTGCGCCGACTTTGACATCTGGAACAACAGGATGAACCGCTATGTGCGCCGGGGTGCTAAGGGCATCGCTCTGCTGGATGAATCCATCGGATTCCCCCGGCTGCATTACGTTTTTGACGTAAGCGACACCGGGGTGCGCCGCAATTCCCGTGACCCGGAGGCGTGGCAGTTCAACGACGACCTGAAACAGCCGGTTTCGGAAATGTTGAGCAAAACCTACGGCATCGGCGGGGAGCGTGTCAGCCAGCAGCTTGCAGATATTGCCGGAAAACTGGTAGCAGATTACTGGGACAACAATGGCGGCGACATCCGTGCCATCGTTGACGGTTCGCTGCTGATGGATTATGATGAAGCCGGGGTGGAGATGCAGTTCAAGTGCCGCCGCCATCAGCGTCACCTATACGCTGCTGGAACGCTGTGGCTTTGAGCCGGCGGGCTGGTTTGATAAAGATGACTTCCGAGCCATCCACGAGTTTTCCACCCCGGATAGTGTCTACGCCCTCGGCGCAGCCGTCAGCGACATGAGCCGTGAGGTGCTGCGGAACATCGAGCGCACCGTGAAAACCACCATTCGCCGCCGCAATGCAGAAAGGAGCCAATATGAATATGAACAGCAGGAACGTGACTTACTCGACCGTCGGGGACTACCAGCTCCCGAACCTGGTTCTGAACCAGCCCCGGAAGCCGCTGGGCAAATACGGCAGGCTGCGCCGGACGTATCTGAAGGAGCAGCACCCGGTGCTGTACCACACGATGCTGATGAACGGGAGCCTGTATCCGCACCTGATGGAGGTGGAGCAGACGGCAGAGAGCCGGATGCGGCAGACCATGGCGCAGCTTCTGAAACAGAACCCGGCCCCGGACAAGGAGCAGAATCAGATGTCGTGGGTGCGGCACATGAACAGCCTGAAAGCGCAGGCAGAGGAACTGGTGATGACGGAGCTGATCTACAGCTAAGTTTTCTGGATGCCAACATCCCCACCGAAGCTCAGCAAATTGAAATGATCGACCAAGCGGAGAGCGAAAAAACGCCCTCCGCTTTTGTTTTGTCACAGGCTGAAATCGAAAACGAACTGCGGCGGCACGGTTCTGGATTTGTGGGCGGCAAGCAGCGCATTATGGCACTGTACCAGACCCAGCCTGACCGCAGCCTCCGTGCCAAGGCGTTGGCAAAGGAGTACGGCATCGGTGGGCACTCCCACGATTTTCTGGACGGAAGCCGGGGTTTTGTGAACCACGACTGGAAGGGGCTGGGATTTGACCATTACCCCGACCACCAGAAATTCACCCTGAAATGGGCGCAGGTGGAACAATATATCGACCTGATGATCCAGTCCGACCGCTACCTCACCGACAAGGAAAAGGAATGCTACACGCCCCCTGCGCCTGTTAGCACAAAGCCGGATGCCGACCTGACCCGTGCAAAGAACCTGATCCGGGAGTTTTGTCAGGAGGAATACGACTCTGATCCGGACTTTTCCAATCTTGCTAAAATCGACATTGCCTACACCTATGCCACTGACGAGGAGATCCCCATACAGGTCAACGTGGATCTGGTGGGGTATCGAGTGGAGCGGTATCTGGGCGAGGTATTGATAGATGAGCGGCAGTACGAAAGTCTGGAAGACCTGACCGAAACCGAGTTGGAGGCGCTGGATTTTTCCGAACTGGTCAGCGTCACGGATGAAGAATTGGAGCACTACCACAGCAAGGCGGAGGAACGCCCGGCGCTGCTGCCGCTGGATGCCGCCACCGAGTACAACGCCCTGAAGGAGCAGCACCCGGACGCTCTGGTGGGCTTTGAGCAAAACGGACAGTTTGAGTTTTACGGCGAGGACGCCCGGAAGGTCTGCGAGCTTGTGGGTGGAAAGCTGCTGGAAAAAGAAACGGCGCTGGGCATAGTCCCGGTCACCGGCTTCCCCAGCGACCAGTGGGCGTACCGTGCCAAGCAACTGTGGCAGTGCGGCGAGAACGTTTATCTTGCCGGGCTGAACGAGGACGGTACCCACCACCAGACCAAGTACCTGCGCCGGGAAGATTATCTGCCGCTGGGTGCTACCGTCCACATGGAAGGACGTGCCTTCCGGGTGGATAACGTCAACTTTGATAAGGACAGCGTCACCTTGCAGGATGTGGCGCTGGCAGAAATGCGGATGCCTGTTTTTCGGCAGGAACCGCTGGCGGTTGTCCGGGAGTTGTACGAGCAGGAACAGGACGACCGGCAACTTTCCGGCGAAGATCTGGATGCACTGCCCGTCTCTGCCGTGATGGACGGAGAGGCGCAGACCTTCCCGGATGCTGCTGCGTTGGATGAAGCCCTGAACGCTGTGCCTGCCGGGAACTTCCACATCACGGACGACCATCTGGGCGAGGGCGGCGCAAAGCAGAAATATGCCCGGAACATTGAAGCCATCCGCACCCTGTTCAAGCTGGAAGATGAACACCGGGGTGCCACCGCTGAGGAACAGCAGGTGCTTTCCCAGTATGTGGGCTGGGGCGGTCTGGCAGATGCCTTTGACCCCAACAAAGACAGTTGGGCAAAGGAATATGCAGAGTTGAAAGGGCTGCTCTCCGAGGATGAGTACGCCGCCGCCCGTTCCAGCACCCTGAACGCCCACTACACCTCCCCGGTGGTGATTCGCTCTATTTATGAGGCAGTCGAAAAGATGGGTTTCCGGTCTGGCAACATCTTGGAGCCGTCCATGGGTGTGGGCAACTTCTTCGGGATGCTGCCGGACAGTATGGCAGACAGCCGCTTATACGGCGTGGAACTGGACAGCATTACCGGGCGCATTGCGAAAAAGCTGTATCCGCAGGCTGACATTACTGTTGCCGGCTTTGAGACTACCGACCGCCGTGATTTCTACGATTTGGCGGTGGGCAATGTGCCTTTCGGTCAGTATAAAGTCAACGACAAGGCGTACAACAAGCTGGGATTCTCCATCCACAATTATTTTTTTGCGAAAGCCATCGACCAAGTGCGTCCGGGCGGCGTAGTGGCGTTCGTCACCAGCCGCTACACCATGGACAGCAAGGACAGCACCGCCCGCAAGCACATGGCAGAGCGTGCTGACCTGCTGGGTGCCATCCGTCTGCCCAACAATGCGTTCCGTGCTAACGCCGGCACGGATGTTGTCAGTGACATTATCTTTTTGCAGAAGCGTGACCGCCCTGCGGACATTGAGCCGGACTGGGTACAGCTTGGCAAGACCGAGGACGGCTTTGCCATCAACCAGTATTTTGTGGACCACCCGGAGATGGTTCTGGGCGTACTCTCCACCGAAAGCACCCAGTATGGACGAGAGGAATTGACCGTTGCTCCCATCGAGGGTGCAAACCTTGCAGACCAGCTTGCCGAGGCGGTACAGCATATTGAGGGTCAGTACACCGAAGTCGAGGTGGAAACGCCAGATATTGCGGATGCCGAGGCAGAGCGCAAAACGCTCCCTGCTGACCCGGAGGTCAAGAACTTCTCCTACACCGTGGTGGACGGCGAGGTGTTCTACCGGGAAAATTCGGTCATGACGCAGGTGGAGCTGTCCGACACCGCCAAGGGGCGCGTCACCGGCATGGTGGAACTGCGCCAGATCGTCAACGACCTGATCGACCAGCAGTTGAACGACTACCCGGACGAGGATATCAAGGCAACACAGGAGCGTTTGAACGCCGCCTACGATGCCTTTACCGCAAAGTACGGCTTGCTGAACGACCGCAAAAACGGGCGGCTGTTTGAGCAGGATTCCTCGTATTATCTGCTGTGCTCGCTGGAAAATCTGGACGAGCAAGGGCAGCTTAAATCCAAGGCTGCAATGTTCACCAAGCGCACCATTCGCCCGGAACGCACCGTCACCAGCGTGGATACGCCAAGTGAAGCGTTGGCGGTGTCCATCGGAGAACACGGCAAGGTGGATTTGCCCTATATGGCAGAACTGCTGGGCACACCCGGCGAGTACGAGCGCATCACTACCGAACTTTCCGGCGTGATCTTCAAGGACCCCGCTGCTGACCCCACCGACCCGGAAGCGGGCTGGCAGATGGCAGACGAGTACCTGTCCGGCGATGTTCGGGCAAAGCTGCGGATGGCGCAGTTCGCCGCCGAAACCAACCCGGAGTTTGCCGTTAATGTCACCGCATTGGAGAAGGCGCAGCCCAGAGAGTTGGAAGCCTCCGAAATTGATGTGCGCTTGGGTGCAACATGGCTCGACCCCAGTATTATCCAGAAGTTTATGACCGAGACTTTCCAAATTCCCTACTATCTGCGTCATGCAGTCAAGGTGAGATATTCTCCTTATACCGCCGAATGGCGCGTGGAGGGCAAAACGGCCACGGGACGAGGCGATATTATCTCCTCCGAGACCTACGGCACCAGCCGCGCCAACGCATATAAGATTCTGGAGGAGACTCTGAACCTGAAAGATGTCCGTATCTACGACACCATCGAGGATGCCGAGGGCAAGCCCAAACGTGTGCTGAACAAGCGGGAGACCATGCTGGCACAGCAGAAGCAACAGGTCATTAAGGACGCATTTGCCAACTGGGTCTGGCAAGACCCCCAGCGGCGCATTGCGCTGGTGAAGCAGTACAACGAGCTGTTCAACTCTACTCGTCCCCGTGAATATGACGGAAGCCACATCAAATTCGTAGGCATGAACCCGGATATTACCCTCCGTGAACACCAGAGAAATGCTATCGCTCATGTGCTATATGGTGGAAATACGCTGCTTGCACACGAAGTTGGTGCAGGCAAGACCTACGAAATGGCTGCATCCGCCATGGAAGCAAAACGGCTGGGGCTGTGCCAGAAAAGCCTGTTCGTAGTGCCCAACCATCTGACGGAGCAATGGGCTTCGGAGTTCCTGAACCTCTACCCCAACGCAAAACTCTTGGTGGCACGGCGCAAGGACTTTGAGACCGCCAACCGCAAAAAATTCTGCGCCCGCATCGCTACCGGCGATTACGATGCCGTCATCATCGGGCACAGTCAATTTGAGCGCATTCCACTGTCCTTTGAGCGGCAGGAGCGCATCATTCAGGAGCAAATTTATGAAACGCTTGCCGCCATCAACGAGCTGAAAGTCCACGCAGGCGAGAATTTCTCCATCAAGCAGATGGAAAAGACCCGGAAAACGCTGGAAACTAAGCTGGAAAAACTGCGCTCCGATGAGCGTAAGGACGATGTAGTTACTTTCGAGCAGTTGGGTGTTGACCGTCTGTTTGTGGACGAGTCACACGCGTTCAAAAATTTGTTCCTCACAACAAAAATGCGGAATGTCGCAGGATTATCCACCAGCGAAGCGCAAAAATCCAGCGATATGTTTGGCAAGTGCCGCTATCTGGACGAGATCACCGGCGGGCGTGGCGTGGTGTTCGCCACGGGTACGCCCGTGAGTAATTCCATGACCGAGCTGTACACGGTCATGCGGTATTTGCAGTACAGCACCCTCCAGCAGAAAAGGCTGACTCACTTCGACTGCTGGGCGTCCACCTTTGGTGAGACCACCACCGCCATCGAGCTGGCTCCCGAAGGTACAGGCTACCGTGCCCGCACCCGATTCGCCAAGTTCTTTAACCTCCCGGAACTGATGTCCATGTTCAAGGAGGTTGCGGACATTAAAACTTCCGACCAGCTCCATTTGCCTGTGCCGGAGGCAAAGTTTGAGACCGTGGTGGCAAAGCTGTCCGAAATTCAAAAGGAGATGGTGCAGGAGTTGAGCAAGCGTGCCGCACGCATCCACTCTGGCACCGTGGATGCCTCCGAGGACAATATGCTCTGTGTGACAAACGACGGCAGAAAAATCGGTCTGGATGTGCGCCTGATGAACCCCATGCTCCCGGATGACCCGGACAGCAAACTCAATGTCTGTGTGCAGAACGTGCTGAAGATCTGGGAGGAGGGCAAGGATCAGAAGCTGACCCAGCTTTTGTTCTGCGATCTCTCGACACCGAAAAATGACGGGAACTTCAATGTTTACGATGATATTCGCAAAAAGCTGATCGCCGCCGGTGTGCCGGAGAACGAGATCGAGTTCATCCACAATGCCGATACCGAAGCGAAAAAAGCGGCACTGTTCTCCAAGGTGCGCTCTGGCGATGTGCGAGTTTTGCTCGGGAGTACAGCAAAAATGGGAGCTGGCACCAACGTGCAATCCCGGCTTGTGGCGGTGCATCACCTGGACGTTGGCTGGAAACCCAGCGACATGACCCAGCGCAACGGGCGCATCATCCGGCAGGGTAATATGAATAAGGAAGTCAAGGTGTTCAACTACGTCACAGAAGGAACGTTTGACAGCTACCTTTTTCAGACCCTTGAGAATAAACAGCGGTTTATCTCGCAAATCATGACTTCCAAATCTCCGGTGCGCTCCTGCGAGGATGTGGACGAGCAGGCGCTTTCTTATGCGGAGATCAAGGCACTGTGCGCCGGAAATCCTCTCATCAAGGAGAAGATGGATTTGGATGTGCAGGTGGCAAAGCTCAAGGTTCTGAAAGCCGACCACCAGAGCCAGAAATTCCGTCTGCAAGACAAGTTGCTGACCAAGTTCCCGGCTGACATTCAGGAAGCGAACGCCCACATCGCCGGGCTGAAAGCCGATGCACAGCTTGCCGCTGCCCACCCGCAGGGCAAGGAGGAGTTTTGCGGCATGGTCATTAAGGGCGTTGCCTACGACGAGAAAAAGACCGCCGGTGAGCGTTTGGTGCTTGCCTGCTCGGAACTGCCCAACGCCGAAGAAAAAGTCATCGGCAGCTACCGGGGCTTTGAGTTGTCTCTGCGGTTCGATACCTTCCGCAGCGAATATCAGGCGATTCTGAAGGGTGAGCGGAGGTACCCGGTAGCACTGGGCACCGACCCGCTGGGCAACATTATCCGTCTGGATAATTCGCTGAACAACTTCCCGGAGCGCATTAACTCTGCTGAGAATGAACTAGCCACTCTGCATCAGCAGCAGGCAGCGGCGCAAATTGAGGTGGAAAAGCCCTTCCCGCAGGAGGAAGAACTGGCTGAAAAATCAGCACGGCTTGCAGAGCTGAACGCTCAGTTGGATGTGGACGAAAAGAGCCACGAGCCGGAACAGGACGAGGAAGAACAGGAGGATGCACCTCGCCGTCCCTCGGTGCTGGCGGCGCTGGAAGAAAAATCGGACAAGCCGGAGCCGGTGAAGCCTTTCCGTAGTTATTACGACAAGGACGGTGATGCCCGGTGAGGGAAAAGCGGGATGAAATCATTATCCTGAGAACAACAAAAGCTGAGAAAAGCCGCATTTATGAAAAGATGTTGGGCATGGGCATCCGCAGCCTGAGCGCCTATATCCGAAAAATGGCTCTGGATGGCTACTGCCTGAATCTTGACCTGCCGCAGCTGCGCCGCATGGCGTATCTTTTGCAGATGTGCAGCAATAATCTGAACCAGTACGCCAAAGCCGCTAACGAAAATGGTCGGGTCTACGCTGCCGATCTGGAGGACTTGCGGCAACGGCTGGACGAGCTGATCGACATTGGTCGGCAGATCCTTTCCCGGCTGGCAGAACTTTAAAATTTTTCCCCGCAGTTGGAGGGCTGCGGGGGTACATAAGGGTTGACATCCTTGCAAAGCAATCGTTGACACCTTTATAATAGGGACGAAAGGCAGGTGCTGGATATGAGGTTCGTTATCAAGATGATCGTTTTCCCGTTTTGGCTGCTTACGGCTTTCCTTGCGCTGATGCTGAAATGGACGCTGAACCTGTCAGCGTTTGTGCTGGCGCTGCCCATGCTGTATATCTTCGGCTGCGGCCTTTATACGCTGTACTGCCGGGAGTGGCTGCAATTTTTGATTTTGCTGGTGGCAGAGTTTGGATGCTTTGTGTTGATTTTTATGGGCGCTTTGATTGCAGATACAGCAGAGCGTTTTAGTGGCTGGGTTGCCGGATTGTGAGGGAGGCTATGGAAAACCAGAAATTGGAGGCTTGTTATTCTGAGCACAGCAGCACGATTTTTTCTGAAATGCTGGGCGAGGATGAAAACTATCGGCGGCTGAAAAAAGCCAAAATAGCGGCTGAGAAAGCCCTTCAGAGCGTCATCGGCAACGAAGCATGGAAGCGATACCTTGCCTTAGATGGGATCTGCAACGAGCTGGAATGTGCCCGTTACAAGGCGATGTATCTGGCAGGTGCTGCCGATTACGAAAAATTATCCAAATGATCTCGATGCCGTCTCCGGGCGGCATTTTTTCTTTTCAATAGGGGGGTGATGATGCTGGCGGCAACACGGCTGATTGCGCTACACAAAAACAAAGGCAAGTCGGTTGCGGCCTGCCTGAAAAGCCGCACGGACTATGCGAAGAATCCTGACAAAACGAACAAGGGAGAGCTGGTCAGCAGCTACGGGTGTAGCCCTTTGACCGCAGACGAAGAATTTATGCTGTCCAAGCGGCAATACGAACTTACCACTGGACGCAGACAGAAAAGCGATGTCATTGCTTATCAGATACGGCAGTCTTTTCGTCCGGGTGAGATCACCGCAGAGGAGGCTAACAAGGTGGGCTACGAACTGGCAATGCGCTTCACCAAGGGCAAATATGCATTTATCGTTGCAACCCACACGGACCGGCAGCACATCCACAACCATGTGATTTTCAACTCCACAGCGTTGGATGGCACCAGAAAGTTCCGGGATTTTTTCTTTTCTGCGTTGGCAGTGCAGCGGTTGAACGACCTGATCTGCTTAGAACATCAGCTCTCCGTCATTGAAAAGAAGCCCTACCGGGAGCGGCAGAAGTGCGTCGTCTACCCACCAAAAGAAAGCAACCGTGACCGCCTGTGCGGAATCATCGACACCATCCTTGCAGAGAAGCCGAAGGATTTTGAAGTCTTTCTGCAAAAACTGGAGCGGCAAGGCTATGAGGTCAAACGCGGAAAGTACACCTCCGTCAAGGGTGCACGGCAGAAACGGTTTATCCGTTTCCGCACACTGGGCGTCGGCTATGGTGAGGACGAGATCAAGGCGGTGCTGGAGGGCAAGGCAAAACACCAGCCGTACCGGAAGCAGCCGCCGAAAGAACAGCCCTTCCAGTTGCTGGTGGATGTTCAGGGAAAAATGGCAGAGGGCAAAAGCGTTGGCTACAAAAAATGGGCAACAAAATTCAACCTGAAGGAGATGTCCAAAACGCTGCTATTTTTACAGGAGCAGAAAATCGGCAGCGCCGAGGAACTGCGGGAACGTGCAGCGGCGGCAACGGAACGGTATCATGCCATGGGCGATTCCATCAAGGCAGCAGAAGCAAGGCTGACAGAAATTGCCGTGCTGAAAACCCACATCATCAACTACGCCAAGACCCGCCCGGTCTATGATGCCTACCGCAAGTCAGGGTACAGTAAAAAGTTTTTGGAAGCTCATCGGGAGGAAATCACCCTGCACAAGGCGGCGAAAGCTGCCTTTGACGAGGCAGGGCTGCAAGAACTGCCGAAGGTCAAGGCGTTGGATGCGGAGTTCGCAGAACTGCTGACCAAGAAGAAAGCCGCTTACCCAGACTACCGCAAGGCAAGGAATGAGATGCAGGAACTGGTTCGGGCACAGAAAAACGTAGAACGATTTTTTGCGGAGGAAAAGGACGCTACCGAGAAAACTCAGACCCGATAAGCGAATACCGCCTAGGATTCTTCCCGTTTTGGGAGGCATCCTCGGCGGCTTTTTTAGTTTATGTAGCAGCGGTCCTGTTTTATAAGCCAATCTTCACACAGCCGCTGGGCTTCGTCCTTTGTGCAGCAGGTGCAGTTGAAAAGCCTGCCACGGAAAGAGCAGTAGGTGTAGTGTACCTTCGGGACTCCATTGGCATCTCGAAAATCAACGCAGCGTTCCTCACCGGGCAGCAGATAGATCGTATCCACGTTCAGAAGCTCCTTTTACCTTCGTTCATGTGCCAAGGGGCACAACATTTGCTATTGTACCATGTACCGTCCCAAAAGACCATTGCTTTTTTGACCAAAGATACGCACAAAAATTTTTCGTTCCAAAAGTATCCAACTGGCGTTGATCAAACGCTATTGGATTGTGTATAACAAAAATTGCGACAGGTATGCTATTTGTGTGTAACAAACACAATTAGAATGTGAGGTCGCTATGAATACGCTTTTGGGTCAACGAATACGAGAACAGCGCAAGGAAAAAGGCTGGACGATTGAGCAATTTGCAGAACGGGTCGACTTGTCGACAAATTATGTTGGAGACTTAGAGCGCGGAGTAAAAATCCCTAAACTGGAAACCTTTATCCGAATCGTCGAGGTGCTGGACGTATCTGCCGATGTGCTGATCCGGGATTCGGTTGCATCTGCTTCCCATGTGGCAGATGATGAACTGTGCAAAAAGTTGAGCCAGCTCACGCCGGGGCAGAAGAAAGCTGCCATTGACATTCTGAATGCATACACCGACAACATTCCCTATATCACAAAATAACACCTATGTCAAAGAACGCCAGCAAACGTGCTGACGCTCTTTCTTTTTGCCCTCAAATAGTTTATAATCAACACCATAAGCGTGCACATAACGCTAATAGTGAGTGCTTGAGGTGAACGACATGACAATCCTACCCAATATCGAAGAAGCAATGGAAGATGCCCGGAATGGAAAGCTGAGTCCGTATTGGCAGAACGATCTCAAACGTGAATGCCTGCATAGGAAGTTATCGGATGAAGAACGGCAGGCGCTTTCGGAACTGAATCGCATTTTGTCAGAGACTCCGCAATGGAGCGGCGAAGAAGAACTGTGTATCGAAATGGAGAACATCGGTGGCAGGGTTCGCTTCTGTCACTTTTGGGATGAGCACTACTCCATGGTGCAGTTGACGGAAGACCGCAACGGAAAATACTCCGCAGCCTACGTTCTGGATGCAGAAACCACCCCGGATGTGCGTAAGGAGGCGGCATTGCAGGCACAGAAAGAACTTGCGGACTGTATGCAGGCGTGGGGCGTTTCGCTTCTGGATGCACCAGTGTCCGAAAAGTTGAAGTACGCTTCTTTAGCAGAGGCGCTTCTCATCTTGTGCAAGTTCTTAACGACCCAGAGCACATCACCGGGTAAAAAGCGTCCCGAAGGGATGCGCAGCCTGCATTGGGAAATGCAGATCAAAGGGGCTTGGGGCATTCTCCAACAAGCGATTTGCAACGCAAAACAGGCGTTTGTATAGACAGACGCACTGCTTGCCGGTACAATGTCATCGATGAAACAAAAATAGTTTCATCACAGACGGTTATATGATTGTGCCGATTTTCGAAACACAATAAAATTGAAGTACTAACTGGGGTTGAAAATGGCAAAATTGCATGCTTGGTTTCCATTTGAAAATTACTAACAGTGTAGACTGTCCATTTGCTTCGTAATGACCCTTGAGTTGTTACAATCGACAAATTTGACGACCTTTTTGGCTAAAGATACAGGAAACAGCTTGGAATATAGTGATTTCTCCAAATGTCATTGCTTGAAAATGCACTAAAGAGTATACTTTCAATATGATATGTTAAAAGCTGTCGAATTGCGGCTTATGTGTGCAGAAAGAAGATGGAATCATGGCAAGACTGAAAGAAAATAAACCGACTGCGGATGTTCTGATGAACTCTATGCGAGCGATGGGATATTCGTTTGAGGCAGCCATTGCGGACATTGTAGATAACAGTGTCAGTGCACAAGCCAAGAACATTATTTTGAAATTTCCGATAGGGCCAGCAGACTGCCGCGTAGCAGTTTGTGATGATGGCATTGGAATGAGCAAGAAGGAATTGCTGGATGCTATGAAATATGGAAGCCAGTTGAAGTCGGGAAAACGTTCATCAGATGATCTCGGAAGGTGGTCTTGGAATGAAGGCGGCCTCTCTTTCGCAATGTCGTCGGCTTACAGTTGTAAGCAAAAAGGAAAATAAAGTTTCAGCGTATATTTGGGATCTGGATGTCATCGAAGAAAAGAAAGATTGGTACATGATTGACTGTTCCAAGGAACAAATCGGAAACATTAAGTACATTGAATGTCTGGATGATACGGAAAGTGGTACAATTGTTCTTTGGGAGAACTTTGATTTTATCGAAAAAGCAAGTGGGAATGTCTATGCAGAACTTGGAAAGCATCAAAGCTCAACGGCAGATTATTTGTCTTTGATTTTTCATCGGTATCTGAACGGCGAGGGAAAGAATCCATTGTCGATTACAGTTAACAATTATAAGTTGAAAGGCTTGGATCCTTTTCTTGAAAATCACCGAAAGACGAATGCCAGGCGAAGAATTGAAATTCCAATCAAGGACTCTGATGGAAACGAACAGATGGTAAGCGTACAGCCGTTTGTTCTACCATTTCAAAAGGATTTGAGTGCAGAAGATAAAAAACTTTCTGGTGGAATCGAAAATTACCGATCCAAACAGGGATTTTATATCTATCGTAACAAAAGATTGATTATCTGGGGAACATGGTTCGGACGACACAGAGATGAACTGACCAAGTATGCCCGGATAAAAGTTGATATTCCGAACTCTTTGGATGATATCTGGGGGATTGATATCAAAAAACAACACGCAACCATTCCTGCAATTATCCGAAATCGACTGACGAAGGCAGTTGATGAAGCGATGGATCTTGCAGTGAAAGCACAGACATATCGTGGACGAGGACTTCCACCAGGACGGTGCCAACCTCTTTGACGATTTCGGACCAAAAGTTCATAAGGCTTTCTCCTTTCTGCGCAGCTGCGCTTTAAAATACGATGGTAATAATGATAGTGATGGTGCGGAATAACAAAGTGCTCACCTCCAGACATGAAAAAGCCCCTGAGTCTTTCGACTCAGAGGCTTTGGATCACGATTATTATATCTGGGTGAAAAATGGAAATTTGAGAAAGCTAAAGAAAAATGCGATTCCTTCGATTTTAGTATACTTCAGATGACGTTGATTATTGTGGGGAGATAAATTGACTTTATCTGAGTTTTGACATACAATGTATTTTGAGAAGTTCTATATAGCCCAATTGACAGAGGAGATTAGAGTATGGCGGAGAAAATTCAATCTATTCCAGAGGCAAGATTGTTGCTGGCTTCCCTGCGTTCCGTAGGCTATAATGAGGAAACTGCAATTGCAGATATTATAGATAATTGCATCTCAGCTCAGGCTCATGAAATCAAAATCCAGTTTGACTGGGAAAAGAAACGAATTGTGATTTTGGATGACGGCATTGGTATGAGCGAAAAGAACTTAATTGAGAACATGCGTATAGGTTCTTCTGATCCAAGCAAGATCCGGGATGAAGGCGATTTGGGACGTTTTGGAATGGGGATGAAGACTGCTTTGCGTTCTCGCTTGGAAAAAAGCTGACGGTCATTACAAAATTTGGTGTGAAGGTAAGCAATGCCTCGTGGGATTTGGATCAAATTCCAACGATTGGCTGGAACTTGATTATTCGAGATGAAAATGAAATTGCAGAGTTTTCATCGCAGATAGGCGTGCAGGGAACGATTGTTGTTATCGAAAATCTGGATCGTGTAATCGACATTGATGATGAAAAGAAGGCTAAAAATAAATTTTATAGGATTGCTGATAAAACGGAAAAACATCTAGCGCTTACGTTTCATCGCTTTATTGAGGAAGATGGACTGATTCTGAAACTCAACGACAATCAAATTAAGCCATGGAACCCATTTGTTCTGGAAAATAGTGCAACGCAGGAATTGCCAGAGGAATCTAAATTTTCGGATGATGGTTGCATGAAAATGGTTATTCAGCCTTATGTTCTGCCGCATAAAACAAAATTTGCATCAGATGATGAGTATCAGACGGCTGGTGGTCCCAAAGGCTGGAACTACCCAGGGAATCTATGTATATAGAAATAGGCGATTGATTATTTGCGGAACATGGTTTGATTATATTAAGAAAGAACCTGCATATAACTTGGCTCGTATTAAAATTGATATTACATCAGCCAGTGATGAGGAATGGAAAATTGACATCAAAAAGTCTGCGGCCTCTCTGCCTAGTGATGTTAGGGGAATTGGTTGAGAGAGAGATTGACCTTTGTACGGAAATGTCAGCGCGTGTGTACAATTCCCGAGGCAACTATTCAAAATCCAATGTCAGTGCTCCTAATTTGGATTATGTATGGGAACAGCGAAAGAAGAATGGCAGGTACTCTTTTCATATCAATCGAAAGCATGCACTTCTGAACAATATTAAGAAGCAGTTGGATGATCGGGGAAAAGAAACACTATCAGCATATCTCTCTTTGGTTGAAAACTTTGCACCATTTATGCAGTCTGGAGTTGCGGATTCTATGCAGAGGGGAAAAGCTGTTCCGGAACCTGATAAATCATCGTTGGAATATCAGTTGCAAATCAGAGAATTGACTGATATGATTCAAATTTTCTTATCGCAGGGCTTTGAAAAAGAAGAAATAAAGTCAACGCTGCTGGGTATGGCTAATTATAGACATCTCCGTGAGGACATTATCAGACTGGTGGAGGAAGCGCAATGATTAATATTCCAAAAGACCTGAGTGATATTGAAGTGGGTCTATACAAGAGCGGATACGAGTATTGTGAGAAACTTGTAAAAGAAGAAAACATTGCGATTGCGGATGCAGTTGAAAATACGGCAGATAGATTCAGTGGTCTGAAGATGATCGCTGATATTGAGTGCTTCAAAAAGTTTTTATTCAGTGAAGTGACTGCCTATACAGTGCCGTCTATTGGGGTACGTGACCCAAACCTTGAAGACAAGACTTGGTGGGATGAGCTTAAAAAGAAGCCTAAATTCAAGTCGGAATATTGGAGCCGTTACTATGATTATCTGCTGAAGAAACCTTCTTGTATTACAGCAGTAAAAATATTGATTCATCTACGGATGAGATTATGAATGCGTTGACTAATCCCAGAAAGGGCACAGCTGGTGAACGAATGGGGATGGTGTTCGGTTATGTCCAATCTGGCAAGACGGCGCATTATATCGGCATGATCAATAAGGCTTACGATGCAGGATATCGAATTGTGATTGTCTTATCTGGCATTCACAACAGTCTTCGCAGTCAAACACAGTCTCGTATCGATGAAGAAGTTCTTGGATATGAAACAAGCCTCGAATACATCGGAGATATGACACGGGAACGCAATGTGATCGGTGTTGGTATAGGGCAGCATAACCAGGTTGAAACTGTTGTTCAGTCTATTACAACGCGAGACGAAAAAGGTGATGTCAATAAAAAACGGAAGGTGTATCCATGATGCCTCCGCTTATGGTAGTTACCAAAAAAGAATGCATCTGTTCTGCGTAAAATTTTGCGGTTTTTTCGTAAAAATCATTGTGCAGAGATTATAAACGGAAAAAAGAAAGTTCCAGCAAAATATCCAGCGCTTATTATTGATGATGAGGCGGATCAGGCTTCTATCAACACGAAAGAAAGCTATGACGATCAAGGAAATGTTTTGGATGATTATAATCCTACAACTATCAATGGATTGATTCGAGAGTTGCTTGGTGTATTTGAATGCCGTTCCTATATCGGTTATACTGCTACACCTTTTGCGAATATTTTTATTCCTCCCCACATCGACGATGAAAAATACGGAACAGACCTTTTCCCCAGAGATTTTATATACAGGTCTCCAAGAGCAGATCAGTATATTGGCGCAAGGGAATTCTTTGGATTGGGGAGTAACGAAGATATTCCTGCGATGCCGCTTTACCGGAAAATTGTGGACGGGGCAGCGTATCTTGGCAGAGGTACAAAATCTACCGATCCAGTCGGAGAACTTCCCAAGGAGCTTAAACTGGCCGTGAAATACTTCCTTTTGTCTACTGCACTTAGGAACTGCAGAGGACAAAGGAACAAACCTAATACGATGCTAATCCATATTGTCCGCTTCGTTGGTCAGCAAAATAAGGTTAAACAAAAGGTTCTGAAATATTTTAAAGAAGAGATTGAGAACCATATTCGCTATGGTGATTCTATCATTGAAAGTGAGTTTAAGTCGATTTGGGAAGAAGACTATGTTCCTACAACCAGCAAAATGAGGGCGCAGTTCAGCAAATATATGTCTGGGTGTGATAATGTTAGCTGGGACTGCATCTGGTCTGAAGCTAAACGCCTGATCGCTGACAAGGAAATCAGTGTGTATAGTGTCAATGGTAAGAGCGATGATGTTCTTCTTTACAAAAACCATGAAGGAAAACCATTCAATGTCATTGTCATTGGCGGCGACAAACTCTCCAGAGGCTTGACACTGGAAGGACTGACAGTGAGCTATTTTACCCGCAGCTCTAATACATACGATACCCTTATGCAGATGGGACGATGGTTCGGCTTCCGTCCGGGATACTTAGATGCCTGCAGGTTGTTTACTACGCCCACTCTCCATGCAAGCTTTTCCCACATTTCTATGGCTACCGAAGATCTTGCAGCGCAATTTGACTTTATGAATAGCGTAGTTCAGACTCCAAAGGACTTTGGTCTGCGGGTGGCATCTCATCCGACGTTGGAAATTACCAGTCGAAATAAGATGAGAACGGGTCAGGAGTTTAAGCGGGATTTCAGCGGCAAGCTGAGTCAAACTCGTGTTTTTGACATTGATGGTGAGCAGTATGACAGAAACTTTGAAGCTGTCGAAGACCTTCTGTATGCGATTAAGGGCTGCCGTATAACAGCGGATCAATATCAGCAGATATTGGGAAGAAAAGCTCCCGGTGAGCATTTCTTCTATCAAAATGTATCTGCCCATGATATTGCCAACTTTTTTGAAAGTTATGAAACATCTAAAACTGCGACCAGAGCAAACAGCAAATATATGGCAGATTATATCCGTACCATGAATGCGGATGGAATTGGTGGAGTTAAATCGTGGACCGTTTGTCTGATAAATATGGATAATGGAGAAAAATTCGATATTGCTGATTTGCAGGGAGTAGGAGGAGGTATTCTCAGAAGAGAGGGTACAGGTGTGGATTTCTCCGCAACAACCGCCTCTATCCATACTATGACATCTGCAGATCATGAGTATATGGATTATGATAACGATACATATAAGCGGGTTCTGGAGCTGAAGGAAAAATATAAAAATGATCCTTCTAAGACAAAAGTTAATGAAATTATCCGCAGAGAAACAAGACCATTCACAAATGGATTTTTGATTCTGTACCCCATTGGGCAAGCAGGAAGGCTGACTGATGAACGTGGGGACCACAAGCCTCCCTTTGGATATGCTGCGGTATTCCCTGATCGAAAGGGAAAGGGTGACCTCAAATCCTATCGGATGAATGATATTGCATTGGAGAAAGACAGCAATGAGTTTTACGGCTGATATTTACAACGAAATATTGTCCGACATATTTTCAGGGACAGGTCAGACTTCCCCCTTTGCAATGCGGCTGGTGAAGTTTGACAATGGCATTATGATTGCCTTTGCAGTCAACATTGCCACAAGAATGCGCTCAGCGTTTTTATCTGTGACTTCAGAAGCTCCTAAGAGCAGATTTCCGCACTGGAAAGGCGTTGAGATTGAAACAGCTACACTGCCAGCATATGGAATTGATACGCCTTTTGTTGGTCTTTCTCAGCTGCCAAATAGCGCCAGTGACATTTTTGAAATTGTTGTTGAAGACCTGAGAAGCCAGTTGGAAGCAGCAGAAAACACCGAGGAGTCTTTATCTGTCATCATCACAGTTCTAACGAAGTGGAAGGAGTTTTTTGCTGCTGATAAAGAGCTGATAATGTCGGAAATCCGCCAGCAGGGTCTTTATGGTGAACTGTTGTTTTTGAATGAATGCATGAATTTTCACGGGGCAGAGGCAGTGCTGCATTGGGCTGGCAGTGAGGATGAAACGCATGACTTCTATTTTGGTCCAAATGCAGTTGAAGTAAAAACGACATCTGTGCAGGCTCCTTGTTTTGCAAGCATCAGCAGCGAATACCAGCTGGATAATGGAGATGTTCCAGGAAAACTTTTTCTGCGGTTCTATGCGTTTCGCAAGAGTCATAGCGGGGGAGAAAAATTGCCGGAATTAATCGCAGAAATTCGAGGAAGACTGGGCGAAAACTTGTCTATGATGCAGAAGTTTAATGAAAAACTGAAAAAATACGGGTACTTTGATGAAGCGGAGGACAGTTATACGGTTGGCTATTATCAGCGAGATAATTATTGCTTTGCTGTAAAAGACAGCTTCCCAAGAATTACAAAGGACGCTGTACCGCTGGGGGTTGCTGATCTTACATACCGAGTTAGCATAATGTCTTGCATGCCGTATGCTCAAGACACACAATTAGTGCTTGAGTTATTGAAAGGGGGAAGTTAATATGGTGAATGACAAAATACTTGAATTCCACAAGGAATTTCAAGACGAAGTTCTTACTTATGTGAAAGAAAACAGCCCGATTTCTACAAATACGGCTTTTAAGACCTTATTTTTGTCCTACCTGACAGAAGCTGGAGAAACGCTCGTTTCAGACTGTATGCTGGTGGATTTTAAAAAGGATAGTGAAAATATGAAGCTGGACGGGTATGCGTTCAGTGAATATTTCCGCTCACTTACATTACTAGTGAGTAAATATCAGGCTAAGCCGATTCCAGAAAAGATCAAAAAGACTGAGATTGATAAACTTCTGAAAAAAGTTTTGAAGTTTTATAAAACTTGTGGAACAAACGACTTTGAGGCCTTGGAAGAATCTAGTGATGGCTATCAGGCGTATAAGTTTATCAAAGGTCATAAGGCAGATATCGAGACGGTTAACATCATTTTGCTGACGAATGATGAGACAATTCGGTATATTCCGGACGATGTACATTACGGGAAAATAACGGTTCGGTTTGATGTCTGGGACATCGAGCGGTTATATCAAAGTGTACTTGGCGGAACCGCTGTGGAACGCCAGCTTGTTGTAAAGCTCAAGAAGAAGTATGGAGAATCTTTGCCGTTAATCAAGGTAAAAGGCGACAATGAGATATATGACTGCTATATTGGTGTCATTTCTGGGGAGCTTTTGGCACGGATATACGAAACTGAGGGCCAAGATCTGATTCAGAAAAATGTTCGTTCCTTTTTGCAGGCAATTGGGAAGGTTAACAAAGGAATTAAGGTATCATTAGCAAATGAACCTCAAATGTTTATGGCCTACAATAATGGAATTTCAACTATTGCAGAAAGCATTGCTGTTGATGAAGGCCGGAGCAGCGGGGATATCGTAAATATAACGGAGATTACAGGCTGGCAAATTGTAAATGGAGGTCAGACCACAGCGTCCATTTACAATGCTTATAAAGCGAAATTACCGCTAGAACAGGTAAATGTACAAATTAAGTTGTCTGTTATCAAGCAAAAAGATGGGCAGAAGAGATTATACACAACATCTCTAAGTATGCAAACAGTCAGAATAAGATTAATATGTCTGACTTTAATGCTAATGATGCATATCATGTGAAGATGGAGCGCTTGTCCAGAGCAACACCGATTCCTGTTGCTAAGGGAAAATCGACGGATTATTGGTTCTATGAGAGGGCTAGGGGTCAGTACTTAGTCGAATTGAACAGGCAGCCTACAGCGGCGGCTAAAAAAGAATTTAAGAGCCGTTGTCCGAAAAACCGCTGTATTTCAAAAACTGTAGCGGCAAAGTGTGTAATGACCTATCGTGGATATCCAGATATTGTGAGTAAGGGTTTGGAAACCAGCTTTATTTATTTTTCGGATATGGTCTCCAAGGGTGAAGTCCCGGAACCGTCTGAGCAGAGCTATATCGAAATGATTGCTAAGGTGATATTGTTCAATAGTTGCGATGAAATCATTAAAAATTTGAAATTTGGTGGTTTTAAAGCGCAGCAGGATTATTATACGGTAGCTCTGTTCGGAAAATACTACTCGGATTTGTTTGACCCTCTGGAAATTTGGAATAGACAGTCAATTAATGCGGAAACGGCAAAAACCATAGAAGAATTAGCCTACTTTGTGTGGAATCATTTCCAAAACCCCACAGTTCCAGGAGTGAACATAGGTCAGTGGTGTAAAAAAGAAGAATGCTGGGAATTGTTACAAGCAAGATATGAGAATGAATATAAACAGGGGTAAGGTCCATGTACAAGGTTGTTGACTTGTTTGCAGGAGCCGGCGGCCTAAGCTTGGGCTTTATGCAGACGAAAAAATATGATATAAAAGTTGCTTTTGAGAATAATCCTAATATGCAGGCAACATACAAGAAAAATCATGCGAGTGTTGACGTGAGAGGTGATGTGTGTTCGGCAAATTATGATGAAATTCGAGAAAAATATGGAAAAATAGATGTTGTTATAGGCGGACCACCGTGTCAGGGCTTTTCAAATGCTAATCGTCAGAAAAACCATGCCATAAGTCAGAATAATATGCTGGTGAAGCAGTATATTAGAGCAATTCGTGAACTGCAGCCAGAAGCTTTTGTTATGGAAAATGTCAGTATGCTGCGCTCAGATGTGCATCGCTTTTATTTGGACGAAGCAGATAATGAACTGTTCAGCCAAGGGAAATATGATATTCACATGCAGAAAACAAAGATTGTGCTTTTGGATGGAGAATACAAATTTGATGGCGCGAAAATGATTGCAGAGTCTTTGTCGGCGATTACGGCAAATATTTGGCCAGAAGATTGCTACCTTGCATTAAATGTGGTTTATAAGGCGGCAAAGAATTCGAAAAAAATGCTCAAAGCATTGAAAAAGCATAAGAAAAAGTTGCTGGAATATGCTGATATATATTCAGAAAAAGATACGGATAATGATATAACTTGTCAGACATACAGGGCTTTTGATGCTGTAAAACAGTTTTTGAAGGAAAAATAGAAACAGGTACGCTGAAAAACGAAATTGAGCCAGCGATTATGATTCAGAGAATGCTCAGCAAATCGAAAGAAATATTTGATAATCACCTTGTGGTTGACAAGTGTGATTATACAGAGGATGGAGATTTGGTCGCGCATATTAAGTCATACGCGGTATACGACTACATAAAGGCTATTCTCGGAAATGAAAAAGATGGTTATGAAATAAATCAGGATGTTCTCTGCGCGGTTGATTTCGGCGCACCGCAAAAGAGAAACCGGTTTATCGTAATTGGAATAAAAAAGGCTTTGACAAATACGGTGGAAATACCGAAAGGAAAATTCTCTGAAGAGAACTATCGAACGGTTCGGGATGCAATCGGTGACTTGCAGAAAGTTCAAACTGTAACTGAAGTAAAAGACGATATCGGAACTCCCTTGGAAAGTGTAGATGATATAAGTGAGCTTGGACGTTCTCTTCGTGACACAGACAAGCTGTATAACCACATTATTACTAATACAAGAGAAACCGCTATGGAGCGATTTAAGGCAATTAAGCAGGGAGAAAACTTCCATTCACTTGACGAAGCTTTGAAGGTTAATACTTATACGGATGCAAAACGTACACAGAATACAATATACTTGAGGCTTGCCTATGATCAGCCGAGCGGCACAGTGGTTAATGTTCGTAAGTCCATGTGGATTCATCCGGAGTTGAACCGAGCGGTAAGCGTAAGAGAAGCCGCGCGTCTGCAGACGTTTCCTGACAGCTTTGTTTTCTGTGGGACAAAGGATAAGCAGTATCAGCAGGTTGGGAATGCTGTGCCGCCAATCATGGCCAAAGCAATCGCAGAAAGTCTTGCAAAGCAGCTTGAACAGATCGAAGATCGGCTGGGGTCGATAAAAAATGGCTGATAATCATTCGAAAGAAGTCCGCAGTAAAAATATGTCGCATATTCGGAGTACTAACTCAAAACCGGAAGAGATTGTCAGAAAGTACTTGTTTTCGAAAGGCTTCCGATATCGAAAAAATCTTCGAAATCTGCCGGGATGTCCTGACATTGTGCTGCCCAAGTACCATACAGTAATTTTTGTAAATGGATGCTTTTGGCATAAGCATAACTGCGGTCGTTTTGTTTGGCCCTCCTCTAATGTTGAATATTGGATCCCCAAAATCAACAGAAACGTAGAGCGGGATGTGGAAAATCATAAGAAGCTCATAGATATGGGGTGGAAGGTGCTGATTGTTTGGGAATGCGAACTGAAAAAGAATATGCGTGAAAACCGTCTGGAAAAACTTTGCAATGAAATTAGATGATGACATATTAGGATTCAAGAAAAATGGAGAATATTATTAGGTCATTGTACGATGACGGTATTGAATATATTGAAGAAACTGTCCGTGAAATGTCATTGTACGCTCGTCAAATCTTTTTTGTTAATTGTATGAAGATAATCGATAAATCTTATTACGATTATGTGATGCTGAAAAGCGACGAATCAGCAAAATTTTTCTTTGAAATTTTAAGATATGCTTATCCGGTGTTAATTAAATATCTCTGGACAAAAGATTTTGAGTCAATCGTTGCAATGCCATTGGCCCATGCAGATGCAAATGAAATATACAGATGCAGGGTTTTTTTGTGCAGTTGTAAAGTTGTAGGGCAAACCGGATACGCACTTGATATGGAAAAATATGGGTATGTGTCTATTGATTCTAAGAATAATACCTGCATAATTAAATACCTTCACAACAATTGGTGGGTCGAATATTCTGAGGCAAAATGCACGGATTTCAATGAAAATCTAATATATTCACTAATACAACTGGACGACAGAGTTAAGACGTTGCAAGCGCAGTGGCCAATGATTCAAGAGGAGATGCGACCGCTGTGTTTTGTTTGGTTGAAGGAGTTTATGGGGTATACCTCAACTGCAAATATAGAAAAATATTTTGGAGATACGGCATACTATGATGCGATCCATAGCACGGAATGGAACTATTTTTCGGAACAAAGTAAATTCGACGGAATTGCTTATGGTAGCTTTATTAATGCTATTATTGATTTGTCTGGTTATGCTGCAAAACATATTCATTTTGCAGGCCTTTTGCAATCGTCACATCCGGAACTGATTGCGGAAAATCTTTTCTATAATATTAAAATGGAGGATGATATAATTCAGCTGATTCAGGAAAATCGGAGGTGCTCAAAGAAGCAGGCACAGGTAATACTATCTAGTGTATCGATATCTTCTGATAATAGTGAACTGTACAATCTTGGACAGGTAAGCTGTGCACCACTAGTTAAAATATCAAAAAATCAATATCTGCAGTCAGTTGCAGGATCGTTATTTCATCCATTTTCATTTTTACTGAGTTCATTACAGCAGAAATTTCCGAATGACTTCTCACGAAATATTAATAATAGAGAATCAATGTTTAGAGAAGAACTATATGAAACAGTAGGTGCAGAGTTTACTTGTGTTGACCATAACATTGTAGTTAAATATGATGGTAAAGTCGTTACAGATATTGATGCGGCAATAGTGGATAAAAACAATGGTGAGATCGCGCTATTTCAACTTAAATGGCAAAATCAAACAGTGGATTCTATTCGGTCGTCACATAGTAAGGCGCTGAATTATGAAAAAGAAACAATATATTGGGTTGAGAGCGTTGAGCGTTGGCTTGAACAAACATCAAAAGCAGATATTGCTGGACACTTGGGAAGTGGTATCAAAGAAAAAGATATTGACAAATCTAAAATCTTTCTTTTTGTTCTTGGACGGAATCATGGACACTATTCGGGAACACAATTAAAAGGCGAAAAAGTTGTATGGGTTCAATGGTTTCAGTTGTTGCAATATTTTTAATGATGAAAATGATGCAAGAAAAATTTACGATTAAAGATTTATATGACGTACTGCCAAAAAACGCTCCAGCTAATGAAAATGTAAAACAGGAACCGCAGGAGTATAGTATTGGTTCTTACACAATTGTGGTTGAGGGTACCGATAACGAGGAATGATTAAGGGATTGTTCATTAAATGAATAATGTGATTGGGAGGCCCTCATGGAACCATCCAAAGCAACCAGTGTCAACAGCCGTGCGGAGGAGCTGTTTGTGCAGCTTTTCTGTGAGGCTTTTGGACCTGAAAAAACTGAGAACCTGCAGGTCCAGTACCCCTGCGTGGACATCTATGGTCGGCATCGTTATATCGACTTTGCGCTGGAATCGCCTGAATCCAAAATTGCAATTGAGATCGACGGCGAGACCTACCACAACCCCAGCAAGGTGTCCGAAAACAAATACGCGGATGACCTTCTGAAGCAGAACAGTCTGATCTATGACGACTGGAAAGTCTACCGTTGGATCTACAGCCAGTTGGAAAAGCAACCGGAAAAGGTCAAAGATGAGCTGATCACATTCCTGGGCACCAGCCCTATGTTCAAGGCGTTTGAAGCGGACCTGCCGGTTCATATGGGGCAGACCATTGAGCTTCGGGATTACCAGCAGGAGGCTACCGAGAACCTGCAGAAGATGCGTGAGGAGGGTAAAACCATTGCGCTGCTGTACCATGCGACCGGCGTGGGAAAAACCATCACGGCGGCAACGGATGCCAAGGCAGTGGGCGGGCGTACGCTGTTTCTGGTCAATGCTCTGAAACTGGCATCGCAGGCAAAAGAGACCTTCGCAAAGGTCTGGTCGGATGCGACTCTGGGAGAGTACACCGGAAACCAGAAGGATATGACCCCGACGGTCATTTTTGCAACGGTGCAGAGTATCTCCAAAGATCTGGAAAAGTTCTCGCCTACGGATTTCGACTACCTGATCGTGGACGAATGCCACCATGCAGCGGCCAATACCTATCAAAAGATTTTCACCTACTTCCATCCGAAGTTTATTCTGGGGTTGACCGCTACTCCGGAACGCAGCGATGGTGAGGATATGCTGGAGCTGTTCCAGAATGTCGCCCACAAAATGGATCTGAAGACCGCCGTAGAGCGTGGTGTACTGGTGCCGATTCGCTGTGTCCGGGTCAAAACCAACATCGACCTGACCGATGTGCGAATCAACGGCATCAAATACAATTCGCAGGATCTGGAAAGTAAGCTGTTCATCCCGGAACGCAATCAGTTGATCGTTGATACCTATTTGAGGTACGTCAACGGCAAAAAGACCGTGATCTTCTGCGCCAGCGTGGACCATGCAGCCGAAATTGCAAAGCTGCTGCGGGATAGCGGCGTGAAGGCAGAAGCAGTTTTCGGGCGGGATCGTGTTGAGGTTCGAGAAAAGATTTTAAAGGACTATGAAACCGGCTCGACCAATGTTCTTTGCGCCTGTGACCTTCTGAACGAAGGCTGGGATAGCCCGCATACCACGGTGTTGTTCATGGCACGCCCGACTATGTCCAAAACGATTTATTTGCAGCAGCTTGGCCGTGGCACACGCCGCTGCCCGGGAAAAGAAGACCTGCTGGTGGTTGACTTTGTGGACAACGCCAATATGTTCAATGTGCCTTATAGCCTGCACCGGGTGCTGGACATTGCAAAATATCAGCCCATGGCGTATGTGCTGGCACCGGAGAACAAGCGCAAGCTGGATCAGGATATGCTGTTCCAGGGTGAAAAGCCCGAAGCATGGCTGGATGTGCCGATCGACGTGTCCGACTATGAGATCATTGACCTTTTCAACTGGCAGAACAGCGTCAAGGATATGATCTCGCAGATTGAGTTCGTTCGGATGGTGGATGTGCAGTCCGAGACGGTGGAGCGTTACATCAAGGACGGAAAAGTCAAGCCGGATCTCTCAATTCCCTTTGGCGATAAGCGGATGTTCCACTATTTCCGGGAGGAAAGTATCCGTAACATTGCCAAACAGTATGGCTGGGATCTCATTACGCCGCAGAATATGGCGGACAAGTTCATGAAATTCATCGAAACGATGGATATGAGCTATTCCTACAAGCCAGTGCTGCTCAAAGCTATCTATGAGTACATGGACAGCAGCGGCAGAGTTGCCCTGCCAGATGTGGTGGACTACTTCATCGACTTCTATGAGGACCGCAAGGCGCATGGGATGATTGCCGAGAAATCTACCAGCATTTACCAGAAGGGCGGTTATACCCGGAAGGATGTAGAAAAGAATGTCCTCTCTAACCCCTTCAAGCGATCTGAGGATATGCGTTTCCTGATGCGCTGCAAGGATGTGGAGACCATCGAGGTGAACCCGATCATCTTCCGCAAGCTCACACGGGAAGATTGGCTGCATATTGTGGATGTCTGCGATAAAAGCCTTGAAAGATATTATCAGCGGATAAAAAAGTGAGTGGAAGGTCTTTTTATCGTACACATCTTCCTGTAAAATGACCTCAGAAGAAACAAAACACACTTCGGGAGGTGCGAGAAATGAACTTCTGGAAAAAGTTGTTTGCCGGTATGGGCTTTGTGTGCGGTTTTCTGGTCTTTGAAGCCATATCGCTGGCGTACCACAACTCCAGCCGCCGCCATAAAAACCGCAAGGGACGCTGTCGGCGCAACAGTTTTTGGGACACGCTTACCCGGTATATGATCTTTGCGTGGATCTACGATGGCGTGAAAAAAAGCAGGGAACAGGTGGGCAGACGGTACTACCGCCGCACCGGAAACGAATTCCGACCGTCCTACGATTCCGGTACAAGAAGCTATCCCTCTGAGCCCGCAAAAGCCGCCCCGAAAACCGCAGGCGCAGCGCAGCCCAAAAAGCAGCGGTCGGCTTCTTCTGCGCCGAAAACGACAGCAAAGACCGCGTCGGCGTCCACGGCAGATGGGGTAAAAACCTGTGCTGCGGTGACAAAGATGCCCCGTGAAGCAGTGGAGAAACCGACGGCTACTGTGTCGAAAGAACCCTCGCTGGGTGTTGTGCCGGATGTTGCCAACGCACCCACGGCTCCGGAGCCAGCCCCGAAAACGCCGCAGGAGGTGGAAGCGGAGCGTCAGCAGATGCTGGCACAGCTGCGCACCGAGCTGCGGGAGCAGGTCTGCGCCATCCATGCAGATGTGACCCTGCCGCCTGACAGGGAGCAGGGAAGCGAGGCGACGGAGCAGAAGCTGCACATTCTGCTGTACCAGACCGATGTGCCGGAGGCGGAACTAAACGCCGCCCTGTCCGACCTGCGCACCCAGCGCAGGCGGGAAAAAGCCCAGTATCAGGGCGCCCCCTTTGCGGATGTGTTTCAGGTGGAACTGATTCTATCGGAGGAGGACAGCGACCGGGCCTGCATCGTGGATATAGGGGACACCGGCATGAGCTATGTGATTCCGTGGAGCAGCATTCCGCAGGAGCTTCAGCAGCCGCTGCGCCGCTATGTGGCACAGGCAGACGGAAAGCCCTGCGGCTATTGCAAAGAGGACCTTTGCAACACCGAAAACGGACGGATGATCGTGGAGCTGTATCTGGGCAAACAGGAACATCACGTTTCGAGGATCTTGTATTGAAATAGCTGCACAACCGCAGCTACGCAGTTCCTACAGAGTGACAGCGCTTCGGTTTGAAATGCTGTCACTCTTTTTTGTTGTCAAAATCACAGACAAAATAGTCACTCCATCTTGAAAACAGCGTAAAGATTTATTATAATAAGATAAATAGTTGTAGCTTTTGCAAAGGAGGGCTGAATCATGGCAGCGCAGCGCACCTATCTGGCCATTGACCTGAAAAGTTTCTATGCCTCGGTGGAGTGCGTAGACCGCCATCTCGACCCCCTGACTACCAATCTGGTGGTAGCGGATGCCACCCGCACCGAAAAAACCATCTGTCTTGCGGTGTCGCCCTCCTTAAAAGCCTACAAGATACCCGGCAGAGCGCGGCTGTTTGAAGCCGTCCAGCGGGTGAAAGAAGTCAACGCCCAGCGGCTGCAGACTGCCATCCGGCAGAAAAAGGCAGTCCGGGGAGAAGATGGCAAGTACCACTTTGCCAGCACCTCTTTCGATGCCAACGCCCTGAACGCAGACCCGGCGCTGGGGTTGAGCTACATCGTTGCGCCGCCCCGGATGCAGCGGTATCTGGACGTTTCCACCCAAATCTACAAGACCTACCTCAAATATGTGTCCCCGGCAGACATCTACCCTTACTCCATCGACGAGGTTTTTATTGATGTGACAGGTTATCTGCCCTACTACCACATGAGCGCCCACGAGCTTGCCATGACCATGGTGCGGGAGGTGCTGTACAACACCGGCATCACCGCAACGGCAGGCATCGGCACAAACCTCTACCTTGCAAAACTGGCCATGGACATTGTGGCAAAGCACATCCCGGCGGACAAGGATGGTGTCCGCATTGCGGAACTGGACGAGCAGTCCTATCGGTATCTGCTATGGAACCACAGACCCTTGACAGATTTCTGGATGACCGGTCCCGGCACCGTCAAGCGTCTGGAAGCCCACGGCATCTACACGATGGGGGACTTGGCACGGTTCTCCATCCACGGAGAAGATCGGCTGTATGAGATCTTTGGCGTGGATGCAGAAATCCTCATCGACCACGCATGGGGCTACGAACCCTGCGGCATGGAGCAGATCAAAAGCTACAAGCCCAGCACCAACAGCATTAGTGAAGGGCAGGTGCTGACCTGCCCCTACCCCAATGATAAGGCAAAACTGATCGTCCGGGAGATGGCAGAGATTCTAATGTTTCGGCTTACCGAAAAGAAGCTGGTGACGGAATCCATCACCTTGGAGGTGGGCTACGACCGGGAGAACGTGGACAAGGGCGGCTACCGTGGTCTGACCCAGACCGACCGATACGGCAGAGTTATCCCCAAGGCGGCGCACGGCACCGTTCGGTTTGATGCTCCTACCAATCTGGGCAGCACCCTCATCAACGAAAGCGCAAAGCTGTTTGAGCGCATTACAAATCCGGCACTGACGGTGCGGCGCATCACCCTTAACGCCAACAAGGTCACGCCGGACGAGGGCATCTATCAGGTGGACTTTTTCACCGACACAAAGAAGCTGGAAAAGGAGAAAAAGCTCCAGCAAGCTATGCTGGGCATCAAGAACAAATACGGCAAAAATGCCGTGCTGAAAGCCAGCAGCTACGAGGAAGGTGCCACCATGCGCCAGCGCAATGCGCAGATCGGCGGGCACAGCGCAGGAGGTTCGGATGGAAAACTACAAAAATAGCAAGATCGGACAAGAGACTGCCCAAAAGTACGGCGACATCATAGAGATGGAACGCCCCCAGACCGAGGAATCTCTCCGCAAACACCCCCGCATGACCTTACAGAATCGTGCCAAAATCTTCTCGCCCTTTGCAGCTCTGCGTGGCTACGACGAGCAGCTTGCCGCAGAAAAGCAGCGCACGGAGCGTGTGACTAAGCGCATTCTGACCGAGGAAGAAATGTCGGCTCTCTCCGATAAGCTGATGCAGGTCACCAAGGGCATGGTCATCAAGGTGCGGTACTTCAAGGAGGACACTGCCCACCCGGAGATTCCCGCAGTGGGCAACTACATCACGCTGACCGGAAAAGCGGACCGCATCGACCCAGTGTTCCGCACCTTGCAGGTGGGCGAAACCGTGGTGCCCTTTGAAGATCTGGTGGAACTCAGCGGAGAAGGCATCATGGACATTGATGTGTATCTGGGCATCAGGGAAGAATGAGATGACAAGAAAAGCTGAAAGAGAAGTTTATAGGACACCTCTTTCGCTAAAATGACCTCAGAAGAAGCAAAACACACTTCAGACGGAGGAAAACACAATGGCAAACGGTGATTACGGCTATTTCGGCAAGGGTTCCACGGGTTATGCCCAGTACATGACGGCCTTCAACCGCAACTTCGGCGGCTCGTCCGGCGGTGGCGGCGGTGGAGACGACGGCGGCTGCGGCTGCCTCATCGCCATTGCGGTGGTGGTCGTGCTGGTGCTCCTCGCCATGGGGAACTGACTCAAGTCCCGCAGGTGAAACACAGGTTTTCCCTGTGGGGATTTTTGAATCCGCTTGTAGAAAACGGCGGTCTATGGTAGAATGAAACCAAAGAAAAACAGGAGGGCTTACACATGGTTTTACTGGTTGTGGATACACAGAAAGGCATCGTGGATGAACGCCTGTATGCGTTTGAAAAGTTTGTTGGAAACATCAAGGAACTGATTCGGACCGCCCGTGAGCAGGGGATTGAAGTCATTTATGTCCAGCATGATGATGGGCCCGGCACCGGTTTCTCCATCGGGGATGATGAGTTTGATATCTATTCTGAGTTTGCACCACTGCAGACCGAAAAACGGTTCGTCAAGACTGTATGCAACGCTTTCAAGAAAGAGAGCGGATTGCTGGAATATCTGACCGCAAAGGGCGAAAAAGATGTGATGGTCTGCGGCATTATGACCGACTTCTGCATCAATGCAACGATAGAAGCAGGCTTTGAGCACGATTTTCATATGATCGTCCCTGCCTATGCAAATTCCACGCAGGACAACGAGTACATGACAGGAGAGCAGAGCTACCGCTATTATAATGAATTCCTCTGGCCGGATCGCTATGCCGATTGCGTGCCCATGGACAAGGCGCTGGAGCTGCTCAAAAAGTGAGGTGTTTACAATGATTTCTGAAAAAGTAAAAAATCAGATTCAAGTAGTGCAGGGTGATATTACCAAACTGGACTGTGACTGCATCGTGAATGCGGCCAATCGCAGTCTGCTGGGTGGCGGCGGTGTGGATGGTGCCATCCACCGGGCAGCAGGGCCGGAACTGTTGGCGGAGTGCCGCACGCTGCACGGCTGCCGCACCGGCGAAGCAAAAATCACAAAGGGCTACCGGCTGAAAGCAAAGTATATCATTCATACGGTGGGTCCCATCTACTCCGGCACCCCGGAGAATGCCGTACAGTTGGCAGACTGCTACCGCAATTCGCTGGAACTGGCAAAGACCTACGATGTCCACAGCATCGCCTTCCCGGCAATTTCTACGGGCGTGTATGGTTATCCGCTGGATGCCGCCACCCAAATTGCGGTGGATACAGTGGCTGATTGGCTGCAAAGCCACGCCGACTACGATATGAAGGTCATCTTCTGCTGCTTTGATGCCCGGACGAAGCAGGCGTATCAGACAAAAATGAAAATGGAGTAAACATTGAAATACAGAGAGATCGCGGACGGCACTTTTCTTGACCGCCCCAACCGTTTTATTGCCCATGTAGACGTGAACGGTGCGGTGGAAACCGTCCATGTCAAAAACACCGGGCGGTGCAGAGAACTGCTGCTGCCCGGTGCGGCGGTGCGTCTGGAAGTGTCAGACAACCCGAAACGCAAAACAAAATACGACCTTGTGGCGGTACACAAGCAGGGACTTGGCTGGGTCAATATGGACAGTCAGGCACCCAATAAGGTGGTAGGAGAATGGCTCTCCAAAGCAGGAGTTTGACCTTGTCAGGCCGGAGTTCTCCTACGGAAAATCCCGCATTGATTTTTATATGGAAAAGGCCGAACAGAAATACCTGCTGGAAGTCAAGGGCTGCACACTGGAAGTGGGCGGCATCGGCTATTTCCCGGATGCACCCACCGAGCGCGGCGTGAAGCACCTGCACGAGCTGGCGCAGGCACAGCAGGCAGGGTATCGGTGCGCAGTGGCTTTCGTGATTCAGATGGAAGGCATCACCGAGGTGCGGCCAAATGTCAGCACACAGCCGGAGTTTGGTACGGCGCTGACCGAAGCAAAAGCCGCAGGCGTGAGGGTGCTGTTCCTGCTTTGCCATGTCGGGCGGGACAGTCTGGAGATCGTGGAGCAGCGGGAAGGGTAAAAAGGGAGGGAATGAAAGGACACTCTATTTGTGTTTATTAAATGCTGATGGCGTTTGATTTGTTGCGCTGGATCGAAAAAAATGCGGTCTGTGGAAAATGTAGAAAATCTGATGTGTTTTTGTTGCAAAGTAAGACGTATTGATGCCTTTCAAAACAAATTTGTGAGTAAATATACATCAAACTGGCGAAAAGCACCTTCTTGTGAGTTCGTCGCTTGAAAATCATTGCGATACTACGGCAAAAAGGACTTGACGGAAGAAAAACTCTATGGTAATTTATTGACAAATTTGACTTTAATGAAATAAAGTTGAATTTAAACCGTCATGCGCTATTTTGGCATGAAAAGAAGAAAGCATCTTTACCACAGGGAGGATTGAAAACAAAACCCAGTTCCTCCGCCCAAAACGCTGCGTAGCAGTAGAAAGGACGACCGAATATGAGCTATGACAAAGTGCAAGTTGGCAACAGAATCCGTGGCAGCCGTCTCGAAAAAGGCTGGACGCAGGAAGAGCTTGCGGCTGAAGCTGAAATTTCAGTGCAGCAGCTTCGTGCGTTGGAAAAGGGACAGCGCAATTTAGGAGTAGACCATTTGAGCCGTCTGTCGGATGCAATGGGAGTCAGCAGCGATTTTCTGATCAAAGGTTATTCTGAAAACAGTGCATTGGTCTGCAAGATGCTGGATGATCTCAAAAGCAAACTGCAGCCATCAAGGTAAATCACAGAAAATGAGCAGTTTTATCGCCAAAATCGTGGATTTTAGTGCTTTACAGTGATAAAATTACTTGCTATAATATCGCCATGGCGCATATTTCAGTTGCGCAAGAGGGAAAATGCCTGAAATGCATTAAAGGCTGATAACACTCAGTGGGCTGCTCGCAAGAACAGCTCAATCGTGTCGCGGTCATTGTGTACTTTCAAGCTAAAGGACAGGCCGGGACTCGAAAAAAGAGTCTCGGCCTGTTTGCGTGTCTGGCACAAAGGAAAGGACGGAACCATGCGATTTGATACGAAAGAATTTGGCAGCCGTATCCGTGATTTGCGGAAAAAGAAAGGCATTACGCAGGAACAACTGAGCATGATGCTGAACGTTAGTACGAACCATCTTGCGAAGGTTGAAACAGGCAGTCGCTGCTGCTCGATTGAATTACTGCAGGAGATTTCAGACTGCCTGAATGTCGGAACGGACTATCTGCTGAACGGAGATGCACCGCATAACAACCATCTGAGGGAAAGACTGACGTTTCTTGCACAGGAGTTGGAAAGGCTCACGATGGACCTTCCTGCATGGGGGTAAAACGCTGTCTCTGATGCGTTACTCCGGTCTTTGCAGCCTGCTCCTTGCCAGAGCTGTGTGGACAGCAAAATAAGCGCAGCCCTTGCACCGCCCCGCCGGATGTGATAGGATGAAGAAAACCATGTGAGGGAGGAACCACCATGCCGTTTCTGATGATCCGCAACGACATCACCAAGGTGACAGCGGATGCCATCGTCAACCCAACCAACCGGAACCTTTTGCAGGGCAGCGGCACCAGCCGTGCCATCTATCAGGCGGCAGGGGAGCAGGAGCTGACCGCCGCCTGTGAAGCCATTGGGTATTGCGATTTGGGAAAGGCGGTGTGCACCCCGGCATTCGGACTGCCTGCAAAGTATATCTTCCATGCGGTGTGTCCGGTGTGGCAGGGTGGCATAGCTGGAGAGGCGGAACAACTGGCGGGTGCCTACCACGCAGCGCTGGAATTGGCCATCGAGTACGGCAAAAGAGCAAAGGCAAGCCCCGGTATCACTTTGAAGCACTGGAAAAGCAGCAGGATCTATGAGGCAGAGTAAACCCCGGCGCTGCACAGACCGGAGTTGCTTTTGAGAGACAGGTGTGCTATAAAATAACATTAGACGCAACTAACCATTTTTTTTATTTCCGGATGGTAGAAAATAGAGGAGAAAGACATGACAATTTATGAATATGGCGACCGGAGCAAGCCACACATACTTTTGATTCACGGCATGTGGATGATACATGAAATGATGCTGCCGTATGTGGATAAGTTAAGGGATGACTATCATATCATTGCACCGGATCTGACCGGACATGGAAGTGACACAGGACGGTTTGAATCGGCACAAAAAGAGGCTTCGGAAATTGTAGACTGGCTTGTGCAAAATCAGATGACGGAGCTTGCGCTTGTTTTTGGAGCGTCGCTCGGCGGTGTGATTGCTATGGATGTGATTTCCAATGAAACTGTTTTACATACGCACTGTGCTGTTATGGAAGGAGCTTCCCTTACGCGTGTGCGTGGCGTGGAATGGCTGTTTCGTGCGATGTTCTGTGCCATGAAAAAGCATCCGGAGACAATTGCCAATATGTATGCATCCTTGCCGGAGCTTGATGAGGATGCGGGAAGGATGCTTTCGGATACAATGGCGCGTACGGATAAAGAAATGCTTTCCAATCTTGTGCATAGCTGCAACAGTTATTCGTTTGAAACGCGTCTGCTTTCGCCGGAGTTGCAAAGACACCTGTTTTTTGAGTTTGGCAGTAAGGATTCGCATCTGGTCTGTCAGAAGTCAATTAAAAATATTATCCCGGAGCAAAGATCATAACGAGAAAGGGCTATGGACATTGTGAATATATGTTTACACACAGTGATCAATATGCGGAATTGCTGAAAAGCTATATGGAGGAGAAATGATTATGAAACTACTATTATTGATGGGATTGATCGGTCACATATTATGTGGTGTTTCTGACTGTCTTCTGACCTATGCCCCCAATGGAAAGGTCAATCTGACGGATTTCAAGGATTATGAAAAATCCAGTGTATCATTTCAGGGGATGCCGTTAAAAAATCTGTCACTTGCCATGGTGCTTGGCGTGATTGCCATGACAATGGAGCTGTTTGGTTATACACAGCTGTGTGATTATGTCAGAGGTTATTCCTCTGTTTATTACCGGATCATGTATGCATCCGCGTTGGTTATGTTTATTTCCCTGCCGTTACACCACATTATCTGCTGTCTGTGTGAGTGGTTTTTCGTCAGGCTCGGACTGACAAAAGAGGCCTTGGACAGTGTCTGGGATTTCTTTAAATGCACCGTGTATACAATGTATGTCGGCTATCTTGCCATGATCGTATTTGCGGTTTCATTTCTGATCGTAGTAGTGACCGGACAGACAGATCTGCCCAGATGGGCTGCCATATTCAACCTGATTCCGTTAGCCGTTGTTACCCTGCCAACCAAACTCCCTGCAAAGGCCAATGTGATCGGAGCAGTGATGTTTCTGGGACTTCTGTTTTTGATGTAGGGCTTGATTCTCCCAACAATATGGGCATGGCGGTGGGGCTGGCGGTCGGGTCCCTGTTGGCGCACTTCTTTGCAAAGGTACATATCCGGGATACCGCAAAGGTGCTGATCATTTTGAGCATCTCCTTCCTGCTGGTGGCAGCGGAGGACGCTTTGACCACTGCCATCACTTTCTCGGCGCTGATCGCAATTATGTTTATCGGCATCGGTCTGCAGAAAAAAAGAGAGCGGTAGTGGCAAAAAGGCTCTCGGTATAAAAAGCTTAGATTTTTGTCTTGACAACTGAGCCACTATAGAGTAACGATATATGAAAAAGATGTGAGAGGAAAATCATGAAGGTTGAAACATTATCAGAAAAAGATATCAATGCGATCGGGCATGCATTCGGTTATTATGAATATGCTCAGGGCGAAAAGGGGCTTGTTTCCGCATACAGCAGCAAAGACGCAGTCGTCAGTTATATCAACGGCTATGTGGAAATGGTACTGCAGGCAGGTATGCTTTATACAACCGGTCCGCAGCAGGAAGCATTTATTGCCTATAAGCGCTGTGATGAAAAAGTGGGACTGAAGGCAGGTCAAAAGCTGATAAAAGGGATGTTTGCAGGATCATCCTTTGGTGAAGTGGTACGGATGCTCAGCATTCTCGGAAGCGGTGGATCATCTTCCATTGAAAAGAAACTGAAAAAGAAAAAACAAAAATACCTGTTTGTCGGATTGGTATGTGTGCGGGAAGAATACCAGGGGCAAGGCTATATGAGGAAAGCGCTGGAGCTTGCGTTTGCCGAGGGCAACAGACTGGGACTCCCGGTCGTACTGGATACCGATGCCAAACTGAAAAGTGATAAATACAGACACCTTGGCATGGAACTGGCAGGCGTCCGTACCTGCAAAAACGGCAGTAAATTATACGAACTGATCAAATATCCTGATTCCACGGTCTAATGAAATTAAAAATCATACACTGTCTAATGAAATTGGAAGTTGTATTATTGAATAAAATGGAGATTTTGATATGAAAGACAAGGCAAACAAGGGTTATTGGCAACGACTTGCAAAAATATATGCACCTTTGATGGAGTCAGATAAGAAATTTTATAATGCAATCTGCGGATATATTAGAGATTATCTCAAATCTGATATGAATGTATTAGAATTAGCTTGTGGAACAGGGCAGCTATCTTTCCCATTGTCTGATTGTACTAATAGCTGGACGGCAACCGATTTTTCGGAAAATATGATTAAGCAAGCGAAAAGGAGAGGTACAACAGAAAAACTTAGTTTTTGCGTAGCCGATGCAACGGCACTTTCATATGAGAATGAAAATTTTGATTGTGTAGTAATTTCAAATGCACTGCACATTATGCCAGAGCCTGAAAAAGCAATGCAGGAAATTCGTAGAGTATTAAAAAAAGACGGCATTTTGTACGCACCAACCTTCTTATGGGCAGAGAAAAAATCAAGTGGTTTACGAAAGCGATTGATGTCTATTACAGGATTTAAAGCATACAAAGAATGGAAGAAGGAAAATTTTTGTGAGTTTATTACGGATTATGGCTTTACAGTTGTCAAAGTGAATTTGGTGGATGGCGGTTTAGCTCCTGTTGGAGTCTTGATTGCGAAAAAAACTAATTATTAAATTTCAGTTTGACGAACTGTAAAATCCGAATTGATGGAGGTTCATTTATGACCTGTACGGTCTTTATTTTAGAATGTGCTATTATGATGGCAATATTTGGCGTGCTTGTTTTCGGGCTGTTGTTAATCAATCCAGTAACTTTTGTCAGCGATTATCCACCAGAAATTCAAGAGCGCTATTATAATTCACAGAACAAAGTGTCTGTAAAAGAAAAACTGACTAAAATTATGATCGTTAAAAAAGTAGTGGCTTTGATCATATTTGCGTTTGTATTTGCATGGATGGCACATTTGGCGGGAGCCCGTACCTTTTGGGAAGGGCTGATAGTTATTTATGGGTATATTATTATTCTGGCGATGTTTGATACTTTCTTTTTGGATTGGATATTATTTGCAAATGTAAAAAGGATTCGCTTCCAGGAACAGATGATATGGAAAAAGAGTATCATCAGAAATGGTTTCATGTTAAGGTTTTACTTCCTATGATTCCTGTTTTTGCGGTAGGCGGAATTATTATATCATTTTTGATGGTGTGGCTCTGGTGATTAACTAAGGAATATTAAGCGGTATGCAAATTCCAGTGATGATGTTGAAAAATCGGAAGTTGGCGAAGGAGGACTTATGACAATCCATGAATATGGCAAGGACAACCAAAAGATCATTGTGCTGCTCCATCCGTCTGTGGTTATGTGGGATTATTTTGAATATATCACACCTCTGCTTGAGGGAAAATTTCACTTGATTATTCCCGCTCTGCCCGGATACGATGAGAAAAATCCAAAACAGGATTTTACAAGCATAGAGAACATTGCCGACAATTTGGCAAAGTGGCTGAAATCACATAATATTCAAACGGTCGATCTTCTTTACGGCTGTTCTATGGGAGGCAGTATTGTCCTTCGAATGCTTGCCGAGCGAAAAATCACAATCAAAAACGCAATCTGCGACGGTGGTATAACGCCTTATCAGCTTCCGTGGATTGTTACAAGGCTAATTGCGGTCAGAGATTTTCTCATGATATCCATGGGAAAAATCGGCGGACTTGGACTTCTTGAAAAAGCGTTCTCAACAGACGAGTACAGCAAAGAAGACTTGAAATATGTTGCAAGAGTGTTCAAATTTATAAGCTATAAAACGATTTGGAGAACCTTTGAATCCTGCAACAACTACGCTATGCCGAAAAATATACCCGCATACGGCGGCAGGCTTCAATATTGGTACGGCGATAAGGAAACGAAAGACCGTGCGTGGGATATCAAGTATATAAACGCAAACTTTCCCGGTGCCGAATTGATAAAACTGAAAGATATGGGACACGCAAGTATGGCAAGCTTGCACGCGCAAGAAATGGCGGAGCGGCTTGAGACATTGGTTGAAAGATAGATTCCGATTTGTCGATGGTTGTCAACCGGGATAGTGTCATAAGCCATTGGAGATGGCAGAAAAGTTTGCCGCAAAACACGAATAAAATACCATAGATTCCCTAGCGAGTGACCTGAAAAGGCCGCTCGCTTTTTTGTTTACTTTGAACTTGAAAGGAGGAACGCTAAAAAGCGCAAAGGACAGTTCTCAAAACTTCAACCTCTCCTGCAAAAAGCGGCACAATAGTTCCGCACAGGCGTTATCTTTGCTGCTTTTTGGGACGGAGGAATCCGGCACAAATGGGCGGCAAACCGTCCAATATCACATTCCGGACGTTGGTCATCTGGCTGTGAGAGGCTTCCTCGAAACGGTTCAGGGACACACAATTCTGCTCCTGCGTGCGGTAAAGCACCTGATAAAACTGCTTGCCTAGCTCCAGCTGTGGATGTGCGCCGCTTTCCTGCAGTGCCTGCCACAGCGGCGCAAGGGCATCCGGGGCAAAGCCGGGCACCAGCAGAGTCTGCCCGTCCAGCTCTGCCGGAGAAATATGGATCCGCTCCCAGAAAGGGCTGCTGCGGGAGACCATGACGGCGGTGGTGTGCTGGGAAAGGGCAGTGCGTGCAAGCCCGGTGGCACAGCCGCCTAGATCCATCACCAGTCCGGCATCCAGTGTGCCGTTTTGCAGCTGCACCGGGACTTCATCGTTGGACAAGGAAGTGTGCTCCAAGGGGATACCGGGGTACTGCTGCCGGAACGCCTCCAGCACCTCCCCCAGGTTGGGCAGATAGTCCGGCACCAGTGCTACACTGATGCCCAGACGCAGCGGTGCAGACTGGATCTCCTGGTAGGCCTGCTGGCACAGGGCATCGAACTGCTGCACCACCGGTGCAGCCTGTGCCCGGAACCGCTCCCCCTTTTCGGTCAGGGCCAGGTGATTGCGGTTGTTGACAAACAGCTTGCCGCAAAGTTCTTCTTCCAGTGCGGCAATGCTCAGCCGCAGAGCCTGCCGGGACAGATACATCCGCCCGGCGGTGTGGGTGTAATTCAAATCTTCGCACAATGCCAGAAAATAGCGCAGCTGCTGGATGGTCATGGTGTGCTCCTTTTTGCAAAACGCAAGTTTTTCTTGATACTTATAAGGATATTATAACTTCTTTTTCTTTGGTTGTAAATGTGATACTTTTAACAAGAACGGCAATAGATTTTTGTCGATACGAAGATACGAGCAAGAAAAGGAAGGAATTATGATGGAAAAGATCTCCCGTAAAGGATTTCTGAAGGTCGCAGCAGCTGCTGCCATGAGCGGTATCACCGCTGCCGGTCTGGCTGCCTGCAATGCAGCCAGCAGCGCCTCCGGCGTTTCCAGTGCAACCGGTATCTACACCCCCGGCACCTACACCGCTACTGCCAAGGGCATGAGCGAGATCACCGCCACTGTCACCTTTGATGCCAACACCATCACCAAGGTGGAACTGGACCTCTCCGGCGAGACCGAGAGCATCGGCGGCGCTGCCAAGGATAAGCTCATTGAGCAGATCATGAACGCCCAGACCAGCCAGATCGACGGCGTGACCGGTGCAACCGTCACCAGCAAGGCTGTGCAGAACGCTGTGGCCGACTGCATCCGTCAGGCCAGCGGCGGCGCTATCAACCCTGCACAGCAGTCCACCGAGGAAACCTCCTCTACCGCCGACTGGCTGGGTGAGGCACCGGAGATCGCCGAGAGCGATATCAAGCAGACCGTGGAGTGTGAGGTGCTGGTGGTGGGTGCCGGTTCCTCCGGCAGCTTTGCCGCTGCCGCCGCGGCCGAGGCCGGTGCCAAGACCATCCTGATCGAAAAGTTCGGCCACGACATGGCCAGCGGCATCCGCGACACGCTGGCTGCCTGCGGCTCCAAGCAGCAGCAGGAGGACGGCGATGACGTGAACAAGAAGGACGCTGTGCGCTACCTGTGCAATTGGAGCCAGGGCTATACCCGCCGCAGTCTGGCACAGGTCTGGGCCGATAAGAGCGGCGAGACCATTGACTGGTTCACGGATGTTCTGGCCGAAAGCGGCATCGACTTCCGCCACGAGATCGACGAAAAGCACGAGGGCGACAATTACGAGGTTCTGGATGTCGGCCACAGCACCCAGTACGGCGAAGCATACAGTGAACGGCTGACCATGGATGCCGTGTTGAAGCACGCCGAGGCCGACGGGCTGGAAGTGCAGTACGAGATCACCATGGTCAAGCTGGAAAAGGACGGCGACCGTGTCACCGGTCTCATCGCCAAGAACGCCAGCGGTGAGTATGTGCGCTACAACGCATCCAAGGGCGTGATCCTTGCCTGCGGCGGTTACAGCGGCAACGAGACCATGATGAAGGCACTGCAGCCCCAGAGCGTGGAGCAGACCTGCATCAACTGCTCCAAGCCTGGCTCCAAAGGTGACGGCATCAAGGCCTGCCTGTGGGCAGGTGCCATCATGGACACCACCCATGCATCCATGATCTTTGACCGTGGTGCCATCAAGCCCGATCAGGTGGGCGAGTACGGCAAGGCCAGCGATGGTGTGCTGTTCTGGATGGGCAGCCAGCCGTTCCTGAAGGTGAACCTGAACGGTGAGCGTTTCATGAACGAGTACATGCCTTACGATCTGGTGCTGCACGCTGCAGCCAGCCAGCCCTACCACACCTACTGCACCGTTTGGGACAGCAAGTATGCCGAGGACTGCGAGCGCTTCGCCACCCACGGCTGCAGCCGTCTGTACCCCCATGACAACGGTGCAGACCCGGTGCTCCCCATGGGCTATGTGCAGGCAATAAACGACGACCTGCAGAAGCAGGGCTACATCGTGGAGGCAGATACCGTGGAAGAGCTGGCAGAAAAGCTGGGTCTGCCGGTGGATGCTTTCACTGCCACGGTGGAACGCTACAATGAGCTGGCTGCCAAGGGTGAGGACGAGGACTACGGCAAGGAGGACTACCGCCTCTCCACCCTGCAGCAGGCACCCTTCTACGGCGTGCGTCAGGCTGGCGGCTATCTGATCTGCACCATCGACGGTATCCAGATCGACGATAATATGCACGCCATTGACCAGGACTTCAAGGCCATTCCCGGTCTGTATGTCATTGGCGACATGAGCGGCAACTACTTCTCCGGCAGCTATCCCAGCCTGATGGCAGGTGCCGCCGCAGGCCGCAGTGCCACCTTCGGCCGCCTTGCCGGTCAGAACGCTGCCGCAGGCATCTGATACAATCTCTTCCGTTTTCTGAATAAGCAATCGTACCTCCTAATTATGATCTGCACCTGAAAAGGGGCTGCTGTACATGGTTTTGCACAGCAGCCCCTTTTGCTTTGCGCCATCCTGCCGATGGAAAAGTTCTGATTTCTGGCAGCCGGAAATAGACTGCAATGCCCCACAACACAATCAAACGGACCGAAAAGGGGGACATGATGGGAAAAACTCTTTTTATCTTGCAGGAAAAATGCCTCCACGGAAAGTTCATGGAGTGGGGCATCCGGGAATATGTGGAGGCCTATTTCGACCCGGAAAAGGTGGAACTGCCCCGACTGGATGACCCGAAGCGGCTGCGTCTGAGAAAAACACATGAATATAATTCATTAAAATATGAATAAAGAGACTTATTTTTCAAATATACTTGCATTTTATTCGTAATTGGTGTATAATGCGTCACATCAACGAGGTGCGTTGAAACGAAAAGAGAGGGGATTCTGTTATGATATTCAAAAAAATCGCTGCAGCAGTCATCGTTACCGTGACAACGCTCAGCATGGTCTGTTCGGCTTCTGCCTGCACGGCACTTTACGTTGGCAGTGACCTGACCGAGGATGGCACCGCCATGTTCGGGCGCATTGAGGACCTGGGCACCAACGATTACAACAAGCTGTACTACGTCAGTGCTGCTGGCAAGCACAAGGCCGGGGAGCTCTACAACGGCTGCTATGGCTTCGGTTACACCTTTACCCACGACAGCTACAGCTACACGGCACGCCGGGACGACAACGCCCTGGGGGTCTGCCCGGACTGTGACGGTACCCACGACCACACCCCCTATGAGGAGGCTGGCACCAACGAAAAGGGCGTCATGGTCTCTGCCACGGAGACCCTTTACGGCATGAAGACTGTTCTGGCAGAGGACCCCTATGTGGACAACGGCATCGAAGAAGCTGAGATCACCACGGTCCTGCTCAGTGAAGCCGCCACTGCCCGGGAGGGCGTGGCCCTGCTGACCTCTATCTACGACACCACCGGTGCAGCCGGCGGCTCCGGTGTGTTTATTGCGGACCAGAACGAGACATGGTTTGTGGAGAACCTTACGGGCCACACCTACATCGCCCTGAAGCTGTCCTCCAGTGTTGCCTTTATGCAGCCCAATGTTGCCGCCATCGGCAAGATCGACCTGGACGACACCGAAAACGTGGTCGCCTCCGCAAATCTGGTGGAAGTGGCCCAGAAGGCCGGGACCTTTGTGGGAGATGCCGCTGCCAATGTCATCGATCTGACCGCCTCCTACAACGGCGAGAGCGCATCTCCCCGGATGGCTGCCGGTCTGAACTACCTGAATGGCGTGGACACCTTTACCGCAGATAACTACACCGAAAATGACTTTGCACTGAGCAATGTGGACGAAAAGGGCCAGATTGTTCCGGTGTGGACCAACATCAAGCTGACCAAAAAGTTCTCGGTGGAGGACGTGCTGGGCTTCTTTGAGACGGAGCCCATTGCCAAGACCGGCAACGTGGAGACCCATGTGTTCCAGGTCAGCCCAGAGGGGGAGCTGAACACCGCACTGGTGGAGTGGACCGCCTTTGACGATAACGTTTACAACGTGTTCGTGCCCTACTATCCGCTGCTGACCACCGATACCGCTGCCTGCTACAAGGTGTCTCCCGGCACCGTGACCCGCTCGGAGGAGCAGCCCACGGAGGGGGTCTGGTACAAGGACCAGAAGGGCAGATACTACACCTACCCGGAAAACTGGACCGATTCTTTCTACGGCGCACGGGATGCCCTGTCCAACCTGCTGACCTACGGCAATGTTTCGGACCTGGATAAGGCGGCGGTCAAGACCACCTACGCACAGCTCCAGAAACAGATCTTGAAGGACTTCCAGAAGACCAAGGCAAAGGTGGCTGCTGCAGACAGTCTGGAAGCAAAGCAGAAGGCCGCCACCACCGCCAGCAATGCCATGAGCAATAAGGTCCACACCGCCACCGTGGCGATGTTCAAGACCCTGCAGACCAAGTACGGCGTCCGTGCATGGTTCCAGTCGGTGCTGCATCAGGCAGGCTGAACCTCCGAACCCTGAAATAAGATCGTAAAACGCCCCGGTTCCTGTTGCAGAGAGCCGGGGCGTTTTTGCAGGGCAGCGTATGAGCTGTTCCGGCAGAGCCTTGAGCGCAGGGTGTGACACTGCCGGTGCTGAGAGCCAGAGAGCCGCTGCACAGTGATCTGTGCGGCGGCTCTTTTTCGTGCAGGAGCTTTTCTGCGGGGAGAAAGCGTGGTATACTGAACTCGACAAATCGGAATTTGAGGAGGAAAAGCAGATGAGAAAATTATTACCAATTTTGCAAATCATAGATTTGGTTTTGTTGTTATTGAGTCTGTATTTTCATAACGATATGCTTTTAATCGTCGCAGCAGTAGTTATAGCTGTTTGCGTTGTTCTTACTTTTAGCAATATGAAAAACAAACGATAACTTCCAGTTTATCGGGGAGCAAATAGAACAAAAATCGGAATTTGTATCAGCGTAAGAAGGAGAATAATATCATGTTCAGAACAATTCGTAAAAAGAAAAATGAAATCAGCATCGACACGGCAAAGGCTCTTTTGCAGTCCAGCCGACGTGGCGTTCTTGCCGTAAATGGAGATGACGGATATCCCTATGCAATTCCTATCAACTATATCTACGATGACGATGCGCAGAAACTTTATTTTCATGGAGCACGTGCAGGCTATAAAGTAGATGCACTGCGTGCCTGTGACAAAGTATGCTTCACGGTATATGGAAATGAAACCATCAAAGAAGAAGAGTGGGCGCCGTTTGTGCAGAGCGTTGTGGTATTCGGCAGATGTCACCTCGTAGAATCTGGTGCAAGAGCAACAACTCTGTTAAAACGATTTGCAATGAAATACTATCCCAGTGAACAGTTAGTTGATGAGGAAATTGCCCACGCAGGAAAGGCTGTGCAAATTTTTGAAATAGAAGTGGAGTACCTTAGCGGCAAGGAAATACAGGAACGATAAATTCGCGTTTGTGGAGCGAAGCGGAACAATGAAAGCCCCAGTGGGGCTTTTAAGTGACCGAACGGTCTTGCGCAGCAAGATGGAGGGGCTTCGCCCCGACAAGTTCCAGTTTGCCGGGCGGACAGGCAACCAGAAAACCACACAAAAACGAGGGAGCAGCCATGGTACTATATTTTTCAGGAACCGGCAACAGCCGGTATCTGGCACGGCGCATTGCCGAAGGGATGGATACGCCGCTTTATGACCTGAACGCCTGCATCAAGGCAGGGGATACCGCCCCGGTGCAGACCGGGCAGGATGTGGTGCTGGTCACGCCTACCTACGCATGGCGCATCCCCCGGGTGGTGTGGGAGTGGCTGGGTAACACCGAGCTGACCGGGGCAGAGCGCATCTGGTTTGTGATGGATTGCGGCAGCGAGATCGGCAATGCGGCAAAATATAATCGGCAGCTTGCAGCCCAAAAGCGCCTGCAGTACATGGGCACAGCCCAGATCGCCATGCCGGAAAACTACATTGCCATGTTCAATGCACCGCAAGCGGAGGAGGCCCGGAGCATCGTGGAGCAGGCAGCGCCTGCACTTCAGAAGGTGCTGGCGCAGCTCAGAGCCGGGCAGGAATTTCCTCCACCGAGAGATACCCTCTACGACCGCTTTATGAGCGGCCCGGTGAACCCGGTGTTCTATCGCTTTTTTGTAAAAGCGGATGCCTTCCGGGCAACGGACGCCTGCATCGGCTGCGGTAAGTGCGTGGAGCTGTGCCCCCTGAACAACATCCGGCTGGAAAACGTCAAGCCGGTCTGGGGCAAACACTGCACCCACTGCATGGCGTGCATCTGCTATTGCCCCAAAGAGGCCATCGAGTACGGCAAAAAGAGCAAAGGCAAGCCCCGGTACCACTTTGAAGCATTGGAAAAGCAGCGGGACGTATAAATATCTGATTTATGAAAGAAAGAGGAGGACTGTAAAAATGAACATCGAAGAACGGGCAGCGCAGGCTGCCGCATGGAAAGCTGCCGGACAGTGCAACTGCGCCCAGGCAGTGATGAAAGCATTTGAGGACAAGATTCCGGTGGACGCCGACACCCTGATGAAGCTGGGCGCAGGCTATGCCGTCGGCATGGGCTGTATGGAAAGCACCTGCGGCGCACTGACTGGTGCTGTGATGGTGGCAGGCATCGTCACCGACGGCAAGGGCACGCCCCGTATCTCCAAGGAATTACTGCAAAACTTTCAGGATAAGTGCGGTGCCACCCTCTGCAAGGATCTGAAGGGTATGGAGACCGGCGCACCGCTGTGCCCCTGCCCGGAGTGCGTCCGCAACGCAGTGCTGGCATTGGGCGAGGTGCTGGGGGAGTAAGATGAAAAGGATATTGTTTATCTGCCACGGCAATATCTGCCGCAGCCCCATGGCGGAATTTGTAATGAAGGAGCTGGCGGAAAAAGCTGGGCTTTCCGGGCAGTTTGAAATTGCCTCGGCAGCCACAAGCACCGAGGAGATCGGCAACCCGGTCTATCCGCCTGCCCGGCGCAAGCTGGCAGAGCACGGCATCTCCTGTGATGGAAAGACCGCCCGGCAGATGACCCGGCGGGACTATGAGACCTACGATTATCTGATTGCCATGGACCACAACAACCTGCGGAACATGACCCGCTTTGTGGGCAGCGACCCCGACCACAAAGTGTCACTGCTGATGGACCATACCCGCCGCCCCGGCGATGTGGCCGACCCGTGGTATACCGGGGACTTTGAAGCCACATGGCAGGATGTGCTGGAGGGCTGCACCGCCCTGCTGGAAGAGCTGCGCTAAAAGGGGAAGGGTATGACGGAACGTTATTGCGAGGGCGAACGGTTTACTGGGCTATCGTTTGCCGGGGAGGTCTTTGAGAGCTGCGACTTTACCGATTGCGTATTTGTGGATTGCTCCTTTACCAAGTGCGAACTGGATCATACCACGCTGAATGAGTGCAAATTCGTGCGGTGTGAGATCACAGGTCTGCGCAGCACTCGTTCTTCGGTGCAGTCGCTGGATTTTGAGGACTGCCGCCTGAATGAAATTGAGTGGGCACCGCTGCTGTCCAACGGTGCCTTCCCGGACCCTATCCACACGCTGAAAGAGTGCAGTCTGAAATATAACACCTTCACCGAAATGAACTTTAACCGCTTCGACTTTTCGGACGGCAACGAAATTGTCGGCTCCATGTTTGCCAAATGCGAGATGCAGCTGGCGAATTTCAAGGGCACGTAGCTTCACGAAACGGAATTCTACCAGTGTGACCTGCGCAAGGCGGATTTCCGGGATGCCGCCGGTTATAGGGTGGACATTCTGGGCGGCCGCCTGAAGGATGCGAAATTCTCGCTGCCGGAAGCGGTGAATCTGTTGGCAGATTTGAAGATCAAGCTGTTGTAAGAAGGAGAGAAAATGCGTCAACTCATCATTGCCCGAAAAGACCTGCAGATGTCTCCCGGTAAGCTGGCGGCGCAGTGCTGCCACGCTTCGCTGGCGTTCCTCACCGACCCCATCGGTATGGGACAGGGCGTGGAACCCATTGAGAAAAACGGAGAAATTACCGGCTATCGGGCAGAAATTATGTTGGAGAAAGCAACCTATGAAGAATGGTTCGATGGTTCGTTTACCAAGACCGTATGTGGGGCAAAGAACCGCAATCAACTGCTGAAAGCAAAGACAATTGCCGAGGAATTGGGCCTTGTGGAAAACAAAGACTTCTTCCTTATCCGGGATGCCTGCCACACCGAGCTGGAGCCGGAAGAATTTGATGAAAACGGAGAAGGCATGACCCTGACCTGCATCGGTTTCCGCCCGCTGCCGGATGAAATTGCACACCAGATCAGCCATAAATTTCATTTGTATTGAGTGCTGATTTACGGAATACGAAAGAAAGTCCCGGCCATTCTCCTGTGACATACAGGAAAATGGTCGGGATATTTTGCTTTTTATTGAAGATTCATCCACGCCGCCAGAGCGTCCGCCGTCTGCCGCTGTTGTTCCTCGGCAGAGATGGTGGGTGTGCCATCGCCTTTCTGCGCACCGTAAAAAGTGTTCTGCATATAGCAGCAATATGAAAGCAGTATTTCACAGCGGGGCATTATGAATCTATAATAGGTAGCTGGAAATAAACAGAAAGAGGGTCTTTTTGATGGCAACGATATTTCCAAGAGAAGAAAAGGCAGAGGCACTGTTCGGGGAGATCCTGAAAAATCCAGAAGCCTGCCACCGCCTGATGGATACCTTCAACGACTCGCTGGACATGGCAGACGTACTGGATGCGCCGGCCGTGAGTGCGCAGCAGTTTGCCGCGGCGCTGTTCAATGCCTACGAGAACAAGGATCTGTCTGCCTTTCTGATGGCGATCTGCCAGCACAGTATGTTTGACCTGCTACGGAACGCTGCCCTGATCCCGTTCAAGTTCAACGCCGATGGTCAGCCGAACCCGGTGATCCTGACGGATGATGCCGGCGTTCTTTTGCCGAACAACAAAGTTGCCGTGAGCAGCAAAGTATACGACCGGTTCACCCGGGTGTTCCAGAAGCAGGAAAAGGTAAAAATGTACCTTGCCAGCGGCTACTGCAAGTATCACAGCTACGACGAAGGCTCGATGGATGTGGTGGAGTACCACTACAACCAGCATTTGGGGCTGCTGCTGATCTACGAACTGCCGGACACCGTGAAGCAAAAGGTAACGGAAGCGGAGGCCTACTCCACCGTCTGGGATATCCAGATGAAGCTGCAGCACGCACTGCCCCGTTCCGTGGTCTACTATGGACAGGATACGCTCAAGGACGGCGGAACCCGCTACGATGAACTTGGCGTTTTTCTGCCGCTGGAACACTTTGCCGACCGGCTGGAACGCCATGTGGAAACTGCTACCAAGATCGTTTACGGCGAGTAAACGCCCTGTAAACGAACTCCCTTTATAAGTGCATTACAGCAAAACAAAACGCAGCGAACCGTTAAAGGATTCGCTGCGTTTTGCCGTATAAGGGAGAATGGAAATGCTGCACATCAGGTGCAATAACGGAAAGTCTTGTCAGTGACAATACGGGCGAAGATCAGCCCTAACGGCAGTGCCACGATGATGAGAATGGCATCTGCAAACCATGTGGCGGAGTCCATCAGAGACAGGATGCCCAGATTATAGATGGCACGGTAGAAATACAGTCCCGGTACCATGATAACGATGGACGGCACGGTGACGGAGATGCGGGGATAACCGACGGCGCTCTTCAGGCAGGAGGCCAGCAATCCGGACAGCAGTGCGCCCAGAAACGCTGCAATAGCGGGCGGAAAGCCCGCAAGGCTCACCAGCTCCAGCCGGAACGTGTTCGTTACCGCACCGATAAGGGCGGCGCAGACTGCCAGGTTCCGGGGACTGTTGAACATGAGCGAAAAGCCGAACACACCGCCAAAACTTGCCAGCAGCCGGAACACGATCTCTTCCGGGAGTGTCAGGCTCAGGGCAGGGAACTGCACCGGCTGCAAATGCAGCAGCAGTGCCATGATCCAAGCCGTCATGGTTGCCACCAGAATGATGAGGACGGCGTAGGCCAGACGTTCCAGCCCGGAGCGCATATCCAGCTTGGCAAGGTCGATGCCGCTGGTAATGAACGGAAAGCCCGGAATGATGAAGAGCATGGAGCAGATATACCCCGCCTCGTGCTGCACCGATACGGCAAACAGCACCTCTGCCAGCTTCAGCAGGATGGCATACACGAGGCTTGCTGAACAGACCGACGCCGTAATGCCCAGAAACAGGGTGAAATGGTGCTTTGTCAGCTTGCACCGTACAAAGTTGCCGATGCCTGCACCGCAGAAAGCACACAGCATTTCCACAATGCCGCCGCCAAGCAGAAAGGTGAAGCAACCGCAGGCCAGTGCAGCTGCAAAGCCCAGTGCGATGGGCGAATACAAGCCGTGGATGCGCTCGATCTCATCGAGGTGGCTGTGCAGCTCTTCGCCGGTCATAAATTTTCCTTCCCGGTCGAAGTCGTTGACGAAATGCTCCAGCCGGTTCAGCCGGGAGGTATTCACGCCCGTGTTTGTCAGACAGAGTGACTGGGTATAACATTGGTCACCATCAAAGCAGGTGAACTCAATGGACAACAGGCCGATGTCCGCTGTTGTTGTGACTCCCAGCTCCCGCGAAAGGGTGTTCATGGAGCTTCGGACACGCCATGCGCCGGTGCCGCATTCCAGCAGCATCAGCCCGGTGCGTCCAATGACGGAGGCTTTTTCCACAAGCCCCGCCTCGGTAATGGGGACGCCCTTGCTGGCCGACGCATAGTCGTGCCAGTAGACTTCCATGTGATTTTTGATGATCTCACTTTGCCGTTGTCCCATACCGGAAAGCCTCCTTTGTGATATGGGAATGTTGCAGCCGTTTCAAGACTGCGGTGCTATTATAAGGGAAATTGCAGGGCGGGTAAAACGTATCTTGGATATGCCGGCAATGTTCGTTTGGTATTTCAAAGAAGAAAATACGCTGCGTTTTTGGCGGCTCTGCGGTAGGATAGAAAAAACACGCTGAAAGGAAACTGTCGTGACCTTTCAACAACTCCGCTAAGTCACGGCTGTTGCCGACACCGGCACCATCAGCCATGCAGTGCAGCAGTTCTATATTTCTCAGCCCAGCCTGACCAATGCTATCCGGGAGCTGGAACAGGAAGTGGGGCTGGCGTTTTCCAAGACGGCAAGCTCTGTGGTGAGCCGGACGCTGCTGGAATATCTGAGATCCACCCGGCAGCGAAAGGATACACTGCAGATAAAATAAGAGCAAATACGACGGAATCCGGGCAGCTTGGAAGATCTACTGCATCGAAACAGCACACGAACTCTACAAGCAGTAAAATAGCACGCCCGCAGGGTATTGTTAAGTAGAAACAGACAAGTCCTACAAGACTCAAATTGGTCTACAAGACCGACCGAAAACCTTGTAGGGCTTTTTTTTTGCCTTTCTGGGGATGTTGTATACAATATATGGACTAAGAGGGTGGGTGACTTGGACTACAAGTCCATAAACTTTTCTGCGAAAGTACGATACAATCATGTCACGGAAACGGACCGTGCCCGAGAGGGAACGGAAACCGGAGCCGACGGACCTTGAAAATTGAATATGCAGCTTCAGGTACTTCCAGACAATGATACTTCCGTAATTCGCGGCCCGGTCATAAAGAAGACGGGGTGGCCGAGAGGCCAATGGAGTGGTGCAAATCCACCGCCTGAATGTTTCCCTTTCTCAGGGGTGCCGGGGGCAAATTAAGAGAGACCATACAAAACCTTTTCCAAACGCCGTTCAGGGGGAACCACGGACGGCGTTTTTTATATATCAGCGAAAAGGAGTATGCAAATGAACCGCAGAAATACCAGACAGGTGGACGAATCCACACTGACGACCCTGTGTGCGGTCTGCCGGGGAGCGTTTCAGAGCGCAAAAAGCGTTCAGCTCCGCAGGGCAAACCCCAGACAGGTAAACAAGGATGTCTGCACCTATTGCCAGACACGCTACGGGTTTGACTATTACGTTCTGCCCGTTGTCCGCAGCCCGAAAATGACCGGAAGGAGGAAATACCGTGAAACTGAGCCATCTTAAGATCGACCCGGAGTTCCAGAGCAAGATCCCGCCGCTGCAATTCGAGGAAGAGCAGCAGCTTGAGCAGAACATCATTACAGAGGGTAGGCTCCTGAACCCCATCATCGTGTGGAATGGCTACATTCTGGATGGGCACACCCGATACCGTATCCTGAAAAGGCACAGCTTCATCAAGTACGAAGTGGAGGAGATCCAGCTTGCAAACCGGTACGAAGCCCTTGCATGGATCTGCAAAAATCAGCTTGGCCGCCGGAACCTCAGCCCGGAGCGGAAGAAATTCCTTCTGGGCAAAGAGTATGAATCGACCAAGTTGGCTGTGGGTGGGCAGCCCGGAAATTGCAATCCTGTAAAACGATGTGCTCAAAATGAGCACATCGTTTCGGAAAAACGTACTTGTGAGCGCATTGCAAAAGAACATGCGGTAGGACATGGTACCGTTCAGCGTGCTGAAAAGTATGCCAAAGGCATAGACGCCGCTGAGGAAGCGGTGCCCGGGGCACAGGAGGAGATCCTGACTGGACGCATCAAGGCAACGGATGCACAAATTGCTGCTTTGCCTGCAATTCCCAAGGAAGAGCGTCCGGCCATTTTGGAGGAACTCCGGAAAGAAAAAAGCAAACGGGACGAGAATCTGCTCTCCCGACTGAAGCCGGAGCGTCCGCCGCCAAAGCCTGCGCTGCCGGAAACTGAACCTCCGCAGAACGAGGAGTCCGCAGCGACGGAGCCGGTTATGACCTCCCCACCGGAGGAGGAAATCGAACCTGCCAGCAACGGACCACCCAGTTTTCTTCAGAAGATACAGGGGCACAAGCGCCATCTCTCGGAGGAGGACATGGTACGGTTGAAGGCATCGGTGGAAAGCCGGTACCGAGACCGCATCGCAGAAAGTGGCTCCATCATGCTGTGCGAGCTGCAAGGCGCAGCAGAGGATTTTATGTTCCGATGGGGCATTGTTTTTCAGAACTACCCGGATGTTTTATCCAATGAAACCGGCAGGGAAGCAATCTCTGCACTGATTGACCGAATGATGACCTACCTGAACACTGTAAAGGAGATGTGAGTATGTTGAATTCCAACCTGAACCTCAGCACCCTGCCCGAATGCACCTTTACCTACCAGATTGTGAACAGCGCATTGCTCTTCCCCTGCATGGAATACCAGCGCCTTCTGCACACGGAGAAGGTGGCATCCATTGCGGAGAACTTCTCGGAGTACATTGCAAACGAACCGAAGGTCAGCTTCCGGGATGGCCGCTATTACATCTTTGATGGGCAGAACACGGTGGAGGCACGCCGGGCCTGCAACGGTGGCAAGGATCTGCCCATTCGTTGTAAGGTTTTCCTCGGTCTGAGCAAGGAGGACGAAGCAACGCTCTTTGCGCTGCAGACCGGCATTTCCACCTGCCTGACGGCGGGCGAACGTCTGCGTGCCAATCTGGTGGCAAGAAACCCGGATGCGATCCATTTTGTGAGAGCCACCGTAGATACCGGTGTGGAATTTGCCTATGACGGCATCCGGGCACCCTGGAAAATCTACTGCATCGAAACGGCATACGAGCTGTACAAGCAGTACGGCAGAGAGCGCTACATTGAGATGCTGAACATCATCAACGAGGCGTGGAGGGGCAATGTGGATGCCTACCTTGCCGGGGTGATTCGGGGTGTGACCCGGTTTATCTCCGTCTATGAGGGCGAGTACGATCGGGAGCGTCTGGTGCAGCAGTTGGCACGGACCCACCCCAAGACCATCACCCAACTGGCGCAGAAGGATACCGGCAGCTCTGCCAACCGTCACATGCGGCAGATTCTCCGCATCTATAACGGTGCCAGCCGCAGGTCAAGCCTGCCGTTGAAAAACTGATGATTTCATTCTACCTCCTGCACAACAGCCGTCGCTGGCACTAGCCTGCGCCGGCTGTTTCTTACATAAAAAAGAGGGAGGTTGATTTTTATGTTACCGAACAACTGGAGATATCTCAGAGGGGATATCTACTATGCAGACATGGAGCCGCATATCGGCTCGGAACAGGGCGGCAAGCGTCCCGTGGTGGTTCTGCAAAACAACATTGGAAACCGTCATTCGCCTACATTGATCGTAGCAACCGTGACGACCCGGACGGAAAAGAAGAAAAACCAGCCCACCCATGTGCTGGTGGATTCCAACCCGGCTTTTGAAGAACCATCCATGATTCTTCTGGAACAGATTTTTACGATCGATAAATCCCGCATTGAACGTTTTATGGGCTACGCTACCAAGACCGAGATGCTTCGCATTGATATGGCGTTGCTGGTCAGCTTGGCGTTGAACGTTCTTACCGGGAGCCGCAGCGAATAGCGGACAACCCGTGACCCGTAAGAATGAGGTGATAGCGATGTGACCGGAGGTGAGTGAGCCATGCGAAAGAGTGCCCCCATTGAAGTGGTGGTGCATTACCCCAAAACCGAGGAAGGCTGGGAAGAGTTGGGCAAGCGTGTCGCAACTGCCCACGCCAACTATGTGATCGAAAAAATCGAGCGGCTGAACTGCCCCACATGGCAGAAGCTGGAATTGTATCAGGCAGTCATTGATACCACCAAGGGTACCTATAAGCCCAAGGAACACCAGAAACCCGGCTGGCAGCCCAGCCGATAAACAAAGCCCCACGCTCAACATATGCTTTTCTGTTCTGACCAAGCATGGTCGGATGCAGAGGCTGTGTTGAGCGTGGGGCTTTTTGTGTTACATAAGTTTTTTGAAATGCTGCTGATAGAATAAAACTGTTGATTGTTGGCAGCCAATATGGTATCCTATTTGCAAAGGCGGGTGAAGTGTATGGATCGTCGCAGCGTGAAAATTATGAGAAGAAAAGCGGGGGGAACAGCGGGGAAGAATGCGGAAAAGTATTCGCTCGATCTCCCGGCAGGGTGGCTTCATACGATGGGACTTTCAAAAGAGGATCGCATGGAAATTTCTTTTGACGGCGAAAAAATCACCATCCGACCGCTTGCATCAACAGACCCGGAAGTGTTTCGCAGAAATGCAGAACAGAAAGGGCATCGGCTGAAAGAATACAGGTATTATGACGGAGATATTCTGTGTACCGTGATCCTGGCAGATTTTACAGCCGAGCAGATCTGCATTGAAAATAAGGTCGTCGCCCTACTGGATACTGCTTTCGGCGTGAACGAAACGCCCTCTTGGGAAGACTTTCTGGCATTTCTGGCAGATCGGTGCATTCCGAAAACTCGAAAAGGGTTGGATCGCTATCTGGACGCTGTTGGCGTTCCGGAATATGATCCGGTTCAGCTTGTTGAAAAAACGCAGGGAAGAATGGCGGAGGATCACAAATGGCTGGAAATCATCTGACTTTGCATACCAATGACAGGGTCGTGGTGACGACCTCCCGTGGAAATCAGGAAAAATGGTTTGATGCGGAGAAAAATCTCTGGTATAAGGTGGACGATGGCTGTTTTGAGGCACTGGCAGAAGCTGTTTCCAGTGAAGTCTTGCGTAATTTTACAAATGCAGTTCAGCTGCCGGGAATCTCCGTGGCAAATTACTGGGCCGATACGGCCGAGGTTCATGGCTTGAAACGAGTGGTCTCTGTGAGTGAAAACTTCAAAAGGGAAGATGAGAGCCTTATTACTGCAAATACGATCCTGAAGAATAGCCTGGGAACAGGGTATCTGGAAAAATTTAACCGCAGAACAAGCTTGAAAGAGAGAATCCGGCTTCTTGCGGATGCAATGGAAGAGGCGACCGGAATGCAGGATATGGGCGCATATCTTACGACATTGTTTGAAATCGATGCACTTTTTCTGAATCAGGACAGACACCTGAACAATATTGCGCTGATCCGGGATAGAGCTGGTTATAAGCCCTGCCCGATTTTTGACTGCGGAGATTCCTTCTTACTGGATTTTGCTCTGTACAGCCCTGAAATTGAAAGCCGAGCATATCTGACAAAGGCACAGTGCCTTCCGTTCAAATCCCGTTTTACGCAGACGGTGCATACGGCACAAGCTATTTACGGGAAGCAGCTTGCGGTGAACATTGATAGAACAAGTATTGATACGATCCTCGACAAATATCTATGCTATTACCCAAAACAGTTCCACTTTTTGCTGAAAGAGCGTATCGAAACCGTCCTGATTGAGCAGCAGAAAAAGCTTTTTGAAAAGTAAAAGCTCTTGTGTTCCGTGAAAAAAGAAGGTAATATAAATACAGAACAAGACACAGAACGCAGGGAGGGATGAAAACCATGTTTTACGAGATCATGCACCGGGAAAGCTGTGTGGCACAACTCAGCACGACAGGTGAGTGCAAGGTCTGTTTTGAGGATTTCATGCCCTTTGATCTGGTTCTGGTGGAATCGGATGATTTTGACGAGCGCATCAATAATGTGACGAACTTTTACTATTGGTGCGCCTCCCGGATGTTGACGTTGGATCGCACTTACGCCAAGGAGATCCTGAACAGTATCGGTGCATCTCAGGGCGTTACGGACAGGGAACGAGCACAGATTGCATTGTCCTACCATTGTCTGTCTTTACTGGATGTGTTCTGGGTGAAAGAAGAAAACGAGAAGGTTCGATTCGAGGATATCAACCTTTTCGCACACTCTTTAAGCAATGCGCTTGTGGATATAGCACTGCGGGGGCACCAAATGACGGTGACTAACGCCCATCTTCTGGCAAATGACCTGTCTACGGGCGGCTTGTACCCCAAGGCGTGGGTACGCAAAGAGGATGGCTTCTATCTTTATAAGGATGGCGGCAGGGATGCGGTGGAACGGGAAGTGCTGGCAAGCAAAATCTGCCGCTGCTTTGACTGCCATCAGGTACTGTATGAGCAGGGGATGTTTGAAAATGAGCCGGTTTCCATCAGCAAAATCATGACATCCCAGCGATACAGTCTTGTGACCTATGCAGCCTATGACGTCTACTGCACAAACCGTGATTGGAATACGCTGGATAAGATCTTAGAGCTGGATGCTCCCGGCTACTATATGATGAACGTTCTGGATTATCTGGTGGGCAATACCGACCGCCATTGGGAAAACTGGGGTCTGCTGGTAGATAACGAAACCAACCAGCCCATCCGTTTGCATGACCTGATGGACTTTAACCGGGCGTTTCAGCAGTACGACACGCCGGAAGGCGTAAACTGCCTGACCGTGGGAAAGCGCCATCTGAGCCAAAAAGATGCCGCAGTGGAAGCGGTGCGGAACATCGGACTGAACCAAGTACGTCAGGTGGAGCACGCCGTATTCTCCGGGCACCCGGCATGGAAAGCAATGTTTGAAGAACGACTGCGTGTTTTACGGAACGCCATGTGATATAGAACAAATAGCAGAACGACCAAAATAGAATGATTCCATAATAAAAGCCCGTCTGCGCTGCCACATATCGTGGCTTGCAGACGGGCTTTTTCCTTTGCCCGGTAAAAATCAGCGTCCCTCACATGCGAAGCATAGATGGAAAATCGGAACCAAGGTTTTCCACCAGATGGGAAAAGCACTTCTGACTGATGGTCTTTTGCCCGTTTTCCCAGCAGCGGATGCTTGTCCGGCTGACCTTTGCGTGGTCGGCAAGCTGCTGACGGTTCCAACCCTTTGCCTCCCGGTATCTGCGGAGGAAGTCTCCGCCGCCCCGGTGCAGAAACAGGGTGTAGTCGTCCAGAATGTCCTCCACCGGGATGCCGTAAAGGGCGGCGAGCTTGTCCGCAAGTTCGGGCGTGAAGCTGCGGTGAAATGCGCCGCTTTCCAGATCCCGATAGAGCCATTCCTCCATGCCCACCATGGCGGCGACCTCTTTTTGCAGCAGGTCAAGACCATAGCGGCACCAACGCAGACGGTCCCATGGGTTCGGGATGTCGGCGTAAGAGTGGTACATACGGTAGAACGCCTGCGCCTCTACGGTGGTGCGGGGGCCTGCCAAAGTTACCTGTAAGATGTATAGAGGGGTTAGACCACGACCCTCACATGACACCCTCTGAAGCAGAAAAAAGGAACCGTTCTCTCGGCTCCAAAAATCCATTTTGACGTAGGTACGTTGCTGTGTGAAAAGGGTGGATTCTCTTTTCCATCCCAAAGTGCGTTGGGGAGAGGATAGCATTTTCAATGCAGCGGCTGGCATAAGTGGAAAACCGCGCCTTGCGTGTGGCATCAAAGGTATCTACCGCTTTCATCAGGCCGATGGTGCCGATGGAAACAAGATCCTCTTGATCACCCGGCAGGGCGTAATATTTTTTTACGATGTGCGCCACCAGCCGCAGATTGTGGCGGATCAGCTTTTCCCGGGCGGCGGCATCCCCGGCGCGCAGGGCGCTGAAAGCGGCGGCCTCCTCCCGGGCTGTGAGCGGACGCGGAAAGCAGCCGCTTTCCAGATGGAGCGCCAGAAACAGAAATTTTGTGGCGAAAAATTGTAGTAAGGTCAGCAGCACACGATATCCCTCCCGGTACATAGTTGTTAGATTGTATGAGCCGGGGCGCGGATAGTTGCCGGAGAAGCCTTTTGTGTGCAGCAGCTTTTCTGCAGGGGAAAAGCGTGGTATACTGAGGGGGATAACTTGTAATTTGTGGAGGGGAGCCTGATGAAAGAAAAGACTTGTCAAACTCGGTGCGGAACGATTCGGTATTGGGTAAGTGTGTCAAACCCGGATACAATTACGCTTGCTTTTCTGCCGGGGTTGACTGCGGATCATAGATTGTTTGATAAGCAGATTCAGTATTTCGAGAACAGGTATAATGTTATCGTCTGGGATGCACCGGCACACGCTTCCTCATGGCCGTTTCGGTTTGATTTTGATTTGTTCGACAAGGCAAAATGGCTGAACGATATCTTAATCCGTGAAGGAATCACAAAGCCTGTCATTGTTGGGCAGTCTATGGGTGGATATGTGGGACAGGCTTATGCGCAGCTTTACCCAGACAAAATGACAGGCTTTGTCTCCATTGATTCTGCACCGCTGCAACGAAGCTATGTGACGGCAGTTGAGATCTGGCTTTTGAAACGGATGGAGCCGGTATATGCTCATTATCCGTGGAAATGGCTCCTGAAATCGGGATCGGAAGGCGTTGCCACGACTGAATATGGTAGAAGCCTCATGCGTGAAATGATGCTGACTTATGACGGAAACCAGAAACGCTATGCACAAATTGCTGGACATGGCTATCGTATTTTGGCAGCGGCCATGGAAAAGAATCTGCCGTATGAGATCAAATGTCCGGCGTTGCTGATATGCGGCACACAAGATCACGCTGGTTCGTGTATACGGTACAACAAAGCATGGCATCGCAATACGAAAATTCCTTTGACGTGGATCGAAGGAGCAGGACACAATTCCAACACAGACAAACCCGAACAGGTGAATCGGCTGATAGATGAATTTGCTGCAAATATTTTATAACAGGAAACTTAGCAATTCAACTTTTTAATACAGCAGCAACAGCGTTGAATTGCGTATCGCAAATATGCTGTTTGAATGTTGCACTAATTTCTTGACTACTAATTTCTTGACTTGTGATTAGAAAAGCTCACCGCAAAACACACTTCGGGAGGTGCGAGGAATGAACTTCTGGAAAAAGCTGTTTGCCGGCATGGGCTTTGTGTGCGGCTTTCTGGTCTTTGAAACCATGTCGCTGGCGTACCACAACTCCAGCCGCTGTCATAAAAACCGCAAGGGGCGCTGTCGGCGCAACAGTTTTTGGGACACGCTTACCCGGTACATGATCTTTGCGTGGATCTACGATGGTGTGAAGAAAAGCCGGGAACAGGTGGGCAGACGGTACTACCGCCGCACCGGGAACGAGTTCCGACCGTTCTACGATTCCGGCACAAGAAGCAATCCCTCTGAATCTGCAAAAGCCGCCCTGAAAACCGCAGATGCAGCACAGCCCCAAAAGCAGCGGTCGCCTCCGTCTGCGCCGAAAACGACAGCAAAGACCGCATCGGCATCCACGGCAGATAGGCTGAAAGTCCCTGCTGCGGAGGCAAAGCCGCCCCGTGAAACAACGGTGAAACCTGCCCCTGCGGCGGAAAAGCCTTTGCTGGATACCGAAAACCTACCTGTCCCGGAGCCAAAAACACCGCAGGAGGTGGAGGCGGAGCGTCAGCAGATGCTTGCCCGGCTGCGCACCGAGCTGCGGGAACAGGTCTGTGCTATTCATGCAGACGTGACCCTGCCGCCCGACAGGGAGCAGGGAAGCGAGGCAACGGAGCAGCAACTGCACGTTCTGCTGTACCAGACCGATGTGCCGGAGGCGGAACTGAACGCCGCCCTGTCTGACCTGCGTGCCCAGCGCAGGCGGGAAAAAGCCCAGTATCAGGGCGCACCCTTTGCGGATGTGTTTCAGGTAGAGCTGATTTTATCAGAGGAGGACAGCGACCGGGCTTGCATCGTGGATGTAGGGGACACCGGCATGAGCTATGTGATCCCGTGGAGCAGCATCCCGCAGGAGCTTCAGCAGCCGCTGCGCCGCTATGTGGCACAGGCAGACGGAAAGCTCTGCGGCTATTGCAAAGAGGACCTCTGCAATACCGAAAACGGACGAATGATCGTGGAGCTGTATCTGGGCAAGCAGGAACATCACGTTTCAAGGATCTTGTATTGAAATAGCTGCACAACCGCAGCGATTGGGTTGAAAAAAAGGCTGAAGCCCCAATTGCTCCAGTCAATGTCAGAGTTTCTTAATTGTCCATCAAAAATACGTTGGTACGTTTTACACAGTGACAATTCAAAAAACAGAGGAGAGATATTTTACTATGATCTACAAAAAGCGATACGGTCAACCGTTTGATACCGAAAGTGTAGTGGGTTCTTTTCTGCCCATGATGGAAACGATACCCTATCTGACCAAGGAGCCGGATGGTTTCTCCTATGCCATGGAGCCGCAGGATGTCCTGTATGGTCTTGGCGAAAACGTCCGTGGCATCAACAAGCGCGGGTGGGTGTACGAAAGCAAATGCTCCGATGACGGCAACCATACCGAGGGCAAATCCTCGCTGTACGGTGCTTATAATTTTATGATCGTGTCCGGCAAGGATACATTTGGCTTTTTTATCGACTACCCGGGCAAGGTCACCTTTGACTGCGGCTACACCGACCTGGATACCTTACGCATCACGGTGGCCGAGGAAAATTACGATTTCTACATCATTGAGGGCGAAAGCCTGACCGATATTGTGCACCAGTTCCGCCAGTTGGTGGGGCGCAGTTATATTCCGCCCAAATGGGCTTTTGGCAACGCTCAGAGCCGCTGGAGCTACATGAACGAGGACGAGGTCCGCGAGGTGGTGGCAAATTACCGTGCCAATAATATGCCGCTGGACGCTGTGGTTTTGGATATTGATTACATGGAGCGTTACAAGGACTTTACGGTGGATGCGCAGCGTTTCCCGCATTTTGCGGACTTTGCCGCCGAGATGAAAGCGCAGGGCATCCGTCTTGTCCCCATCATCGATGCAGGAGTCAAAATCGAAGAGGGATATGATGTGTACGAGGAGGGCGTGAAAAACGGATACTTCTGCACGAATCAGGATGGCACCCCCTTTGTAGCCGGTGTGTGGCCGGGACGGGTACACTTCCCCGATATGCTCAACCCGGAAGCCCGCGCTTGGTTTGGCAGTCAATATAAAGTTCTGCTGGATCAGGGGATCGAGGGCTTCTGGAACGATATGAACGAGCTGCTATCTTCTACGCAGAGGAAAGACTGAAAAAGACCTTTGCTAAAATTGAGGAATACAACAAGCAAAACCTGGATATTTCCAGCTTTGCTGCTTTTACCGGCATGGTGGCAGAGCTTTCCAACAACGAAAACGATTATAAGCTGTTCTACCACAATACCAAGCAGGGGCGTATGCGGCACGACAAGGTACATAATCTTTTTGGTTATAACATGACCCGTGCTGCAGGCGAGGCTTTTGAGCGGCTGGAGCCGGACAAGCGCATTTTGATGTACTCCCGTTCTGCCTGCATCGGGATGCACCGGTATGGCGGCATCTGGACCGGCGACAACCATTCTTGGTGGAGCCACATTCTGCTTGCGCTGCGCATGATGCCCTCCCTGAATATGTGCGGCTTCCTGTACGAAGGCCCCGACATTGGCGGCTTTGGCAGCAATACCACGGAGGATCTGGTGCTGCGCTGGTACGGCATGGGCATCTTCTCTCCGCTGCTGCGGAACCACTCTGCCAAGGACACCCGCCGGCAGGAGCCCTACCGCTTTAAAAACAAGGCCGCCTTTGCCGGTATTTTACAGCTGCGCTACCTGCTGCTGCCCTACATTTACAGCGAGTACATGAAGGCTGCCCTGCACGACGGCATGTACTGTATGCCGTTGGCGTTCGCCTTCCCGGAGGACGACTTTGCCCGCCGGGTGGAGGATGAGGTGATGATCGGTGAAAGCCTGTTGATCGCCCCGGTATATGAGCAAAACGCCCGGGGTCGGTATGTTTATCTGCCGGAGGAGATGCTGCAGGTGCGGGTAAAGTACAGCGAAAGCAACCGCATCGAAACCAGCGTACTGCCGGCAGGCCATCATTACATTCCGGTGGAGCTGGATGAAGTGGTGTTCTTTATGCGCAAGGGACACCTTCTGCCCCTTGCCAAGGACGGCAAAAAGATCCAGAGCGTTGCCGATGTGGATTTTGCAGATCTGCGCCTGCTTGCCTATGCTCCCGATGGTGCATCCTATGAATACTATACCGATGACGGCGAGACAAAGGATTATGATAAGCCGGAACATTTTGTGCATATCACGCTGGATGCGGATGGAAACGCAAAGAGCGATCGTGCTACGGTCAAAGTAGAAGGATAATCGTCAGTCATTACGCAGTTCCTACAGAGTGGCAGCGTTTCAGCTTGAAATGCTGCCACTCTTTTTTGTTGTCTGAATCACAGATGAAATAGCCACTCTATCTGGGAATCCGGGAAGAATGAGATGACAAGAGATGCTGAAAGAGATGTTTATGGGACAGCTCTTTCAGTAAAATGACCTCAGAAGAAGCAAAACACACTTCGGATGGAGGAAAACACAATGGCAAACGGTGATTACGGCTATTTCGGCAAAGGCGACACGGGCTATGCCCAGTACATGACGGCCTTCAACCGCAACTTTGGCGGCTCGTCTGGCGGCGGAAACCATAACAATGGCGGCGGCGGGGGAGATGGCAGCGGTTGCGGCTGCCTCATCGCCATTGCGGTGGTGGTCGTGCTGGTGCTCCTCGGCATGGGGAACTGAGGGCATTTCCACAGCACTAGACTGTCTTACGTGACCCGGTCACAGAAAACATAACTAGGAAATGTTATCATATAGTCACAGAAAACACCAACAACATTCCGATGGAGGATTTCGATATGAAGGCAAAGTTTTACATCTGCAATCACTGTGGCAACCTCGTCACTACCATCCATAACGCAGGCGTTCCGCTGGTCTGCTGCGGGGAGAAAATGAAAGAGCTGGTTCCCAATACGGTGGAAGCCAGCGGCGAGAAGCATCTGCCGGTGGCAGAGCTTTCCGGCAGTCGTCTCACGGTCACAGTGGGCGCAGTGGAGCACCCCATGGCGGATGTTCACTATATTCAGTGGATTTTTGTGGAGACCGAAAACGGCGGACAGCTCCGCTATCTTACTCCCGGGCAGGCACCCAAGGCGGTATTTGAGCTGGGCGGCGAAAAGCCGGTGGCGGTCTACGCCTACTGCAACCTGCATGGTCTGTGGATGACGAAGCTTTAAGAAATAAACAGGCTCCTGCCAGTGGTAAACGCTTGCAGGAGCCTGTTTTGGCGTGCAGATGCTTTTCTGCGGGAAAGAAGCGTGACACTGTTATAATGGTTGTGTGGACAGCAAAATAAGCGCAGCCCTTGCACCACCCTGCCGGATGTGATAGGATGAAGAAAACCATGTGAGGGAGGAACCACCATGCCGTTTCTGATGATCCGCAACGACATCACCAAAGTGGCGGCGGATGCCATTGTCAACCCGGCCAACCGGAACCTTTTGCAGGGCAGCGGCACCAGCCGTGCCATCTATCAGGCGGCAGGGGAGCAGGAGCTGACCGCCGCCTGCGAAGCCATCGGCCGTTGCGATTTGGGCAGAGCCGTGTGTACCCCGGCGTTCGGTCTGCCCGCAAAATATGTTTTCCATGCAGTCTGCCCGGCGTGGCACGGTGGATTTTTTTTGGCGAAGCAAAACAATTGGCCGGTGCGTACCATTCTGCACTGGAATTAGCCGCAGAATACCACTGCGAGAGCGTGGCTTTTCCGCTGCTGTCCAGCGGAAACTACGGCTACCCCAAGGAGCAGGCTTTCCGCATTGCAGTGGATACCATCACGCAGTACGTCATGGAGCACGACCTGACCGTGTATCTGGTGCTCTACGACCGGCACTCGCTGGCGGTGAGCCGCAGGCTGTTCACCTCGGTGGAGGAGTACATTGACGACCACTATGTAGCCCAGAACGATGAAAGCTATGGGTCTGGCCGTCGGCGCAGAGAATACGTGGAACGCTGGGAAGATGCTGCGCTTGCCGACCGGGAGTATCCTGCGCAAGAGTGCGCGCCGCCGGTTTTTGCGACTGTGCTGAGGCAGCAGAGTGCCCCCATGGCAGCCCGCAGTCTGGAAAACCTGATGGACAACCTTGGCGAGAGCTTCACCACCCGGTTGCTGCGGCTCATTGACGAGCGGGGGCTGAAAGATTCCACCGTGTACAAGCAGTCCAACATCTCCCGGCAGCATTTCTCCAAAATTCAGTGCAACCGGGACTACAACCCCAAAAAGAAGACTGTGCTTGCCTTTGCGGTGGGGCTGCATCTGTCGGAGGATGAGACCATCGACCTGCTTAAAAGCGCAGGCTATGCCTTCTCCGATGGCTCCAAGCGGGATTGGATCGTGCGGTACTGTCTGGAACATAAGATCTATAATATCAATCAGGTCAACACCCTTTTGTTTGAATACGATCAGGAACAGCTGGGTGCGTGATTTGTCGCCTGCCCGTTGACCTTTTGCCCTCCGGTTTGTGGTATCCTCTTGTCAGAAAGACAGAACACCACAAAAAACGGAGGGCATTTGTTATGAAGAAGAATCTTACAGAGCTTGTTTTTATCCTCGACCGCAGCGGCTCCATGGGCGGGCTGGAACTGGACACCATCGGCGGGTTCAACGCCATGCTGACCCGGCAGAAGGAGCAGGAGGGCGAAGCTAATGTGACCACCATCCTGTTCGACCATGAGGTGCAGCTGCTGCACGACCGTTTTCCGCTGAAGGCCGTTGCGCCGCTGACCGAAAAGGACTACTACGTCCGGGGCTGTACGGCGCTGCTGGATGCCATTGGTTATGGCATGGAAAAGATGGTGAATATCCAGCGCCATCTGCCGGAGGACGAGCGCGCCGAAAAGGTCATCTTTGTTATTACCACGGACGGCTTGGAAAACGCCAGCAAGCGGTTTGGCTATGAGAAGATCCGCCGGATGATCGAGCGGGAAAAAGAGCAGTACGGCTGGGAGTTCCTGTTCCTCGGTGCCAACATGGACGCCGTGAAGGAGGCTGCCCGCTTCGGCATCGGGGCAGACCGGGCGGTGCGGTTTGAGAATGATGCACAGGGCGTGGCAGTCAATTACCACGTTGTTAGCGAGACGGTCTCCCGGATGCGGGAAGCACCCTGCTGCGCGTCCATCGGCGCAGAGTGGAAAGAACAAATCGAAGCTGATTTCCAGAAGCGGCATCAGGGGTAAAGGGGGTGACAGCGACACCCTTGCCTGCATCACCGGCGGCATTGCCGAAGCCTTTTACGGGATGTCGTCTGAGTTGCAGCAGGAAACCTTGAAGCGTCTGCCGGAGGAGATGCGGGCAGCGTATGAGCTGTTCCGGCAGAACCTTGAGCGCAGGATGTGACACCGCCGGTGCTGAGAGCTAGAGAGCCGCCGCACAGGGATCTGTGCGGCGGCTTTTGTGCGCAGGTGTTTTTCCGCAGCGGCAAGCCCTCGTCAAAATTCCGGGTGCCATTCATCCCGGATGCCAATGTCGGCACAGACGATTTTTCCGCACAGCGGCGCAGAAGCTTCTGCGATATGCAAAGGCTTATAGCTGTCGAAGGTTACGGTCAAATCTGCATGGGCAGCACCATCGGCAACCTCGCCGGTGTCCGTATTGATGCCGCTGGGCAGGTCCACGGCCAGCACAAAGGCACCGCCCTTGTGCAGATGGCGTATCAGTCCGCAGGTAGCAAGGCCGGAAGGCCGCAGTTCACCATGGAATCCGGTGCCGTAGAGGGCATCCACAACGGCAGCAAAGCTCTGGGTTTCCAGTACAGAACCGTCAGTGCAGATGTGCACCGGCAGGGAGTGCAGACGCTCAAAATTGCGAATGGCGTCAACGGTTTTCGGCTCGCCCTCGGCCAGAAGAACGGTCACGCTCCAGCCATCTTTTGCAGCGGCACGGGCAATCACGAACCCATCGCCGCCGTTGTTGCCCTTTCCGCAGACCACCAGCAGCCTGCCGGAATGTGGGAACTGCTTTTGCAGTTCAGCGTAAGCCGCCAGCCCGGCGTTTTCCATCATTTGAAGGTAAGGCAGACCGTGGACATCCCCGGCCCGTTCGATTTCCTTCATCTGCGCAGCCGTCACAATGCGATGTTTCATGTTGGCACCTTCTTTCTATCTCTATCTCTATTATAATGGATGAGAATGTTTGGAACAAGATGAAAGATACCGGTGCATAGAATCTGTCCCCGGAGAGTTGGAACAAGCCCTCCGGGGGCATTTTTGTTTTTCACTATCTTTTCCGCAGGGGAAAACCATGGTATACTGAACGCAACGAATCCAAAGGAATAAACCGGGAGGTACCGTTATGAAGTGGGGAATTTTAGCGACCGGCACCATTGCCAAAAAGTTTGCATCTACGGTGGAACAGATGGGCGCAGAGGGGGAGCAGCTTGTTGCCGTGGGCTCACGGCACCTGGAAAGCGCACAGGCGTTTGCGCAGCAGTACGGCATTCCCCGCTGCTATGACTCCTACGAAGCCCTTGCCGCCGACCCGGAGGTGGAGGCCATCTATATCGCCACCCCCAACACCCTGCATTACGAAAACTGCAAGCTCTGCTTGGAGCAGGGCAAGCACGTTTTGTGCGAAAAGCCCTTTACCATCAGCCCGGAGCAGGCGCAGCAGCTGTACCGTCTAGCAGAGGAAAAGCACCTCTTCCTCATGGAGGCGTTCTGGATCTGGCTGCTGCCGCTGTACGACCGTCTGCGCGAGATCCTTGCGGCGGGCACTATCGGGGAACTGAAGCAGATCACCTGTCAGTACGGCTTTGTTGCCTCCGGTGCCCGGAAGGACCGCAAGTTTGATTCCGGTCTGGGCGGCGGTGCGCTGCTGGATATCGGCATCTACAATCTGGGCTTTCTGCGCATCCTCACCGGACAGGACCCGGAGAAGGTGGAGACCAAAGAGGTCCACATCAACGAGTACGGCACCGACGATTACAGTCGCCTTGCGCTGACCTACCCCGGCGGCTGCAAGGCGGAGTCTGTTCAGACCATCGGGCAGGAGCTGGAGCGCAATGCCCGTATCCTTGGTACCAAGGGCAGTATTTTCCTGCCGGATTTCCAGCACGCCGAGACCATGACGCTGGAAGTGGAGGGCAAAGAGCCGGAGGTCATCCGCTGCCCGGTGGACATCAACGGCTTTGAGTACGAGATCCGGGAAGCAAGCCGCTGCGTCAAGCTGGGGCGTACCGGCAGCGACCGCTACACCCCGCAGGACAGCCTTGCCCTGACCCGCCTGATGTACGACACCCGCATGAACTGGGGCATGAAGTTTGCGGGCGAGGTGTAAGCACGCACCTTGTACAGGGGACTTTTTGTGTGCGGAAACCATGGGACACTAAGAACGACAACTTGGAATTTAATGGAGGGATGTTTCTATGAAATCTTTTGTTTGCAGTTTGTGTCACAATGGCATAGTTGGAGGAGGTCTGTACCTCGATAGTCAGTCGCTTACTTACAAGACAAACAAGCTTACAGTTGGCAAAAAATACAGAAATTTAGTTTTGCCGATGCAGGAAATAAAAGAAATCTCTTGAAGTGGATAGTCTTTCCAATTGCAACAGTTAATATGAAAAATGGAGAACTATATAAATTCATTATTTTCAATAAATCACGCTTTGCAAAATGGTTTCAAGAGTATTCTCGATAAATACAAAGTGTCAAATTCCAGTTTGTCGGGCAGACAGGTAACTGAAAAACACAAAATGAGGGAGCAGCCATGGTACTTTATTTTACGGGAACCGGCAACAGCCGGTATCTGGCGCGGCGCATTGCCGAAGGGTTGGAGATGCCGCTTTACGACCTGAACGCTTGCATCAAGGCAGGGGATACCGCCCCGGTGCAGACTGGGCGTGACGTGGTGCTGGTGACGCCTACCTACGCATGGCGCATCCCCCGGGTGGTGTCGGGGTGGCTGGACAAGACCGCGCTGACCGGGGCAGAGCGTATCTGGTTTGTGATGGACTGCGGCAGCGAAATTGGCAATGCGGCAGGCTATAACCGGCAGCTTGCGGCGCAAAAGCAGCTGCAGTATATGGGCACAGCCCAGATTATCATGCCGGAAAACTACATTGCCATGTTCAATGCGCCCCAAAAAGAGCAGGCAAAGAGCATTGTGGAGCAGACAGAGCCTGCACTTCAGAAGGTGCTGACCCAGCTCAAAGCCGGGCAGGAGTTTCCTCCGCCGAGCGAGACCCTCTACGACCGCTTTATGAGCGGCCCGGTGAACCCGGTGTTCTATCGCTTCTTTGTAAAAGCCGATGCCTTCCGGGCAACGGACGCCTGCATCGGCTGCGGTAAGTGCGTGGAGTTGTGCCCGCTGAACAATATCCATCTGGAAAGCGGCAGGCCGGTCTGGGGCAAAAACTGTACCCACTGCATGGCCTGCATCTGCTATTGCCCTAAAGAAGCCATCGAGTACGGCAAAAAGAGCAAAGGTAAGCCCCGGTATCACTTTGAAGCACTGGAAAAGAAGCAGGACGCCTGAAGGAGAGCGGAAATTAGATGAAGTTTTTATACTTGCATGGGTTGAGATAGAGTGATAAAAGAAACGACGGTCTCGGACAGCAGCGTCTGCTTGAGTTTGGCAGAGATGCTGGAAGGAAAAGCGGCCACCTATGGGGAACTGTATACTGCATTCTCAGAAGAGTGCAACAAGGAAAATGACGAAATCGTCTTATGTGGGCTCTCTCTGGGTGCTGTTTTGGCACTTGATTATGCAATAGACCATGTTGCTTGGAAAGACCTGCGGTGCACGAATCAGCGCGGTGATGGCGGCAGGCAACCGGCTGATGATAAGGCAGATTTGTCTTTGAAAGAATAAACCTATTGACGCGGTGAGAATGGGTCATGCCCCCGGCGGTGTGTGCCCCTTTGGGGTGAACGAGGGTGTGGCAGTCTATCTGGACGAGAGCCTGCGCAAGTTTGATACCGTCTACCCGGCAGCGGGCAATGGTCACACCGCCGTCAAGCTGACCTTGCAGGAGCTGGAAGCAGCCGCCGGAGCCGAGGGCTGGGTGGATGTCTGCAAGGAGCCGGAAGGCGAATAAAAAGGGTCCATCACGCAGTATTGCTGTTGGATGGACCCTTTTGTGATTCGCAGAGTAATGCCGGCAATATTGATTCCGTATTGCAGACGTAAAAACTGTTGACCCTGCGATTGGGCTCCATCTGCAATAAAAAAGGGCAAGGCCGCCTGCATGCAAGCGACCTTGCCGTTTTGTGTTATATTTTACAATAAATCAGGCAGTTTTCCGTGTATTCACAGCGCCACATTGACCGGCAGGACATACACGCCGTCGGCGGCGTAGAAGGTGATCTGAGTAATCGTTTTGCCGATGATGGATGCAAAGTAAGGATCATCGGCATTGAAGCCCAGCTTGGTACCATGCCAGATGTTGGTCACATGATGCAGGCCGTACTCACTGCCATCGGCGGTGGTCAGAACTACGCCGTAGACCTTGTTGGCCTTGTAGTCCAGATCAAAACCGGAGATTTTCATCTCGTAGGTGGCGTGGTGACCGTTGGTATTCAGCTCCACAGTGGTGCCCTCTACGGTGGTCTCGGCGGCGTGGACCTTGCCAAACTCCCACTTGCCGCTCAGCAGGTTATACCATGCGGTAATGTAGTAGGCAGGGGTCTCACTGAGCTTGTAGTAAGCGTAGCTCTCGTTCTCAAACAAGGCATCTGCGCCGGTGTAGGTGGTGGTGGATTCCTTGCCCTTCAGGGTAACGGTAATGTCGTAGCTGTCGGCATCGGTGACCTGCTTTGCGTTCTTCAGCGCCCACGGGGTCAGCACCTTGACCGGGAAGGAAACGCCGGTGATGTCGGTGCCATCTGCGTTGACGTGGTAGGAACCGCCGGCAAGGTTGCCCGCACGGGTCTTGTTCTTGGTGGCGCTGGTCACAGCGTCGATCTCAGATGCGTTGTCCACACCGGCAGCCTTGTAGAAGTCGGCGTAGGGAATGTTCATCTGGACATAGCTGGAGGTCAGGCCGTTTTCCTGTTCCACCTCTTCCGCAGCGAAGGCCGGGACTGCCACAGCGCATACCAGCATAGCGGCCGCAAGGGCACCTGCAAATACTTGTTTCAATTTCATGGTAACACACCTCTATCTCAGTTTTGAAAAAACAGTTAGCTTCACCTAACAATCGATGCAAAAAAATGCAGGGGCAAAGCCCCTCAGATGGTTAGGCAAAACAAATTTACAAAGTAAAAATAGCACTCCCACCGGGCGTTGTCAAGCAGAAACCGGCAAGTTTGCAGAGGTGAATTTTTCGGTGCAGGAAACGATCTGCATCCTCTATACCGCAAAGCCCTTGACCTTTTTGCCGGAGCGCAGTATACTTTTTATGTAGTTAGTCATATTTAACCGCAAGGAGGTACTACATGATACAAGACGCATTCTGGGGGATCCTGATCCCCTTTCTTGGCACAAGCCTTGGGGCGGGCTGTGTGTTCTTTTTGAAAAACGCTCTGCGTGACGGCATCCAGCGCGCCCTCACCGGTTTTGCCGCCGGAGTGATGGTGGCGGCATCGGTATGGAGCTTGCTGATCCCGGCTATGGAGCAGGCCGCAGATCTGGGTAGACTGGCGTTTTTCCCGGCGGCGGTGGGTTTCTGGCTGGGCATCCTGTTTTTGCTGCTGCTGGACCATCTCATCCCGCATCTGCACCAGAACAGTTTGCAGGCCGAAGGGCCAAAAAGCCAGCTCCAGCGCACCACCATGATGGTTCTGGCGGTAACGCTGCACAACATCCCGGAGGGTATGGCAGTGGGCGTAGTCTATGCCGGATATCTTGCCGGAACTGCTCAGATCACCGCCGCCGGGGCGCTGGCACTTTCTCTTGGCATTGCCATCCAGAACTTCCCGGAGGGTGCCATCATTTCCATGCCCCTGCGGGCGGAAGGAATGAAAAAAGGCCGGGCGTTCTGGGGCGGCGTGCTGTCCGGCATCGTAGAGCCCATCGGGGCAGTGTTGACGATTCTGGCGGCAGGCATCGTGGTGCCCGCGTTGCCCTATCTGCTCAGCTTTGCCGCCGGAGCCATGCTGTATGTGGTGGTGGAGGAACTGATCCCGGAAATGTCGCAGGGACAGCACTCCAACGTTGGCACGGTATTTTTTGCGGTGGGCTTCAGCGTGATGATGGTGCTGGATGTGGCACTTGGGTGACGGATGGAGCCCTCGAAGGCGAAATCTTTTTCGGAATCTCCGAAAATGCCTAAACTTCTTGACAGAGGCAACAGCAGGGCATATTATTTTGGCAGAAGGACCGCTGAGAAGCGGCTTTTTATAGAACAGAAAGTTAGCTTTGCATAACTTACAGCACGAGGAATTGCTGGCCTGTCATCCGGTGCAGTGGGCACATGCGGTGCTGGCGGCAATGATGACTATTTTTACTCACTGAGGGAGGAACCTATGAAATACAAAATCGAGAAAAACACCGTGCAGGAGACGCTGATCCTCCCGCTGTATTCCCGGAAGCTGTGTACCGAGCTGTATCCGAACCTTTACCGGGACGAAACAGCGGTTCGCCTGCTCGACCAGATCGACTACGATTTTTCAGAGGCAGAGAAAAACTCCCGCAGCCTGATGCAGCGCTTTGGTGCGCTGGAGGTCGCCATGCGGCAGAATGACCTTGCCTTTGAGGTGCGGGCGTACCTGAAAAACCACCCCTGCGCGGCAGTGGTCAATCTGGGCTGCGGGCTGGATAACACCGGCAGAGCCTGCGACAACGGCAGATGCAAAATTTACAATCTGGACTTCCCGGATGTCATTGCCTTGCGGCAGCAGCTGCTGCCCGCCGGGGAGCGGGAGCAAAACATCCCCTGCGACCTGAAAGATCCCGTATGGTTTGACCGTATCGATGCCTCCGGCGGGGCGGTGTTCTTTGCCTCCGGGGTGTTCTATTACTTCCTGACCCAGCAGGTCAGGGCGCTGGTGCAGGGGATGGCAGACGCTTTCCCCGGCGGGGTGTTGGTGTTCGATGCCGCCAACCGCACGGCGGTAAAGATGATCGCCAAAACGTGGCTCAGGACGGCGAAAATCAAGGATGTGGGGGCATATTTCGCGGTTTCGGATGCGAAAAGTGAGCTTTCCCCCTGGGACAGCCGCCTGCAGGTGTCCAGCCGAGGCTATATGCTGGGTTACAGCGACCTGAGAGACCCTTCTGTCAGCGGCTTTTTCCGATTTCTCGCCAGGATCGGGGACAACGGGATGAAAATGCAGATCGTGAAGATCGGATTTGGAGGCAGACAATGAAGTATGCCGGGATGCCCATGGGGATGTGGGTGCTGTTTGCCGGTTCTTTTCAAAAGCAGCTGACCGCTTACGATTTGAGCCTTGTAGTGGTTGTTTTGCAAAATTTTTATTCTTTACTTGATAACTGCATACGATAAAACCAAAGGGAGCTCTGCCCGGACATTCGTCCGTGACAGAGCCCCCCTTTTTTAGCTTTATAGAAAAACCATAAGTCATCTGCCATGGTCAACGGAGCAAGAACCACACGCCCAGCAGGATCGCAAGGAAGATCAGGTTGGACAGGGTGAACAGCCCAAAATACTGCTTCTTCCCCTGTGGCAGCTCCCGTGCGATCTGTCGGTAGGAAATAAGACTGGCCATGGATGCGATCAAAGTGCCAAGACCTCCCAGATTGGTACCGATAATAAGGGCTTGTGTCTCTGCCGTGAACCCGGACAGCAGCAGGGCGGCAGGAACATTACTGGTGACCTGCGAAGCAAGAACTGCCACCAGAACTTCCCGGCCGGTCAAAAACTCCTGCAGCCAGCCGGAAAAAGCCGGAATGCGCCCCAGATTGCCAATGAAGATGAAAAAAGCCACAAAGGTCAGAAGCAGGGAATAGTCCACTGCCCGTAAGGTGTGCGGGTCTGCAAAAAGGGCGCAGACGAGTACAGCGGCAAAGGCAATGTCATAGGGCAGCACCCGAATCACGGACAGCAGGCAGACGGCAAACAGAACCAGATACAGCAGGATGATCTTCTGATCCCCCTGAGATGCAGAAGAAACAAGCTCGTCCACGGAGAGGGCGGCAGAGGCTTTCCGGCAGACCAGCGCTGCCCAAGCCAGCAGCAGGAGCAGAGAGACCAGGGTGTAGGGCAGCATAAGAAGCACAAATTCCCCGATGCTCATGCCGCTTTTTCCGTAAAGATAGAGGTTCTGCGGGTTGCCGATGGGGGTCAGCATACTGCCAAGGTTTGCCGCAATGGTCTGCATACAGACCACCGGGATCAGAAGAGCGCGGCGGACATCCGCTCCCAGACGGCTCAGGACCACGAACGTAAAGGGAACGAAGGTCAGCAGGGAAACATCGTTGGTGATGAACATGCTTCCGAAAAAGCACAGCCCAACCAGTACCAGCGTCAGCTGAAAGGTGCTGTGGGTGCGGGACAGCAATGCCCGGCCCAGTCCATCAAAAAAGCCCTGCCGCCGCAGCCCGGCCATGACCGTCATCAGGGAAAACAGGATCGCCAGCGTGCGCAGGTCGATGTAGCCGAGATACTGCGCATCCGGCGGAACAAAGAAGGCGGAGACAACGGCCAGCACAGCGGCTGCGGTGAGGACCGTTTCCTGCTGAATGAATTGTTTGAGTTTCATAGTGACACATCCTTGTAGTTGTAAAGGCTGCCCTGCTGCGATGCCGGGCGGCCTTTTTTCGTATTTCAGAGCAACAGCTCAAACGCCCCGATCATCAGCGGCATGGTCAGGATGGAAAGCAGTGTGCTCAGGACATAGATCGCGCTGGAATGAGAAGCATCCCGGTCATAGAGCTGTGCCATGGAGGTGACTGTTGCACAGGCGGGGGTAATGGCAGAAAGGTAGACCGTCATCAGGATGGACTTGCCGTCCGGGATCCAAAGGGATGCGTGAACTGCCCAAAGCAGCAGAACGATGACCAGCGGAACACCCAGCAGACGCAGAAATACCGGCAGATAGTTGCGCGGGGTGCAGAAAACCTTTTTGAGGGGGACTTCCGCAATGGCCATGCCTGCCAGCAGCATTCCCATGGGGCCGATCATATTGCCGACACTGCTCAGTGTGCTGGTGATCGGGGCGGGCAGCGAGATGTGCAGCAGATACAGCAGCGCACCGGCTGCAATGGCGATCAGATTGACATTGGTAAGGAGCTTGCGCCATTCCAGCCGGGCAGACCCCTGCAGGCAGGCGCTGGCATGGGTCCAGAGCAGCACCAGCTGTACAATGACAAAGGCACAGGAGTAGACAACATATTCCTCCCCCAGCAGGGCCTGCACGATGGGGATGACCAGCGCGGCGGCATTGCTGTAAATGATATTGACCTGCTCCACGGCGTCCAGCTTGAGAGCTTTGCGGAACAGCGCATTCAGAAGCAGAAATACAACGTGCATTCCAACGGCGATGCCCATGGAATAAAGCAGCCCGGTGCGGATCTCCGGAGTATCCTTGATCTGAAAGGCGTTCAGAACGACACAGGGCATGACCAGATAGACAAAGACCACAGACAGCACCTTACTGTCCGATGCCTTCAACAGGCCGGTTTTTACAACGGCATATCCCATCAGCAGAACCAGAAATAGCTGCGCGATCTGCTGCATCAATAAAAGGCTGATTTGCATTTAGAACTCCTCTTTTGCAATTCGTTTTTGCAGCACAATCCTACTCCATTGGCGGGGCATCGTCAAGAGAAAACAGAAAAAATGCAATCTGAATAAGAAAAAACGGATGGCTCCGCAGAACCATCCGCTAAAACTGGCATCATCAGTCTTTCCGGTACTTATATGCACCCTCAATGGCGTCAATTTCCGTGGGAATGCAGAGGTTTATGTCCTGATACATGGAAGAGTAGCCTTTTAAGCAAGGATCCCGGTGGATTGCAAAAACAGCACCAGCATCATCACCGGGGCAATATAGCGGATCATCACCCGGTAGAGTTTCTTGCGGCGGAAGGTCTTGCCGCCCCGCTGCATCTCGTCAATGACGTAATCCGGCGTCATGACCCAGCCGATCAAAATGGTGGAAAGCAGCGCGATCAACGGCATCATAACGCTGTTGCTGACATAGTCCATGATATCCAGCAGCTGAGCCGCAGAGCCGTTGGGCAGCTGCACCTCAAAATAGAAGATGCTGTAACCCAGCGCAATGATGGCGGACGCGGCCAGATAAATGACCGCCAGCACCAGCACCGTCTTTTTGCGGCCCGAGTGGAAGATCTCCATGCAGTTGGCGGTGATGGATTCCAGCACCGAGATGCAGGAAGTGAGAGTGGCAAAAATAGCAGTGACAAAGAACAGGATGCCCACGAAAGTACCGGCCTTGCCCATAGCGGCAAACACCTTGGGCAGCGAGACGAACATCAGGCTGGGGCCTGCACTCATGCCCTCGGTACCGGAGAACACATACACGGCAGGAATGATCATGGCACCGGCCAGCAGAGCCACGCCGGTATCGAAAATCTCAATCTGATTCACCGCTTTGTTCAGGTCTACGTCCGGTTTGACGTAGGAACCGTAGGTGATCATAATGCCCATGGACACGCTCAGCGAGAAGAACAGCTGGCTCATGGCGTCCAACAAAATCTGCAAAAAGCGGCTGACGGTCAGCCCTTCCATGTGCGGGGTCAGGTAGTAGCGCAGCCCTTCCATACCGGTGCGCGCATCTGGCCGGAAGCGTCCTCGTGGCGCAGGGTGAGGGCGTAACCCGCAATCACCACCACCAGCACCAGCAGGATGGGCATCATGAAGCGGGAGACCTTTTCAATGCCGCCCTCCACGCCGTTGTACACGATGAAGGCCGTGACGGCCATGAACAGCAGAGCGAACACCACAGGCGACACCGGCGAGGTAATGAAGCTGGTAAAATAGCCGTCCTCCGCAGCGGCGGCAGACTGTCCGGTGAGGTAGACCACCGCATATTTCGTGATCCACCCACCGATGACCGCGTAGTAGGTCATGATCAGAACCGGTACCAGAAAGGTGAGGATGCCGAGAAATTTCCACTTGGGGCGCATGGTCTCGTAGGCGCGGATGGCACTCTGCTTGGTGCGGCGTCCGATGGCAATATCCGAGGTGAGCAGGGTAAAACCGAAGGTCAGCACCAGTACCAGATACACCAGCAAAAACAAACCGCCGCCATCCTTTGCGGCAAGGTACGGGAACCGCCACAGGTTGCCGACACCCACCGCACTTCCGGCGGCAGCAAGGACAAAACCGATTTGTCCGGAGAAACTGCTTGCTTTCTTTTCCATGATTCTTAAACTCCTATCCTAAAAACCTATTGTAATATAGGATAACATGAAGTATCATATCAGTAAACCCAATAAAATTACTACGACCTATAAATTTTACTTATGGAGCGCTTGCAATGCGGGAACAGAAAGACCGATACGAGATATTCTTGAAAGTGTGCGAAACGGGCAGTTTTTCCAAAGCAGCGGAGGCACTGAACTATACCCAATCCGGCATCAGCCAGATGATGGCGGGGTTGGAAGAAGAACTGGGCGTGAAGCTGTTCGCCCGCATCAACCGGGGCGTGTCCCTGACCGACAACGGGACACGTCTTTTGCCCTACGTCCGGGAACTGGCCAACCAGAAGAACCGGCTGCGGCAGGCGGCGTTCAATATCAACCACAAGGTGGAGGGCAAGCTGCGGGTGGGCAGCTTTTCCAGCATCACAACGCTCTGGATGCCGGAAGTGGTGCATTATTTCAAGGAGAACTACCCGAAGGTGAGTATTGAAATTCTGGACGGCAACTATGATGAAATCCGGGAATGGATCATCCGTGGGCAAGTGGACTGCGGTTTTCTCTCGTCCATTGTGGCAGACGACCTGAAATTCTACCCGCTCCGGGACGACCCGCTGTGCGCTGTGTTCCCGGAGGGGTATCCGCTGGCTGCACATTCCAGTGTGACCCTGCCGCAGCTGTTTCAGTATCCGCTCATCATCGAAACGCCCGGCTGTGATAACGATATCCAGCACCTGATGCTCAAATGCCCGGTGAAGCCGAATATTTTTTACAGCTTCCGGGACGATACCCTCATCATGGCGTTCGTGCGCAGCGGACTGGGCGTGACCATCTCACAGGAGCTGGTGATGCAGGCATTTGGCTGCCCCGGTGTGGTGTCCCGCCCGCTGGAGCCTGCCTGCTGCCGGACATTGGGGCTGGCGTTTTCCAAGACGGCAAGCTCGGTGGTGAGCCAGATGCTGCTGGAATATCTGAGCTCCACCCGGCAGCGAAAGGAAACACCGGAGATAAAATAAGAACAAATAGAGGAGAACGGTATAAAAGCCGCTCTCCGCTTTCCCAGCAGCTGCTCCTTGATCTCCTTGGAGATGACCGCCTGAAAATCGCGCACGATGGTGGGGAGCAGTTCCCTGCACCCTCAAAGGACTTTCTCTGTTGTCATTCTGCCTGTATCTCTTCCACCAGCGGCAGATAGTCGGCACAGTATTTCCGGTACAGCGGCTGTACCAGCTGGCGAAAGTTCTGCATTTCCTCTTTGGGCAGCGGCAGCTCCCGGCACCCACCAGCCAATGCCGCTTCTCGGGCGGCTGTTTCCTCCTGCGCCCAGAGCTGGCGCTCGTATTGCGCCGATGCCCGGGCACATTTCTGCAGAATCTGCTGGTACTCCTCCGGCAGTGCATCCCATGTGCGGCCGGAAGCCAGCTGCACCTCCGGTACGCGGCTGTGCTCATCGGCCATGTAGTACCGCGCCACCTTGTAGTGCTCCATGGAATAGTAGGCCGGCCAGTTGTTTTCGGCGGCATCGATCTGCCCGGTCTCAAACGCCGAGTACACGTCGCTGTAAGCCGTGGTCTCCGGCACCGCGCCCAGCAGACGGATCATGTCGATCACGATCTGCGAATCCTGCACGCGGATGGTCTTGCCCTGCAGATCGTTCAGGCTGCGCACCGGCTGACGGGCATAGAACGAGCGGGCACCCGCGTCGTACCAGCTCAGCCCCACCCGCCCCTGCGCGGTAAAGTCCTGCAAAAATTCTGCTCCGATGCTGCCATCCAGCACACGCCACATATGGTCGGCATTCCGGTAGAGATACGGCAGCAGCAGTACGTTGAGCCGGGGCAGATCGTCTGTGGCCGCCGAAAGCGACACACGCGCAAAATCTACGCCGCCAATGGCAAGCTGCTCCCATACCTGCTGTTCCGAGCCGTACTCGCCGTTCGCTTTGACCTGAATGACCACCTTGCCCCCGGTCTGCTGCTGCACAAGGTCTGCAAAATACTGCGCGCCCTGTCTAGTGGGGTACCCGGCGGGCTGGTTGTCGGCATAGGTCAGCACATAGTCCGGTGTGGTCTGCGGCTTTGCGCCACAGCCTGCCAGCTGCAAGGCTGCAAAGCCCAGCCCGGCTAAAAAGGTCCGTCTGCGCATGGTGTCTCCCTCCCTTTGCAGATAGTATAGCGCACAAGACTGCCTTTGTGCAAGAGACAAGAAAAGGCGGTGCCCGCCGCAAAGCAGGTACCGCCTTTTTAGGAGAAGAAAAAGGAGATGTCTCAGTTACATCAGGCCCATTGCCTGCGGCAGTGCGGTAGACACTGCCGGGATAAAGGTGACCAGCAGCAGGCCGCCGATGATGGCCACATAGTACATAAGCATGTACGGCATGACCTTGGAAAGCGAGGTGCGCCCCACCTTGATACCCACGAACAGGGCGTTGCCCACGGGCGGCGTGATGTTGCCGATGCAAAGGTTATACACGAGGATCAGACCGAACTGGATGGTGCTCATGCCAAAGCTCTGGCAGATGGGCAGAAACAGCGGGGTGAAGATGAGGATGGCCGGGGTCACATCCATGAAAGTGCCGGACACCAACAGGATCACGTTCATGATGAGCAGGATGATGTACTTATTGCTGGTCAGGCTCAGCAGGGCTGCCGCCACAGCATCCGGGATCTGCAAAAAGGCCATGACCCAGCCCAGAATGTTGGAAACACCCACAAGAAACACCACCATGCCGGACATCTTGGCAGAGTCCACGATGATCTTCCACAGGCTCTTCAGGTTGATGGAACGGTAGCAGAAAGCCAGCACCAGCGCATAGACGACCGCGATGGCAGAGCCCTCGGTGGCAGAGAACACGCCGCCGATGATGCCGCCGATGACCACGATGATCAAGGACAGAGAAGGCAGGGCGCGCAGGGTGCATACGCCGAGGTTTTTCCAGTCAAACTTGCCGGGGGTGCCTTTATAGCCCAGCTTGATCGCCAGCAGCACGCCCACCACGCGCAAAGCACAGCGCCCAGATGATGCCGGGGATGTAACCAGCCATGAACAGCGCAGCCACAGAGGTGCCGCCGGATGCCAGCGAGTAGGTGATCAGGGCGTTGGACGGCGGGATCAGCAGGCCGGAGCAGGAGGAAGCGGCGTTGGTGGCAGCGGTCACGGCGGGGTCGTAGCCTTGCTCGTCGGCGCCGTCGCGGATCATGGAGCCAACAGCAGCCGCCGCAGCGGATGCAGAGCCGGAGATGGCACCGAACAGGGCGTTGGTGCCGATGTTGGTCACTAGCAGTGCGCCGGGCATCTTGCCCAGAATGGCCATGACGAAATCCACCAGACGCTTGGCGATGCCGCCCTGATTCATGATGTTGCCGGCCAGAATAAAGAACGGGATGGCGGTCAGGCTGAACTTGCTCATGCCCACAAAGGTGCGCTGGGCAGCGGTCAGCACGGCTACGTTCAGATCAATGGAAGAAAGGATGGCAGTCAGGGAAGAGACTGCAATGGCGTACGAGATGGGCACGCCGAGGAACAGCAGCACCAGAAGCACTGCCAGAATTACGAGTAATGCTTGAATTGCCACAGCTTAGTCCTCCTTGTTTTCCTTGTCGGCATCGGCAGCCATTTCGGCTTCCACCTTTGCAAAGTCTGCATCCTCCGGGGTATCCAGACAGATGGAGCCGTTGGCGATGCCGATAATGTTCAGCACGGAATACACCAGAATGATCACGCCGCAGATGGGCATGACCCAGTAGAACACGCCCACGGCTACGCCCAGCGAGGAGGTCTGCTGCCCCATAGCCAGCTGGGACACCTGAAAACCGCCGAACACCAGAATGGTAGCGGAGAAGAGGAAAGCGATGACCTCGGCAAAGATGTGGAACGCCTTGCGCATGATGGGGTTGAACCGGTCCACCAGAACGGGGATGTTCATGTGGCCGCGCTCGCCGGAGACGATGGTGGCGCCCAGCATGGTGCTCCAGCCGAACAGATAACCCACCAGCTCTTCCGACCATGTGGAGGGAGAGTTGAAGATGTAACGCACGATGACCTGATAGGTGGTCAGTACCACCATGACTGTCATGCTCAGACCTGCCAGCAGGTTGAGCACCTTGTTCAGGGTATTTCTCAGTTTTTCCATGATGCTCCTCCTCAGTCCGCAGTATGGGCAGCGTTGTGCTGCTGGATCAGGTCATAAATGGGCTGCAACTCCGGGTTTGCGGCCAGCACGGAATCGTGCAGGGGGGCCATAGCCTCCTGAAACGGTGCAGTGTCCGGGTAAATAAAGTTGACGTGCTGCTCATTCTCGGCCTTATCTTTCGCCTCAGCCACAGCATCCTCCCAAGCATCCTGCTCGGTGCGCTTCACGATCTGGAAACCTTCTTCAAAGATCGCGCGCTCCTCGTCGCTGAGCTCGTTCAGGAAGGCGTAGTTTGCCACCAGCAGATCCGGCACCATCTGGTGCATATCATAGGAGTAATACTTGCAGATATCGCCGTGACCGTTATCGGTCAGAGCCAGCTCGTTGTTCTCGGCACCATCCAGAATACCGGCCTGCAGCGCGGTGTACACATCGCCGAAGCCCATGGGGGTAGCGGTGCCGCCCAGCAGACGCATCATTTCCACATTGGTGGGCGACTGCTGTACGCGGATCTTCAGACCCTTCAGGTCGGAGGGCTGGTTGATTGGGGTCTTGATGGTGTAGAAGTTGCGGGTGCCGGCATCCAGCCATGCCACCGTTTCCAGACCGGCCTTGGAAGTGGTCTTGAAAATGGGGTCCGTCACCTCGGGGTCATCCATGGCCTCGTGGTAGGCTTCCACGCTGGAGAACAGGTAAGGCAGGTTGAAGATCTGGTATTTGGCGCTGAAGGTCTCCATAATGGCATTGGACGCCACCACAAAGTCGATGGCGCCGGTCTGGGTCAGCTGCACCATTTCGGTCTGGGAGCCCAGCAGCTCGCTGGGGTACACTTCCACGCGGTACTTGTCGCCCAGCTTCTCGTTGATATAGTTGGCGAAGGCTTCCAGTCCCAGATGATCCGGGTGGGTCTGGGACTGCACATGGCCGATGCGCACGATCTTGCGGTCGTCATCGGAGCCGGCGCCGCAGCCGGTAAGCATCATGCTGCTGGTCAGTGCCGCCGCGCCCATCAGCGACAGAAACGTTCTTCTCTTCATGAATGGCATCCTCTCTTTTCGCGTTTTTCTATGATTATAGTTTAACAACTCGTTCATTTTTGCGAAACCGGATTATTTTGTGAAACGCAGTACGATTTTGTCTTTGTTGTATCCAAGTACAATTTTTGCGTTTTTCTGACGAAAGAAACTGGCAAAAATAAAGAAGCGCCCGTCCCTCTCCTGCTGACAGGCAGAAAAGAACGAGTGCTTCTTTTGAATCCGATTTATCCCTGTACCGCTTTTTCCGCTGCGGCTACGCGGTATTCCGAAGGGGTCTGGCCGGTCAGGCGCTTGAACACCCTTGTAAAATAGTTGGCGTCGCTGTAACCCACAGCAGCGCCGATATCCTTCAGGCTCAGGCGCGGGTCCAAAATCAGCTGGCGCGCCCTGTTCACCCGGTATTCGTTCAGGTAGGCCGAAAAGTTCACCTTAAAGCACTGCTTGAACAGCTTGCAGAAGTAAGCGTCCGAGTAGCGCAGCGCAGCGGCGGCATCCTGCATGGAAATATCCTCCCCATAGTGAGCGTCGATGAAGCGGCTGATCTCGGCACGGATGATGGCGGTGCGCATATCCTCGTCCTCTTCCCGGCGGACAGGCTCTGCAGGCGCAGGGGGCTGTGCCGGGCGGGCAGGCAGCTGCACCGACACCTGCCGGATGGCATCCTCCACCGCGAATACCAACTCCTGCTCGTTGTAAGGCTTGAGCAGATAGTCCAGCGCCCGCACAGAGATCGCCTGCCGTGCGTAGTCGAACTTATCAAAGCCGGTCAGGAACAGGATGACGCAATTTTTGTCTGTTTCGCGGATCTTGCGCGCCACCTCCAGCCCGGTGAGACCCGGCATTTCAATGTCCAGCACAGCCACCTGCGGCACTTCGCGAGCAAAAATTTCCAGAGCCTCTCTGCCGTTTTTTGCCTCATACAGGCTTATCAGATCTCCCAGATACTTCTGCAAGGTCCTGCACAGCACTTTGCGCTCGATCAATTCATCCTCTGCCACCAGCAATTTGCACTTCACGAGAGCGTCTCCTCCTTTTCTTCCGGTTGCTGCGTTTGCGGCAGTTCAAACCGCACCACAGTGCCATGACCTGCGCGGCTGTACACCTGCATTTTACCGCCCGGATACAGCATCCCGATGCGGCGGGAAATGTTGCCAAGGCCGATGTTACGGCCGGTCTGCTCGCTCTGGGCAATTTTGGTTTGCACGGCGTCCAACTCCTCTGGGGTCATCCCCTTGCCGTTGTCCGCGACCGTGAGCACCAGCACCTTGCCCTGCATCCATGCCCGCAGCAGGATGCGTCCGCCTTCCTCGCGGGACTTGAGCCCGTGCGAGTAAGCGTTTTCCACCACCGGCTGCAGCATAAAGGACGGCACCAAAACCGCCGCAGGCTGCACCTGAATGTTTTTTTCAACGGTAATGCGTCCGTCGAACCGCATCTGCTGCAGATAAATGTAGTCCTCCAGTCCGTCCAGCTCCTCTTCCAGCGTGATCTGCTGGCGCTTGGTGCGCAGGTTGTGCCGGAACAAACTGCCCAAATGCACGATCATCTGGTCGGTGGTGGCAGCATCCTCCAGCCGCGCCATGCAGGAGATCATGTTCAGGGTGTTGAATAAAAAATGCGGGTTTACCTGACTTTTGAGCACCTCCAGCCGGGTGTGTTCCAGATCCTTTTCCAGCGCAAGGTTCCGCACCTCTTCCCGGTGCAAGGCCTGCTGCGTGGTCAGCTGCTGCGCCATGGCGTGTTTCATCTGGTTGAAGGTGGCCGTCAGCCGCCCCACCTCGTCGCTGCTTTTTACCGGAAGATCCGGGCTGGAAAAATCTCCCTCGGCAATGCTGTGAGAAGCCTGCGCCAGCCGCAGCAGCGGACGCACCACCGCACGGCTCAGCACCCGGATGAGCAGCAGCATCAGCACGGCCGCCGTCAGGAACAGCCCCAGATACAGCCACGGCAGATGCCGGAGGCGGGTTGCCGTGCTGCTGTAAAGGGTGTTTTCCTGTTCCAGCGTGGCCTGTGTCAGACGCAGCGCATACTCGGCAAGGTAGTCTTGCAAAGCCATCACATGGTACATCTGTTCAATATAGGTATCTGCCGAGGGCGAAAGCTGCAAAAAGGCATCCCGCTCCTGCCGGTAACCCGCGTACCCCTGCAAAAGGTTCCATGTGCGGGCATAGCGTTCTTCGCCGATACGGGCGTAATCGAAGGGCAGGGCCGCAAGGCTTTGCTCGGAAGCGGTGCAGGCGGCGGTATAGGCTTGTTCGGTTTCAGAAGTAGGCTGGCGCACATAGCGCGCAAAGGCCTGTGCTTCGTCCTTGAGAGCGTTTTGCACCGTGTAGCAGAGGGCGTTGTCGGCCAGAAGCGTATCAAAGGAGCGCACCGTCCACTGCCCCGCCACGGTAGCGATGCCGGTGGAAAGCATTGTGACCAGCAAAATCGCGGCAAGCCATGCCGTGACCCTGCTGCGCAGGGAGATGCCGCCCTGTGCGGTTTTGTTCCGTGCCATACGCTTTCCCTCCTGCCCTTGCAGCACCCGGTCTTTTTATAAGATAAGTATAATAATCTCCCGGGAAAAGTGCAACTGCAAAAAAGCACCGGTTTCCGCAAAGAAGCCGGTGCTTGCAGGCAGTGTACCGAGCGGTCAGCGGGTCAACAGCTCAAAGTGGTTCCGTTTGGTGACCAGCAGCCCTTCCTTTTGCAGCTTGGAAAGCTCCACCGACATGGCGGCACGCTCCACGCAGAGAAAATCCGCCAGCTGCTGACGGTCAAAGGGGATGTCAAAGGAAAGGGAGGACTGCCGGATGGATTCGGCGGACAGGTAGGACAGCAGCTTTTCCCGGGTGGTTCGCTTGCTGACATGGGTGATTTTATCGTTAAAAAGCAGTATTTTGTTTGCCAGAACGCTGACCAGATTGCGGATGAGTTTCTGGTGATGGTCGCAGGCGGTGGGGCAGGCGGTGAGCAGCCGCTTGACGTTCAGCAGCAGGATCTCGCAATCCTCCTCCGCCACCACGCTGATGTTCAGGATGGCACCGGGGGTGGCGGCGTAAGGCTCCCCGAAAAAATCTCCGGTATTGCACTTGGACAGGATATTGCGGTGTCCCCAAAGATCCTCCTGTATCACAAGGGTGGAGCCGGACAGCATGAGCCCCATGACCTCCGTGGAATCTCCGGCACGGAAAATGTAGGAGCCCCGGGGCCGGGTGATTTTCGCTGCACTGACACAGTGCAGGATGGACAAAATCTCATCATCGCAAAGCCCGGTAAAGAAGGGGCAGCTCCGCAGAACAGGCAGATATTTTTGCATAAATGCTCTCCTTGTTGGAATTCAAACATACAAGATGGCTTTAGTATACTATAATAAACCTGCAAATGCAAAAAACACCCACAACAGGAGAGTATAGATATGATTCGGAAGATCATCCATATTGACGAAGAAAAATGCAACGGCTGCGGGCTGTGTGCAACCGCCTGCCATGAAGGTGCCATTGATATCATCAACGGCAAGGCAAAGCTGGTGCGGGAAAATTTCTGCGATGGCTTTGGCGACTGCCTGCCGGGCTGCCCTACCGGTGCCATCACCTTTGAAGAGCGGGAAGCTCCCGCTTACGACGAGGCAGCGGTGCAGGAGAACAAAAAGAAAAAGGAGCTGCAGGAGAAGATGAAGCACCTCCACGAGGGCGGCTGCCCCGGCTCCCGGATGCGGATGCTGGAACAGCCGGAGGCGGCCGAAAGCGTGGCTTCTGCCCCCGTGCAGCCGGTCTCCCGCCTGCGCAACTGGCCGGTGCAGATCAAGCTGGCTCCTGTCCATGCGCCCTACTTTGAGGGAGCAAAGCTCCTGATCGCAGCGGACTGCACGGCATACGCCTACGCCAATTTCCATCAGGAATTTATGCGTGGCAAAGTGACTCTCATCGGCTGCCCGAAGCTGGATGCTGTGGATTACAGCGAAAAACTCACTGAGATCCTGCGCAGCAACGACATCCAGAGCGTGACCATCCTCCGCATGGAGGTACCCTGCTGCGGCGGCTTGGAGATGGCGGCAAAAAAGGCGCTGCAGACCAGCGGAAAGTTCATTCCGTGGCAGGTGGTCACCATTTCCATTGACGGAAAAATTCTGGATTAAAAGCACAGGGCAGACCTATACCGCCTTTTAATGCTTCACGCATTTCTTGCCTTGCGGTAAAATACCATAGATTCCATAAGCGGGCGACCTGAAAAAGGCTGCTCGCTTTTTTATCGTCATCGCAGTATTTTTGCGGGAACGGCTTTTTGCCGGTAAGGGATAAAAGCGTTCCATAGAAAATAGGTGCTCTTTACGAGAAAAAATCTTGAAACGCTTCTGTTATAATGTTACAATTGTGCTATATAATGGCATATATATTCAAAAAAGCTGCTGACAGCAGAACGAGAATGATATTGCAAGCACCTTCCTGAAATCGGTGAAGTGAAAATAAAGCCGGAATGAGACCGTCTGGGGCGGAGAAAGATTGGATAAAATGAAAAACTCTGGAATGAGCGAAACCATGCAGACCTTGACGCGGAAAAGCGTCTGTGTGATGCTGAGCCTACTGTTGCTACTGTCAGCCGTGCTCCCTGTGAAAGCTGCCGCGGAAACCGCCTCTGCAAAGGTTGTTCGTGTCGGCTCGTTTGAGGACACCTTCAACTATGTCAACGAGAAGGGCGCAAGAAAGGGCTACGGCTACGAATTGCTGCAGACCTTATCCGGCTATACAGGCTGGCAGTTCGAGTATGTGACCTGCGACTGGTCAGACTGCTTCGAAAAGCTCAAAAACGGCGAAATCGACATCATGGGCGCTATTTCCTATACGGAGGACCGCACGCAGGAGATGCTGTTTTCGGACGAGCCGATGGGGGAGGAAAAATATTACCTCTACGCCGATCTCTCGCGCGCAGACATCTCTGCCTCCGACTTCAAGACGCTGAACGGCAAAAAGATCGGCGTTCTGATGGGAACAGAACCGGAGGTGATGTTGACCGAATGGGAAGAAAAATACGGCCTGAAAACGGAACACGTCAACGTCTCCAACAACGAGGATGCGAAACAAAAGTTGGCAAATCACGAGATCGACTGCTTTGTTTCGCTGGAAGAATCCTTCTGGGCAGAGCGTGGCATCTCGACCATAACCCGTGTGGGAGAATCCGGCATCTACTATGCGATCAACAAAAACCGGCCTGATATCAAGGAAGAACTTGACGATGCGATGCGCGCGTTGGACGAAGCTGTGCCTTTTTATACGGCGGATCTGTATAAAAGATATTTCTCGCTGGATTATATTCCTATCCTTACGGGTGAGGAAAAGGCGTGGCTCAAAGAGCACGGTGCGATCAGGATGGGCTTTCTGACGAGTGACAGCGGCGTCAGCACCTTTGACCCTGCCACCGGGGAGTTTACCGGGGTAATCACGGACTATATTCAGTTTGCAGCAGATTGTCTGGGCAATCAGGAACTGGAATTCCAGCTGGTCGGCTATGACAGCAAGGAAGCAGAACTGGATGCGCTGAAATCGGGCGAGATCGACATGATCTTCCATTTCGACCAGAGCCCCAATCTGGCGGAAGAGTATCACTTTGCCTGTACCAACACAACGTGGACCTCCAACCTGATGGCGGTCACGAACAAACAGCACTTTAACGAAAACAATGTAAACCGCATTGCCGTTCCCCAAAACAAACTCTCCCTGAAAAAGTACCTTGCGTTTTATTACCCGCAGTGGGAGATCGTGGACTGCGATACACAGGAGGATGCCGTAAAGCTGGTCAAAGACGGACAGGCGGATTGCTTTGTTACCGGGATCAGCAGTGAGAAAAATTACAGTAAGAAATACGGCTTTTACAGCGTTCCGCTGGTAAACCCTGTAAGATCCTGCTTTGCGGTCAATAGCGGAAACCGCAGCCTGTTGTCCATCCTGAACAAAACGATCAAGGCAATGCCTGTTAATATGCTTGCCGGCGCGCTTGCGATGTATAAGAGCTCCGCGCGGAAGGTTACCCTGAGCGATTTTATAAAGGATAACTTCTTTAAAGTTATGTTGATCAGCAGCATTGCTGTTGCAGTTGTTCTGCTCACGATTTTGATGCTGCTCCAGAAGGCGCGTAAAGCCGAAGCTGCTGCAAGGAAAGCTGCAAGCGATACGCAGGAACTGAATGCAAAATTGCAGGTCGCTGTGGAAAAAGCAGAGAGTGCGAACCACGCCAAATCCACCTTCCTGTCCAATATGTCCCACGATATCCGCACCCCCATGAACGCCATCATCGGCTTTACCACGCTGGCGCTCAGCAATATTGACGATACAGACCGGGTGAAGGATTATCTTGGCAAGACCCTTGCATCCAGCAACCATCTGCTCTCCCTCATCAACGATGTGCTGGATATGAGCCGCATTGAAAGCGGAAAAATTCATCTGGAAGAGGTGGAAGTTAACCTTTCGGATGTGTTGCACGATTTAAAAACTATCGTCAGCGGGCAAATTTATGCAAAGCAGCTGGAGCTTTACATGGACGTCATGGATGTGACCGACGAGGACGTCTACTGCGACAAGACCCGGCTGAATCAGATTTTGCTGAACCTGCTGTCTAACGCCATCAAGTTTACCCCGGCGGGCGGCACGGTCTCGGTGCGGGTGCGGCAGCTTGCCGGTAAAGTGCGCGGCTGCGGACAGTATGAGTTCCGCATCAAGGATAACGGCATCGGCATGAGCCAGGAGTTTGCCCAAAAGATATTTGAACCCTTCGAGCGGGAGCGCACCTCCACGGTAAGCAGAATTCAGGGCACCGGCCTCGGTATGGCAATTACCAAAAACATCGTGGATATGATGGGCGGCACCATCGAGGTGCAGACAGCGCAGGGCAAGGGCACCGAGTTTACCGTCTGCGTGCCCATGCGCGCACAGACCGAGCAGCGCCCGGTGGAAAAGATCACCGAGCTGGAGGGCCTGAAGGCACTGGTGGTGGATGACGATTTCAACACCTGCGACAGCGTGACAAAGATGCTGGTCAAGGTGGGAATGCGCGCGGAGTGGACCCTTTCCGGCAAGGAGGCGGTGCTGCGCGCGCGGCAGTCCATCGAGATGAGCGATGTCTACCACGCCTATATCATCGACTGGCGGCTGCCGGATATGAACGGCATCGAGGTCACCCGCCAGATACGCAGCCTGAACGACGATACCCCCATCATCATCCTGACGGCCTACGACTGGTCTGATATTGAGGTGGAGGCAAAAGGCTGCCGGTGTGACCGCCTTCTGCTCCAAGCCCATGTTCATGTCCGACCTGCGCGAGACCCTGATGAGCGCCCTTGGCCAGAAGCCGGCGGATGCGGTGCAGAGGCTTTTGCCGGAAAAGAACGCCGACTTCAAGGGCAAGCACATCCTGCTGGTGGAGGACAACGAACTGAACCGCGAGATCGCGCAGGAGATTCTGCAGGAGTACGGCTTCCTTGTCGATACGGCTGAAAACGGCGCCGTAGCGGTGGAAAAGGTAAGTACCGCCGCGCCGGGCAGCTATGATCTAGTACTGATGGATGTGCAGATGCCGATCATGGACGGCTATACCGCCACCCGGAAAATCCGCGCACTGGACGACCCTGCCCGGGCAAAGCTCCCGATCCTTGCCATGACCGCCAACGCCTTCGACGAGGACCGCCGCAACGCATTGGAAAGCGGCATGAACGGCTTTTTGTCCAAGCCCATCGTGATCGGCGACCTTATGCAGGAACTGCGCAAGGCGGCATCATGGAGCCGGTAGCCGTCTGGGTACGCAAGGGCGGCGAGTGGGCCATCATCCACCGCTGCAAACGCTGCGGAAAACTCAGCTCCAACCGGGTGGCGGCAGACGACAACCCCATGAAGCTCATGAGCATTGCCATGAAGCCCCTGTGCGCTCCGCCGTTCCCGCTGGACTATATTGAGGAAATGACCGCCTTGATGGGCGGCGATGGACGGATGCGGTAAGCCGCAGGAGGAACTACAAGATGGAGTATATCCGAATCACCAAAGAAAACATCGACAAGGAGCATATCTGTTGTGCCATGTCCGGCAAACAGAGCCTTGCCAAGAAAGAATGGCTCAAGCAGCGCTTTGAGGAGGGACTTGTTTTTTACCGCAGTGCAGAGCGCGGCAAGTGCTTTATCGAGTACATCCCGGCAGAAAACGCATGGGTGCCCATTACAGCGGCCGGCTGGCTTTATATCAACTGCCTGTGGGTCTCCGGTTCCATGAAAGGGCACGGCTATTCCAGCGATCTGCTGGAAGAATGCCTTCGGGATGCCAAGGCGCAGGGCAAAAACGGTGTTTGCATTCTGTGTGCAGAGGGGCGCAAACGGGAGTTTCTCGCCGACCCCAAGTTTTTGACCCATAAGGGCTTCAAGGTTTCGGACATCTCCGATTGCGGAATCGATCTCATGTATCTGCCCCTTGCAGAGAATGCCCGGCCGCCAAAATTCAAGGACTGTGCCAAGCACCCCAAGGTGGAGGAGGACGGTTTTGTCCTTTACTATACCGACCAGTGCCCTTACACCTATTATTGGGTGCCAAAGGTGCAGGAGGTTGCAAAGGAACATGGAATCCCGTTCAAAGCCGTTCACATCACCGAGAAAGAGACGGCCCAGAATGTGCCTGCACCGGTCACAACCTATGCACTGTTCCGGGATGGGAAGTTTGTGACCCAGAGCATCCAGTCGGACAAGAAATTTTTGAAATTAGCAGGCGCAGCGGATTGAGAGATTCAGGAGGAAAAATGCAATACGATCAAACGGTTATCACACCAAAAGGACTGATCGTCCACATCCGAAACGGCGTGGCATCCGATGGAAGCGCCGTGCTTGAAAACTTTGATTTGACACACGCAGAAACAGATTATCTGCTGAGTTATCCCGATGAAAATCACTTTGATGCGGAACAGGAAAGCCGCTACTTGGAGAAAAAAGCAACCAGCCCGAATGAGATCGAACTGATCTCCATGCGGCTGGAATTGTAGAGCTTATCGACTGAAAACAGCCCTCCTGACCATGACGGCCGGGAGGGCTGTTTTTGGTAGGGAGGTTGACCAGTATGAGGACAATACCCGGACTACCGCAAGGCACGCAACGAGATGCAGGAACTGGTTCGGGCACAGAAAAATGTAGAACGATTTTTTGCAGAGGAAAAGAACACCACCGAGAAAACACAGACACGTAAAAAAAGTCGCCGAGGAGCTTTCCCTGTTGGGAGGCATCCTCGGCGGATTTTTTAGTTTATATAGCAGCTTTGCGGAGCAATGCGCCTGTTACCCGTATATTTTCCCCACGATCTTTCCGCGTGCTGCGGCAGGCAGGAGCTTGCACAAAAGGCTCAGGAATTTATACTGTGCACCGGCAACATAAACGACCGCCGGCTTCTTTTTCTCCACAATACCGGCGATGTACCGTCCAATGCGTGCCGGGTCCATGCCGTTTTGCTCGTCATGCTCCATCTGACTGACGCTCCGGGAGATGCGTCCACCGTATTCATCATCGCCGAGAATGCTTTTCTGACGTGCTTTTGTAAAACCGGTGCAGATGTCACCCAGTTCTACGACGGTAACATGGATGCCGTAGGGCTTGACTTCATTTGCCAGAGTGTAAGAGTAAGAAGAAACGGCAGCTTTGCTTGCGGAGTAGAAGGTCTGGAACGGAATGTGCGCTACGGCGGCAACGGAGCTGATGTTCACAATATGCCCCTTCCCTTGATGGCGTAGGAAGGGGAGAACCGCTTTATTTACAGTGACCGTTCCGAAGAAATTCACATCGAACTGTGCTTTGGCTTGTTCCATGGACGTAAACTCCACCGCACCGGAAATGCCAAAGCCTGCACAGTTGATCACCGCATCAATTTTAGTTTCTTTTTGGATGACCTGCTGCACAGCGGCGTTGACCGCATCTTCATCGGTCACATCGACAGACAGATGGGTAACGCCCTCCATAGGGATATTTCTGCGGCTGAACTCATAGACGATGCAGCCGTTCTCCTTCAGAGCGGATGCCGTGCACCGTCCGATGCCGGAGCTTCCTCCGGTAACAATGACCACCTTGTTGTTTTCTCCTGCCATGATTTTCCTCCTGAAAATGTTGATCTGGTTCGAGTATACCGCATCGCAGGGCGGCTGTCTATACGGATAGCCGGATCGTGGAAAAGTACAGGAATCAACTTGCGTAAATTTTCACGCAGATTGGCCTCTCTTTTTTACACAACCAATGCCAATTAGCGCTTGAAAACGAAACGCTGCGCAAGTATACTATACTAGTTATACTGTACAAGCTTGATCACAAATCGGTATGCCAGTTGACCATAAAAGACATACCAGAATTGAAGCGTGCGGCGGGGTCAAAACCCTACGAGGATGAAAATGAAATTCGATAGAAGACTTACAGATGAAATCTACACTTCCGATACGGTAAGGCTGGGAAAAAATGCATTTCAGGCCATGCAGGAGACGATCTATCATAATGGCGGTGTCGGAACCATTACCGGGTACTATGATGCCGAATTGTCGATCCTGTCGGTCAGTGATCTGTTGCTGCATAATCTGAACCACAGCTATGCATCCCTGATGGAACAGACAAAGGGTTCGCTGAAGAATCTTTTCTATAAGAAAGATGCCGCATTCCTCGACAATGCACGCTTTCGTCAGCTCCAAGGCGAAGGGGAAGGCCGGATCCTCACGGCAGATGGGGCTCCCGTCTATGTGCGTCTCTACAAAAAAGATGCAGTCGATACGGATGGAACACCGATCTGGATCATGTCAGTACAGATGAACTGGGCGTATGAGAACCTTGCGCTGGTTAATGAATCCATCCATTCTGCACTATGGTATTTTGAGTGTAATGAAAACGGTGAGATCGTTCATGTGAACTGGAGCCATGCGTTCCGGCAGATCCTTGGATATCATGACATTCTGGATTTTCCGAACAAACTGGATTCGTGGTCGAACCTTCTGCACCCGGAGGACTATGACCGGGTAATGCAGCTGCTTTTGGAAGCGATTGCGGACAAAACCAATGCTACGAAGTATAATGTTGAGTACCGACTGAAAATGCAGGATGGCCAATACCACTGGTTCCGGGCATCGGCGGAGGTGATACGCCGTCTGGATGGTTCGGCCAATCGAATTGCCGGAATCATCAGCAACATTGACGCGGAAAAAAGAAGCCGGATGCAGGCGCAGCGGGCAGCGGCATTTCACCGTGCATTTACCAGCGCAAACCTCTGCGAATACTATGTAAATCTGGAAAAGAACACCTTTGACACTTTCAAAGTGGAGCCCTCTTTGATGACGGCCTTTGAGCAGAACCACACATGGGATGGACTAGTCAGATTCCTTGTGGATAACTATGTGGTTGAAGAGGACAAAAAGTCTGTAACGGATTTCTACAATCGCGCCTACATCACGGAAAAACTAAAGGGGCTTGAGACGGAGCTGCGTCAGGAGTGCCGCATCGTTCTGGATGGGGAGGAACGATGGGTCAGCAACGTGGTCATGCGCGGTGAGATCGAAGATTCCGAATATGCGATGATTTTTCTGCAGGACATCACAGAGTCCAAAGCAGAGACGGCACGGCGGATGCAGATGGCCTCAGATAACGCATCGATGGATCTTTTGATCAAGAGTATGGTGCGTCTGCTGGACCGCTTTGTCGTCTGCGATCTGGAGAATGACCGGTACCGGTTCTATAATCTGCAAGGTGAAATGATATACGCGCCGACGGGAACCTACCATGATTTTGTGGAGCAGGTGGCTGTAAGGTATAAGACGTTGGAGCCATTGGCGGCGATAGACGCATTGTTCTCACCGGAAAATATCCGCAAGAATCTGCAGGGCGAGAACGACATCTACAAATTTGAATACTGCTCCATAGATGAGAACACCTATAAGATCGCTTCCTTCATTCCGCTGGAGTGGGATGGCACAAAGCTGGTCAAAGCACTGTTGGCATCTATGGATGTGTCACAGGAGAAAAAGGCCGAGATCGAATCCCATAAGGCACTGAAGGATGCGTACCGGGCAGCGGAAAACGCAAGCCGTGCCAAGACAGAATTTCTCTCCAATATGTCCCATGATATCCGTACACCGATGAATGCAATCATTGGCTTGACCGCCATTGCGGGTGCGAATATCGAGAGTCGGACAGGGTGGTCGAGTGCCTTGGCAAGATCACAAAGTCGAGTCGTCATCTGTTGGGACTGATCAATGAGGTGCTGGATATGGCCAGAATCGAGAGCGGGCGAATGAGCCTTGCCGAGGAGGATTTCAGCCTGCCGGAGCTGGTCGATAACCTGCTCACCCTTACAAAACCGGCAATCGACGAGCACCACCATCAGCTCGAAGTCCATGTTGAGCACATTGAGCACGAAGCTGTCTGCGGCGACAGCCTGCGCATCCAGCAGGTCTTTGTGAACCTGATGAGCAACGCCGTCAAGTACACCCCGGATGGCGGAAACATCACCCTTACGATCAAGGAAAAACCGAACGGCTTCTCGGAGCTTGGGCTGCTACGAGTTTTCCATCGAGGACAACGGCATCGGTATGACGCCGGAATTCCAGAAGATCATGTTCGAGCCGTTCAGCCGGGCAGACGATCACCGGACGACCAAGGTGCAGGGCACCGGTCTTGGCATGGCCATTCAAGAAACATCGTCAACCTGATGAATGGTGACATTCAGGTCGAAAGCGCTCCCAACAAGGGAACGAAGATCACGGTCACGGTCTATCTGAAGCTTCAGGAGAACGAGAAGGAACAGGAAAAAGAACTGCTCGATCTGCCGGTACTGGTCGTGGACGATGACAAGACCTGCTGCGAAAGCACCGTTGCAACCCTTCAGGAGATCGGCATAGCGGGCGAATGGGTTCTGACCGGCAAGGAAGCCGTGGAACGCTGCGCGGCGCGGCACAAGACCGGCCGCGACTATTTTGCGGTGATCCTGGACTGGAAGATGCCGCAGATGGACGGCATCGCAACGGCCAGAAAGATTCGGGAATGCGTCGGGGAGGACGTCACGATCATCATCCTGACTTCCTTTGATTTCAGCGAGATCGAAGAAGAAGCCAGAGCAGCGGGCGTGAATGCGTTTATGGCAAAACCGCTGTTCCTGTTCCGTTCTCGTCTGACGGCAACTCTGCGGCAGTTTACATCCGGGAAGAAGGAGAAAAACGCCCGGAACTATCTGGAAGACTTTGCGAAGGAAAACTATGCGGGTAAGCGGATCCTTCTTGTGGAAGACAATGCGCTGAACCGTGAGATCGCAACCGAGATCATAGGCATGACGGGCGTGACCATCGACAGCGCCGAAAACGGAAAAATTGCAGTCGAAAAGGTGATGGAAGCACCGGAAAAGTGGTACGATCTCATTTTTATGGACATCCAGATGCCCATCATGAATGGTTACGAAGCCACTGCTGCAATCCGTGCGCTTGCCGGCAGCCGGGGCAAAGTGCCCATCATTGCCATGACGGCAAATGCCTTTGCCGAGGACGTGCAGCTGGCAAAGAACACCGGCATGAACGAGCATATCGCCAAACCGCTTGATTTGAATAAGCTGAACGATGTGCTGAAACAGTGGCTGTGATCTGTGCATTGCCGTAAGGCACGTGATACTGTTGACCGGGCAATCAAAAAGCATGAAATGAAGCGCCGAGGAATCCCTTCCCATATGGGAGGAACCCTCGGCGTTCTTTAGTTTATATAGCAGCGGTCCTGTTTTATAAGCCAATCTTCACACAGCCGCTGGGCTTCATCCTTTGTGCAGCAGGTGCAGTTGAAAAGTTTGCCACGGATAGAGCAGTAAGTGTAGTGTACTCTCGGGACTCCATTGGCATCTCGAAAATCAACGCAGCGTTCCTCACCGGGCAGCAGATAGATCGTATCCACGTTCAACAGCTCCTTTTCACTATGTTCGTGTGCAAACCGCACAACACGCAACGTCTGCTATTGTACCATGAACCATCAAATTCTTCTATTGACCCTTACGCCAAAAAGGTACAGGCTTTTTCGTAGGATGTGCCGATTGACATCCTCAAAAGCATTCCGCAGGGAGGCGCAGCCTGCATTGAAAATGCAGATCAAAGGGGTTTGGGGTGTTCCCCAACAAGCGTTTTGCAACGCAAAAACTGTTTTTGTATAGACGAAAACATTGCTTGCTGGGTCACTTTTCGTCCGGGGCGGAGTCCGGAGCGCTGCCGCTGCCGGAGTTCAGGATCGCCACGAACTGCTGCAGCTGCTTGAGGGAGCTGACCCCCAGTTTTTCGTAGATGTTCTTGTTGTGGAAGCGCAGGGTGCTGTCCTTGATGTCCAGCTGCTCCACGATCTCCCGGGTGCGCAGCCCGGCGGCGTAGCCGTCAAAGATGCGGCGTTCGGTCTTGGTCAGGGTGGGGATGCCCGCCACAAAGGTCTGGAAGGCATCGGGCACCGACTCGTTGCGGCACACGTCCGCCAGCCGGGACAGCTCAGTCTGCATCTGCTGGCGTTCCAGCTGCAGCTCGTCCATCCGCCGCCGGGACTCCCGCCGGTCCTCCTCGAACTGCCGGAACGCCGGCGAGAGGATGCGACGGTGGAAGTTCATGCAGCAGAACACCACGAAAAAGGCGATGAACAGGCCGATGAGCAGCATCTGCAGATTGCCGGAAAAGACCAGTCTCCGGTAGTCTGCCATGGGGATGCACACCGCCAGCCGGTAGGACTGGTTCTCGCTCAGGCGGTACAGCTGAGAGATGCCCGCATAGGCGCTGTCGGGGCCGGTCAACTGGGTCAGCCCGCCGCCCATGCTGCGCAGCACCAGCGTGTTCCGGGGGGCATGGTAGTAGCCGCCGGTGGTGCCGCTGCTGAGGGCGGCATCGGCGGCAAGGCCGTCCCCCGCCGGGGCCAGCAGGCAGCTCAGCCGGTCAAAGCCGGTGGGCTGGGCAAAGTTCTGCTTGAAGTAGCTCTCGCTGATCTCAAAGCCGCACAGCCCGTACATTGTGCCGTCCCGCCCCCGCAGGGGCAGCAAAAACAGCTGCACCTCCTCCGAGGTGCCGGGCAGCTCGAACCGCTCGGTCAGCGTATAAGACTGGTACAGCGGGACGCTGCCGGGGGTCATCCAGCGGTCGTAGTCCGGGAACTGGTCGGTCTGAAACTCCATGCGCCACTTGCGGTGGGGCATCACGCTGTGGGCCTTGCCCACCTCCGCACTGCCCCGGTACAGCAGCAGGGGCACGGTGGGAGTGTCGGCACCGCTTTTCTGCACATACAGCCCGGCGCGGGAATGCTCTGCTCCCTCCATGCGGGTGTTGACAGTGGCATCCAGCAGCACAAAAGCGCCGGAACAGCCGGTCTGGCGCAGACGGCGGCACAGCGGCTCGAGCATTTCCTCCTCCAGCGCGTTCAGCACCTCGGGGGAGTCGTTCAGCTGGGCAAAGGACATCTGCCGCAGGGCAAGCTCCTTGTCCACCTCTGCGCTCATGTCCTCGGACAGGTTCACACCCATGACCGCCAGCTGGTCAAAATAGCGCTCCATATCGTTCTGGAACACCGAAAACTGGATCTGCAGACTGCGGCTGATGTCTTTTTTGGTGTTGTGCAGGCTGGCAAACAGGAACAGCGCCGCACCAAAGGTCAACACCAGCAGCACCACCAGCAGCAGGCAGGCCCACAGCAGCCGACTGCTCATGGGGCTTTGGCGGATCTTTTCACGGTGCCGGTCAACAAAGTGCATCAAAGTCCCTCCTTTCCGGCTGAGCGGCAGGCTCAGGCATTGTCACACAGCAGCTGCCATGTTTCCTCGGCAAGGGCTTCCAGCGTTTCGCCGTCCGCAAGGCGCTGGGGGTAGTCCTTCTGGCGCTGGCGCAGGCTGTCGTACAAGGTTTTGGCCTTGGCGTGGTACCCCACGATGCCCGGTTCGGGCAGGGGGGTGTTCTGGATGCGCATTTCATTATAGACGTCGTACAGCCGCTGATAGCTCTGCTGCTCAAAGGGATAGTCCGCAATGGCGTCAAAGGCGGCGCTGGACACCGGCATGTAGCCGGTATCGGCGGCAAATTCCAGATTGCGCTGCTGTTCGGTGAGCCAGCGCAGGAACACGGCGGCGGCTTCGGCCTTCTGGTCGGTGGTCTTGAAGGCGCACAGCCCCACACCGGCCTGCGGCATCAGGGGCGTGGCGGTGCCTGCGGCGTGGGGCAGGGGAGCCAGCAGCAGGTCGGTGGGCTCGGTGGTGTTGTCCGGGTAGGTGACGAAATCATTGTAATAAAGGATGGCCGCAGAGCTGCCAAGGCCCGCCAGCGTCTCGCCGGTCATCACCTGCGTGTTGGAGTACAGGTCCGAGATCAGAATATCGCCCTGCACCAGCGCCCGGGCAAACTCCATCCACGAAGCGCGGAAGGTCTCGTTGGTCAGATCGTACCAGCTGCCCTTGTACAGCTCGCCGCTGCCCTGTTCCAGCGCGTTCAGCTCCACCAGACGCAGGGGGTAATCCAGCGCGCAGAAGGGCTTGCCCTGTGACCACTGCCGGTAGGCACCCGCCATTTCAAAAAAGCCGTCCCATGTGGCAAGGGTGGAAAGCTGCGCCCCGGTGTCCGCCGCAAACCGGGCGTACTGGGAGCCGTTCAAAAGATGAGCTGGGTGGATTTGGACACCGGAAACACCACCTGCCGCCCGTCAATGATGCCGTCCTGCACAAAGCCGGGCACATAGGCCGCCATGTCCTCGGCGGTGAACCAGTCGTTCCAGTCCACAAGGTTCTCAATGCCCAGAGCGCTGGCGTCCGCGGAATGGGCCGAGAACAGGTCCGGCAGGTCCAGCGCGCCGGGCTTGCCGGCCTTGGCGTCCTGCAGCTGGCCGCCGATGGCGGCGCTGTTGGTCATGTTGGTCACGTTGAGCAGGATGCCCTTCTCTCTGCCCACCGTGTCGTTGAACTCGGTCAGCAGGCGGTTCATGGGCGAGTCTGCCTGTTCGCCATATACATGCCAGATGCTGAGCATGGTGGGGTCCTTGGGAGAAAGCAGGGTCTTGCTGCCGCCGCAGCCCGCAAGAGCCAGACCGGGGACAAGCGCCGCAAGCTTTAAAAATGTCCTTCGTTCCATTTTTCATGACTCCTTTCCGCACATTGCAGCCAGAGGGGAAACCGACACAGGCAGGGCTGCAGCCGCCTGTTTTGGTGGGAAACCACCCCAAAATCCCCCCAATTTTGGGCTTTTTGGGGGGATTTTTTGAGGGGGAAGCCCCAAACCCCAAAAATTTTTTTGGAATTGCCCCCAAAAACGGCTTTTCTGAGGGGGCAATTTTTTCCCGGGTATGATACAGTACAAACAGAAGAGGTCCCGCGCCGGTGCAGAAAGCCTGTCGCTGTGCACAAAACGCGTCAACAGGCATCTGCGGATTCTATTCATAAGGATAGCATAAGATGGAGCGGACTGCAAGTGCAGAGAATACCAAAACCAGAGCCCCCCTAAAAGCAGGGGGACAAACAGAAAGGAGCACTCTATGAAAGAGATGAACCGACGCGAATTCCTCACCCTCTCCGGCGCAGCCGTTGTGGCGCTCTCGCTGGCAGGCTGCGGCGGGCCCTCCACACCTCCCGCACCTCCCACACCTCCGGCCTCTGAGAGCAAAGAGATGGCCCTGTTCAAAGCTATCAACGAGGTCTGGTATGAAGTCAACAAAGAAGCAATCCACAATCCCAAACTTGATATCTGCAAGTCTGTGGTCTACTGTCAGGAGGCTGCCGACCTCGCAAAGTTTACAGCCAGCCCCTTTGAAACCTATGAACCTGAAGTAGACGAAGAGGATTACCGCAAATGGAACTTGCCTGATGATGTATTCCACGAGTACCAACTCCGTGAGTCTGAAATGATACAGGAAATCAGGAACAAATATGGAAACGGAAGCTATCGGGGGACTGCGGGAGTTTCTAACAGCACCCATGACGGTATGCAATTAAAGCAACTGTATCCTCGTAGTCCGAGCGAGGTCAGGGAGTTTGTGCGGAGTCTGGCCGGCGGGCGTGGACTGGCGAGTCCGCATCCCGAGCAGTGGATGATCGGGCTCTACTGCCCCACCATTAAGGGCAAGACCTATACGGTGGCGGTAATGGTAAACTTTGCACCGATCTGAAGCGGGGCCGGGATGTACGGACTTCCCGCAAGTTGCGAACCGTAATCTATAATATATTGTATCGAAAGGAGCACCCCCATGAAAGAGATGAACCGACGCGCATTCCTCAAGCTCTCCGGCGCATCAGCCGCCCTGCTGGCCCTGGCCGCCTGCGGCGGCGGTTCCTCCGCCCCCGCCGCCCCCGCTACACCCAAGGACGCGAAAGTGCTGGAAGCACTCAACCTCTACCGTGGAGAGCTGTCCCCGCTTACGCTGGATAGCGGCCTGAACAAAGCAGCAGAAGAAGTGGCGAAGATGATTCTGTCGAACAAACCACTTGATGACATGAATTCCTATGCTGAATTTGACAAGGCAATAGCTGGATACAAAAATGCGGAAGCGTATCAGCCGATTGGCCTGTCTATGAACGTGGAAACAAATAAGGCTGCCCCGAGATACGTATGCCAGGACGATGCAAAGCTGATGGGAGAACAGTTGATGGCCCAAACGGGCGATATTGCTCTGAAACAGCTGAAATCGCCTAAGCTCACGCTGGTGGGCATCCATGTGTTCGAGTACGGCAGTGCAACCTACTGGGTCGCAGTCGTTGCCGAGGGAGGGAAGACCGCCTGAGCACAGCGGCCCCGCTGATACGGACACCCCCTTTTGCCCCGGGTACGGAAGCCTCACGACGTGCCCGGGGCGTTTTTCTCAAAACGAAAGGAGCACCCCCCATGAAAGAGATGAACCGACGGACTTTCCTGAAGCTCTCCGGCGCATCGGCGGTGATGCTGGCGTTGGCAGCCTGTGACGATAGCTGCTCCTCCGGCTCCACAAGTTCCGGCTCTGCCACAGAAACGCCTCCCTCGCCGCCGATCCCTGTGATCCGGGACGGGCAGAAGATCCTGACCATTTTCAACGCAGAGCTGGCCCGGCGAAAGGTGGAGAACATCAAGTTCGAGTACAGCAAGGGTCTGGAGCACGCCATTCAGGCAGATGTGCAGATGTTTGTGGATAACGGCAGCCCGGAGTTCCCGTCGGACGAAGGGCTCAGGCTGCGGATGGAGGGCGACTATGCCGCAAAGATGTGGGATGGTCTGCACGAGGCGGGTTACAGCTCCGGCTCCACGGCTATCTTCGGTATGCTCAATCAGTACCGGGTAGGCGTGGATTTCGACCACGAAGGAAAGCACCTTTACAGCATGGATCGCCTTTACCCCGCCACAGAGGCCCAGTTCCAGCAATTGGTGGATGAACTGATCAAGGACTACGGCGGTGTGCCGGGGCTTCATGAGGACGACCCGGTGGTGAATAAGGTAGGCATCACTGTGGTGGATATCAACGACAAGACCTATTGGGCCGCCTACATCATCGACAAGTGGCAAGGCATAGGAGACGGCTGAACCATACCATAGAAAAGGAGCCCGCCATGAAATACCAACACCTTGTAAGCCTTGCTCTGGCTGCCGCGCTGCTGACCGGCTGCGGCGGCACCCAGAGCAGCCCCAGCGCCGCTGCCGACCAAAGCTCCGACAGCAGCCGAAGCACCCCCGGCGCGGTGGCGCAGGCCGCTCAGACAGACCGCATCACCGACCAGTACACGCTGGAAAAGAACGTTTCGGGCGTGTGGGGGGAGGAAGCGGTGCAGTGCATTTCCGTCCATGTGCCGCAGCTGGAATGCGACAGCCCGGATGCCGCCTACATCAACGATGAGCTGAACGCCATCTATGCGGCGGATTTCCGGGAGTTCGAGAACAGCGAGGAGGCCGGGCAGCCGGACGGCGAAGCCCCGCTGATCGGTGTGGGCTGGGATGACTGGTGGTACGGCGACTGCGTCAGTCTGGTGGTACGCAGCCGCTACGGCGGCACCGCCCCGTGGCGTTACAGCGGCTGGTGCTTCGATTTTGCCACCGGCAGGCAGATCACCACAGCCGAGATGCTGCAGCGGATGGGGCTGGACCCGGACGAAGTGCAGCAGCAGGTGCAGCGGCAGGCCATGCAGGCCTTTGACCGGGAGATGGCGCAGGGCGCGTATTACGAGGGCCTGCGTCTCGGCGGAGAGCTTTCGCAAATGCGGATGGATACGCTGGAATACAATGAGCTGGAAAACTTGTGCCTGCTTTTGCCGGAGCAGGATCAACTGGTGCTCCGGGGGGTAAGTACAGCTGCGAAGAAGGCTGGCAGCAGCTGGATATGGAGCTCTCGCTGCCCCCCCCGCTGACACCCCGGTGCTGACCGATACCTACGATGGTGTGCAGGTGCAGCTGGAGGGAACGCAGGCCACCATCACCCTGAGCCCCGCGCCAAAGACCGACCAATGGGGAGACATTGGCATCCGGGTGGAACAGGAGCACAGCTACCCCATCCTTGGCGCCTACAATGAATATGTGGATGTGTGCATCGGGGAGCAGGAGGACGGCTTCTTCCGCCCGGTGGTCTATCTGCTGACCAAAGACGGCGTGGTGGAGTATGTGGACGTGCTGCGCTGCCTCATGTTCGGGGATGCCATGATCTGTCAGGACCCCATCTACTTTGCCAACAACGGCACTGCGCTGGAACTCTGCGGCAGCGAGGTGAACCTGCGCCGGAAGGACGGCTCTGTGCTGGAACTGGCTCCCCTGTCGGCAGAGTGGAGCGCGCAGGAGATCCCCTATTCCGTCATCGGCTCCTACAACTACACCGACGAAAACGGCTGGAGCTGGATGGACCTGACCAGCGACGGCAGCGTTCAGCTGGGCGTGCAGGACAACAGCCGCATCTATCGGGGCGATGCCGCGTATCTGGGCGTGGTGCCGGAGGGCGTGGTGCTGGGCATCTCTGCCGATGAGGAGCTCGGATTTGTGGCGGCGTTCAAGAACGACCTGTACAACGAGAACCTGACCCTGACCATGATCGCCGGGCAAAACCCCTTTGCCGAGGGCGAGACCCAGCTGCAGATGACCCGCAGCTACGTCTGAGAACACAGGAGAACGACCATGAAACACAAACGCCTTGCCGCTGCAGTGCTGGTGGCGGCTCTCTGGCTGACCGGCTGCGGCGGCGCGGCGGCTCCCGCTGCCCCCGCAGGCTCCGGCACAGCTGCCCAAAGCGCCGCAGACACGGCGGTGCAGACAGCACAAAAAGACCGCATCACCGAGCAGTTCACGCTGGAAAAGACCATCCAGCTGTACGAGTGGGGCAGCGCACAGAAGCTGACCATCCATGTGCCGCAGCTGGTGTGCGACGGCCCGGACGCTGCTTATCTCAACGATGAGCTTGCCGCCATGTATGCGGCGGAATATCGGGATTATGAAAGCTACCCGCAGGCTGAGGTGTCGCAGGACGAGTGGTGCCCGGAAACCTATATCAACTGGGACGCCTACTGGTACGGGGACTGCGTAAGCCTTGTGATGTTCCGCTACGACGGCGGTACCGACCCGGGGTATTCCCGGGGCTGGTGCTTCGATTTTGCCACCGAAAAGCAGGTCTCCGTGACGGAAATGCTGCAGCGCATGGGGCTGGACCCGGATGCCGTGCAGCAGCAGATGCTGCGCGGGGCCATGCAGACCTTTGACCGGCACATGGCGCAGGGCGGCTACTACGAGGGCCTGCGCAGCGGCGGCAATCTGGCAAGCATGCGGATGAACACGCTGGAAAACAACCAGCTGGATGACCTGTGCCTGCTGCTGCCGGAACAAAACCGGCTGGTGCTCCGGGGCGGGTGCAGCTCCACCGCCGGCAGCGGCTGGCGGCAGCTGGATGTGGAGATTCCGCTGCAGGCTGCTGACCCGCAGCCGCAGACGGTGCTGACCGATACCTACGGCAGCGCTTCGGTGCAGCTGGAAGGAACACAGGGCACCATCACCCTGCGCCGCACGCCGGAGACCGCCGCGTGGGACACGGATTACGGCATCCGGCTGGAACAGGACCGCACCTACCCCATCCTTGGTATCTATAATGAGTATATCGACCTGTGCATCGGAGAACTGGGCGCCTCCTTCCACCCGGTGGTCTATCTGCTGACCAAGGACGGCGTGGTGGAGTATGTGGATGTGCTGCGCTGCCTTATGTCCGGAAATGTTCTGGTCTGTCAGGACCCCATCTACATTGCAAATCAGGGCGTGGCGCTGGAACGCAGCGGCAGCGAGGTGAACCTGCGGCAGGAGGATGGCTCTGTGCTGGAGCTGGCTCCCCTGACGGCAGAGTGGAACGCGCAGGAGCTCCCCTACGAGGTCACAGGTGCGTTCAACGATATGGGCGACGACCAGTTTGACTGGATGGACGTGGAAAGCAATGGTTCCGTCCAGATGGGCGTGCAGGACAACAACGTTTTCTATCAGGGCTACGCCGACTATCTGGGCGTGGTGCCGGAGGGCATGGTGCTGGGCGTCTCTACCAGCGAGACGGCGGACGGGATGCCGGGCATCACCTTTGTGGCGGCGGTGAAGTACGACCTGTACAACGAGACCCTGAGCTTGACCATGCTCGACGGGCAGAACCCCTTTGCCGAGGGAAAGACCCAACTGCAGCTGACCCGCTGCCCGGATCCCTGACCCCGGCGCAGCCGCTGAGAACACAGGAGAACCACCATGAAACACAAAGCGTTCCGCTGGATACCGGCAGTTTTGCTGGCAGCACTGCTGGCAGGCTGCGGGGCAGAGACCGCAGCCTCTGCCCGCCCGGCTGGCAGCCGGGAACTGAAATCGACCCCGCCGGATTCCATGCACGCCACCGCGGCGATCACCGAGCAGTACACCCTTGAAAAGGTGGTGCAGGCGGAAAACGGCGGCAAGGTTCGGCTGAACATCCATCTGCCCCGGCTGGAAAGCGACAGCGCCGATGCCGCCCGCATCAACGCCGAGATCGCCCGGCTCTACGAATACGATGTGCAGGAGTACGCAGACTGTCCGGCGGCAGCCGACCCGGACGTGTGGGACATCTGCATTGAGATGAACTGGAACGCCAACTGGTACGGCGACTGCGTCAGCCTTGTGGTCAGCAGCTGCTACGGCGGTACGGATGCGCCCTTCCACAATGGCTGGTGCTTCGACTTTGAAAGTGGAAACCAGCTCACCGCCACCCAGCTGCTGCAGCGCATGGGGGCAGATCCCGCCGCGCTGGAAGAAGCGCTGTACCGCGACATAAAGCGCCGGGATGAGCTGGACCGGCAGACCGCCTGTGAGCGGGGGCTGCTGCCCCCCGGCAGCCTGAAAGAGGGCAACACCGCATGGTGGGCTACACTGGATGAGCTGCCGCTTTTGTTTGACGAAGCAGGGAACGTTACCTTTTTCGTCCGCCGGTTCAGCGCGTCCGGGGGAGAGTTTGTGAACGATGCCCCAACCATCCCGCTGGACGCGCAGCCGCTGCCGCAGGACTGGGAGCAGCAGGTGCTGGCCGAGTGGATGGCAGTCACGGCGGTGACGCAGGGTGAAAGCTATACCCCCGCCGACCGCAACGAAAGCTTTACCCTGCGGCTGGAAAAGGCCGAGATCACCGGCACGGTGACCGTCTCCTTCATCCGGGAAACATACGTCAGCCCGCAGATCCAGTCCGCTGCCGAGACCCGCACCGGAGAGCTGAATGCCGGCGCTGTGACCGGCTGGGACGGGGAAAAAAGTCAGGGCTGGAACCTGACATGCCTCAGCGAGGACAGCAGAAGCTGCTGGACCATCTCCATGATGGAGGACGGCGCTTTGCTGATGCGCTCTACCGGCCCGAAAAAGGGCAGCACCGTGTGGTATCTGTTCCGGCGCACCACGGCGTGGGATGACATCGGCTACACCGCCATCCCCCGCAGGCTGTGGGGCACTTACCGCGCCGGAGACGAGTCCGCAAAGGGTATCCGCTGGATGACCTTCCTGCCGGACGGCAGCTGCTGCATGAGCGTGGAATGGGACGGGTGGAACGGCATTCTGACCGGCACCGCCGAGGGAACACAGGGCCGCACCGAGGACGGTACCGAGCTGTACTTCACGCTGACCGACCAGAACGGCAGACCCTGCGAGTTCTGGGCCATTTTGCTGAACGATGACGGCAGCCCCAGCGGCTGCAGCCTGAAATACCGCGCCGGAGAAGTGCTGTTTGACCGGGACACGCGTCCCGTTTACTGGAAAAACGACTCCCCGGATCTAACCCTTGTACCGTGACCGAAACCGGAAACCGTGCGATAACAGAAAGTTATCGCTTACACAAATAAAACATACAGGAGGAAATTACTATGGGTCTTATCAAAGCAGGTATGGGCGCACTGGGCGGAACTCTTGCAGACCAGTGGAAGGAATTTTTCTACTGCGATTCTCTGGACAAAGATGTGCTGATGGTCAAGGGCCAGAAGGGCACCTCCCGCCGCAGCTCCAACAACGGCGAGGACAACATCATCACCAACGGCAGCGGCATCGCCGTGGCAGACGGACAGTGTATGCTCATCGTGGAGCAGGGCCGTGTGGTGGAGGTGTGCGCCGAACCGGGCGAATTCACCTTTGATGCATCCACCGAGCCCAGCGTGTTCACCGGCAACTTCGGCGACAGTCTGGCAGCAACCTTCCAGACCGTAGCCAAGCGCTTTACCTACGGCGGCGACACCGGCAAGGATCAGCGCGTGTACTACATCAACACCAAGGAGCTGGGCGAGATCCTGTACGGCACCGCCACCCCATTCCGTTCCGTGTGGTAGTCAGCGAGGAGCGGGGCTACAAGCTCTCTGTCAATCTGCGCTGCAACGGCAGCTTCACCTGTCGCATCTGCGACCCGCTGCTGTTCTACACCAACGTGTGCAAAGCAACGTCTCCACCCAGTATGACGCATCCGAGATCGCTCCCCGCCTGAAGAGTGAGTTGCTGAACGCTTTGCAGCCTGCGCTGGCGACTCTTTCTGCCAACAAGGTGCAGTATTACGAGATCCCCGCCCACACGCTGGAGATCTCGGACGCCCTCAACGAGCAGCTGTCCAATGTCTGGCGCAAAAAGCGCGGTATTGAAGTATTCTCCTTCAACATCAACTCCCTGTCTATCCCGGAGGAGCAGCAGAAAAAGATCACCGAGTGGGAAGAGAACGCCATGACCACCGACCCCACCACCGCTGCCGCCCGTCTGGTGGGCGGTCAGATCGATGCCATGAAGACCGCCGCCGGCAACACCGCCGGTGCCATGACCGGCTTTATGGGCATGGGTATGGCAGCCGGTGCAGGCGGTATGGGTGGCATGAGCGCCCAGAACCTGTTTGCTATGGGCCAGCAGGCCCGTCCGGACAGCGTGGACGCGCCCCAGCAGGTCAGCCGCCCCGCACCCACCCCGGCAGACAGCTGGAAGTGCAGTTGCGGCGCTACCGTTACCGGCAAATTCTGCCCGGAATGCGGCAGCAAAAAGCCGGAGCCGAAGCCCGCTGCGGACAGCTGGAAGTGTACCTGCGGTGCAGCCGTCACCGGAAAATTCTGCCCGGAGTGCGGCAAGCCCCGCCCGGCGGCAGCAGAAGGCTGGACTTGCAGCTGCGGCGCAGTGAACAAAGGCAAGTTCTGCTCCGAGTGCGGCAAACCCAAGCCCGCCGGTACGCCCAAATATAAGTGCGACAAATGCGGCTGGGAGCCGGCCGACCCCGCCCACCCGCCCAAGTTCTGCCCGGAGTGCGGCGACCTCTTTGACGACAGCGACCAGACCTGACCTGACAAATACAGAGCAATGAAAGGAGCATACCATGATGGGATTCTTTTCCAACCTGTTCGCAAAACAGAACTGTGCCGTCTGCGGCAAGGAGTGCGGCACCCTGCACCGCTCCAAGCTGCGGGACGGACAGTTCCTCTGCGATGACTGCGGCAACAAGTGCTCCAAATATATCCGGCTCAGTGAGCTGACGCTGGACGAGGCCAAGGAGCACATGGAGTACATGGCTCGGATGAAGCGGGTATTCGACGAGGTGTTCAACAAGACCGAGTTCCGGGTCAACGCATACCCCTCCACCCCAACGCAAATGGGGCTGGTGTTCTGCGATGAGCTTGGAATGCTGTACATCGACGACCGCACCGGCGGACGGGGCAAGATGCCGGAGCTGATCCGCTACGACCAGATCGCCAGCTATGAGGAGTATCTGGACGAGACCCCCGCCAAGGAGCCGGGCCAGGAACCCACCCTCAACGGCGGCGGCCTGAAGCTCAAGCTGGTGCAGCCCCGCAGCATCACCGAGGCCCAGACCCAGCGGGGCATGCGTCCTCACCCCTACATCAAGCAGGAGCTGGTCATCTGCTTTAGCAAGCGGGACCGGCGGGAGATCGGCTATGCCCACATCGCACGGCAGCATCTGGACCACATCTTCGGGGTCCACGATAATGAGACCAGCATGTTCGGCCGCCGGATGTCCAAGGCCGAGGAACGGGAGCTGAAGGGCCAGATGGGCATGATCGGTGCCATGGGTGCCGTGGCATCTGCCGCCATGAAGGGCGGGCAGCTCTCTGAGCAGGAAAAGGCCCGCTTTGTGGAGAACATCAATCTGGCAAACGACGCCCAGACCGGCGGCATGGCAGTGTACAGCCGCCGGGCCGATGAAGCTTTTGCAAAGGTGCAGTGACCCCAAAAGGAGGAACGGATATGAGAAAGATTCAGCGCAGAGATTTCCTCAAGGCCATGGGCCTTGCCACCGCCGCCCTCGGGCTGACCGCCTGCGGCGGCTCCGGTGCCGCCAGCGCATCCAGCGTTTCCAGTGCACCGGCTTCCAGCAGCAGTGCCCCGTCCGCTTCGGCACAGCCGGAATCAGCAGTGGACAAAGCCGCCCCTGCAGGGGCCCCTGTGACCCAGTTCCAGACCGGGGAGCTGACCATCGGCGAATACACCTTCAAGGCGCAGTACATCCCCTTTGACGTCCGCCGGGAACTGGACGGAGCGCATCACTGCATCCATGCGGACAGCTACCGGGGCAATTACTTCTTCAGCTTCTACAACGAGGACGATGAAGAGCAGTCTGCTAAAATCTTCGAGTATGCCATCAAGGACGACCGGCTGACCCCGGTGGAAGAGTACAACATTGACGGCAGCAACGCCCTCAGCATCGACCGCAATGGCATCCTGTACGCCATGGACAACTTTGATGTCTACTGCTACGATCTGAACAGCAGCGACCCGGAGGAGCCCGGCGACGCACTGGACTACATGGGCAGCTGCTATTCCTCCAAGGATCGGGATCTGACCGTAATCTACTGGACCGACTCCGCACCGGTGCTGGTGCAGGACGGCGAGTACACCGAGCTGACGCTGGAGGGCGATAACGAGATCGGCCCCTTCTACAGGATGTCCTCCCTGAACCTCAGCGGGGACGAGCTGCTGACGGTGGGCGAGCCGGACTCCAGCGGAGACTACTACTTTGCCGCCTTTGATCTGGACGGCAATGAGCTGGCCCGCAGCTCGCAGCCGGTGGGCAGCTTTGACGCCGTGATGATGAAGCGCCCCAACGGCTATCTGCTGGACACGGGCTATATGTGGGAGCTGTACGCGCCGGACGGCACTTTTTTGGAAAAGTCCCTTCCCGTGGGTGAGCGCGAGACCCTGTGCCAGCTGTGCGGCGACTTCTGCACATTTGATGTTTTCCTGCCGCTGGAAGAAAACGCTTTCTTGGCAGTGGGCCACCATGGCAAAGCCACCGAGCCGGACGAGCCGGTGGTGTTCCGCATCACTACGGATTTCTGAGCCGACCGCTTCGGCGGGAAGACCAACGCAAAAACAGCGGGGCCGGGGAAAAGCCCTCGGCCCCCTTTGGAACAACAGGAGGAAACGCTATGGCAGGAATGCTGGAATATAAGTGCCCCTGCTGCGATGGCGCCATCCAATTTGACAGCGCCACCCAGAAGATGAAATGCCCCTACTGCGACACCGAGTTCGACGTGGATACCCTCAAGGGCTATGACGAGGAGCTGAAGGACGAAAAGCCCAGCGAGATGGAGTGGACCACCCCCGGCGGCAGCTGGGCAGAAGGGGAGACCGCCGGTCTGCATACTTACACCTGCAAGAGCTGCGGCGGCGAGCTGGTGTGCGACGAGAGCACCGCCGCCTCGGCCTGCCCCTTCTGCGGCAATCCCATCGTCCTCACCGGACAGTTTGCCGGGGCCCTGCGGCCCGACCTCATCATCCCCTTCAAGCTGGACAAAAAGGCCGCCAAGGCCAAATTGCAGGAGCACCTCAAGGGCAAGACCCTGCTGCCCCGGGTGTTCCGCAGCCAGAACCACATCGACGAGATCAAGGGCGTGTATGTGCCCTTCTGGCTCTTTGACAGCGATGCCGACGCTCAGCTGCGGTTCACTGCTACCCGGACCCGCTGCTGGTCGGACAGCAAATACGACTATACTGAGACCAACTACTACTCCGTCCGGCGGGACGGCACCTTGGGTTTTGATGCCGTGCCGGTGGACGGCTCGTCCAAGATCGAGGACGACCTGATGGAATCCATCGAGCCCTTTGCCATGCAGGACGCCATCCCGTTCCAGACCGCCTATCTGGCGGGCTATGTGGCGGACAAATACGATGTGAGCGCCGAGGACAGCATCGAGCGGGCCAACAAGCGCATCCGCCGCTCCACTGAGGAGACGTTCCAGCAGACCGTTACCGGCTACGATTCGGTCAAGGTGGATAACAGCAGCATCCAGCTGCACGGCGGCAAGGCAAAGTACGCGCTGTTCCCGGTCTGGCTGCTGAGCACCAGCTGGCGGGGTGAAAACTACCTGTTTGCCATGAACGGTCAGACCGGCAAATTCGTGGGTGACCTGCCCGTGGACAAGGGCGCTGCCCGCAAGTGGATGCTGGGCCTTACGGCTGCCCTTTCCGCCGCGTCCTACGGCGTGATGTGGCTGCTGTGGCTGGCACGGATCCTGTAAAGGAGGGACGAACGATGAAAAAGACTTCCAAACGACTGCACTCCCTCTTTGCGGCGCTGGCAGCACTGATTCTTGCGGCGGCGCTGGCTGTTCCGGTCTTTGCGGTGGAGGGCGGCTTTGCCGACCTGTACTACCGCATGAACGACAGCGCAGAAGTTCTGACCGAGGACGAGGATAATGAACTGGAGGCTTCGCTGGAGGAGCTGAGCGTCCGCCAGAGCTTTGATGTGGTCATTGCCACCATCGAGTCGCTGGAAAGCGTGGACTACGACAGCATGGAGGCCTATGCCGACGACCTGTATGACTTCTGCCAGTTCGGCTACGGCTCCGATATGGACGGCGTGCTTCTGCTGGTGAGCGTGGGCGACCGCAAATGGCACATCTCCACCTGCGGCTACGGCATCACCGCCTTTACGGATGCCGGCATCCAGTACCTTGGCGAGCAGATGACCCCCTTCATGGCCGATGGAGACTACGCCGGTGCCTTCCGCACCTTTGTCCAATGGTCGGATACTTACATCGACGCTGCCCGGGCGGGCCACCCCTACGATGTGAATAACCTGCCCCGGGAGCCGCTGTCTCTCATGTACCTGTTCCTTGCGCTGGGCATCGGCCTTGTGCTGGCATGGGTCGTCGTCCATGTGATGAAAAGCCAGCTGCGCAGCGTGGCGTTCCAGGAGAATGCCGCCAGCTATGTGCGGGAGGGCAGCATGAATCTGACCAACAGCCGGGAGCTGTTCCTGTACCGGGACGTGCACCGCACCGAGCGGCCGAAGGAGTCCAGCTCCAGCGATTCCGGCGGCAGCTCCACCCACACCTCTTCCAGCGGCACCACCCACGGCGGTGGAGGCGGCTCGTTCTGAAAGGAGTATGTTTATGAACCCTTATCTTTCGGAAAAAGCCCGCGGCGAGATTTCCCGTGTCCTCAAATGGCTGCGGAACGCAGGGCTTGCCTTCTGCGTGTTCTGCTCTGTCGGCGGGCTGTATACCCTCTGCCTGGACCTGCAGGCTAAGGACACCTCCCACGTTGTCGGGTATGTGTTCTGGATCGTGGTGGGCGCAGTGCCCCTTGTTCTGTTCGCACGCAACGAAAAACGCCGCTACCATGCAAGAACCATCGCCCGCAGGGTGGAGAGCTATTCCGGGCCGGAGGTGCCCCTGCGGTGGCTGTGCAACAGCGTTGGCATGGACACAAAGGACCTTGCATGGTATTTTGAAAACGGTTATTTTGTAAACCTCAGTCTGGATCTGAACCAGAAGATCGTCCGCAGGCGGACCGTGCCCCGCCATGACCCGAACCGGAGCTGAACCCTTTACAGCTGAAACAGAAAGGAGTATTTTCATGGGACTTTTTGATAAGATGAAGCAGGCCGCCGCAAATGTTTCCGGCAACCAGACCGTCACCTTTACCTTTCAGGCTCTGCCGGAAAGCCTTGCCCAGATGCAGGCACTGCCGGAGGCCAGTCTGGACACCCCCTTTAAGACCGCAGCCCTCACCGTCTGCGCGCTGTGCGCCTACGGTGCCGATAAAAACATCGGGCTGGAGATGCTCAACTGGCTGCGGGGCCCCCGCCCCATGAACGGGCAGGAGATTTCCTTCCTGAACGACCGCTTCCGGGACGGCAAGAGCTATATCCCGTTCTCCTACTTTGTGGGTGCGTCGCCGGAAAACGGCTATACCCCCCGCCAGCCCTTCACCCTGCTGGTGGGCAGCAACCACACCTCCAACACCGAGGAGGGCTATTGCAAGCTGTTCATCCCCTGCGGCGGCGCCGACAGCCCCCGCCCCATCAAGCTGCGCCGCAAGGGCGACGGGCAGTGGTTTTTGTGGGAGCAGTACCTGATGACCGGCATCCGCATCCCGGCGTCTGCCGACCCGTGGGCATAAAACAAAGGGGCTGACATGAAAGCCATGAAAACTTTTGCAGCACTGCTTGCACTGGCTTTCAGTCTGGCAGGGTGCGGTGCGGTGGACGGCGACCCCGTCCGCCCCGCCCCCGGTAGCGCCGGGCAGGGCAGCAGCACAGCGGCTTCCGGTGCCGATTCCGCTGAGCCGGAGCAGCTTGCCGCGCTGCGGCAGCTGGCCGGGGAAAACGGAGACCTTGCCGGGGTGCTCTATCTGGGCAGCGTCCCGGAGCGCACCACCGATGTGCACGCCGTACTGGACAGCTTACCGGAACAGCCGTGGCAGTTTGTTGCGGACATCCCGGCAGACCGCTGGGTCACAGCGCCGGGCGGCGGGCACACTACCAGCTATAATAGCCGACCTGTTCTATCAGGAGGGCACCCCGGAGTTTCCCATAGTTAAAGATACCACACCAAATATGATGAACCGCAGCTATAATAAACCGCAAGCAATTTGATGATACTGCTGTCCTTTCTTTTATAAAATTGCAGTACACATAAAAAAGCTGTAAAATGATAAATATATTTGTCCTTGTAACAATTCTCGGACATTTGCCTGTTATACTATCTGCAAAAAGCAAAGGAAGTGAGAATATGGAGCAGATTTTAATTGTCGAGGACGACAGTTTTTTGAATAAGATGTTAGACTATAACCTGACCGCAGACGGCTACGGCGTGACTTCTGCCCTAAATGCCAGAACCGCAGCCGAAGCCATACGCCAGCGGGAATTTGATTTAGTGCTGCTGGACATCAACCTGCCGGACGGCAACGGTTTTGAGCTGTGCAAGCTGATAAAGCCCCAGCACCCGGACACCATTGTAATTTTCCTGACCGCCAACGATCAGGAGAGCGACCAGATACGGGGATATGAAGTGGGCGCGGTGGACTACATCACAAAGCCCTTTGTGATCGGGGCCTTGCAGCGGAAAATCAAAGCCATGTTCGCCATGCTGGAACACCACAAACCAGCCAAGGATATTTACGACGATGGGCGGCTGTTTCTGGACTTCTCAGAGCAGACGGCTTCCTTAAACGGCAAGCCCCTGACTTTATCCCCGATGGAATATAAAATGCTGAACCTGTTCCGTAAAAATCCCCGGCAAGTGCTGACCCGTGGGCAGCTTTTGGAAAAGCTGTGGGATATAGACGAAAGGTTTGTGGACGAACACACCCTGACAACCTCCATCAGCCGGATTCGCAGCAAGATTGAATCCGACGGCGGCGCACCCTACATCAAGACTGTTTACGGTATGGGGTATCAATGGACAGGAGGCGAGGCAAAATGAAGGTTAAGAACCTCTCGGTAAAGCGGCTGTTTGGCCGGGTGGCACTGGGGCTTGTCCTCTCCATGTCCGGGATTACCATAGCCCTGTTTTTTGTGACAAAACAGATTGCGGTGCTGCTGACGGGCGGGGCACTGCTGTTGTGCGCCTTTGTGGGGATTTTTGTACTGACGCAGGCGTTTGGAAAGCGGCTGTCGCAGTTTACCGCTGACCTGTGCCAGACTTTAGACTACATGATTGCCGGAAATGAAGCACCCCAGCGGCCAGAGGACAGCGAAACCCAGCTTGCCAGAATCGGACACCGGCTGGCAAGGCTTTACCAGATCATGCAGGAGAACCGCCGCCGGGTGGACGAGGAACGGCAGGAGTTGCAGACCCTTGTATCGGATATTTCCCATCAAGTGAAAACGCCGGTAAGCAATCTGAAAATGGCGACGGACACCCTGCTGGAAAAGCCCATGACCGAGGCGGAGCGCACCGACTTTATCCGGGGAATCCGCAGCCAGACGGATAAGCTGGACTTTCTCTTTCAGGCCCTTGTGAAAACCTCCCGGCTGGAAACGGGCGTGATCCAGTTGGATAAGAAGCCGGGCCGCCTATTTGATACCGTGGCGCAGGCTATGAGTGGGATCGTGTATGCAGCGGAGAAAAAAGAAATCGCCGTGTCCGTGGACTGCCCGGAGGATTTGACCGTTTCCCATGACAGCAAGTGGACATCCGAAGCCCTCTTTAACCTGCTGGACAATGCGGTGAAGTACACCCCGGCAGGCGGGAAAATCGCTGTGTCGGTGGTGCTGTGGGAAATGTATGTGGAGATCAAAGTGACCGACACCGGCAAGGGCATTTCCGAAAGCAATCAGGCCGCCATCTTCCGGCGCTTCTATCGTGAGGAAGAAGTACACGAACAGCAGGGCGTGGGCATTGGCCTGTATCTGGCCCGCGAGATCGTAACGCGGCAGGGCGGCTATATCAAAGTGGTTTCGGAGCCGGGCAAGGGTTCAGAATTTTCCATTATGCTGCCTACAAAATAGAACGCGGCGGACGGCCATTTCCGGCTGCCCGCCGTAAATTTTTTGAAATGTCCGAGTGTTGTAACATTTCACCCCGATTTTCAATGAAATTTTTTGGCCGCTGTAACATTTCGCGGACATTTGGGTTTTACAATACCCTTATCAAATATGGAGGTGATACAACTATGACATGGCCTTTTGAGAATGATACAAGTGCCATTACAAAAAAGTTGGCAAAACGAAACTTAAAAGCAGATAAAAGTAGAAACATCCTCATTATCATTACGATTGCCTTAGCTACCTGCTTGATAATGACAACGACCTTGTATTTTTTTGCTTCGCAGCGAAAATCATTAAATGATGCGGCTGGGCGTTATCAAGCAATTATCAATGAAGTCGATAGTGATACCATTACGAAATTAGTAAATGACGATAGGGTTCAAGTGGGTGTAAGTCATTTATTGGGTTTAGTATCTTATGGGGACTACAAATTAACCGTTCGTTCAATGGATGAAACACTAATGAAATTAGCAAAATATCCTGATTTAGAGGGAGAATTGCCCAAATCTACAAATGAAATTGCTATCACAAAGGCGTTTCTTGATAGAGCTGGATTGTCCAAATCCATAGGCGATACTATATCGTTAAATCTGGGAGATGGAGAAAAAGATTATCCCTTATGTGGTATTTTGCCTGTCGAAAATTCAAATTATTCCGTATTCGTGTCGCAGTCCTATATTGAAAACAAGATCAGCGAACCGGCATACTCCGCTTATATCCGTTTGAATGAATCTGATGGTTGGTCTAAGGCTGCTATACAAGCTGAATTATCAACATTGTGCAGAGAATTGGAAATACAGCCGGAGCAAATGCAGTTTTCAACATATTATTTTTCTCTCATTGAACAGAGAAGCAGTCAATATATCACTGTAATAGCATTTATCAGTCTTATTATCGCTTTGGCTTGTACCCTTGTTATTTACAGCCTGTTTTATGTGTCCATAGCCAGAAAAACAAAAGAATATGGAAAACTGCGGACAATAGGGGCAACTGGAAAACAGATGAAAAGAATCGTTTTTAGAGAGGGATTTCATCTTTCCAGAATTGGTATTCCGATTGGAATATTAGCCGGTGCAATAGCGGGATATGTCCTTGTCCCGCAAGGCTGGAACACTTTAATGGTATTTGTAATTGCCGCTGTCACAGCTCTGTTTGTGTATCTATGCGTTATGATTGCTGTAATTAAGCCAGCCAAAATTGCTGCTCATATTACGCCTATTGAAGCAGTCCGTTATATGGCGGGCAATAATGATGTAATGTCCAACAGTACAAAAGTGTTACATCGTTCTCTATCCGCGAAAAACTTAGCTTTCCTTAATTTTGCAAGGAACAGAAAGAAAACCGCTTTAACGATCCTGTCGTTAGGGGTATGTGGAATTTTGCTGATGGCAAGCTCTGCATATTTTAATTCCATTGATCCTTTAGCAATGGCGCGTAGGAGTTTTCCTTACGGAGAAATTCGTCTTGAATTAGGCGATTACGGACCGCAGGCACATAACAGCGAACAATATTCAGAACTCCAAAAATCGAATCTGCTTACAGAAGATTTTAGAGAATCCATTTTGGACATAGATGGTGTGGAAGAAATAAAAGAATGCCAAGGCACCGTTTTGAATGTTCGTATGCCAACGGGGGATATTGAACCGATTGTTTCAGACGCATATACGCCAAGCTCTCAAAAATTGCTTGAAGAATATTTGATTGATGGTACAGCAGATTTGCAGGAACTACTTAATAACAATGGCATTATTATTGAAAATGGCCCACAGTGGAAAGAAACTTTTGGGTGGGATGCCGCGATTGGGGACGAACTTCTGATTGAAGTTGGCGGACAAGCATTGGAAGTAAAAGTAATGGGAATTGTGGACGCTAATATCCCGTATGGCGGATATGATACGCTATTTATTCCTTTAGAAATGCTGTCAAAGATCGTTCCTATTGAAAACCTCAATTATCAATTTATTGTAGATACAGATGACAGTAAATGGGCAGCCGCAAAGGATGAAATCCAAAAGATAATTTCACCGACTTCCAGCCTCTATGTTAGTACCTTGAATGATTGGGTAGAGGCATACAACGAAAAACTATTGAACTATCGTATGCCAGTCTACATTTTTGTGATGTTTATCGGGGTTTTTGGCATTATCAATCTGCTAAATACACTGATAACAAACATCTTGACACGGAAGCGAGAATTGGGTGTTTTGCAAGCGGTTGGTTTGAGCAGTAAACAGCTTTCAAAAATGTTATTGATAGAGGGCTTGTTCTATACATTAGGGGTGCTGCTTCTTTCCATATCATGCGGAACTCTTATCGGGTATCTTCTCTGCACTGTCTTTAGTGCAATGAGTATTTTTGGAAAAGTAAGCTATCATTTTCCGACAGTTGAAATGTTCAGTTATTTTATACTGATGCTTGCCATCCAAATGCTTTTCTCGTATTTGGCAATTCGGCAGATAAAAAAACAATCTCTGGTAGATCAAATACGGGAATCGTCATAAAAATTTTTGAAATGTCCGAGCTTTGTAACATTTCACCCCGATTTTCAATGAAATTTTTTGGCCGCTGTAACATTTCGCGGACATTTGGGTTTTACAATGACCTTATCAACAAAAGTGAGGAGGCGACGCAATGGAACTGACCCCGACCTTGATTTTGAATCTGGCGCTGCTGATCGTCCCGCCCGTTGTCCTTGTGCTGGTGTTCCGGCAATGGCTGGCCCGGCACATCCGCTGGACGGTTGCCTTGATTGCTCTCTGTGATGTTCTCCTGTTTTGGGATGAATTGTTCTACTATGAGAGCTTCGGCTTGTTCGCTGTGCTGATTCTGGTGCAGTTGGCGGCCACCGGCGCAGCAGCGTTCCGCTTTTACAACAAACAAAGAAAGGATTGAATTTTATGAGCATTTTACAGACTATCGACCTGAAAAAGTATTACGGTACAGAGCCGAACATCACCCGCGCCCTTGACGGCGTGAACTTCTCCGTAAATGACGGCGAATTTGTGGCCGTTGTGGGAACCTCCGGCAGCGGCAAGTCTACCCTGCTTCACATGATGGGCGGGCTGGACACCCCTACTTCCGGCAATGTGATTGTCCGGGACAAAGAGCTGTCGAAAATGAACGACGAGCAGCTCACCATCTTCCGCCGCCGCAACATCGGCTTTATCTTCCAGAACTATAACCTTGTTCCCATTCTGAATGTGTATGAGAACATTGTCCTGCCGGTGGAGCTGGACGGGGACACGGTGGATCAGAAGTTTTTGGACGAGATCGTTCACCTGCTGGGACTGGAAGATAAACTGAAAAATATGCCGAACAATCTTTCCGGCGGCCAGCAACAGCGTGTGGCTATCGCCCGCGCCCTGATTACCAAACCGGCTATTGTGCTGGCCGACGAGCCGACCGGCAACCTTGACAGCAAGACCAGCGCCGAGGTGCTGGGGCTTATCAAGCGCACCAGTGCGGAGTTCCGGCAAACTGTTGTGATGATTACCCACAACAACGACATAGCCCGTCTTGCAGATCGGATTGTCCGCATTGAGGATGGCAAGATCGTGGAGTAAGGAGGTGGCAGGCTATGACATGGCCTTTTGAAAATGATACCAGCGCCATTACAAAGAAGCTGGCAAAGAAAAGTTTGCAAAGCGAGAAGCGCCGGAATCTGATGGTAGTGATTGCCGTTGCGCTGGCGGCATTTCTGATCTGCTTTACGGGAATTGTGTCTACCTCCCTGACACAAATGCAGCGCAATCAGGTTGTCGATACTTATGAGGCGGTCTGGCTGGGCGTGGAGGAAAACGACATTGAAACCCTGAAAGGAGTGCCGGAGTTTGAGCGCGTAGGCGGCTACTATATGCTGGGTGAGGAACTTTCGGAACAGGGCTATCATGCGTCCTATGTGTATTGTGACGCGCAAATGATGGAGATTACCAAGGCGCAGATGGAGTTGTTAGAGGGCCGGGTTCCTGAAAAAGCAAATGAAGTTGTCGTAAGCGAATACTTTCTTTCCACCTATGGAAACAATGCCAAGATTGGGGACACTGTGACCTTAGACACCGAGAGCTTCCATGGTGATTATGTCGTTAGCGGCATTATGGACAGTGTAAATGAAAAAGAGGCGAATACCTGCGCTATCATTATCTCTAAAGCTGCTTTGACGGAATGGGCAGGGTTTGCCCCGACTGGTTATCGTGCCTATGTCCATTTCAAAAACAGCGACCAGTTGGACGAAGAACTGATAACCTCTTATTGCAGGGAGCTTGCAGAGGAATATCAGCTTCCTACCCCCAGCATGAACAACAGGTATTTCACCTATGCCTCCAAACAACCCTTTGACGACTTTACCTTGATGGCTGGCGTGATTGCCCTTGTTCTGATTGGCGGCTACATTGTGATCCAGAGTATCTTCCGTATCTCCATCAATGACAAAATCCAGAGTTACGGGCAGCTTAGGACGATTGGTGCAACGCCAAAGCAGATCAAGCGGATTGTAAAGCGGGAGGGACGCAAACTCGGCAGTATCGGAATTTTGATTGGCACAGTGCTGGGCGTATGCAGCGGTTTTCTTCTGTTTTCCAAGGGCTTTAACGCTGTTTCCTATGTGGTTATGATTTCCCTGACACTCATAAGCTGCTGGTTTATGGTGTATATTTCCATCCGTAAGCCAGTAAAGATTGCGGCAGGGATTTCCCCCATTGAAGCTGTCCGTTTTACCTCGGTGCAAAAGAACATCCGCAGCCGGAAAAAGAACATCAAGCTCAATCCTGTTTCAATGGGAATTGCGAATTTTAAGCGCGACCGAAAAAAGACAATCAGTATTGTAGCATCTTTGAGTATCGGCGGAATTTTGCTGATGGTGGTATCTTCCATTGTTTTAGTGCGCTCACCAGAACAAATTGCAAGATTGTTTTTCCCAGACAGTGATTACAAAATCTATCTCCAAGATCTATCGGAAGAAATGTTGGTAAAAGGTAATCCGCTGAACGAGGAACTAAAACAGGAGGTTTTATCTATTGATGGTGTTACGGATATAATCGTAGCCAGACAATCTCTCCATACCAGCATCAAAACAGATGCTAACCAAAATACGGGAATATGTGATATGCTGACCGATCAGAATTATGCTATGGTTGAGGCTGCATTGACAGAGGGAGCGATGCCAACAGATTCTCATAGTATTGTAATTCACGACCAGATTGTAGCGCATTTTGAAGATATGGGCGTTGGTTCCACCGTTGAGTTTTCTTCTATGGATGGTAAGCAGTCCATTCCTGTTACAATATCGGGAGTGGTTTCCTTTTCAAAAATGCCTGTAATTTTGGGACATGGACGCTCTCATACAGATGGTTGTGTTTTCTTTGCTCCAAAAGATTTGTTCTGCGAACTACACCCGGAAATTACTACCTTTGATTACTCATGGAGCATTGTAAGCGATCCGAAAAAAGCTGAAACTGTAAAAGCTGAACTGAAAAATATTGTAGCCGAACATAGTAACCTTGCTTTAGACGAGATAGATACAACGATTGCGGCTGAAAAATCACAAAATTCTGTGGCATTTGGTAGTATGCAGGTTCTTTCATGGCTGGTATTCCTCTTTGGTGTTATCAACCTTATCAACACGACCCTCTCTAATCAAATGTCCAGAAAACAGGAAAACAGTGTTTTGCGTTCCATTGGCCTGACCCAAAAGCAGCTATGCAAAATGAATATCTGCGAGGGTCTATGCTATGCGTTCTTTGCAACATTGGCAATCCTGATTGTTGGGCTTCCTATCTCTGTTGTTGTAAGCAGAGAAATAAGTATAGCTACCCTACACGGAAAAGTAGTGCCTTACAAATTCCCGGTTTTGGAAATGGGACTGTTCATTCTGGTATTGTTCGGAATGGAACTGATCTTGTCTGTATGGACAATCCGCAGACAGAAAAAGCAATCCCTGATCGAACAAATGCGGGCGATGGAATAACCGTATGGGATCGGCGGGGCGGCGTGTGCTGCCCCGCTTTTTTCGCCATTTCTCAAAAAATTTTTGAAATGTCCGAGCTTTGTAACAATTCAGCCTGTTTTTTTGTCGAAATCAAAGGCACCTCGGACATTTATAGTTCTTCCAAAAGTTTGATGATAATATTACCATTCATGGAAGAAGCAATCTGTTATTGCAATAATGCGAAATTGACGATAGAAAGTTTTTCATATCTCGGTCAGCTCAACAATTACATTACTCTGCTGATACAGCCAGTCCGTAAATTCTTTCGGGCTGGCCGTTCCTGTTTTTACAGCCTTTTTTCTCTGTAAGGCTTCTTTCTTAAAGTCGGAAAAGGAAGCCTGTATTTTTTCCAGACAGTCAGCCGGAAAGCCTGCGGTATTTTTTACCCGGTTTATTTTGTTGCGCCAGTTCTGGCATTCATTTTTATAAAGCAGGTCATAGTTATTTTCTCTTGCCCTCTCGTCAAATTCCCGCTTGTTTTGGAGCGCCTGTGCTTTTCGGCACTTGTCGCTGCACAGCTCATACCGCTGGCTCTTTGCCAGAAAAAATATTTTCCACAGACCTTGCACCGCCGGAAGCAAAGCCCCCAGTCATTCAGCCTGTTCAGAATAGGTAATCAACGGGTAGAGGGACGCATAGGCAGACACACATTCTTCTGTGCGCCGGTTGTCCGGGAACCAGAGGTCAAGCCGGGTATCTTCTGACGGTGCGCCTTTGAAATAAAGGCTGCCAGCTTGAAATTGTTTCGGTTTTCCTGTCTCCCTGTCAAAGCTCATGGTTTCGTTTTGGAATACCCCGGTCAGTCTGCTCATTTTATCCATGAAGCGGTCACAGGCAGCGTTACGGTCACGGGGTTCTCTGGCAAGCAGATAGCTGTTCCAGATACGGAACGCCACATACATTTTCAGAGGGTCGTTGCTAAGATATTTCTCCCAAAGAAATTCGCTTGCCGCCTGCTCCAGCTCCGGCTGTTTCCATCGGTTGGAGTGGAGAGCTTGCCGCAGCGGAGAAAGCCCGTATAAGTTCCAGTCTCTGTCCGTGTCACGCTCAAAGTTTATCAAAAAAGTTCCCAGTGGGCGTGTCATATCACAAAGCACCTCTGCGTTTTGGCTCCCGTTCAGACGGAAGCGGATCTGCTGTTCTTCCCCAATCAAAATCCGCTCTTTCATTTTCTTCCTGTCCAGCGTCAGGACAAACAAAATCCTCTCAAAACATGGCTCATGCCGTATAAACTGATTCTCCATCCCTATCCCCTGCCTTTGTTTATGGTAATTATATAATTCAGTTATATCCGTTACACTCATGGTATCGCAGAATCATTGTTTTGTCAAGGATAGTACGCTATGATGATTGCAGTTGGTAATTTCGTACCGCACAGTACCTTGACAAGTGAATGACCGTCCAAAAGGGATATGACCGGCAGGAGAAGTGACGCATTCGGCGCACCAATGCAGGGAAACACCGCAGGAATGGGGCAGGAAAACGGCTTTTGGGGAGAACGGCAGCAGGAAGCATTTTAACCTATTTGATTTATGGGAGGAACAGAATGAACGATAAAAAGAGATTGAACAGCTACGAGGATTTACCGCTGGTTCTGGATGTGGCGGACATTCAGCGGATTATGGGAATTTCAAGAGCGAGCGCCTATGAGCTGGTACACACACCCGGCTTTCCAGCGTTCCGCAGGGGCAGACTTATCAAGGTCAGCAAAATTGCTTTCTTTGAATGGATGGCAAAAGGCTCCGAAACCGTACCGGGAAGCGACAAATAAGCGTGAGGTATCATTCCCTGACTTGCAATACTGCCGCACTTTCCAAAGGGGCATACAGAGGGAAAAAAACTTAAAAATGATACCGAGACGCTACATCAAAACAGCCTATCTGCGTACATCAGATAGAAACGGAGAAAGGAGCCGGTTATGGCAAGAATGAGTAACAAGCGGCGGTTGGAATGGTCTTTCTTCTTAAATGACCGCAGCCGTATCACTTACAACGAACTGTGCCGGAAATGCCAGCACGAAACGGCAAAATCCATTAGGAACTAAGGGCGCACTTCTATACATAGTCTAAAGACCATGTATCGTGCGTCCTGCGGAGCTTACCTCTGCCGCTGATAAAATCAGCAATCCGAGGTCTGCGTTCGCTTCGCTCCGACAAGGTGGCTACACCCCCTTGCGCCGCTAAAGCGGCTATCCCCTGTGTACCCGCCGCAAAGAGAAATCCGCTCTGCGGTTTT